>Ga0160429_1000323_pt1 | contig 52238 bp, 38 predicted proteins | sample SolpanmetagenomR_FD_108199 | JGI IMG/M metagenome (GOLD analysis project Ga0160429, IMG submission 108199) | Solar panel surface microbial communities from Lawrence Berkeley National Laboratory, California, USA - R | ecosystem: Engineered > Built environment > Solar panel > Unclassified ... | reverse complement strand
TTATCGGGGCGGCCGTGGGCGCGGTGGCCAACTACCGCCTCCTGCAGCAGCTCGGCACCACGGCCATGAACTGCTACCGGCTGCGCTACTTCGCTGCCCCCTCGCCGGTAGCGGCGCTGGCCCTGGCTACTGGCCTGCGCCCGAGCTAGCTGCTGGCGCCCGTAGCTCCAGCACCCGCGTCACGCTGCTCGGGATGTCCTCGGCGTAGTGGCTCACGTAGATGAGGGCCACCGGGCTCACGGCGCAAATAGCCTCCAGCACGGCCCGGAAGTAGAGCTGCTGCGCGGCGTCGAGGCCCTGGCCTGGCTCGTCGAGCAGCAGCAAAGGCGGGTTTTTGACCAGCGCGCGCGCTACCAGGCACAGGCGCTGCACGCTGGCCGGGGCTTGGCGCAGGGGCTGGGCCGCGTGCGCAGTCAGGTGCAGCACGGCCAGCCAGTGGTGGGCTTCGGCCAGCTGCGGGGGGGTAGGGCGGCCGGGCCCCAGCGTATCGCCAAAGCCCGAGGCCACCACCTGCAGGCACGTCGGCTGGCCCGGAAAATACTGCAGCAGCTCGGGCGAGGCGTAGCCGATGCGCCGCTTAATGTCCCAAATACTCTCGCCCGTGCCCCGCCGCCGGTCAAAGAGCGTGATGCGCTGCCCGTAGGCCTGCGGGTTGTCGCCATAAAGCAAGCTCAGCACCGTCGACTTGCCCGCGCCATTGGGCCCCAGCAGCGCCCAGCGCTCGCCGGGTTTTATCTCCCAGTTCAGCCGGTCCAGAATAAGCCGCTCGCCGTAGCGCACCGTCACGTTTTCGAGCTTCACCAGCGTTGTATATTCGGTGGGCACGGCGGGCCACAGCGCCCGTAGCGCGGCTTCGGCGGGCAGCGGGGGGGCAGGAGCCGCCGCGGGCACGTAGTCGGCCACGGGCAGCAGCTGCGTGAGGTGGCCGGCGCTCAGTACCGCCACGTGCGTCATGATGGCCGGAATTTCGGCCGGTGCCGTGGCTAGCACCACCGAGCAGCCGGCCGCCGCCACCTCGGCCAGCAGCGCGCCAAAATCGGCCCGGCTGGCCACGTCAAGGCCCGCCAGCGGGTTGTCTAACAACAGTAATAACGGATTGCGCAGCAGCGCTTTGGCCAGCCGCAGGCGCTTGGTTTCGCCATTGGAAAGCTGGATGAGTGGCTGGTCTTGCAAAGACTCCAGGCGCAGGCGGGCCACCACGCGGGCGTAGGTCCAGGTCGCATCGGGCGCGGGCGGCGGGCTGGCCTGCAAGTATTCGCGCACGGTCGGCACCTCCTCGGCGGCCGTGGCCTCGTAGCGCTGCTGGTAGTAAAGGTCGCTACCCCCCGGCCGCGCCCGAAAGGGTGCCCGCAGCCCCACCAGGCTCACCACTTGCTGCCAGGCGGGCTGCCCCACGGCGGCTGGGCGCTGGCGGGCCGCCGCGGCCAGGCCGGGGTAGCTGGCCGTGCCGCCCACCAGCAGCAGCTGCCCAGCCAGCGCGGCCAGCAAGGCGCTTTTGCCCGCGCCGCTGGGCCCCACCAGCGCCAGGTGTTGGCCCGGCTCGATGCGCAGGCTGAGGTCTTGAAACAAGAGATGCTGACGCTGGCGCACCATCACGTTTTTCAGCGCTAGTAGGGGGGTAGGGCGGGCGTCGTCAGGTTGGTTTTCGACAGAGTTAGCAGGTTTCACGGGTGTTGTGCGCAAGTGAAGAAACAAGGAAAAGCTCGGCATTAGGCCAGCGAACTTTGGCGCGCCGAAAGGCGTGCCGCATCTTTGCGGACTGCTACCCGCGCCGGGCCGGCAACCTGCCCGCGCAAAGATGCGGCACGCCCCTTCGCTTATGACTCCTTCCCTTGGCCTCGTGGTAGGCAAGTTCTGGCCGCCGCACCGCGGCCACCAGCTGCTGCTCGAAACCGCTGCCGCCCAAGTGGCCGAACTGCTCGTGCTTGTATATGCTCACCCCGACGATGCTAGGCACCCCGCCGCGGCCCGCGCTGCCTGGCTGCGCGAGCTGTATCGGGGCGACGATTTTGCCCAGGGCCCGCGCGTGGGAACTACCCCTTTGCGCATCGTGGCCCTCTCCGCCGAAGCCGACGGCGTGCCGCCCAACGCGGCCGACGACCACACGCACCGCGAGTTTGTGGGCCAGTGGCTGGCCAGTCAGGGGTATCATATCGACGTGGTTTTCAGTAGTGAAGCTTATGGGCGGGGCTTTGCCGAGCACCTGGGCGCGGCCCACGTGCTGGTCGATGAGCCGCGCCAGCGCGTGCCCATTAGCGGCACCCGGCTGCGCGCCGCGCTGGCTCAAAACGCGCTCTTCACCACCGACCCGCTGGCCCTGATTCATCCGTTCATCGCCGCGCAATACGGCGCCGTGTCGCCTACCTCCGTGCCCCGCCTGGTGCTGCTTGGTGCCGAGAGCACTGGCAAAACCACCTTGGCCATCGCCTTGGCCGAGGCCCTGGGCACCGCGTGGGTACCTGAGTACGGCCGCACGCTGCACGAGCAAAAAAACGGTGAGCTTGATTTCGAGGACCTCGTTTACATTGGCCGCCGCCAGCTAGAATTGGAAGACGCCGCTACGCCCGAGGCCCGCGGCTGGCTCGTCTGCGATACCAATGCAACTACTACGGCGCTATACTCAAATTATTATTTTCACCGTTGCGACCCCGCCCTGCTAGCCTTGGTGCGGGTATGCCCGCGGCGTTACATCCGCACCTTCGTGTGCCTGCCCACCGTGCCCTTTGCCCAGGATGGCTGGCGCGGCCCCGAGGCGCTACGACAGTTTCAGCACGGCGCCATTTTGATGCAGCTGGATATGCTGGGTATTCCCTACACGCTGCTTGATGGCTCGGTAGAAGAACGCGTGGCGCAGGTGCAAGCGGCTCTTCAGCAGCAATAGCTACTGAAGCTTGGCCGGCTGCTGAAGATGCTCGCCATTCCTTCTGCCGGCTACCCTTACACCAAAGACAAAGGGCAGTAGCTATGTGCTACTGCCCTTTTCTGTTACTTTTTCGTGTGGCGAAGTTCCTAAAACGCCGCCAGCCCCGTCACGTAGTCCTTGGTGCCATCAATAACCCAGGCATCGAGCTGCGCGGGGTCTTTCATTTGCTGGCCGCGTTGGCGGGGCACCACGAGGTAGCCGCAGGGCACATCGGGCAGGGCCGACATATCGCTCCACAGCTTTTCGATTTGGGCCACTGGATAAATGTCTTCTTGGCCGTGGCCCCAGCGGTATTTCACCTCTTTGATGGTCACGTAGGTGGGGATGCGCTGGGCCACGCTGCGCACGGCGCGAGCCAGGCGGGTTTCGTCGGCGGTTTGCAACTCGGCGCGGGTGAGGCCGAAGAGGGCCAGCAGCGGGTCGACTTGTACCCAGGTGGTCAGGGTGTTGTAGTAGCTCAGGCCGAGCTCGTCTTCCTCGCGGGGCTGGGCCAGGCCTTCGAGCAGGCGCAGCTGGCCGTTCACGCGGGCCAGTCCGCCGCCGCGGTCCTCGATGCGACGGGCCACAACCTCGAAGGTCAGCACGTTGGCCGAGGCTAGGTGGTAGCCCAGGGCCGCCGCGTCGAGGTCGGCACCGAGTGTGTCGATGTTGTGCAGCATCAAGGTTTCGACCTGGGGCTGCTCGCGCAGCAGGCGGGCCAGCGTGCCGTTGCGCAGCAGGTTCGACACCTCGTACCAGTGGCCGAGCGGCGAGAAGCGCTGGGCCGCAATGTTGTCCACGTAGTCGGTGCCTTCGCCCTTGGCTTTGGCCCAGCCTATCATGGTGTTGCGCACGGCGTCGCGTACTTTCTGCTTGTTCTCGTCGAGTGTTTCTTGGGGCATTTCCTCCCACAGAAAGCGCAGGTCACGGGCCATGGGCACGAAGCGCTGCCCGATGGAGCGGCCCTCCGAGAGGTACACCGGCCCGCCGTAGCCGAAGTTGCCGGTCTTGGCCAGGTGCTGCTGAATGGGTGCGTGCGTGAGGTAGCTCGTGGCCACGAGGTGCGGAATCACGGCGTCGTAGCGCTCGGCCGTGCGGCGGGTTTTGGCCAGGTGAATTTCGAGGAAGCTGCGCATTGTGCCCTCGATTTCCACGAAGGGGTTCAGGGCCTTGATGACGCCCGCGCCCTTGGTCCAGCGGCTGCCGATGCCGGCTGCTAGGCTCAGCACGCCAACTTTACCAGCGCGCAGAGCGGCTTCGCCGGCCGCGGCGTGCTCGCCGAGGTCGGTTAGCTGGGCGGCGTCGCCGGGCAGCACGTCGGCGATGGTAGTTTCGAGCGGCAACTGATTGCGCGAGAGACCAATGCGGCCCTTTTGCAAGTCGGCCCGAATGTCTTCGTGCTGAATGTAGTCGAAGCCGTTTTCCTGCTTGATGCGCTCCGATTTGTCGTTCTCGGCGCTACGGTTGCCCTGCGCGCCAGGGTCCGACACCTGGAACAAATTGCTAATAATGGTGCGCAGCAGGGGGTAGGCGAGGTTGTTTTGCTCGCAGTGCGTGGTGAAAAAATCGACCTCTGCCCGGCGGATGTACGAGATGTTTTCGGGCTCTTGCTTCACAAGTTGTGAAACGTGGATGGCGTAGTACTGCTCGGGCATCAGCGCCTCAGCGCCCTCGTGCAGCGTCGACCAACTGCCCTTGTAGTTGATGTCCCAATTGTACACCACCGGCTCCATAGCGAAGGGCAGCGCGGCCGACAGCTCCTGCTTAGTCGAGCGTAGCAATTCCAATACGCGCAGTTTGTATTCTTCGTAGCGCTCGGGGTTCACAAACATGCCCATGCCGCCGCCCGACATGCCGCCCAACATCAAAAAGCCATAGTAATCGGCCCCGAATTGCTGCTTGGCACGGGCAATGATTTCCTCCGTAAAGTAGGTCGAGGCCCACGGAATAATCGTCTTAATTGGATACTCCCAATTGCGGGCAGTGTTGGCGGCCAGCTTAGATACATCGCCCTCTTTAAGGGCACCCAGGATATTGTCAAACACCTGGTTAGTAAACTGACGGGCGGCCCATTCCTTCTCGCCGCGCAGCAAGTATTTCTCGCTTACCATCTCCAAGATGGGCCCCACGTTGGAGGCCATACCACCGTGGAATAGCACGAGCGAATTGCGGATGCGCTCGCCCATTTCGGGGGGAATATCATCGCCGCTCAGCACGCGGTGGCGGGGTAGGAGCGTGCCCCGGCTGATGCCAAATTCGGGGTCGCCGGCCTGGGCAAACGTGCCTTGAATAGCCTTGATGCCCGGCCACACGCCACCCGAATCCTGCCAACCGCCACCCGAGCCGCCAATCCACTCGCCCAGAATGGCCCGCGAGGCTACTAGCCGGCGCTCGTCTTCGTCGAGGCCGCCGGTGAGGTTCTTAGTTTGGCCGGTGGCGCGCATCAGCAGGCTGATGATGCAACCCAGCAAGTTGGTCGATACTGCGAAACGCGACCCTTTTGGAATGTCGTTGACCTTGGTAACCAGCTCGATGCCCATACCCGGCGCCACGATGCGCGCTAGCAGCTGGGGTAAGGACTGTGCCGTGCCCTCGAACGAGGGTGGAATGAGCCCCGAGGCGATGACGCCCGCTTTTACCAAGCTCAGGTAGTCGTTGCCGAAGTTGAACAAGTCAGCCAAGTCGGTCACGTCCTTGGTCGTGTTCAGGTCGATGCTCGTCAGGCGCAGTACCGGCTCGGCGATGACGCGCACGTAAGCATGCAGCGGCGGCCGAATGTCTTTGTCGCGCCCAAACATGCCCAGGTTTATCGACAAATTGACGACCCGCGCACCCTCGGGGTAGTCCATGCCCAGGAAGAAAATATCCGACCAGCCGCTGTGCGTCAGGTCCATGCGCACGGCCGTGTGCTCGTGCAGCACGGGGTAGAAAAGCGAGCCTTCCTGCCGCTGCAACAGGGCCTTATGGATATGAATAGGGTGCTCGTCTTGGTGTCCCACGCGGAACATCCACTGGTTGCCCTTAGTCGAGCGCACGCTTTTGCGCACCTGGTTGGCCAGAGTCTGGAAGGAGAGCTGGTGGTAGCTGTCGGCGAGCGCGCTGAAGAGCATCGCATTCGGCCCATGCGCGTCGAGCTCGGCCAGGAAAGTGCTGATAGCGTGCTCGAAGCGCCGCCCCAGCAAGTCCTCGAAGCCCGCATAAGGAATTTTACCCACGGCCGGCGTGGCAGGCGCTTCTTGCAAGAAAAACCGGAATCCCGCGTACAAGAACAGGATAGCCCGCACCTTGTCGTAGAGGCTCGGTGTTGCCTTGCGAAAGTCGTCCAGCTCGCGCAGGCTTTTTAGCAAGTCCTTAGCCGATAGGTGTTTGGCTAGTTCGTAAAACGACCGGTCCCGCTTGGCGGGGTCGGTCGCGGTTATCGTCTCAATGAGGATATTCATGGGGGTAGGGCCTGCTGCGCTTAGCCTGCACGACCCTCGGCAGCTTCTGCGGTGAAAACCATGCGTAATTCACCGTAAAAGCTGCCGAGGATTGCGCAGGCCAAGCGCAGCATCTTAGCATTAACGACCGTTGGCTTCGGCGAGGAGTTCGACCATGGTGCTGAGCGTTTCGGTGCGCGATTCGCCGGCAAGGCCCAAGGCGAGCTGGGCGCGCAGCAGGCCGTGGGGGCGGCTGAGGTCGTAGCGCGTGCCCTGCACTTCGAGGGCCAGGTATTTTTCGGTTTCGGCCAGCTCCTGTAGGGCGGGCGTTAGCCGCAGATTACCATTGCTAGTCGCTTCGTGGCGCGCCAGAATGTCGAAGATACTTGGCGTAAGCACGTGCATTCCGAAGAAGCACAGGTAGTAACCGGCACGCAGGCCGGGCGTGGATAGCTCCAGCTCGGCGGTGCTGAGCGAGGGCTTTTCGATGATTTTTTCAATCTCGTACACGCCCGCTTGCCCGGCTACTAGCCGGCCGGTGAGGGTGCCGTAGCGCCCAATCTGGTGCTCGATGGTGGGGTTGACGGCCGACACCGCACAGCCTTCCTGCGTGGCTAGCGCCAGCAGCTGAGCCGCGCAACGCTGCCCCGGCTGGGCCGACACGTACAGGTAGTCGCCGAGCAACAGTAAAAAAGGCTCGCCCTGCACAAAATCGCGGGCGCAGGCTACGGCATGGCCGTAGCCCAGCGCCTCGGCTTGCTCAGCAAAATGCAGCCGACTCAGTAAGAAGTCAATTTTTTCGGCTTGCTGGGTGGCCCAGTCGCTGCCCTGGTACGAGCGCCCCAGGTTGTCGCGCAAGGAGGCAAAAGCGCTGAGGTAGCGCTCGCCATCGCCGGGGGCACAGACGACGCAGATTTCCTCGATGCCGCTGCTAAAAGCTTCTTCGGCAATGATTTGTAAAACCGGCTTGTGCAGGCCGTCGAGGTCCACGACCGGCAGCATAGCTTTCTGAATGGTATCGGCTACGGGGTAGAGCCGTTCGCCGCGGGCGGCCGCCGTAATAACGGCTTTTCTGACTTTCATATCGGGCTTCGATGGGGAAGGGCCGGCAAGTTACGCCAGCTATTTGGCAAGCCTACCCACCCTCGGCGCAGAAAACCGAATCTTGGAAATTTTATAGGGACCGAGTGGCTAGCCAGCATTCCAAATTGACGTAATCAGCAGCCCGTACCGAGCTGAAAGCCTAGCCCTACTCCCCAAATTCTAGCACAAACGCTGTGCCTTTGCCGACTACCGACTCGGCCCTGAGCGTGGCTTTGTGGAAGGCAGCGATGGTTTTGGCAATGGGTAGGCCCAAGCCGTAGCCCTCGGGGGCTTGCGGACCGGTAGCATGAAAGCGCCGGAAACGGTCGAAGAGTAGCGGCAGGTTTTCGCTGGCAATGCCGGGGCCGTCGTCTTCTACCCGCAATTGGTAGCCGCCGGTGGGGGTAGGCCGGCCCAGTACTCGAATCTGGCCGCCCTCGTGGTTGTATTTGATGGCGTTGCTGAGCAGGTTGCGCAGCAGCGTGTGCAGCAGCGTGGCGTTGGCGCGGGGCACCACGTAGTCGGGCTGCAGGTCGAGGAGCAGGTCTATTTCGCGCTGCTGGCGGCGGTCGTCCAGCTCCTCAGCCACGTCGCGCACAGTCTGGGCCAGGGGCACGCTGGCATCGCGCAAGTACTGCTCATTTTCGATGTTGGCGATGAGCAACAGCGTGCGCACCGTGTTGCGCAGGCGGTAAAGCGTGCGCTGGCTTTCCACTATCTGGCGGGCGTGGGGCTCGGGTAGGGTAGGATCTTGCAGCATATTCTCGAAGCGCGACTGCAAGATGCTGGTGGGCGTGAGCAACTCGTGGCTCACGTTGCTCATAAACTCGCGCTCCTTCTCAAACGAGGTTTGCAGCTGGCGCATCAGGGCCGAAAGCGAGTCGTCGAGCCGCCGGAAGTCGGTGGTGTCGGTGTCGAGGCGCTGAAACGAAAACTCGCCTGGCTGCCGAATGCCCCGCAGCTTGCGCGATATCAATTCGCGCAGCGGCCCCAGCAGGTAGTGGGCAAAGGCTGCGTCGGCAAAAACCGTGATAAACGCGCCCGCCACCAGCACCCACAGCGCCAGCCGCCGCAGCGTATCGGTAAGCAGCTCGACGGTGGCCAGCGACGAGCCGATTTCGAGGCGGTAGCGGCGTGGCAGTGCCTCGCTGAGTGGGCGTGTGCCGCGCGCCGGCAGTTGCAGCGGCGCCACGTAGCTCAAAATCCGAAAGTCCTCTACTTGCAGGTCTACTTGGCGCGGCTCCTCAAAAATGCGCTCGGTGGGCACCCCAGCCTGGCCGGCGGAGTAAGCCGGCAGGGGCGTAATGGTAATATATTCCTGCTTCAGAATATTGTAGTCGGCGTAGCTCTCGCTCTGCTCGGCGCGCAGAAACTTGGCCAGCCCATCGCGCTCAATAAGGCGCAGCAGCTCCGTTTTTTTGTCGCGCAGGCGCTGGTCGGTATGCAGCACCGCCACCCGCTGCACCACGGGCGGAATCAGCAGCGCCCCCAGCAGCACCAATAGCAGCTTGGAAAGCCCATTGAAGAGGCCTAGCTTAGTTTCTAATCGCATGCAAATCAGTTAAATAATGCTCTAAAAATTGCTGTCCTTGCGAGCGCAACGCAGTGAAGCGCGGCAATCGCCCCAGCACAACTCTTTCGGGTATCGTGCTGGGGCGATTGCCGCGCTTCACTGCGTTGCGCGCAAGGACAAAACTTCCTTAATAACAAACTAATGCACCAAAGCTACACTGCCCGGTAGCCGATGCCGCGTACAGTTTCGATAAGGTCGGCCGGGCCAAACTGCGCCAGCTTCTTGCGCACGTTTTTGATGTGCACGTCGATGTAGTTCGAGTCCGAATCGTCTTCCAGCACATTGCCCCATAGGTGCTCGCCCAGCTGCAAGCGCGTGAGTACCCGGCCGCGGTGCAGCAGCAGGTAGTGCAGCAGGTCAAACTCTTTTTTGGTGAGCGGCACCTCGGGGCCGGGCACTTCGGGCGTGCTGCCGTGGCGCACGGTACGGGCCGTCACGTCCAGCACAAAGCCATCGCCGAAGGCAATTTCGGGGCGCTTGAGGCCAAACTTGCGGCGCGTGATGGCCTGCATCCGGCTCGTGAGCTCAAGCAGCGAAAAGGGCTTGGGCAGGTAGTCGTCGGCGCCCAGATCGAGACCCTTGATGCGGTCGTCGAGCGCGCCGCGCGCGGTCAGAATGATAAAGGAAGCTTCTTGCTTTTCGCTTTGGCGGGCCGCGCGAAGCAGGTCGAGGCCATCGCCGCCGGGCAGGCCTAGGTCAAGTAGCACAAAGTCGTACGAATTCACAAAGAGCTTCTCCGACGCCTCGGCGTAGGTGTAGGCCGAGTCGACCAGGTACTGCGCCTGCGCCAGAAACTGGCGCACCTCTTGGTGGAGGCTTTTTTCGTCTTCAACGAGCAGAACGTGCATAGAATGAGGAGGGGTGAAAGAGGAATGATTATGCAACATTCGCGCAGTGGCCGTTAAATGAAGATGAAGATTTGCTGTTGATTAGATGAAGATGGGAAAATAAATCGAGAAGCTCATTTTCTTTCGGTTGGCAGGGGGTAGGGCCTAGCCCGCAAGAAGCCGCTGCTACAGCCGGGTAGCCCAGAAACTAGCCCAGTCGCTCATTTTTTGGTGGCTAGCACTCAGCGCAGGCACTCTACCGGAAAGCCAACTGCCTTCGGGGGGTAGGTCCTCTTTTTTTGCGGCTACCTTTGGCGGGCGCGCTGCCAAGTAGTGCGCCTAGCCCTTTGCCTCGATGAAAACCGGTCGCCTACCCCTGCTTTTTAGTTTGCTATTGCTTTTAGGATCTGTTGGTTCCGCTGTAGCCCGGCCGCCCCGCACCACCGTTTACCTGGTGCGCCACGCCGAAAAGGACCCGACGCCCGGCTTGGCCGACCCTGCCCTCACGCCTGTCGGCGAGGCCCGCGCCCAGCTGCTGGCCCAGCGCTTGGCCCGCCGCAAGCCCGCCGCCCTCTTCACCACCGACACGCGTCGCACCCGCGCTACCCTGGCTCCGCTGGCCCAGGCCACCGGCCTCACGCCCGAGGTGTATAGCGCCAAGGAGTCGGCTGCCCTGGCCGACCGCCTGCGGCAGCAATACGCGGGCAAAACGGTCGTGGTAGTGGGCCATTCCAACACGCTGCTGCCCCTGCTAGCAGCGCTGGGCGCCGCCCCGCTACCCAGCGAAATTCGCGACGAGGAATACAACTACCTCTTCAAAGCAGACCTGCGCACCGGCAAGGCGACCAAGTTGATAATGAGCCGCTATGGTGCGGCCCCGCAGGCGGCGAGTGCCAATAAGGTACGGTAGAGTAGGGACAGGGAATAGCTGGTTTTGAGAACGGTAAACCAGTGAAAACAAGATGCTGAAACCAGCTGGCTGGGTGGTAATCGGGTTGCTGTGCCTAGGCGGCTGCCAGTCGTATACCTCGCCTAAGACGGAACCCAAAACGGCGAAAAAACAAGTCATGGCCGCGCCTGCGCCGCCGGCTACTACGGTAGTGCCCTTGCTACGCCCCGACTCGCCGGTGGCCCACATGCTGCGCGAGCGCGGCCTCTGGCGGCCGGCCAAACAGTCCTGAGCCGTTACATTTGGCCAAAACCTACTTTGCTGTTCGTATGCGTCTACTCGCTTCTCTCTGCGCGGCTGGCTTGCTGGCTAGTGCTGCACCTGCCCACGCCCAAGCGCCTACCCCCCCTGCCCGGGCCGACTCGCTCAACATCCGCCGCGTCTACGACGAGGCGCTGCTGCGCGGCCAAAGCTACGATAACCTGCGCTACCTGTGCGAGCGCATCGGGGGGCGCCTAGCGGGCTCGCCGCAGGCCGCCATGGCCGTGGAGTGGGGTAAGCTGACGATGGAGAAGGCCAACTGTTTCGATAAAGTGTATTTGCAAGAGTGCATGGTGCCGCACTGGGTGCGCGGAGCCCGCGAAAAAGGCCAGATTATCGGCAACCGGGGCAAGAGTATTTCGGTGGCTGTGTGCGCGTTGGGTGGCTCGGTAGCTACGCCCGGCAACAAACCCTTGCGCGCCGGGGTGGTAGAGGTGAAAAGCCTGGCCGAGTTCAAGGCCCTGCCCGACGCGGCCGTACGCGGCAAGTTTATCTTCTTCAACCGGCCCTTCAACGATGCGCTCATCGAGCCCGGCGCGGCCTACGGGGCCGCTGGCGACCAGCGCCGCAGCGGCCCCGCCGAGGCTGGCCGGCGTGGCGCGGTAGGCGCCCTGGTGCGCTCGCTCACGGCGGCCCACGACGACTACCCCCACACGGGTGCCACCAACTACGGCGATACCCCCACCAAAGTGCCCGGCGCGGCCCTTAGTACCATTGCTGCCGACCAGCTCAGCCAGCTATTGAAGGCCGACCCCAAGCTGCAGTTTGAGCTGGAAATGAGTTGCGAGATGCTGCCCGATGTGAAAAGCTACAGCGTAATAGGCGAGGTGCGCGGCACCAAATACCCCGAGCAGATTATCACGGTGGGCGGCCACCTCGACTCGTGGGACCTTGCTCAGGGGGCCCACGACGATGGCACTGGCGTGGTGCAAAGCATCGAGGCCCTGCGCCTGCTCAAGGTCGCCGGCCTCAAGCCCGAGCGCACGGTGCGCGCTGTGCTGTTTATGAATGAGGAAAATGGTACCCGCGGCGGCACTAAATATGCCGAGCAGGCCCAGCAAAACCACGAAACGCACCTCGCCGCTATCGAAAGCGACGGTGGCGGCTTCACCCCGCGTGGTTTTACCATGGAGGCTACCCCCGCCGTGTTTCAAAAAGCTGCCGCTTGGAAGCCGCTGCTGGCACCCTACCTGGCCGGCCAGCTCACGCCTGGCCACTCGGGCACCGACATCGAGCCGCTGGTAGCCGCCGTGCACCCAGTGGCCCTCTTCGGCTACGACTGCGACTCGCAGCGCTATTTTGACATCCACCACACCGCCGCCGATACCTTCGACAAGGTGAATCGGCGCGAACTGGAGCTAGGCGGCGCGGCCATGGCCTCGCTGATTTACTTGCTGGGTAAATACGGGTTGTAGGTTTTTACGCAATGTTTCGGGGGGTAGGCGCACTGCGAAACACTGCGCCTACCCCCCGAAACATTGCAAAAAATCCAGCTTAATTCGCGTTCAAAATCGAAAATAGCTCGTCGAGCTTGGGCGTCAGGATAATATCGGTGCGGCGGTTGAGGGCTTTGTCTTGGGGCGTGTCGTTGGCGGCTACGGGCAGGTATTGGCCACGGCCCGAGGGCGTAATTTGGGTGGGGTCGATGCCAGCAGCGGTGAGCAGGCGCGTGATTTCGGTATCGCGCAGCACGCTCAGGTCCCAATTGTCTTTGGCTCCGTTTACTACCCCCCTGATGGGCACGTTGTCGGTGTGGCCTTCGACCAAGATGTTAATGTCCTTATTCTCCGTTAAGGCATTAGCCAGCTTGATGAGCGCGTCCTGGCCGGCCGGGTCTACTTTGGTGGCGCCTGATTTAAAGAGCAGTTGCTCAGAAAGCGACACGTACACCTTGCCATTCTTGACGTTCACCTGCAAGTCTTTCGAGTTGAAGCCCAGGAGTGCGTCAGCTACTTTTTGGCGTAAGGCCTTAGTGGCAGCATCCTTCTCATCCAGAATGCGTTGCATCTCGGCTACGCGGGCATTTTTGCCGGCTAGGTCCTGCTCGGTGGTGCCCAGCGTCTGGTTGAGCTGGCTCACCTGGTTGTTGCGGCTGAGCAAATCGGCGTTGAGGCTGGCCTGCGTACGGTTGCTGGCCTGTTGCAAGGCCATCTTTTCGGCCTGTAGCTGGTCGCGCGACTTGGTCAGCTCGGAGTTTTGCTGCTGCAGCGCCGCAATTTCTTTCTTATTGCAGCCGGGTAGCGTAAGTAGGCCAGCGGCCAACAGTAGGGCCGGTACCGGGCGTGCCCATTTATTTCCTAAATAAGCCATGATAACGTGCGTAAAGCGGTAAAAAAGAGCCAGCTTTGGGCCGGCATCCTTTGGCTAAACGGTCGGGCTTTCGTGCAGGTTGCTGCCCGGCTTCGGCCGGAGCGCGGCGCGGGGGTACTTTTGCCAGGGAGCCGGGTGGGGACACATTCAACTATGCGTTTATTTTTACTGCTGAGTATCGGACTAGGGCTGCTGCTGCCGACGCGGGGCCGGGCGCAAGCGTCGCGGGCCGCTGAGCCGGCAAGCCGATACTGGGTAACGTTGCGTGACAAGCAGGGGGTAGGGTTTGACCCGGCGCAGTACTTCAGCCCGGCCGCGCGGGCGCGCCGCCGGCGCCAGGGCCTACCCCCCGCCGACTACGCCGACCGCCCTGCGCGGCCCGACTACGTGGCCGCTGTGCGCGCCGGCGTCGATACCGTTACCGTGGTCAGCCGTTGGTTTAATGCGGTGGCTTGCCGCGCCACACCGGCCCAGGCGGCGGCGATGCGGCGGCTGCCCGGCGTGGCGGCTGTGGCCGCCTGGCCCGTGCAAAGCCGGCTGCGGCCTGCCAGTCATCGGGTTACTGAAAAAAGTAGCAGCGCCGCTACCGTGAGTGCGGCCGACTACCAGCTGGCCCGCCAACAAACGGCCACGCTGGGCCGTGCCGAGCTGGGCCGGGCTGGGCTACTGGGCCAGGGTGTGCGCATTGCGATATTCGACGTGGGTTTTCGGGGCACCAACTGGCACCCGGCGTTTCGGGTGCTGCGTCGCGAAGGCCACATTGCGGCTACCTACGACTTTCTGAAAAACCAGGCCAACGTGTTTCGGGGAGGCTCGCACGGCACCGAGGTACTTGGCTGCCTGGCTGGCCGCTTGCCGGGGGCCGATACACTGGCCGGCGGTCCGGCGCTGGGCCTGGCCCCGGCTGCTACCTACTTATTGGCCCGTACCGAGGGCCTGGCCAGTGAGCGTTACGCCGAAGAAGAGGCTTGGCTGCGCGCCGCGGAGTGGGCCGACCAGTAGGGCGCCGACATTATCAGCTCGTCGCTGGCGTATACCGAGCAACGCTATTTTCCGGAAGAGATGGATGGCGTGCACTCGCTCATTGGGCGGGCAGCGACCATGGCGGCCCGCAAAGGAATGCTGGTGGTGAGCGCGGCCGGCAACGACGGCGACGACGACTGGGTGCGCATCGGCACACCCGCCGATGCCGACTCGGTGCTGGCCGTGGGCGGCCTCGACCCAGCCACTGGCTTGCACCTGGCCTTTAGCTCGACGGGCCCCAGCGCCGACCGCCGCCTCAAGCCCGATGTGTCGGCGTTTGGCATTGTCTTGACCAGCAATGGCAGCGGCGGCTACGAGCGGGTCGAGGGCACGTCATTTTCGGCGCCGCTGGTGGCCGGCCTGGCAGCCTGTGCCCAGCAAGCCAGCGGCGGCAAGCTGCCCGCGATGGAGCTGTTTCGGCGGGTGCGCGAGGCCGGCGAGCTGTACCCGTACTACGACTACGCCCACGGCTACGGCCGCCCCGAAGCTGGCCGCCTGCTGGCCCGCTTGCAGGGCTCGCCGCCGCAGGTGGCCGCCACATTTGACTTTGTGGTGCACGACTCGCTGGTGGCTGTGGTGCTGCGGCCCGCCGCCACCGTGCCCGCCGCCCGCCCGCTGCCCCTAGTGGCCGAGGCCGACGAGCTGAGCCCCAGCACCGCCAACTGGCTCACGCCGCTTACCCCCGCCCGGCCGCCCGGCACGCCCACGGCCACCAGCGCCAACGTAGCGCCCGTAGGTCAGGAGCAGGCCGCGCCAGCCGATGCTGTACCCGCCCTGCCGGCTTCGCCCACCTACCCGGCGCGTCTCTACTGGCACCTGGCTAATGCCCGTGGCGTGCTGCACCGCTACGAGGTGCGCGCCGCCACCCAGCGGCTAGTAGTTCAGGTGCCGCGCCGCCTGGCGCGTGGCGGTAATGTATTACGAGTTCACTACCAAGGCTATACGGGGCAATATGCAGAATAGCTTTCAGGCCAACTTGGCGGGTAGGACTGCGAAGCTGGCACCAGCCCACCACAATAGCTTTTCTCGCTTGATTTTGACTTTTTCTACAATCGCCAGGCAGGCCAAGCGTCGGCGTGCGGGGCTGCTGACGCTCGGCTTGCTGGTAGCTGCTCCGGCGGCCCGCGCCCAGCAGGTGCTGCTCCAGACCGACGTGGCCGCCGACACCCTACCCCCCCGCACAGGGCCCAATCGCCGCTACTTTGGGCACCTGTACGGGAGCTACGGGCTGGCGGCTGGGGCTAGTCCGCTGGGAGTGCGCTACGGGTTCCCATCGTCGGAAGTGCAGCTAGGCGGGCGCCTCAAGCGGCGGCTAGGGCCGTACCTGGCTTTCAACGCCGACTTGCGCTACGCTTACCTGCGCTACAGCCTGACGCCCGATGCGATGAGGCCCGCGCCCTTCAATTCTGGCCCTGGCTATGGGTTTAGCTTCGACAACCAGACCATCAGCTACCACCAGTTGCAAGGCGAAGCCAGCCTGCGCCTCAGCCCTAGCCGCCGCCGGGGCAACACCGTGGGCCGCTACCTCGACCTGCTGGCCTACGGCGGCCGGTCGCTGGCCGCCAACTATACCGCCAGTGGCCCGTTGGCTAGCGGCGGCCGGCGCGAAATAGTGGAGCACCGCCCCGCTTACCTAGCGCGCTGGCAGGGGGGGGTAGGGCTGCGCCTGGGCAGCAATTCGGTGGCTCTGGTGGGGCGCTACCGCCTCAGCGAGTTGCTGCCGGGCATTGGCCTGCCCGAGCCCCCGCGCTGGGTGCTGGGCCTTGAGGTGAGCTGGTTTTGAACCCTGGCTTGCCGCTGGGGCGTACACGGTGGGGCTACCCGCTGCTGGCCGTTGGTCGCCGGGCTGAGCCGTTTGTTTTATGATGCTGATACTTTCTACCCGTTCGCTGGTCGCTGTGGCCACCGTTTTGTTTACTGTGGTTTCGTGCGTGAATACCGAGCGCGAAGTCGCGACGGCTGGCCGCAGCCCGCGCACCGAGTTTACGCCACCCGCGGGCCGAGGCGAGCGTGTGACCGGGGCCACGGTGCTGAATACTGTGAGCGCCACGCACATTTTTTCGGACCCCAAAAAACCCGACACCTTTGTGCTGCAAATGCGTGGCCCGCGCGTGCTCGCCAGTCGCCTGCACCTCGTGGTGCTCAACAGCCAGGGCGATACGCTGCGGCACGAGGTGCTGCCTGCCAGCGTGCTGCTCACCGACCGCACCCTCAAGGATAACCAGTCGGCTTCGGTGCGTGAACGCGAAATCAACGTGCTACGCAACATGAACGCGTTTTTCAGCGATAGTCACTTTGTGCAGCCCGCTGTGCCCGCCACTGCTACCCGCCCCGCCGAGCTCGATGCCCAAGCCTGGGCCACCCTGCGCAACGACGCCACCGCCGTGGGCTTCGACTACCCCAGCGCCACTTCCGAAAAACGCCTGACTTACTCGCGCCAACTCGGCCGGGTAGTGGTGTTGGAAGAATAAGGAAGTAATTACAGGAATCATAAAGTAGGGAGCGGGGCTTGTCCCCGCCCGTCGTTGAACGATGCTTGTTCAACGACGGGCGGGGACAAGCCCCGCTCAATTAGCGCGAAATACGCCAAGCAACCCCCTAAGTTTTAAATCTTGGCCCAGCCTTGCTGCCCTTGGGTCCCACGCAGTAAGGCATAGCCTGCGCTTTCGCCCATCACTGCTACTGGCGTGCGCAGGGGCCAGGCCGCCAGCAGCGGGGATGAGGCAACCGGCTCCGTTTGAATTTCGTGGGCTGCCGCCAGCACCAACCGGCGCAGGGGCTGCGCCGAAGCTACCGCGTGCGCTGCCACGTAGCGGCGCTGGCCGCTCGGCAAGGCTACGCGTAGCCAGCCAGCGCGCTGGCCCAGCACCAGCAGCGGCAGGGTAGCGGGCAGCTGCCGGGTGGCCTGGCTCGGTCGGGACCGTACCCATTCGCCGCGGCGGTCGGGCCCGGCAAGGGGGGTAGGGAGGGGGTCTTCGCGGTGTAAAAACGGCCAGGGGTCCACGGCGCCGCGGCCAGCTCGGTAGATGCCGAAGTGCAGGTGCGGCGCCGTGGTACGGGCATTGCCGGTGTTGCCGACCAGGCCTAGCGTGTCGCCGGCCCGCACGCGCTGGCCGGGCTGCACTAGCTGCCGGTCGAGGTGGGCGTAGTAGAGGTGCTGGCCCTGGGCATCGGCCAGCCACACCACGCGGCCGCCCAATTTGCTTTCGCCGGTGCGGGTAATGTAGCCGTCGGTGGCCGCCACGGCAGGCGTGCCGCGCGGCGCAAAGATGTCGACGCCCTCGTGGCGCCGGGCGCCACCGTCGCGCGCATTGCCCCAGAAGCTGCCAATCGCCTGATCGGTGCGGCCCTTCACCGGAAACAAGCCCAGGCCCGGCCCGCGCCACAGGCGCAGGGTGTAGCGGCCGGCGGCCAGCAGCTCGGGCTGCACGCGCAGCAGGTGCTGGGCGTCGTCGGTGGCCTGGTAGCTGTAGTCGTAGCTGCCAGCGGTAGTGGTGTCCGTGGCTGTCCACTTTAGCAATTCTGGCCGTTGGCCGGGGGGTAGGGCAAAGGCATCAACAAACACGCGCGGAGCCAGCACCGGGCCGGGCGCCAGCGTGAGGCGCACGTGCACCAGCTCGCCAGCCCGCACGGCGTAGCGGTAGCTGGCCGCCGTGGGCTGCTCGGGGCGAAAGTAGCCGGTTTCGAGTACGGGCAGCGTCACGGTCAGCGAATCGCGCAGGGCCTGGTCAGCGGCCTGCTGCCACTGCCGGCCCAGGGCAGCTTCTTGCAGGCCGGCACGGTCGAGGGCGCGGGCGTAGTCGTCGTGCGGGGTGGTTTTTTGGAAGAGCGCCGCTAGGGTCTGGGGCTTGCTGCAAGAAGCCAGCAGCGCCAGCAGCAGCACCAAAAAGCCCCCGGCCTGCCGCTTGCCAGGGGTTGAAGAGAACGAAAAAAGCATACTCAGCCAACGCCCGCGCCGCCGGGCAAGTTCGGTGCGCAGTAGTGTGGACTCGCAGAGTCCAAGTGCGCTTTACCTTCGCCCTCCTGTGCCTACCCACCCCGTTGTTCTGACCGAGTGCCCCCGCGACGCCATGCAGGGCCTGCCCGATTTTATCCCTACCCCCCTCAAAACGGCCTATCTTCAGCAGTTGCTCGCTGTGGGCTTCGATGTGCTCGATTTCGGCTCGTTTGTGTCGCCCAAGGCTATTCCGCAGCTGCGTGACACAGCCGAGGTGCTCGCCGGCCTCGACCTCAGCCAGACCCGTACCAAGCTGCTGGCCATCGTGGCCAACCAGCGCGGTGCCGAGCAGGCCGCCAGCCACCCCGAAATTAGCTACCTGGGCTTTCCGCTGTCGGTGAGCGAAACCTTCCAGCGCCGCAACACCAACCAAACCATCGCCGAGGCCCTAGCCGATGTGGCCGCCATGCACGCCCTGTGCGAACGCGTAGGCAAAACGCTGCTTGTGTATTTGTCGATGGGTTTCGGCAACCCCTACGGCGACCCCTACAGCCCAGCCGTGGTGGCCGACTTTACGCAGCGGCTGGCGGCGCTGGGCGTGCGCATCGTAGCCCTTTCCGACACCATCGGCGTGAGCACGCCGGCGCTCATCACCCCGTTGTTTGAGGAGCTAATTCCGGCCTTTCCGCAGATTGAGTTTGGCGCGCACCTGCACACTACCCCCGGCACCTGGCGCGAAAAGGTGCAGGCCGCCTACCAGGCCGGCTGCCGCCGCTTCGACGGCGCCATCGGCGGCATCGGCGGCTGCCCTATGGCGGCCGACGTGCTCACCGGCAATATGGCAACCGAGAATTTAGTGGCGTACCTGGAGGGGGTAGGGGAGGCGCTGAGTCTGGATAAGGAGGCCTTGGTGATGGCACAGGCGCAGGCCACGCAAGTGTTTGCGCCCACTCACGCCGCCTAGCCTCTGCATCTTGCGCGAAATCCTCCGCGCCCTCTGCCAGAAAGCTACTCCGCACCGTTTGTCCCAGCCATGCCCAAGCCTCAAGTCGACATTTTCATTCCCTGCTTCGTGGACCAGCTTTACCCGCACACCGCCCTCAATATGGTGAAGGTGCTGGAAAAAGCCGGTTGCCAGGTGCACTACAACCCGGCCCAAACCTGCTGCGGCCAGCCTGCCTACAACGCGGGCTACAAAGAAGAAAGCCGCGATATCGCCACCAAGTTTCTGGCCGATTTCCCTACCCCCCTCGCCGGGGCCGAAGCCCGCTATGTGGTCAGTCCTTCAGCCTCGTGCGTAGGCATGGTGCGCAATGCCTATTCGCACCTCTTTGCCGATACGCCCGAGGCGGCGCGCTGCCAGGGCGTGCAGCGCCGCACCTACGAGCTCACCGAGTTCCTGATCGATGTGTTGAACGTCAGCACTATTCCCGGCGCCCGGCTGGCGGGCACCTACACCTACCACGACTCCTGCTCAGCCTTGCGCGAGTGCGGCATTCAGGAGGCGCCGCGCCGGCTACTCGATGGCGTAGCTGGCCTAAGCCGCGTCGAAATGGCCGAAACCACTACCTGCTGCGGCTTCGGCGGCACGTTCGCCGTCAAGTTTGAGGCTATTTCGGTGGCCATGGCCCAGCAAAAGGTGGAGCATGCGCTAGCAACCGGCGCCGACTATATCGTGAGCACCGACGTGAGTTGCCTCATGCACCTAGAGGCGTATATCCGCCGCGAAAAGCTGGCTATCAAGACCATGCACATTGCCGACGTACTCGCCAGTGGCTGGTAATTATCAATTAGTAGTTAGCACCTAGTAGAGGCGGCACCCCATCGGCTAATTATGAACAATGGATGAAAACCCGTTGGGCAAGCTCCCCGTTGAGGATTGCAGCTTGATACTTGTTAACTGATAATTGAAATGGCAGGAGGTTCTAAAGTAGTTGTTTACGGGGCCATTGGGGCCAATCTAGCCATCGCGGCGGCCAAGTTTACGGCGGCGTTCTTCACGGGCAGCGCGGCCATGCTGTCCGAGGGCATTCACTCACTGGTAGATAGCGGCAATGGCATGCTCATCCTGCTGGGTCTGGCCCAAGCCAGCAAGCCGGCCGACGACGAGCATCCCTTTGGCCACGGCAAAGAGCTGTATTTCTGGACGATGATTGTGGCCGTGCTCATCTTCGCGGTGGGTGGCGGCATCTCGCTCTACGAAGGCTGGATTCATATCAAAGCGCCCGCCCCGCTCTCCGACCCTACCTGGAACTACTGGGTGCTGGGCCTGGCCGTGCTCTTCGAGGGCATCGCCTGTTCGCTGGCCTTCCGCGAGTTCAACAAAACGCGTGGCGACGCCGGCTTCTGGCAGGCCCTGCGCGCCAGCCGCGACCCGGCCGTGTACGCCATTCTACTCGAAGACCTGGCCGCGCTTGTGGGCTTGGTTATCGCCTTGGCCGGCGTTTACTTTGGGCACCTGCTGAACAATCCATACCTCGACGGTAGTGCCTCGCTGGCCATCGGCGTGCTGCTCATCGGCATGGCTGTCTTCATGCTCAAGGAAACGCGCGGTTTGCTAGTAGGCGAGGGCATCGACGCTACCACCCGCGCCAGCCTACAAGCCCTGGCTCAGGCCGACCCAGCCGTGCGCAGCATGCACCCGCCGCTGTCTATGTACCTCGGGCCAACCGAAGCATTTCTGGCGCTCGACGTACGCTTTCAGCAAGACCTCTCGGCCCAGCAAGTCGAAGACGCCGTGGGCCGCCTCGAAAAGGCTATCCGGGCCAAACACCCCGAGTTCAAACGCATCTTCGTCGAAGCCGAATCCTTTGCGCCCGAGCAGCGGGTAATTCTTACTGCTTAACCAGCAGCCTCCGAAACTAGCTACACGGCTGTGGCTGTAGCTGGTGTTTCGGTACGATACATTACGTCGGAGCGCAACACGTATTTCACGCCCTGTGTCACCTCGCTACCCTCGTGGTAAAGGCTGTGCAAGAACAGTAACGCCATGCCCTGCCGCGGCTTGATGCGCACGCCTCTGAACGTGGTATCGCCACCCTGAAAATTGTCGTTTAAGTACACCATGAACGTGAAGTAGCTTGCTTCCTGCGCATTGCGCACATAACTCTCGTCGTAATGCCCCCGGAACTTGTGCCCACGCTGGTAGCGGTAAAAGCGAAACAGTTCGTTGAGACCCAGAGCCGTGCTATTACCTAGCCGAGCCGGTGCAAAGGGCGCGAGTTTTTGCCACAGTTCCTGTGCTAGCTCCTCGCTATTGTGAAAAGCCCGGCTGTTGTTGCGCACATCTGTTTTGACTTTGCTGCCACCAACTGTATTCACCTTAGCCAACTCGTAGCCGATTTCCTCACTGCGTACAATGTACTGCAAGCACGCAGCGCGAGTAAGAAAATCCTCCACCGTAAAAATGTTGTCGGCTACTTGAGTGAGCTTCATAGGCTAAGTAATAGATTAAAGCAGCGCCTTAATGCGTGCCACCAAACTTTCGCTCGCCGCAACGAGGGGTAGGCGCACGCTAGCTTCGCACACGCCTTGCAGGGCCAGGGCGGCCTTTACACCCACGGGGTTGCCTTCCTCATACATGAGCGGGTTGAGGGGCACCAAGCCGAAAAGTAGTTGCTGGGCACGCGCAAAATCGCCGGCCAGTGCCGCGCGGGTCATGTCGCTGAACTGCTGCGGAAACGCATTAGCGAGCACCGAAATAATGCCCTGGCCACCGCAGGCAATGAGCGGGAGCGTGAGCATGTCATCGCCGCTCAAAAACAGAAAGTCGGCCGGCTTTTTAGCTAGGATAGCCAAGCACTGCTCCATGTTGCCGCTGGCTTCCTTGAGGCCGATGATGTTAGGATGCTGCGCCAGCCGTAGCACGGTGTCGGCTGCCACATTGGAGCCCGTGCGGCTGGGTACGTTGTACAGCAAGAGGGGTAGGGGCGAGGCGTCGGCGAGGCGCTGGTAGTGCGCCAGAATGCCAGCCTGGCTAGGCTTGTTGTAGGCCGGGCTCACCGACAGGATGGCCACGACATCCGTTAGGTCCGTTTCGCGCAGTTGCCGCTCCACAGCCGCCGTATCGTTGCCGCCAATGCCGTATACCAGCGGCAGGCGGCCGGCCACGTGCTGGCGGGCTACGGCCAGAAGCTCCGTTTTCTCGTCGGGCGTGAGGGTAGGCGACTCACCCGTGGTGCCGTTAATAACCAAGTAGTCTACCCCCCCGCGATGGTGAAATCTAGTAGGCGTTTCCAGGCGGCCATGTCGACTGCGCCGGTAGTGCTAAAAGGGGTCACCAGGGCTACGCCGGTGCCGTGTAGTTTGTTCATCCGCTGTGGGGGTTGTTGCTTTGTGCAAAAGTACACTCATCGTCCGGCGTTGCGCGCAGCCGGCTTTCTAATTGCTTCCTTGAAAAACCTGTTTCCGGTAGCCGCCACACTGGCTGCCACGCTGAGCTTAGTCGCCTGCGACTCTAAAACTGCCACCACTGGCGAAGCCAAAACGGCCGCTACTGCCGAAAAAATAGGCAATACCGACTCGGCCAAAATCGACGAGGCAGCCCCCACCTCGGGCAACGCCGCCATCGCCGCCGACGAAGCCAATGCCAAGCCTGGCCCCGACCCCAGCACTATTCCGGCGGCTAAGGCCGGCGATGCGGCCGCCATCTACGCTCGGCCGCAGGTACCCATTTTGTGCTACCACCAGATTCGGGACTGGACGGCCCGCGACTCGAAAGGCGCCAAAGACTACATCATTCCCATCGCCGCCTTCAAGGCTCAGATTAAGATGCTGGCCGACAGCGGCTACCACAGCATTCAGCCCGACCAACTCTACGCTTACCTCACCACCGGTGCCCCACTGCCCAGCAAGCCCGTGATGCTGACGTTTGACGACACGGACCTCGACCAATTCACCATCGCCCGGCCCACCCTGACGCAGTATGGCTACAAAGGCGTGTACTTCGTGATGACTGTGAGCCTCGGCCGGCCGCACTACATGACCAAGGACATGGTGAAGCAGCTCTCCGACGAAGGCAACCAAATCGGCTCGCACACCTGGGACCACCACAACGTGAAAAAGTATCAGGGTAAGGATTGGGAAACCCAAATCGATAAGCCTACCAAGACGCTAGAAGAAATTACCGGCAAAAAAATCAAGTACTTCGCCTACCCCTTCGGCCTCTGGAATACGCAGGCGTTCCCCGAGCTAAAGCAGCGCGGTTTCGTAGCTGCCTTTAGCCTAGCTGAGAAGCGCGACCAGCAGGATCCACTTTTCACCATCCGGCGCATCATCGCCAGTGGCTACTGGAGCCCGCGCACCCTGCACAACAACATGGTGCAGAGCTTTTAGCGGCCAGTAATCTGTGCGTGCGAAGACTATAAACTATGTTAGGCACGCGCTCCTAGAAATAGCCTGGCTACTTGGTAGCTGGGCTATTTCATTTGGGGTACTAGGCTGGCTGATTGGGTTTAACCACCTAGGGGCTAGTCAGCTGGAGATTCAAATGCACAACACCTATTTTGTGCTGCCGCCCTGGGCCGTGGCGTTGCCCTTTTTCACGTTGTTCGCCACGCTTAGCACCGGTATTCGGGCCGTGCGCAGCCGCTTTCGCCAACGCAGCACCAACCTGGTTTTAGTAGGCTTGGGTATGCTTTGGGCGCTGCTGCTTATGTGGGCAGTATGGGTCGTAAAATCGCTCAAATAGCCAGCTGAAATCCTTGCCCTTGCCCCCGGAGCGACGATTGCCGAATAATCAACTCGCTCTTTACCACGTGGGTGCGGGGCTGAAAACGCTCTTGCAGCTGCACCTGCTCCAGAAATAGGCGCGCCGCCTGCTGGCCAATGCGATAGGGGTGCAGGTCTACAGTGGTGAGGCCGGGCTCGATGAGGCTAGCTAGAAACTCGTCGCCAAAGCCTACGATGGCCATGTCTTCGGGCACACGCTGGCCTCGGCTGCGTAAGGCCAGGATCAGGTCGAAGGCGTTGGTGTAATTAATAGAAAAAATGGCGTCGGGCGGGTGGGGTAGGGCCAGCCAAGCATCGAGGCACGCCACAGCCGACTCGGTGCGGAAGTCGATGTGCGCAATCAGCTCTTCTTCTACCGGCAGGCCGTACTTGCGTAGCGCGCCCAGGTAGCCAGCCTGCCGCTGCTGGCTGATGAGCAGCGAAGCCGGCCCCGCCAAGATGGCAATGCGCCGACAGCCTTCGAGCACGAGGTGCTCAGTCACGGCGAAGGCCCCGCTCCAGTCGTCAATCATCACCCTCGATACGTTTTCCTGGTTATATACCCGGTCGAAGTGCACGATGGGAATGTCGCGGCAGGCCGTGGAACTCATGTGGTCGAAGTTCTCCGTCTCGCGCGAATGGCAGATGAGTAGGCCATCAACCTGGCTGGCTACCAGCGCCTGCACATTGCTCACTTCCATAGCATACGATTCCTTCGACTGGCAAATCATAACCCGATAGCCCGCCTCAGTGGCCACTTGCTGGATGCCGCTCACGGCCGTGGCAAAAAAAGGCCGCTCCAGGTCCGGAATAACCACGCCAATGGTATTGGTAGCCCGGTTTTTTAAGCTTTGGGCCAATAGGTTAGGCTGATAGTCAAGCTGGCGGGCCGCGTCGATAATGGCCTGCCGCGTGAGAGGGCTAATATCACTATGGCCGTTGAGCGCCCGCGACACCGTAGAAGGAGCTACCCCTACCTGCCGGGCCACATCGGCAATAGTAGCATGGTGGCGCTTGCGGCTAGGGGTGCCAGGTGGCCTCTCAGCCGTAAAATGATACTCGCAGGCCTTGCAAAAATAGCGTTGCCGCCCCCGTACAAACCCGGCTTTCAGTACATCATCGGCCAAGCCACACTTAACACATTTAATCATCAGATATGGGCGGGAAGAAAGTTAGATAATGCGAAGGTCGTCCTAAGCTACTTAGAAGATGTCCGAAACAGAAGACAAAAAAAATATTTCTCAAATGTCACCTATCGGCAACGTTTCCGAAAACGTTGCCGATAGTTTTTTTGCTTTTTTTCTTTAAAAATAAGCTTTTTAAGTTTTTGAGAGTGGTAATAATAGGGTTACATTTGAGTCGGATTCCACCCCAACCTATTACCAAATGCTGCGCAATAGATAGGTAGCGCAATTTTAAGGTATAGGTAAAATTTGCACTTTTACGCTAGAGCTACCATGCTGCACACTATGCGCTGGTTCGGGCCAAATGACCCGGTTTCACTCTTTGATATTCGCCAGGCGGGCTGCGCTGGCATCGTCACGGCCTTGCACCAGCTGCCTGTAGGTATTGAATGGCCAGTGGCCGAAATTCAGGCCCGGCAGCAGCTTATCGAAGCTGACAACCAGACCCATTCTCCCCTGCACTGGGCTGTGGTAGAGAGCCTGCCGGTACATGAGGATATTAAGAAAGGCCGGCCTAGCCGCGATGCTTACATCGCCAACTACCAGCAGTCGCTACGCAACTTGGCTGCCTGCGGTATCCGCACGGTGTGCTACAATTTTATGCCAGTGCTTGACTGGTCGCGTACCGATTTGAGCTACGAAATGCCCGATGGCTCGCGAGCTTTGCGCTTCGTTTGGCAGGATTTTGCCGTGTTTGACTTGTGCATTCTCAAGCGTCCCGGTGCTGAGGCCGATTACGAGCCTGTTGTGGCGGAGGCCGCCCGCCAGCAGTTTGCCAGTATGAGCGCCGAAGCCGTGGCCCAGCTCACCAATACTACGTTGCTAGGCCTGCCTGGCTCGGAGGAAGCATTCGAATTAGCAACTTTTCAGGACTATCTCAACGAGTACAAGGCTATTGATGCCGCCGCGCTCACCGCTAACCTGCACTACTTTATTCAGCAGGTAGCGCCAGTGGCCGAAGAAGTAGGTATTGGGCTGTGTATTCACCCCGACGATCCGCCTTTCCCGCTGCTGGGCCTACCCCGCGTGGTGAGTACCGAGAATGATTTGGCTAGTTTGATGGCCGCCTGCGATGTGCGTGCCAACGGCATCACGTTTTGCACGGGTTCGCTAGGAGTACGTCCCGACAACGATTTGGCTGGCATGATAGCGCGCTTTGGCTCGCGGATTCATTTTGTGCACCTGCGCACTACCAAGCGCGAAGAAAACCCGCGCAATTTTCACGAGGCTGACCACCTGGCCGGCGACGTGGATATGTATGCCGTGGTGCGCGCATTGGTAGAGGAAGAGCTACGCCGTGAAGCAGCTGAGGAGGAAATAACTGCCTTGCCTATGCGTCCTGACCACGGCCACCAGATGCTCGACGACTTAAGCACTGCCAAACGAACCTACCCCGGTTACTCAGCTATCGGCCGCCTACGCGGCCTGGCCGAACTGCGTGGTCTCGAATACGGCCTGCGCCGCATGCTCAAGTAAAACGGAATAAAACTTCATTTTACCTGTTCAGCTACTCTCATTACGCTCCACTTTCCCCACCCACCCGCCGTGTTGCTACGCAACGTGTTCCTGCTTCTCTTGTGTCTGGTAACCGTTTTGCCCAGCCGGGCCGACGATGGCTACCGGCTGTGGCTGAAATACGACCGTGTGGGTAATGTGGGTGAGCGCCAAGCATATGCTCGGGCTGCGCAGTTTGTGGCTAGCCCTGGCACCACATCGGTGCTGCGCGCCGCTAGTGCCGAACTGCAACGCGGGCTGAGTGGGCTATTGGGCCAGCCGGTGCCAGTAATAGCCGCGGCGGGCAATCGCACTGGCGGCATAGTGCTGCGCGTTGATGCCCAGGCCAGCGCCGCTGGCCAGCCATTGAAAGCAGAGGGATACCACATTTTCGCGGAGAGGAATAACCTAGTTGTTACCGGCCGCACCGACCGGGCAGTGCTCTACGGGGCATTTGCGGTGCTGCGGCAGGTACAGACGCGCCAGCCGCTAGCGGGTCTTAACCTGAGCAGCAACCCGCGCATTAATTTCCGAATGCTTAACCATTGGGATAACCCCAACGGCACGGTAGAGCGTGGCTACGCCGGCTCCAGCATCTGGAAATGGTACGAACTGCCCGAGCGCCTAGACCCGCGCTACACAGACTATGCCCGCGCTAATGCTTCAGTTGGCATCAATGGCGTGGTAATCAACAATGTGAACGCCAGCGCCCGCTACCTTTCTGCTGAGTACATCGGCAAGGTGGCGGCCCTAGCGGGCGTGATGCGTCCCTACGGCCAGCGGGTCTACCTGTCGGTGATGTGGGCTGCGCCCAAAGTTATCGGGGGCCTTAACACTGCTGACCCACTCGACCCCCAAGTGAAGCAGTGGTGGGCGGCCAAAAGCGACGAGATTTACAAGGCTATCCCCGATTTTGGTGGCTTTTTAGTAAAAGCAAACTCGGAGGGTGAGCCCGGCCCGCAAGACTACGGCCGCAACCACGCCGACGGTGCCAACATGCTGGCCCAAGCGTTAGGCAGCCACGAGGGGGTAGTAATGTGGCGCGCCTTTGTGTACCAAGCTGGGAGCAGTGACCGCTTCAAGCAGGCATATGAGGAGTTTCATCCTCTCGATGGCAAGTTTGACCCCAAGGTATTGGTTCAGGTGAAGAACGGGCCGATTGACTTCATGGCCCGCGAGCCGTTTCACCCGCTGTTTGGAGCTATGCCCCGCACGCCGCTTGTGCTGGAGGTGCAGCTCACGCAGGAGTATCTGGGTTTTGCTACCCACCTCGTGTATTTAGGGCCGCTCATCAAAGAGGTGTTGCAAGCCGATACCTATGCCAAAGGCCCTGGCTCGACGGTGGCTCGGGTGGTAGATGGCTCGGTTGATAACCACGCGCTCAGCGCTATTGCGGGCGTGGCTAATATTGGCTCGGACCGCAACTGGACCGGCCACCCAGTGGGCCAGGCCAACTGGTATGCTTTCGGTCGCTTGGCCTGGGACCATACACTCAGCGCCGAGGCTATCGCCAAGGAATGGACGCAAATGACGCTTACCACGGAGCCCGCCGCCGTGCGCACGCTCACGACTATGCTGGGGCAGTCGCGTAATATTTACGTGCGCTACACCATGCCGTTGGGTTTGCACCACATCATGGGCGAAAGCATTCACTATGGACCGCAGCCCTGGCTGGCCAAGTCGGGTCGGCCCGACTGGACAGCCGTTTACTACCACAAAGCTGACTCTATTGGCCTAGGCTTTGACCGCACAGCGACGGGTAGCAACGCCCTAGCTTTCTACAAGCCCGAAGTGCAGCGGGAGTGGGGCAATGCTCAAACCTGCCCCGTCAACTACCTGCTTTGGTTTCACCACGTACCCTGGACGCAAAAGCTTAGCACCGGCCGCACGCTCTGGAACGAGCTGGCTACCCGCTACTACACCGGCGCCGATTCGGTACTGTGGCTACAAAAGCAGTGGACGGCCGCTCAGCCCAGTCTCGATCCCGCTTTGTATGCCGATGTAGCGGCCCGCCTCCAAACCCAACGCAAGGAAGCACTATGGTGGCGCGATGCTTGCGTGCTCTATTTTCAATCGGTAGCGCGGCAGCCCATCCCGGCTCCCTTTGTGCCACCTACCCGCTCGCTGGCTGACATCAAACAGCTTGTACAGCTCTACCAACTTAAGTAATACTTACTACTGCCCTCTTCGCTTACGCCCATGATTACTCCGGTACTAGTCTCTAACGGCAGCCCCGCTCCTGTCCCTACCCCCGCCGACCAGCCTAACATTTTCTCGCTGGCTGGGCGGGTAGCTCTTATCACGGGCGGTGGCACGGGTATTGGCTTCGAGATAGCCCGCTGCATGGTGCAGGCGGGGGCCACGGTCATCATCACCGGCCGCCGCGAGGAAGTGCTCAAATCTTCGGCCGCCGAGCTTGGGGTAGGGGTCAGCTACCTAGTAAATGACGTAGCCAATCTGGCCTCGCTCGATAGCTTGGTTGAGGAACTGGAGGCCACTCATGGTCCACTCGATATCCTGGTCAATAACGCTGGTATCAACATGAAAAAGCCCGCGTTAGAGGTGACTGATGAGGACTTTAGCCGCATCATTCATACCAATCTAAACGCCGTATTTGCGCTGACGCGGGCCGCCGCTAAGCGCATGATAGCCCGCCGTAGCGGCTCTATTCTCATGATTTCATCGATGGCTGCCTACTACGGCATTGACCGCGTGGTGGCCTATGCGGCCTCTAAGTCGGCTGTCGAGGGTATGGTGAAGGTCCTAGCCTCTGAATTCTCCGGCCAGGGTGTGCGCGTGAATGCCATCGCGCCCGGCTTTATCGAAACCGAGATGAGCCGCACGGCCATGAACTCGGACCCCGACCGCCGCGACCGCGCTATGCGCCGCACCCCGATGGGCGCTTTTGGCCGACCCTCCGATATCGGCCACGCAGCTGTGTTTTTGGCCTCTGAAGGGGCACGCTATATCACAGGCGTGTCGTTGCCCGTGGACGGCGGCAATTCAATAGGCTTCTGATTTATCGACTATCAACCACTAGCAACTGGCTAGTGCCTTTCGGACTGCTCTATAGCGAAATCCTGCTTCAGGCCCTTCGGAACTAGTATCTAATTACTACCTCCTAACCGCTTTACATAATTTCATTTTTTAAGTTTCCCACCCATGAACAAACGCATACCTTCGTCTCGCCCACATCGGGGCTTGAAATGGTCGCGGCTGGTGCCGCTGCTCCTACTCAGTGGCGCTATGGCCCCGTTGGCTCCTCAGGCCGCCTACGCTCAAGTAGCGAGTGCCCACCCTATAACCGGCAGAATTACGTCGGACAACGGTGAGGGTATCCCTGGCGTGACGGTGGTAGTAAAAGGCACTACGACTGGCGCCACTACCGATGCAGAAGGCAACTACACGTTGACTGTGCCTAGCGACAACAGTATCTTGGTTATCAGCTCAATAGGTTACGTTAAGCAGGAAATTGCCGTAGGCAAGCGCACCAACGTAAGCCAGAGCCTAGTTCCCGAAACCCAAGCCCTCAACGAGGTGCAGGTGGTAGGATACGGTACCCAAAAGAAAAGCCAAGTAACAGGCGCTATATCGAGCGTGAGCGACGAGCAGTTGCGCGACGTGCCGGTAGCCAATATTGGCCAGGCTTTGCAGGGCCGCGCGGCGGGCATCACGGTGGCTAGCAACGGCACCGCACCCGGCCAGTCGCCTACTATCCGCATCCGGGGTAACCGCTCGCTTTCGGGCTCGAACGACCCGTTGTTAGTAGTAGATGGCGTGCCCTTTGATGGTAGCCTCAACGACTTGAACCCTGACGATATCACGTCGCTGGAAGTGCTGAAAGATGCTAGCTCCACAGCTATTTACGGTGCTCGCGGTGCCAACGGTGTTATCCTGATTACAACCCGCCGCGGCAAGAGCGGTGCCCCTCGCGTTACTTACTCTGGCTATTACGGTCAGAAGCGTATCTACGGCCGCTTCGACTTGATGAACGGCGAGCAGTACTATAACTACAAGCTCCAGGCCTACCGGGCGCAAAGCCCCACTTTCGACCCTTCGGCGGCTAGCTTCCTCACCAACGACGAGCGCGCCAACTACCAGGCTGGCAAGACCACTGACTACCAGAGCTTGCTCTTTCAAAAAGGTCACATTCAGAACCACTCGCTGGGCCTCAGCGGCGGCACTGACCAGACGCAGTACTCGGCTTCGCTGGGCTACTACGACGAAACGGGCATTGTACCGGTGCAGCGCTTCCAGCGTTTCTCGCTGCGCGGTACCCTCGACCAACAGATTGGTAAGCGCGTGAAAGTGGGCCTGAACACGCTCAATACGTTCACCAACGCCAACGACCCGAACGTGAACGTGCTGTACCAGATGCTGACTACCAGCCCCCTAGCCTCACCCTACGATGCTAATGGTCAACTGGTGCTGTATCCTAACGGTGACCAGCTCTCGAACCCGCTGACGTTGTACGTACCCAATGCTCACTTGGACCGTAGCCGTCGCCTGCGCACCATCAACAGCCTCTACGGCCAGGTGAACATCCTGAAAGGCCTCGATTATCGCCTCAACGTGGGCCTCGACGGCCGTACCCAGGCCGACGACAGCTTCTATGCCTCCGTGACGCCCAACAACGGCGGCGGCGTGAACACGGCTAGTAGCGCGTCCAGCATTGCCTATAACCTGCTTGCGGAGAACATTCTGACTTACAACCGCAACTTTGCCGACAAGCACGACTTGAACGTAACGGCCTTGTATAGCCGCCAGACGTATCACACCGATGGTTTTGGGGGTGCGGTGCAAAACACATTAGCTGACTACCAGCTTAACACCAACCTGGGTGCAGGTACGCCCACCCGCGTAAACAATACCACGCAACCTATTGACTGGGGCTTGGTGTCGTACATGGGTCGTATAAACTACGCCTATGACAACCGCTACTCGGCTACGCTGACCGCGCGCATTGACCAGTCGTCGCGCCTGGCCCCTGGCCACAAAACTAACCTGTTCCCCTCGGCTGCTGTGGCCTGGAACATCGCCAACGAAGCTTTCCTGAAGGACTATTCCTGGGTCAGCAACCTGAAGCTGCGCGCCAGCTTGGGCCGGGTGGGTAGCACCGCCATTAACCCCTACCAGACCCAGGGTTCGCTCTCAGCGGGCCTAGGCTCGGGCTACTACAATTACGGCCCTACCGGTGCGGTAGGTGTGGTGCCCTCTTCTATTCCGAACCCCAACTTGGGCTGGGAGTACACGACGACGACCAACTTCGGCCTAGACTTCGGCTTTCTTGAAAATCGCATTACGGGTAGTGTAGAAGTATATCAGCAGCGCACCAACGACCTGCTGTTGCCCTACGCTCTACCTACAGCCAGCGGCTATGGCTCGGTACTTATCAACGCCGGTAAAACTCAGAACCGTGGTGTCGAGCTTTCGCTCACAACGGTAAACTTGCGGGCCAAAGACCTAGGCGGCTTTGAGTGGAGCACCGACTGGAACTTCACCGTGAACCGCGAGAAGGTACTCGACCTGAACTCATACAACTCTGACGGCAGTGCTCGTGACGATATCGGCAATCAGCGTTTTATCGGCCAGCCGCTTTACGTAATATACGACTACAAAAACATTGGTATCTGGCAAACTTCGGAAGCTGACCTTGCTAAGAAGTATGGTTCAAAGCCTGGTCAGATTAAGGTTCAGGATGTGAATAGCGATGGTGTTATCAATGCCAGCGACCGCGTAATCGTAGGCTCGCGCCAGCCTAAGTTTGAGGCTGGCCTCACCAACCGCTTCCGCTTCAAGGGTTTCGATCTGACAGTAGTTGCGCTGACTCGAGTGGGAGCTACAGTGGTAGACCCCTACTCATTTGGCCCTAGCTACTATGCCACTAACACTGGTCGCCGCAACCAGTTGAACTTCAATTATTGGGCAGCTGCTATTCCGGGTGCACTGGTTCCCCAAAACCCCAATAGGAATGCAGACGGCACCCCGGCTGACATCCCTGCTAACCCTAGCAACGACTACCCGCAGCCCGATCAGACTTCGCGTGCCAACGAATGGCCCACCTATGGCTCTACGCTTGGCTACCACAGCGGTACGTTCATCAAGGTACGCAGCATCGATTTGGGCTACACCTTGCCGGCAGCCTGGGCTAAATCGGCCTTTATGACCTCGGCCCGCGTGTATGTACAAGTGCAGAATCCCTATATATGGGCAGCCGATAAGTACTTCCAGCGCAACAAGGCTATCGACCCCGATGCACTTTCGTATTCTTCGCGCTTCAGCAACACGGGCACGGCCTCAGCCAACATCGACTTCCAAGGCGGTAGCAACTACCCCGTTACGCGCGCCTTCATTGTGGGCGTTAATCTGGGTCTCTAGCATGGCGTGGCTGCCCTTAGCTAAGCCAGTATCCTGGCCGGCTAAGGGCAGCAAGTCCTCCCATTTCGCATCTAACTCTTCGCAATTAATATGAAAAAAATAGTATTAGCTACGCTTGGTACAGCCTTAGTGCTATCGGCGTCCAGCTGCAATAAAGATATTCTAGACGAAACCCCGCAGTCGGTACTAACCCCAACTTTCTTGCAAACCTCGCAAGGGGTAGAGGCAGGTGTAACGGGTGTATACTCCGGCTTACGCCAGATTTATGGAAACGACTCGGGCTTTTTCACTACCGTGGCCGGCACCGACGAGTGGACGACTGGTATCTCAGCTAGCAGTGGACTGAGCGATTATAACAACAACGACCTAACGCCCCTCAACGACGGTTCGCATGGGTTTATCTGGACTGTGTGCTACACCCAAATAAACAATGCCAACGGCGTGCTCAAGTACGGACCCAATGCCCAAGGGATGGCCCCAGCTCGCCTCACGCAGCTGCTTGCCGAAACCAAACTGCTGCGCGCCAACTATTACTTCGTGCTAGTGCAGGACTTCGGCGACGTGCCCCTGATGCTCAACTTCGTGGATGCCCCCACTACCGATATTGTCCGGGCGCCCCTAGCTGATGTGTACACCCAGATTATAAAGGACCTGAACGAGTCGTTGGCTAGCATTGCTGACAAGCCTGCCCAGCCTGGCCGCGTGACGCGCGCAACGGCCTTGCACCTGCTTTCCAAGGTGTACTTGACCCGCGCTACCTCTTCGGCTAAGCAGGGCGACGACTACGCCAATGCTGCCAAGTATGCCAAAGAACTGATTGACAACCAAGGCCGTTATGGCGTGGGTCTGGAAACCGACCCAACCACAGTATTTGCCGAAGGTAATGAAAACGGTAAGGAAGTGCTCTTCAACGCGCAGTTCAATGCCGACCCCACGTTTTCGCAGCTCGGTGGCTTCACCTACGGCGGTGAAAACATCGCCGCCTTCCAGTTCCGCAGCCGCTATGACAAGCTGCCTAACATGGCGCGCGATGTGAACAATGGTCGTCCCTTTGCCCGCCACGTACCCACGTACTACCTGCTGGACTCTTATATCCTGAAGGACGCCAGCGGCAACGCCCTGGAGTCGGGCAACACACTGCGCAGCACCGACACCCGCTACAACAAATGGTTTACGACAGTATACTACGTGAACTCACCTGGTGCTAACGGTGGCAATGCCAAAGCCGTAACCGGTGACACGGCCGTGTGGTACCCTGGTCGCCAGCTCTCGAGTGCCAAGCTAGCCCAGATTTCGGCTCGCTCGCCGCTTACCTACACCGTAATTCAGCCTGACCAATATACTACTGAGTACTACCCGACGCTCAACAAGTTTGACTCGCGCAACCGTACCTCGCTTAACGGTTTCTCGACCCGGCCCAATATCATCTATCGTTTGGCCGATACCTACCTGATGGCTGCCGAAGCTTACTTCTACTTGGGTAACTCAGCCCAGGCTGCTACCTACCTTAATGTAGTGCGCGAGCGTGCCGCTGCCACTGGTAAAAAAGCCCAGATGGACATCACGGCTGCTCAGGTGAATCTGGACTTCATCCTTGACGAGCGCATGCGCGAGCTGTGCGGTGAATTCACGCGCTGGTACGACCTCAAGCGTACTGGTCAGCTACTCCCACGTGTTCGCAACACGGCCATCACCCCGGCCCTCCGTTCCGTCACTCGCGACGGCTTCACCAAAGGCGGGGTGTACGGTTCCAACGCAGCTATTAATATCAAAGACTTCCACGTGCTGCGCCCCATTCCTCAGCAGGAAATTGACCGTAGCGCTGGCAAAACCACCCAGAACCCCGGTTACTAACCTGACTTAATGCGGCGGCCGAATCAAACTGGTTCGGCCGCCTTTGTTGGCTGGCTAAGCTAGTCTTATGTACCTCTTCAACCTCAAAGTTTTGCTAACTAAGGTTCTCTTTGTTTGTCTGCTGTGCCTGGGTGCGCTCGGGGCGCAGGCTCAAAGCGCACTGCCCCGCCTGGTAAAAACCGGACAGAGTACGCAGCTACTAGTTGATGGCAAACCTTTCTTCGTTTTAGGTGGTGAGTTAGGCAATTCTACTGCCTCCAGCACAATCTATATGCAGCCGGTGTGGCCCAAACTCAAGGCCATGCACCTAAACACAGTTATTGCACCCGTGTATTGGGAGCTGATGGAGCCACAGGAGGGTAAGTTCGACTTTACGCTAGTGGACGACCTACTGCGTGATGCCCGCAAAAACCAGATGCGCATTGTGCTGCTCTGGTTTGGTACCTGGAAGAATAGCATGTCGTGCTACGCCCCCGCCTGGGTGAAAACCGATACTAAGCGCTTTCCCCGAGTAGAAAGTGATTTAGGAATACCTGAGGAAATCATGACGCCCTTCGAGCCGCGCAACCTTGAGGCTGACTGCAAGGCTTTCGCGCAGCTTATGCAGCACCTTAAAGCTACTGACGACCAGCACACCGTAATTACGGTGCAGGTTGAAAACGAGATTGGCATGCTGCCCACCGCGCGCAGCTACGACGCCCGCGCAAATGCCGCATTTAAGCAAGCAGTACCCGCCGCGCTGATGGGCTACCTACAGCGCGAAAAGAAAAACCTGAAACCCGAATTTGCCGCTCTCTGGCAAAAGCAAGGCGCCAGAACTAAAGGCACATGGGAAGAGGTATTCGGACGCAGCTTAGCCACTGACGAACTGTTTATGGCCTGGCATTTCGCTACCTACACCAATGCTGTGGCCGCCGCTGGCAAAGCTGCTTACCCCCTGCCGATGTACGTAAACGCCGCCCTTAATCTGCCTGGTGTACTACCCGGTAAGTACCCTAGCGCTGGCCCGCTACCCCACGTTATGGACGTGTGGCTAGCCGGAGCCCCCGCTATTGATATTCTAGCTCCTGACTTCTACAACCCCGATTTTAAGCACTGGTGCGACTTATACACCCGCGGTGGCAACCCCTTATTTATTCCAGAGCATCGTTTCGAGGATGGGGTAGCCGCTAAGGCATACTTTGCTTTCGGTAACTATAACTGCCTAGCTTTTTCGCCCTTCGCCATTGAGGGTAGCGACACATTAAAAGGCGCACCCATTGGCAAGGCATATGAATTGCTGCAACAGATAGCTCCATTGCTTGGCAAGCAACAGCCAGCCGGCCAGGTGCGCGGCTTTTTGCTGCAAAAGGACTCGGCCGCTCGCGTGACTACCCTCGGTGACTACCGTTTCACGGCGAAGCATGAGTACACCTTAGGGTGGTCGTTGGGAGCTAAGAAAGCGGAGTGGTCGCCTGGCGGTGGCCTGCTCATCGCGGTAGCGCCCGACGAATTTTACTTGGTGGGCACGGGCATCGTGCTTACCGCTGAGCCCCTGGCCAAAGGTAAACGTGCTGGCTATGTGCGCGTGGAGGAAGGGCACTTTGAAGGTGAGCAGTGGGTGCCCGGCCGCCGCCTGAATGGCGACGAGGACCACCAAGGCCGCCACGTGCGTGTGCCTGGCCAGGAATACATGATCCAGCACGTCAAGCTGTACACTTATTAAAACCCAGCGCATGACCCGCTTTCTTTCTTTTGACGCGCTTCGCTTAGGCGCCTGGCTGCCTGGCAGCTTGGGCCTAACTGCGAGCCTACTGGTGGCTAGTACGCCCGCCCATGCCCAGGTGCGCCTGCCGCGCCTTGTGAGCAATGGCATGGTACTGCAGCGCGATGCGCCGGTGCGCATCTGGGGCTGGGCCAAGCCCGGCGAGGCCGTGCGCGTCGTTTTCCAGGGGAAAACCTACCGCGCCACCACCGGCGCCGATGGCCAGTGGCGCGTGGCCCTACCCCCCCTAAAAGCAGGTGGTCCTTACGAAATGACTATCGACGCCAGCAACCACTTGGTGCTGAAAGATGTGCTGCTTGGCGACGTGTGGTTTTGCGCGGGTCAGTCGAACATGGAGTTACCCATGCGGCGTGTGCGCGACAAGTACCCACAGGAAGTGGCCACTGCCAATAACCCGCGCATCCGGCAGTTCGACGTGCCCATGCGCTACGCCTTTACTGGCCCCAAGGCTGATGTGACTGGGGGCAGTTGGGTAGCCCTGACACCCGAAACGGTGCTCAACTTTAGCGCCGTCGGATACTTCTTTGCTAAGGAGATTAATGCCAAATACCAGGTGCCCGTGGGCCTGATAAAAGTGGCCGTAGGCGGCTCGCCTGCTGAGGCTTGGCTAAGCGCCGACGCGCTTAAACAATTTCCCAAGTACGAGCAGCAAAGCGCGCCCTACCGCGACAGTGCCGCAGTGGCCGGTATCAAGCAGCGTGAGAGCACGGCCGTTTCCGACTGGTACAAGCGCCTGCACCAGGCCGACCAAGGTGAGGCTCCCGGCCAGCCTAATTGGAGCAGCGCTGGCTACGACGCCAGCAACTGGGCCACGATGAATGTGCCCGGCTACTGGGCCGACCAAACCCCGCTCGGCCCTGTGAATGGCGTGCTGTGGTTTCGTAAGGAAGTAGAGGTTCCCGCTACGATGGCTGGTCAGGCTGGCCGACTGGAGTTGGGCACCCTAGTCGATGCCGACTCAACGTATATCAACGGCCAGCTGGTGGGTAGCACTGCGTACCAGTACCCACCGCGTAAGTACGACTTTGGCCCTGGCGTGTTGAAGGCTGGCAAAAACGTGATTACCGTGCGCCTCATCAGCAATGGCGGGCGCGGCGGCTTTACAAAAGAGAAAACTTACCAACTGACGGCTGGTGGCCAGGCGCTCGACCTGCGTGGGCCGTGGCAATACAAGCTGGGTGGTACCATGTCGCCCACCCCCGGCACCACTACCTTCCAGTACCAGCCGGGCGGGCTTTACAATGGCCTCGTGGCCCCAGCGCTGCCGTACGCTATCAAAGGAGTGCTGTGGTATCAGGGTGAATCGAATGTGGGCCGGCCGGCTGATTATTACGCCCTCACATCTGGCATTGTAAAAGACTGGCGCGCCCACTTTCAGCAACCCAATCTGCCGTTTCTCTACGTGCAGCTGGCCAATATCAACGCCGCCAAAAAGGAGCCCGGCGAGAGCAACCAGGCTATGGTACGCGATGCCCAGCGCCGCCTGCTAGCGCTGCCTCATACCGGTATGGCCGTGATTTCAGACGTGGGGGAGTGGAATGACATTCATCCGCTCGACAAGCAGACCGTAGGTCATCGCCTGGCCCTGGCCGCCGAAAAAGTAGCCTACAGCGATGCCAAGGTAATTGCCAATGGGCCGCTTTACCAGGCTATGAAAACCGCCGGCAACCACGTCACGCTCACCTTTGCTGGCGTAGGCAGCGGGCTGGTGGCCAAGGGTGGCGGCCCTTTGAGTGGCTTCACCGTGGCCGGAGCCGACCACAAGTTTTTGCCTGCCCAAGCCCGCATTGAGGGGGGTAGGGTAGTGGTAAGCAGCGCCCAAGTACCCGCGCCTACGGTGGTGCGCTACGCTTGGGCCGACAACCCGGAGGATGCCAACCTCTACAACAAGGAAGGTCTACCTGCCTCCACTTTTACGACTGAATAATTCGTGCCTGGCCCCGCGCCAACGTCCTTTTGCCCTATGAAATACCTGCTCGGCTACGACATCGGTAGCTCTTCCATCAAAGCATCTTTGCTCGATATCGCCACTGGGCGCTGTGTGGCCGCCGTGACTTCGCCTACTACCGAGATGGGCATGGACGTGCCCCAGCCCGGCTGGGCCGAGCAACGCCCCGAGCGTTGGTGGCAGGAAGTCATTAATGCTACCCAGCAACTTAAGGCCAAGTATGGCTTCGACGCCTCGCTGTTGGCCGGCATTGGCATCACGTACCAAATGCATGGGCTGGTGCTGCTCGACAAGGCGGGCCACGTATTGCGCCCCGCCATCATCTGGTGCGACAGCCGCGCCGTGGAGATTGGCAACCAAGCATTTGCTGAGCTGGGAGAAGAGTTTTGCCTGCAAAATTTTCTGAACTCGCCGGGTAACTTCACCGCATCCAAACTAAAGTGGGTACGTGAAAATGAGCCGGCGATTTACGCTCAAATTCATAAGATTCAGCTACCCGGCGACTACCTGGCCTACCAGCTTACGGGGCAAATGCAGACCACTGTTTCGGGCTTGTCGGAGGGTGTGTTCTGGAATTTTAAGACCCAGGCCATCGCCCAAGAATTGCTCGACTACTATGGCATCAGCGCCGATTTGCTGCCTGAGGTAGTCGATACCTTCGCTATTCAAGGCCGCCTCACGGCCGAAGCGGCTCAGACACTGGGCTTGGCGGCGGGTACGCCCATCAGCTACCGTGCTGGCGACCAACCCAACAATGCCTTCTCGCTCAATGTGCTGAATGCGGGGGAGGTAGCTGCTACTGGCGGCACGAGCGGTGTGGTATACGGCATCAATGAAACCACTACGGCTGACGCGCGTTCGCGCGTTAACTCCTTTGTGCACGTGAACAGCACCCGCGAGCAGCCTAAAAATGGCGTGCTCATGTGCCTCAACGGTACGGGCATCTTGAACAGCTGGCTGCGCAAGGCAGTGGGCAACCTGCCCTACGACCAGATGAATACGTTGGCTGCCCAGGCGCCGGTAGGAGCGGAGGGCTTGCTTTTCCTGCCCTTTGGCAACGGCGCCGAGCGCATCCTCGAAAATCGACCCGCCGCCGCAAGCCTCCACGGCTTGCAATTCAATGTGCACGGCCAGGCGCATCTCATCCGAGCGGCGCAAGAAGGCATTGTGTACGCTCTCAACTACGGCATCGACATTATGCGTGCTTCGGGCGTGCAGGTGCAAACGGTGCGTGCTGGCCACGCCAACATGTTCCTGAGCCCAGTTTTTCGCGAAGCCTTCGTGAACTGCGGCAATGTAACCCTAGAGCTTTACGACACCGATGCGGCACAGGGCGCAGCCCGCGGCGCTGGTATTGGAGCGGGCATCTATGCTAGCTCCAAAGAAGCTTTTAATGGTTTGGCGCGCATCAGCACAGTAGAGCCTACCCCCGCTTTGCAGGCCCAATACCAGGAAATGTATAGCGACTGGCAAACCCTGCTAGCTCGTGAAACCCGCCCCGCCGAATTGCTGCTAGCCTAAGCGTTCGCGCACGCTCGTCACGCAGCCTGAGCGAAGTACTTCACATGGCGCAGTAACCTAGATTTTCGCCAATGTCAGCAAGCGAAATGCTTTGCTGTGCGCTGAATGACGCGCATTTTTCAAGAATCCGTTTTCACTCACTTCCTCCATTTTCCATTCAACATGGCAACCTCCGAATTTTTCAAAGGCATCGACAAAATCAAGTACGAAGGCCGCGACTCCGATAACCACATGGCTTTCAAGTGGTATGATGAAAACCGGGTAGTAGCCGGCAAGACCATGAAGGACCACTTGCGCTTCGCCACAGCCTACTGGCATACGTTTGTGGGCACCGGTGGCGACCCGTTTGGCCCTGGAACCAAAAACTTTGCGTGGGATAGCAAGGGCGACATCGTGGGCCGCGCCAAGGACAAGGCCGACGCGGCGTTTGAGTTCTTCACCAAGCTCGGCACGCCTTACTACTGCTTCCACGACGTGGACTTGGTGGATGAGGGCGACTCGCTGAGCGAGTACGAGCGTAACTTGGCTACCGTAGTCGATTATCTCAAGCAGCACCAGCAGGAAAGCGGTGTGAAACTGCTGTGGGGCACGGCCAACGTGTTTTCGAACCCGCGCTACATGAACGGCGCCAGCACCAACCCCGATTTTGCAGTGGTAGCTTACGCTGGCACGCAGGTTAAAAACTCTATCGACGCTACCATTGCGCTGGGCGGCGAAGGCTACACCTTCTGGGGTGGCCGCGAGGGCTACATGACCCTGCTCAACACGGACATGAAGCGTGAGCAGGCGCACCTGGGCCGCTTCTTGAGCATTGCCCGCGACTATGCTCGCAAGCAAGGCTTCACCGGCAAGTTCTTCATCGAGCCTAAGCCAGCTGAGCCTACCAAGCACCAGTACGACTTCGACGCCGCCACGGTAATTGGCTTCCTGAAAGAGCACGGCCTGGAGAAGGATTTCATGCTGAACCTGGAAGTGAACCACGCTACGCTGGCTGGCCACACTTTCCAGCACGAGCTGCAAGTAGCGGCCGATGCGAACCTGCTCGGCAGCATCGACGCTAACCGCGGTGACAACCAGAACGGCTGGGATACCGACCAGTTCCCTAACAACCTGAACGAGCTAACCGAGTCGATGCTCATCATCCTGGAGCACGGCGGCATCAAGCCGGGCGGCATCAACTTCGACGCTAAAACCCGTCGCAACTCAACCGACCTGGAGGATATTTTCGTGGCTCACATTGCTGGTATGGACACTTTCGCCCGTGCGTTGGTAACGGCAGATGCCATCCTGACCAAGTCAGCTTACAAGAAATTCCGCACCGATCGCTACGCTTCGTTTGATTCGGGTGCTGGTGCCGAGTTCGCCAAAGGCGGCCTCACGCTGGAAGACCTGCGCAAAATCGCGCACGAATCGGGCGAGCCTACCCCCCGCAGCGGCAAGCAAGAATGGCTGGAAAGCATTATCAATCAGTACATCTAGTAAGGTAGCATCCACTCTGCGAGTCTGAGCTTAGGTCATCGCCTGTGCAAAGACTTGCAGAGTGGACGCTACTAACCCGCGAAAAAATCTGTAGGTGAAGGCGGCACGGGCGTTCTGCGTTGCGTTCCTTTACGGAGTCATTCTTTCGCCTGAAAAAATATGAGCAATCCCCAAGTTTCAATTGACGAACTGAGCGTCAATACTATCCGTCTGCTGTCGGTAGACATGGTGCAGCAAGCCAACTCGGGCCACCCTGGCCTGCCGCTGGGCGCTGCCCCCATGGCCTACGTGCTGTGGTCGCGCTTTTTACGCTTCAACCCCCAAGACCCTAAGTGGCCTAACCGCGACCGGTTTATCTTGTCGGCTGGCCATGGTTCAGCGTTGCTCTACAGCCTGTTGCACCTCTATGGCTACGACCTGAGCCTAGAGGATTTGAAGCAGTTCCGCCAGATGGATTCCAAGACGCCGGGCCATCCCGAGTCGCACATCACGCCCGGCATTGAGGTAACCACTGGCCCGTTGGGCCAGGGTTTCGCCAACGGCCTGGGCATGGCCATGAGCGAGGCGCACCTTGCTGCGCTTTATAACAAAGAAGGCCACGCGCCGGTGCAGGACCACTACACCTACGTGCTGGTGAGCGACGGCGACCTGATGGAAGGCATCGCCGCCGAGGCTGCCTCGTTGGCTGGCCACTTGCAGCTGAACAAGATGATTTATCTCTATGATGATAACAACATCTCGCTCGATGGCCCTACCAATCTGACTTACACCGAGAACCCGATGAAGCGCTTCGATGCCTACTACTGGCATACGCAGCACGTGACAGACGGCAACGACCTCGACGCCATCGAGAACGCCATCAAGGTGGCGCAGTCGGTGACCGACCGGCCGTCGATTATTGCCGTAAAAACCATCATCGGCTTTGGCTCGCCGTTGGCTGGCACCAACAAGTCGCACGGCTCGCCGCTGGGCCCCGACAATGTGAAGGCTACCAAGAAGTTCTACGGCTTCGACCCCGAGCAGTCGTTCCAGGTGCCTGCCGAAGTGTACGAGCACCTCAAGCAGCCTGGCCAAAAGGGTGCCGAACTGCAAAAGCAGTGGGATGCCGACTTTGCTAAGTACGCCGAAGCCTTTAAGGACGAAGCGAACATGTTCCAGCTTTCCTTCAAAGGTGAATTGCCCGAAGGCTGGGATGCCAACCTGCCCGTGTACACGCCCGCCGACGGCGAACTAGCTACCCGCCAGGCTTCGGGCAAGGCGCTCGATGCCATCAAGAAATCGGTGCCGTTCCTGTTCGGCGGCTCTGCTGACTTGGCTTCGTCCAATGAAATGGACAAGTCGGGCAGCGACAGCTTCCAGCCGGCGCACCCTGCCAACCGCAACGTATGGTGGGGCGTGCGCGAGCACGCTATGGGCGCGGCCATGAACGGCATTGCCCACCACGGCGGCCTACGCACCTACGGCGGTACCTTCCTCACGTTCAGCGATTACATGCGCGCGGCCATCCGCCTCACGGCCCTGGCCGAGAGCACGGCTACGTTCGTGTTCACCCACGACAGCATTGGCCTGGGCGAAGACGGCCCTACCCACCAGCCGGTAGAGCAGGTGCTGGCTTTGCGTACCATCCCGAATATCGTGGTGCTGCGCCCCGCCGACGCCAACGAAAGCACCGAGGCCTGGCGCATCGCCATGACCACGCCCAAATCGCCGGTCGTGCTTGTGTTCTCGCGTCAGAAGTTGCCGATTCTGGACCAAACCAAACTTGGTTCGGCCCGCGAAGGCGTGCGTAAGGGTGCCTACATTCTGAGCGAAGCGCAGGGCGGCCAGCCGCAGTTTATCCTCATTGCCACTGGCTCGGAAGTAGCCTTGGCTATGGAAGCTCAAAAAGTGCTGGAGCAGGACGGTACGCCTACCCGCGTAGTAAGTATGCCGAGCTGGGAGCTGTTTGAGCACCAAGACAAAGCTTACCGCGAAAAAGTATTCCCCACCAATGTGCGCAAACGCCTGGCCATCGAGGCAGGCTCGCCCATTGGCTGGCATAAATACACGACCGACGAAGGTGGCATCATTGCCATGAACCGCTTCGGCGCGTCGGCCCCGGCCGAGCTGCTATTCGAGAAATTCGGCTTCACGGTGGAGAACGTGGTGAAGCGCGCCAAAGGCGTGCTCGCCGGCCATCCCGAAGACGAAGGACAGGAAGAAGAGAAGAAGCAAATAGTAGCCAAGGGCGACTAAGCGGAGCGTTGCGGGTGGCTGTTTGTCAGCTACCGGGAGCTTTGCTAATGCAGCCTGCATTTTGATAAACGACCACCCGCAACTACCTCCATCTGTGCCCACGACTCTGATTTTTCGGCGGCCTATTGGCCACCGCCACTGGCTGGCCCTTGCCGCTAAGGCCGCCTTAAAGCAGGCAAGCCAGCAAGTTTTTTCTTGCCCGTAGCTGGGCTAGCTACTATCCCCTAAAGGTGGTAGCTAGTGCAGCTGCGGGTATTTTTTGTGCGTTTGCCGACCGGAAGGGGGGTAGGGCACCGGGTAATTAATCATACTAAAGTCATGAAAATCAACTTATATGGCCTGGGCCTGGCTGGTCTGCTCGGGGCTGCCGCCCTCACCGCCGCTCAGCGCCCACCTGCCGAAAAAGGTCTCAAAGACTATTACAAAAGCTACTTCCCAGTGGGCGTAGCTGTATCGACACGGGCGTTGAAAAACCCAGCCGAGACGGCACTCATCTTGCAGCAGTTCAACAGCCTCACGCCGGAGAACGATATGAAGATGGGGCCTATTCACCCCGAGGAAAACCGCTACAACTGGGGTCCTGCCGATGCTATCGTAGACTTCGCCCAGGAGCATAAGCTGAAGGTGCGCGGCCACAACCTGTGCTGGCACGAACAAACGCCGAAGTGGATTTTTAAGAACGCCGACGGCAGCCAGGTGAGCAAGGAAGTGCTGCTGAAGCGCTTGCACGACCATATCGACGCCGTAGTGAAGCGTTATAAAGGCAAGATTTACGCTTGGGATGTGGTGAACGAGGCCATCGCCGATAACCCGAATGAGTTTTTGCGTGAATCGGACTGGTACAAAATCTGTGGCGAGGACTTCATTGCCGAAGCTTTCCGCTACGCCCACGCCGCCGACCCCAAGGCCGTGTTGTTTTACAACGACTACAATACTGAGCGGCCCGAGAAGATGGAGCGCATCTACAAGCTGCTCAAGAAGTTGAAAGATGCCAAAGTGCCCATCGACGCGGTAGGCTTGCAGGGCCACTGGTCGCTGGTCGAGCCTACCGAGCAGGAACTGCGCACCACCATCGAGCGCTTTGGCTCGCTGGGCCTAAAAGTGCAGGTAACCGAACTCGACGTGTCCGTTTACCCTTGGGAGAAGGACCGCCGCGCCAAGCGCCCCGACGAGTCGGACGCCTACACGGCCGAAATGCAGGCCAAGCAAACGGCACAGTACAAGCTGTTTTTTAAAGTATTCCGCGACGAAGCGAAGTACATGACGGGCATCACGTTCTGGAATATTTCCGACCACTATTCCTGGCTTGATACCTATCCCGTTGCCGGCCGCAAGAATCACCCGCTGCTGTTTGACGAGAATTTCAAACCCAAGCCGGCTTACTACGAAGTAGTAAAGTTTTAATATCCTGGCGGCGGCCCACGTCTTTCTCCTGCGGGAAAGCGCCCGGACCGTCGTTAAACGATACATCTATGACGAATATCCTTTTCCACCTGCGCCTGACGCTGCTCGTGCTGACCCCAGCGCTCGCCAGCGCCCAGATGGCCGCCCCGCTCGCCGACCACTACATCTCAGCTAAGAAGAGCGCCAGTAGCTTTCCGCTGGTGGCGGGGGGTAAGGCCGCCGCACTCTACGCCAGCGAAAGCGATTGGCCGGGCGTGCTGCGCACCATCCGCGATGTGCGGGCCGACGTGAAGCGCGTGACTGGGCAAGAACCGACCTTCCTCACCGATGCACCCAAGGGGGCGCAGCCAGTAGTATTGGTTGGTACGCTAGGCCATAGCCCATTGATGGATAAGCTTGTGCAGGCTGGTAAGCTCGATGTGAGCAACCTGGCTGGCCGCTGGGAAACCTTTGTGGTGCAGATTATCGACAACCCACTGCCGGGCGTGGCGCAGGCGCTGGTAGTGGTGGGCAGCGACAAGCGCGGTACCATCTACGGCCTGTATGACCTCTCGCAGCAGATGGGCGTATCGCCCTGGACCTGGTGGGCCGATGTGCCAGTGCCGACGCAAAAAGACCTCTACGTGGCCGCCGGCCGCCACACCTTGGGCGAGCCGAAGGTAAAGTACCGTGGCATCTTCCTCAACGATGAGGCTCCGGCGCTGAGCGGCTGGGCCAAGGAGAAATTTGGTGGCATCAACTCGAAGATGTACGAGCATGTGTTCGAGCTGATTCTGCGCTTGAAAGGCAATTACCTGTGGCCCGCCATGTGGGGCAATGCCTTTAATGACGACGATAAGCGCAGCCCCGAACTGGCCGATACTTACGGCATCGTGATGGGCACCTCGCACCACGAGCCCATGCAGCGCGCCCAGCAAGAGTGGAAGCGCTACGGCAAGGGACCCTGGAACTACCAGACCAATGCGCCGGTGCTGCAAGAGTTCTGGCGCCAGGGCATCAAGAACATGGGTACTCACGAAAGTATTGTGACTATCGGAATGCGCGGCGACGGCGACGAGCCCATGAGTGAGGGTAGCAACATCAAGCTGCTGGAGAAAATAGTGGCCGACCAGCGCCAGATTTTGGCCGAAGAAACCCACAAGCCTGCCGAGCAAACGCCCCAGGTGTGGGCGCTCTACAAGGAGGTGCAGGACTACTACGACAAAGGCATGCGCGTGCCCGACGATGTGACGCTGCTGCTGTGCGACGACAACTGGGGCAACCTACGCAAGCTGCCCAAGCTGGGCGACAAGCCGCGCAAAGGCGGCTACGGTATCTACTACCACTTCGACTACGTGGGCGGGCCGCGAAACTACAAGTGGCTTAATACCAACCCGCTGCCGCGAATTTGGGAGCAGATGCACTTGGCCCACGAGTACGGCGCCAACCAGATTTGGGTGGTGAACGTGGGCGACCTTAAGCCGATGGAACTGCCGATTTCCTTCTTTCTCGACTATGCCTGGAACCCTGATGAGCTGCCCGCCGACGGCGTGGCGGCATACACCCAGCGCTGGGCCAGCCAGCAATTTGGGCCCCGGTACGCGGCTGATGTTGCCGATGTTTTGGCCAAGTACGCCAAGTACAACGCCCGCCGCAAACCCGAGCTGCTCGACGCCAACACCTACAGCCTGGCCACCGGCGAGTGGGCTAGGGTAGTAACTGAGTACAATGCCCTGGCCACCCGCGCCGAGGCCATCAACCAGAAGCTGCCCGCCGCCGACCGCGACGCTTATTTCGAACTGGTGCTGCACCCGGTGCTGGCCTGCGCTAACCTCAACGAGCTGTACTACACCGTGGCTCAGAACCGCGAGGCGGCCAAAACTAACCAGCCCAACACCAACGCCCTGGCCGAAAAAGTCAAGGCGCTATACGCCAAGGATGCCGAAATCAAGCAGCGCTACCACACCCTGGCCGGCGGCAAATGGAACCACATGATGGACCAGACGCACATCGGCTACACCTACTGGCAGCAGCCCGAAGTGGATAAAATGCCCGATGTAGCAACGCTGCCCGTTGGGGCCCCAACTCAGGCCGCTGCGCCGCCGGCTGACGCTAGCGACAACGCTAACTACGTTTCGCTCGAAGCCGAGCACTACACCCAGGCCGTGAACGCCGGCCTCATCACCTGGCAGCGCCTGCCCGACCTGGGCCGCACGGCTGGGGCCGTCACGACGATGCCGGTAACGGCCGCGCCCACGGCCACGCCGGGCGGCAGCAGCCCGCACCTGGAATACCGCATCAGCTTGGCCCAGGCCGGCCCCGTGACGGTGAGCGCCTACCTCGCCCCAACCCTCGATTTTACCAACACCACCGGCCTGCGCTACGCCGTGTCGCTTGATGACGAGGCGCCGCAGCTCATCAACCTGCACACCGGCCTCATTCCCGATAACGGCAACAGACCCTGGGAAAGGGCGGTGGCCGAAAACATTATCCTGAAAACCTCGCAGCATAACGTGGCCGCCGCTGGCGCGCACGTACTCAAATTCTGGCGCGTAGATCCCGGCGTGGTGCTCGAAAAACTGGTGGTAAGCCAAGGCAGCGTGCCTGCCACCTACCTCGGGGCGCCTGCTAATGCGACCGGCAAAACCAAAGACCACGCTGCCGCCGGTAGCTTGGGCCGCCGCTAGTCCTCTGCAAAACGAGTTAGTATTACATTTTCAGTTAAACAATAACTCCATAACGTGGCACTCCATTTCTGGCCAAATGCCAAGCGGAGTGCTACGTTGCTTAACACCCATTCCCACCCATGAAATTATCGCACCTGCTCTTAGGCCTAGGCCTGCTAGCTGCCAGCGGAGCCCAAAGCCCGCCGGCTTCGCGCCTGCCTGTGGACGCCTACCCCTTTCAAAACCCTGATTTGCCGCTCGACCAGCGCGTGAATGACCTGGTGGGCCGCCTCACCCTAGCCGAGAAAGTTTCGCAGATGCTGAACTCCTCGCCGGCTATTGACCGGCTGGGCATCCCGGCCTACAACTGGTGGAACGAGGCGCTGCACGGCGTGGCTCGCACCGGCTTGAAGACCACGGTGTTTCCGCAGGCTATCGGCATGGCGGCCACGTTTGACAAGGACGCCATGCTGACGATGGCCACTATGACCTCGGATGAGGCGCGGGCGGTGCACCAGGAGTACGTGCGGCGGGGCGAACGGGGTATTTATCAAGGCCTCACGTTTTGGACGCCGAACATCAACATCTTTCGCGACCCGCGGTGGGGTAGGGGCCAGGAAACCTACGGTGAAGACCCGTACCTGACCGGCCAGCTCGGCTCAGCGCTGGTGAAGGGTTTTCAGGGCGATGACCCCAAGTATCTGAAAATCACGGCTTGTGCTAAACACTTTGCTGTGCACAGCGGCCCCGAGTCGTCGCGCCACGAGTACAATGCCCAAATAAGCGATTATGACTTGTGGGACACGTACTTACCGGCCTTCCGCGATTTGATAGTGGACGCCAAGGTGGCCGGCGTGATGTGTGCCTACAACGCCTACGCCGGCCAGCCCTGCTGCGGCAGCGACGTGCTGATGACGGACATTCTCTACAAAAAGTGGCAGTTTAAGGGCTACGTAACCTCCGACTGCGACGGTATCAACGACTTCTGGCAGCACCACAAAACCGACCCTGACGCGGCCACCGCTGCGGCCAACGCTGTGCTGCACGGTACTGATATAGAGTGCGCTACAGGTAAGCTCGCTACCTACAATTCGCTGCTGGAATCGGTGCAGAAAAAGCTCATCAGCGAGCAGCAGCTCGACACATCGGTAAAGCGGCTGTATAAAATCCGGTTTCAACTAGGCATGTTCGACCCCGTGGAGCGCGTGAAGTACGCCCGGATTCCGCTGAGCGTGGTAGAGAGCGCCCCGCACCAGGCCCACGCCCTAAAGATGGCCCGCGAGTCGGTGGTGCTGCTCAAGAATGAAAAGAACACCCTACCCCTGCGCAAAGACCTAAAGAAAATCGTAGTGCTTGGCCCCAACGCCAACAACGAGAACGTGCAGCTAGGCAACTACAACGGCTTCCCGACCGACATCGTGACGCCGCTCGAAGGCATCCGGGCCAAGGTGGGGCCGGGCACAGAGGTAGCCTACATCCAGGGAGTTGACTACGCCAGTAACACCGTGTATGAGCCGCTCGATATTAATAAGCAGCTGACTTACAATGGTAAGCCAGGCTTTCAGGCTGAGTACTTCAAGGGTACTAACCTGGAGGGCGCTGCCGTAGCCACGCGCCAAGAAGCTGGCCTGGACCGCTACCTGGCCAACGTGAAGCTGGAAATTGCGCCCGGCCTGCCGGCCGAAAACGTGTCGGACCGATACCGCGCCACCTTTACGCCCGCCGCCACCGAGGAGCTAGCCTTGCAAATCACGGGCGACGACGGCTACCGTCTCTATGTCAACGATAAGCAAGTGATTGACGCCTGGGCTGGTCGCGGGTCATCGACTAAGCAGTACGTGCTCAGCGTGACCAAGGGCCAGCCCCTCGACCTGCGCCTGGAGTACGTGCAGCTCGACCGCCGCAGCATCCTCAAGTTTACCGGCGCGCGGGTGGTGCCTATGAATCCGGCCAACATCCTGGCCCAGGTGAAAGACGCCGACGCTATCGTGTTTGTAGGCGGCATCTCGCCGCAGCTTGAAGGCGAGGAAATGACGGTGAAAGTACCCGGCTTCAGCGGCGGCGACCGCACCACTATCGGCTTGCCCGAGGTGCAGACCAACTTGCTGAAAGTGCTGCACAGCAGTGGCAAGCCAGTAGTGTTTGCCATGATGTCGGGTAGCGCCCTGGCTACCCCCTGGGAAGCGGCCAACCTACCGGCCCTGCTCACGAGCTGGTACGGTGGGCAAGCGGCGGGCACGGCCCTATCCGACGTGCTGTTTGGCGACTACAACCCCGCCGGCCGCCTACCCGTCACGTTCTACAAGTCGGAAACCCAGCTGCCGGCCTTCGACAACTATAGCATGGCCGGCCGCACCTACCGCTACTTCACCGGCGAGCCGCTTTACCCCTTCGGCCATGGCCTGAGCTACACTACGTTTAAGTACAGCAGCTTAAAAGTGCTGTCGAAAACTACTACTGGGCAGCCCATTCGGGTGAGCGTGGAGGTGCAGAACACCGGCGCTCGCGCCGGCGATGAGGTGGTGCAGCTCTACGTGCGCCACCCCGGCGCTACGGGCCGCGTGGCGCGCCACGCGCTGGAAGGTTTTCGACGCATCAACCTCGCGCCGGGTGCTCGGCAGACGGTATCATTCACGCTCTCGCCGCGCCAGCTTTCGCGGCTCGATGCGCAGGCCCGGCGCCTAGAAGCCCCTGGCAAAGTGCAGGTATTTGTGGGCGGCGGCCAGCCCCTGGCGGCGGCGGTTGCGGCGGGCCGCGTGCAGCAGGCTAGCTTGCTGCTGACCGGCGCGCCAGTGACAATTGACCAAAAATAGAGACATCCTTAGTCTACGGAAATGGCCCGCGCAGCTGCGTGGGCCATTTTTATGCTTAATACCTACCGGTTAAGCCTTTGCTGCGCAAGTGACGCCCTACCCCCCTTGTGGCGGCTAAAAGCTGGAAAGCCTTCGGGCTTGCCTTTCGCTTAGCGAGTGTCGCGAGGCACCTTTCTGGCTATTGCATCTCTACCGTCCCAGAAGCTGGCTTAGCCTTGCTTCTGGCGGGGGCCAGCTTCTGGCGGTGCGTGGTTGAGAAGCAGGGCGGGGGTAGCATCTTTACGCTTCGCTTTGCTCTTCCCTCCGCATGATTGCTCGTACTTTTTGCCCGGCCATTAGCCGGCGTTTGCCGGCGGTGCTGCTGGCGGTGGCCGCCCTCACTAGCTGCGCCCGCCTGGTACCCTCCACTGCTAAGACTGATTATCTGGTGTACGTGGGCACTAATGTTTCCTCGCCGCAGGAAAACACCATCTACCTCTACCACCTTAGCCCCGCCACTGGCGAGCTGCTGCCGCTAGGGGGCATGAAGGGGGGCATTAGCCCCACCTACCTCACCATGGATGCCGCACACCGCTACCTCTACGCGGTGAGCGAAACCCAGACCTACCTGGGGGCACCCGGCGGCGGGGTAAGTACGCTGGCCATTGACCAGCACAACGCGACGCTGTCGATGCGCAACCAGCAGGCCTCGCTGGGGGCATCACCGTGCTATATCAGCCTCGACCATACGGGTAAAAATGCGCTGGTAGCCAACTATTCAAGCGGTAGTGTGGCGGTGCTGCCCGTGCGCTCCGACGGCCAGCTGAGTCCCGCCTCGGCCACCGACCAGCACCAGCTGCCCACCGGGCCCCATAAAAACCAGGACAAGCCGCACGCCCACAGCTTCCTGCCATCGCCCGATAACCGCTACGTTTTTTCGGCCGACTTAGGTACGGATAAAGTATATGGTTACCAGCTCGATGCGAGTAGCGGCAAGCTGAGCGCGCTGCCTGCCCCCCGCCTTCGTAGCCAAACCTGGGGCTGGGCCGCGCCACCTCACGTTTCACCCCAATGGCCGCTGGGCTTACCTCGAAAATGAGTTGAACTCGACCGTCACGGCGCTGGCATATGATGCCAAGGCTGGTACGTTTCAGGAAATTGAGACGCAGACTACGCTACCCGCTGGCTTTGGTGGCGACAACTCGGGCGCCGATGTGCACGTGAGCCCCGACGGCCGGTTTGTCTACACCTCCAACCGGGGCGATAACAGCTTGGCGGTGTTCCGCATTGCGCCCGCCGATGGCCGCCTCACGCTGGTGCAGCACGTGAGCACCCAGGGCAAAACGCCCCGCAACTTCGCGCTCGATCCCAGCGGCCGGGTACTGCTGGTAGCCAATCAAAACTCCGATAACGTGTTTACTTATACCGTCGATAAGCAGACGGGTAAGCTCACGCCTACCGGTAAGTCGGTGACCCTGCCCTCGCCGATGTTTGTCGAAATCGTGCCTGATTTTACGCGCTAAGCTTGCTCAGTCGGCGGTGATTG
>Ga0160429_1000321_pt1 | contig 52388 bp, 44 predicted proteins | sample SolpanmetagenomR_FD_108199 | JGI IMG/M metagenome (GOLD analysis project Ga0160429, IMG submission 108199) | Solar panel surface microbial communities from Lawrence Berkeley National Laboratory, California, USA - R | ecosystem: Engineered > Built environment > Solar panel > Unclassified ... | reverse complement strand
GGTTATCGCCGGGGTAGTGAGCTATCGGAACACGCCTATCGAGGCGTTTCCGGACGTGACGAACACCGAAATCACCATCATCACGCAGTGGCCCGGCCGCTCGGCCGAGGAGATTGAGAAGTTCGTGACCGCGCCGATTGAGATTGCCCTCAACCCCGTGCAGAAGAAAACCAGCGTGCGCTCGACCACGCTGTTTGGCCTGTCGGTGGTGAAGGTAATTTTTGACGACGGCGTGGACGACGCCTTTGCCCGGGTACAGGTTAACAACCTGCTCAGCGGCGCCGACCTGCCCGATGGGGCCAACTCTGAGGTGCAGCCGCCCTACGGCCCCACCGGCGAAATTTACCGCTACACGCTGACCAGCAAGGATAAGACTACCCGCGAGCTGAAAACCATTCAGGACTGGGTGATTGAGCGCAATCTGAAGGCGGTGCCCGGCGTGGCCGACGTGAACAGCTTTGGCGGCGAGGTGAAGAGCTACGAGATAAGCGTAGACCCCAGCAAGTTGCAAGACTTTAGCCTTACGCCGCTCGACCTCTATACCGCCGTGCAGCGCTCGAACATCAACGTGGGCGGCGACGTGATAAACGAGGGCCAGCAGAACTACGTGGTGCGCGGCATCGGCCTGCTCAACAACATTTCGGACATCAACAACACGGTCATCAAGAACGTGAACAACGTGCCTATCCTCATCAAGGACGTGGCGCAGGTGAAGGAATCGGCGCTGCCCCGCCTAGGTCGGGTAGGCCGCGGCCTGGAAGACGATAAGGTGGAAGGCATCGTGGTAATGCGGAAGGGCGAAAACCCCTCCGAAGTTATCAAGCTGCTGCAAGCTAAAGTGCAGCTGCTGAACGAGAAGATTCTGCCGCCCGATGTCAAAATCAGCACGTTTTACGACCGCCAGCAGCTCATCGACTTTTCGACCGAGACGGTAATCCACAACCTGATGGAAGGCATGCTCTTCGTGACGGTAATTGTGTTTCTGTTCATGGCTGATTGGCGCACGACGCTGATTGTGAGCATTATCATCCCGCTGGCGCTGCTGTTTGCGTTCATCTGCCTGCGTCTGCGCGGCATGAGCGCCAACCTGCTCAGCATGGGTGCTATCGACTTCGGTATCATCATCGATGGCGCGGTGGTGATGGTGGAAGGACTCTTTGTGGCGCTTGACCACAAGGCCCACGAGGTAGGCATGGAACGCTTTAATAAGCTCGCCAAGCTGGGCCTCATCAAGAAAACCGGCCGCGATATGGGCAAGTCGATTTTCTTCGCCAAGGCCATCATTATCACTGCCTTGTTGCCGATTTTCTCGTTTGAGAAAGTAGAAGGCAAGGTGTTCTCGCCGTTGGCCTGGACGCTGGGCTTTGCCTTGCTAGGAGCCTTGATTTTCACCCTGACGTTGGTGCCGGTACTGGCCAGCATCCTGCTGCGCAAGAACGTGCGGGAGAAAGACAATTTTGTGGTGCGCGGCATCGCAAAAGGCGCCAAAAGCGTGTTCGACTTCACCTATGCCCGCAAAACGGCGAGTCTGCTCTTTGCCGCCGCGCTGGTGGCAGGGGGCGTGAGCATGTTCCAGTTCCTAGGTACTGAATTTTTGCCCGAACTCAACGAAGGCTCGATTTACGTGCGGGCCCAGCTGCCGCTGAGCATTTCGCTCGATGCCTCCAATAAGCTTTGCAACGAGATGCGCCGCGTGTTTATCAGCTTCCCCGAGGTGAGCGATGTGGTGAGCCAGACCGGCCGCCCCAACGATGGTACCGACCCGACGGGTTTCTACAACAACGAGTTCTTGGTGCAAATCAAGCACGATGATGCGACGCAGAAAAAGATGAAATCTAAGGCCTACCGCGAGGAGCTTATCGAGCACATGAAGGAAAAGCTGGAGCGCTTCCCCGGCGTGGACTTCAACTTCTCGCAGCCTATCACCGACAACGTGGAGGAAGCCGCTTCGGGCGTGAAAGGCTCGATTGCCGTCAAGATTTACGGCACAGACCTCAAAATAATGGAAGGCAAGGCCCGCCAGGTATTCGAGGTGCTGCAAAAAGTAGACGGCATCGACGACCTAGGGCTGCTGCGTAACATCGGCCAGCCCGAGCTGCACGCCGACCTCGACGAGCGGCGCATGGCCAGCTATGGCGTGAGCAAGAGCGACGCCAATGCGGTGCTCGAAATGGCGGTGGGCGGCAAGCAAGCAAGCCAGATGTACGAGGGTGAGCGCAAATTCCCCATTCGGGTGCGCTACGAGTCGCAGTTCCGCGAATCGCCCACCGAAGTGGCCGCCCTTATGGTGCCCACGCAAAGCGGCAAAACAGTGCCGCTAAACGAGATTGCCGACATCAAGCAGGTAACCGGCCCAAGCTTAATTTACCGCGACGACAACACCCGCTTCTCGGCTGTGAAGTTTTCGGTGCGCGGCCGTGACCTAGGCTCGGCTATTGCCGAGGCGCAGGCTAAGGTGGACAAAGTAGTGCAACTGCCCAAGGGCTACTCCATGAAATGGACCGGTGACTTCGAGAACCAGCGCCGTGCCTCGCAACGCTTGGCGCAGGTAGTTCCCATCTCGTTGGCGCTCATCTTCTTCATCCTGTTCATCTTGTTCGGCAACCTGAAAGATGCCGGCCTAGTGCTGCTCAACGTGCCATTTGCCCTTATCGGCGGTATTGCCATGCTGCTCATCACACACACCAACTTCTCGATTTCGGCCGGTATCGGCTTCATCGCCCTGTTTGGTATCTGTATTCAGAACGGGGTAATTCTTATCAGCGTCTTTAAGCAGAACATGCTCAATAAGATGAGCCTCGACCGCAGCCTTTCGGAAGGCGTCGCCTCCCGCGTGCGCCCCGTGGTAATGACGGCGCTTATGGCCATCATCGGCCTCTTGCCGGCGGCGCTTAGCACCGGCATTGGTTCCGAAACGTCGAAACCGCTGGCTATCGTGGTTATCGGTGGCCTGCTCACCGGTACGGTGCTCACACTGTTCATCTTCCCGCTAATATTCGAGCGCACCTACCGCGCCGAGCACACGCACTACGCCGACGACCTACCGGCTAAGCGGCCGCTGACAGCGCATTAGGGCAGTTGTAGCAAAGCTTGCCCCCACCAATTGTTGCATGAGATTATTGTAGCAACGATAGGTGGGGGCAAGTTCTATTTTATTCCTAACCGGTTGCGCTTACCAGAATTTATACCACGGCTTACGGAGTGGTGATGGAGTTGGAGTCGATACTGGGTCTGGTAAGGTAGGTAATGGACTGGCTGGTAGTGACAGCCGTTTTTCCCAGTTATGGAGGCCGCTGTCACCGTGGACGCCGTGATGTATGGCTACTTCTAGAAACTCTGCGAGGGACGTAGTCAGCGTAAGTTCTTTCCGGGCATTATAAATGATATAGTCTGCCGGGGCAGATGTATCATCCACAGCCAGCGCCCATACGGTGGAGTAAATCATATCTTCTGCCACAAAAAAGTCGTGCGGAGACATCAACAGGTGATTCCAGCCGTCTTCCAGATTTTCGGTTAGTGGCATGAAGCGGAATAACTCGCTGGTCACATCAAGGCCGTTGCAACATAAGTAAAAATCCCTCACATCAGCTGGTAGCCGCACTCCTTTTCGCTGCTCAAAAGTCAGCAGTTCCGACTCAGTGGCTGGGGGATTGAGCGTGATACCCAGGCGGGTGTGTTCGCGCCGAAGCCGGTCAAGTATATCGGTGATGGTGGCGGGCATAATGCCAGTTTGGGATTAATGCTGAGTTAGAAACCCCGCCAGGGTCTCCTGCCACGCTTCCGGGTGCTTGAGCCAGTACGGTTCGTGGCCCGAGCCGTCGAAGTCGAGGCGCTGCTTGGGGCCAGCGAGGTTGGCAAAAATGGCGTCGGTTTCGGCGCGGGTCACGCGGGGGTCGGCGGTGCCCCAAAGCAGCAGGGTAGGGGTCTTGATGCGGCGGGCAAATTCTTCGCCTTGTAGGTTGTAAGCCCAAAAGCCATTCTGCACGCCACCCCAAAATACCAGCATATCGGCCAGCGGAAACGCCGGTACCTTCATTGAGTGAAAGCGATTGTAGACCGTTTGGCGCATGGTGCCGTATGGGCACTCCAGAATGTTGGCATCGGCCCGCACGCCGAGTTCGGCCTCGGCCCGCATGATGGCCACCGCGCCCATGCTCACGCCATAAAGGATAAGTGAGTCGGGGCTGGCAGCCGATTTTTGGGCCCGCAGGTACTGCACGGCGGCGGCCACGTCGTCGGCCTCGCGGTAACCAATAGTGGTGCGGCTGCCGGCCGAGTTACCGTTGCCGGTCTGGTCTACGAGCAGCACCGCGTAGCCTAGGTGCCGAAAGTAGCCCGCCTCGTGCAGTAGGTGCGCCTTGCTGCCCGTGTAGCCGTGAAACAGGGCCACCGTGCCCCTAGGAGCCGCCGTATCAGGGCGGGCGTACCACGCCGACAGTGGGCCGTTGGGGCTGGCGATGGTGATATTCTGCACCGCGAAGCTGGGGGCCAATAGGCTCTGGGGCTTAGGATTGCGCACGCCAGTTAACAGCACCCAGAGCTTATGCGAAGGTGTGAGTTGCTCGGGGTTAGGCGAGTGCAGGCCGCCTTCGTCGGTGAAGTGCGTGAAGCGCCAGGCGTGCATAAACGCCACTACGTTGCCAGCTATAAAAATTAGACTTCCGAGTAGCAGCAGGCGGCGTTTCATAAAATAAGCAGGTTAGGAGCGGCGACCCTTAAAAGAGTTATAGGGCCGCCCTTGTTGCCGAGCAGGTGCCGATTGGCCCGCGCCCGCCGTTTTGCGGAGCGCTACTACCTCGTCAGGCGTAAGCTCGCGCCACTCGCCGGGCGCTAAATTACCTATCTCCAAATCGCCTAGGGCCACGCGCACTAGCCGCAGGCAGGGTAGGCCCACGGTGGCGCACATCTTGCGCACCTGCCGGTTCATGCCCTGCGAAATGGTGATGGCCAGCCAGCTCGTCGGGATACTAGCCCGGTAGCGAATGGGCGGCGTGCGCGGCCACAAGTCGGCCGTGGCGGCCTCGGGTAGGGCCGTGACCTCGGCCGGTAGCGTGAAGCCTTCTTTAATCTGCACCCCCTGGCGCAGCTGACCTAGGGCCGCATCGGTGGGCAAGCCCTCGACTTGCGCCCAGTAGGTTTTGGGCACCTTGTAGCGCGGGTCGCTGAGGCGGTGCTGGAGCTGCTTGTCGTCGGTGAGCAGCAGCAGGCCCTCGCTGTCAAAGTCGAGCCGGCCTACCGGGTACACATCTGGCACCGACACAAAGTCTTTGAGCGTGGCGCGGCCGTGCTCGTCGGTAAACTGCGTGAGGACTTCGTAGGGCTTATTGAGGAGGACGTAACGCATTGGTTGAGCTGTTATCTATTAGCTATTTTGGTAGGCCTTATATCTGCCGCCTGTCATTGCGAGCGCAGCGAAGCAATGACAGGCGGCAGATATAGGCAATTGCATGAGAAAAAGGCTACTAGCTGGCAGCTAGTAGCCAACAGCTCGGGAAAACCTACACGCCGCCCTGGTACTTACGTGTGGCCCATTCGGCTGTGAGCAGTGCTAAGAGCGCGAAGAATAGCCACTTCAGGTTAATCAAATCCTTCAAATCCTCTTCGCTGGAAATGACTGGCTTGAAGTTGCGGGCCGCAATGTCCTGCGCCAGCTTACCGAGCTGCGCGGGATAGTAGAGCTGCCCGCCGCTACGGCGGCTGAGCTGCGCCAATAGGCGGTGGTCGGCCCGCGATTCCTGGGCTTCGAGCGGCTGGTTTTGCACCAGGATTTCACCCGCGGCCTGCTGCGCTTGGCCGCCGAGCGTGGCGCGGGCCTGGTAGCGGTAGAGGCCCGCCGCCAGCGTACCTAGGTGCAGCGGTGAGCCATCGGCCGGATTGCTGAACGTGACGGTGCGCGTTTTGCGAGCCGAATCGGTGAGGGTGAGCGTGATTTTCTGGTCGTAGATGCGCTCGAAAACTGCGTTGTAGGTTTCAGCACCTAGGGTCACGTCGTCCTGGGTGCCGAATGCATCCTGGGTGGGGTATACGTCGAGGCGCTTCTTATTGGCATTTTGGGTTAGCAGCTGCAAGGTGCGGCCGATGAGGCGGTCGTAGGCCTCAGGGCGGTCGTCGTGGGCAGTGGCCTCCTGCAAGCGCCATTGCCAGGTGTTTTCGGCCAGTAGCGTAGCGGTGCGGGGCGTAGCCGTGGCACTGCCAAATACCAGCAGCGGCTTTTGAGTGGGCAGGCGGCCTACCTGCTGCCACAGCGCGGCCTCAGCCCCGCCAGTTACCCGCAACTCACCAAAGGGCACCTGGGCGGGCGGGTACTGTCCGAAGCGCCGCCGGCTTTCCTCTTCCACCGGAAAGCGTGCGAAGCCGGGGTTAGGCAGCGGCGTTACCTCATCGGTTTGGGTGCCGCGGGGCTGCACGCTCAGGCCACCACTTAGCTGGTTGTAGGCCGGGTAGTCGGACTGCGCGCCCAGCACATAAAGCACTGGCACCCGCGCCGCCCGCACCCGCGCCAGTAGTTCTTGTCCTAGGCCGCCTTTTGCTGGCAGCTGGTGCAGCACAGCCACGTCGAAGCTGGTCCCAGCCGGCAAGGGTGCACCTACGCCCGCTACGCTTAGCGTCAAGTCGAAGTTGTTATTAGCCAAAATAGCGGCCCGGAGGGCCTTCAAATCGGGATGCGGTGCTGCGCCCGCCAGCAGCACCCGCAGCTTGCCCTTCACTACTTCGATGAAAGCGGTGCGGGTGTTATTGAGAGTCGTAAACTCGCCAGCCTGGGGCACCACGCGCACCTCGTAGCGGCGCTTGCCGGGCGCGGGCGCCGTGAGCAAAAACGTGGCTTTAAGCCGGCGACGACCGGTGGGCAGCGCCACGCGGCGCGATTCGAGCACCCGGCCCCCCTCGCGCACCTCCACGGTGGCCGCGCCGCCCGCGTAGCCTTCGTAGCCGATTTCGGCTTCCAATGGAAATTTATTGCCGCTGAAGGCTACCCGGTTGTAGGCCAGGTCGGTGAGGCGGAGGTCTTTTTTGGAAATAGTATCACCTAGGGCCACGCCAAAAATGGGGAAGTTGAACTCCGCGGATTGTGGCTCCTGGCCCTGGTTCACGAGGCCATCGCTCACGAGTACCACGCCGGCCAGGTGACAGTCGGCGTTGGCTTCGCGGCTGTCGGTGAGTAGTTTGTTGAGGTCGGTGCGGTCGGCGGTGAAGCGCACTGAATCAGGCGCGGTATCGGCTTTGGTAAGCGTGCGGGTTTCGACGCGGAAGCCCTTATCGCGTAGCGTAGCCGCCAGTTGCGGCAGCCCTGCTGTGAGCTGACCTAGGGCCGTCTTGGGCGTGAATAGGCTTACCGACTGTGAGTTATCGACAGCCAATACAACCGTCGGGGCCTCAGTGCGGGTAGTCGTGGCCTTGATAAAGGGCGACAGCAGTAAAAAGCTCAAAAAGCTGATTACCACGAAGCGCAACGCCGCCAAACCGTAATTGATGGCTCGGCTCCACGGGGCCTTGGCCGAGTAGAGTAGCGCCGCGTAGCCCGCGCCCACGGCCAGGCACAGCAAGATAAACCAGGGGGAATAAGCAGTAGAAAGCAAGAGCAGAAGCGCGCCACCCAAGCAGCACGACGCAATAAACGAAAGGAAACCGCCCGCCTACCGCTGTACGACGGTAACCAGCTCGGGGCTGCTAAAGATACTGGCCGGCGAAATGACGGGCTCCGATAACGGCAGTTGCGCGCCGTAGCGTTCCCGCAGCTTGGCCTGCACGGCAGGGTGGCTTAGGTCAAAATCGCGCAGCTGTTGCAACCCCCCCAGCTGCCGGTGCAGCCCCCGGTCATACACTTTCCAGATAAGCTCCGAGCAGTAAATCCGCTCATCCGACCACTCAAACGCCAAGTCGTAGTTGTGTCCCAGCATCGGCTGGCCCGCCGCCCGCAGCCGACCTAGGGCCACAGGGGTGAGGGCCGTCTTAGCATCGCGCAAGCGCTTTACTACAAAATGCTGGCCCTGACCCCGCGCTACCCAACGCGCCAGTGGCGTCAGCTTCACCGGCTGTACGGCCTCGAAAACCTGCCACTCGCCGTTGGTTTTGTATAGAAGGCCGCAGTGGCTGTAGGGCGAGTGCGTGGCGAGCTGAATAGCCTTGCTTTGGGCTGATAGTGAGGTATGGAAGATTAGGTCGCCCTCGTGTAGAGTGGCGGATAGTGGGGTGGTGGCAGCTGTAGCTTGGCGCTGGATTTGCCAGCGGTGGAGCTTGGCAGTGAGGCGCGGGTAAGCCAGTAGGCTGGCAGCGCCAGCTACCAGTAGTGAGGAAAATAAAATCTTACTTGGTAGTGACATATCAGTCATCTATTTCCTCTTCGTCTTCCTCCGATTCATATTCCTCTTCCTGCCAATCAGCGGCTTCAACTACGCGCCGTGCTTGCCAGCCGTAATTGAGTTGAAACAAGTCATTAAGCGTCGGGTCTCGTTTGACTAATGCCTCTAGCGCCACGATTTTCAAATCATCTACCTCATACGTCGTATCACATAAAAACTGCCATTCCCCATCGGTTTCGTGAATGACGCGCAAAATGGGCAATCCTTCCAGCACTTGGCGCGTGGTGAAAACGGCTACATTACGCTCTTCTCGAAACTTGAAATCCAGGTTACGGTCAAGTAATGGCTGACCAGCTTTCCAAGCTGGGTTAAAGCCCTCTTCCCAAGGAAAGAGGGCTTTTTTATCAGGCCATACGATTTGTAATGCTGGAAAGTCTTGGCCCTGGTTGAACCAGATGCCATAGCCAAAATAGTATTTGTACCAGGCCTTATCTACGGTCAAAAGCCGTACATCGTAGTCACCTATAAAGTCTGGATAACCTAGGGTTAGGTCGAGCGCGGGTTGCTTATCCAGCAGTTCTTTACCCGACCAAAGCACCGAATGCAACAGGTCCTGATTTAGGCCGAAACAGATAAGCTCAGGATAGCCATACGTTTTGTATAGCCCGATGGTATAAGCAAAAGCGGGGGAGTAGCCATCGCCGGAAATAATGCCGACGTGAAATCCATACTTCTCTACATCGCTGATAATCTTATTCTCAGCTGTGGCACTATGCTCAGCATGTTCCTCGGGCGTAGCCATGTCTTCCTAGGTCAGCATTCCGCCATCTACTTGCAGCACCTGCCCAGTGATGTACGCAGAATCGTCTGAGGCCAAGAATGCCGTAGCTTTAGCCACGTCTTCAGGCGAGCCGCCACGCTTGAGCGGAATAGCCTTGCGCCACTCATCGACCTGCTTGGGGTCGAGGGCATCGGTCATTTCGGTTTCAATGAAGCCAGGGGCGATGGCGTTGCAGCGGATGTTGCGCGAGCCCAGCTCTAGGGCCACCGACTTGGTGAAGCCAATGATGCCGGCTTTGCTAGCGGCGTAGTTGGCTTGGCCGGCGTTGCCTTTCAGGCCCACCACCGAGGTCATGTTGATGATGCTGCCTACTTTGGCGCGCATCATGGGCTTGGTGGCGGCTTTGGTGAGGTTGAATACCGACTTGAGGTTAACGTTGAGCACGTTATCCCACTGTTCCTCGCTCATGCGCATGAGCAGGCCGTCTTGTGTGATGCCGGCATTGTTGACGAGGATGTCCAGTTTGCCGAACTCCTTCACCACGTCATCAACCAGCTTTTCGGCTTGGGCATAGTCCGAGGCATCGGAGCGGTAGCCTTTCACTTTACTGCCGTGGGCGGCTAATTCGGTTTCGAGCGCTTGGCCCTTCTCGACCGACGATAAATAGGTAAATGCAACCTGTGCGCCCTGCTGGGCAAACAATGTGGCAATGGCGCGGCCAATGCCCTTGGAAGCCCCAGTGATGAGGGCCACTTTTCCGGCGAGAGTCTGATTCATGGGGCGAAAGTAGTAGCGCGGACTTTGTAGTTCGCGTCCCGTTGTGGTTGGGAGCAAACTACAAAGTCCGCGCTACTAATTTTTCAAGTCGCGGACTGCTAGGTCCGCGCAACACCCTACAGCTCCGAAAGTGGTTGTTCAGCTAGGTTTTCTAAGCCCTGCGGGCCGTCTTCCTCTTCCACGCGCTTAGCAGCACGTACCAACGACGAGCTGAAGATAAACTCGCGTAGTTCGGGTACCTGAGCGTTCAAAATCTCCTCTTTGTTACCATCCCAAAGCTTTTTGCCTTGGTGTAGGAAGATGATGTGGTCGCCGATACCCACTACCGAGTTCATGTCGTGGGTAATGATGGCGGTAGTGATATTGTACTCGTGCGTGATTTCGTAAATCAACTCGTCAATCTTGATGCTGGTAGCAGGGTCAAGGCCTGAGTTAGGTTCGTCGCAGAAGAGGTAGGTACAGTTGGGGGCAATGGCGCGGGCGATGCCGACGCGTTTTTTCATACCACCCGAAATGTCGGAGGGCATCTTATTGCCCGCGTTTTCTAACCCCACGCGCTTGAGGCAAAACTCAACGCGGTCGCGGCGCTCTTCAGCGCTCATGTCGGGCGTCAGCATTTGCAGCGGAAACTCTACATTTTGGGCTACCGTCATCGAATCAAACAAGGCCGAGCCCTGGAAGAGCATCCCGATTTTGCGGCGGATTTCCTGGCGAATGTCCACCTTCGCATTGGTATAAACGGTGCCGTCAAAAGTAATCGACCCTATGTCAGGCTTTTGCAAGCCTACAATACATGAGAGCAGTACGCTTTTGCCAGTACCCGAGCCGCCCAGCAGCAGGTTGCACTTGCCCGTTTCGAGCGTGCAGGTCACGCCTTTCAGCACCTGGTTTTCGCCGAAAGATTTCTGAAGATTTGATATCTCAATCATGATAGAGGCTTATTAGCTTAGCGCTACTAGCAACTGGCTACTGTCAATAATCTTTCTGACTACAAAAAGTTACTGGTCATTTGCCAGAAGCGAGCTGCTTATAGAAGGATAGCGGCCAAAGCGTAGTCGGCCAGCAGGATAGCGATGATAGAATTGGTAACGGCAGCGGTGCTAGCAGCACCTACTTCCAGAGCGCCGCCTTCGGTATAGAAGCCTTTGTAGGCCGAAATACCTGCTACGAGAAACGCGAATACCACAGATTTTATCAGGGCAAATACGATGTTGTACGGAATGAAGTCGGTGCGAATACCTTCGATATAATCAGTCGCCGCCATTACGCCGGACAGCGTACCAGCTAGGTACCCACCTAGGATGCTGAGCGCCATCGCTAGAATAACCAGCAGCGGAAACATGAAGATGGCCGCCAGAAGGCGAGGCAGTACGAGGTAAGAAGTAGCATTAATGCCCATTACCTCAAGCGCCGAAATTTGCTCGGTGATGCGCATGGTGCCTAGGCCACCCGCGATAGATGAGCCAACTTTGCCCGCCAGCACGATGCTCGTGATAGTAGGAGCCAGCTCCAAAATCGTCATTTCGCGCACCATGTAGCCGATGGTCGACTTTGGGATGAGCGGATTGGTGAGGTTGTAAGCAATCTGAATGCAGGTTACGGCACCGATAAAGGCCGATACAATGCCCACAATAAAAATGGAATCGACCCCAATAAGGGTAGCTTCTTCCATAAACCGCCTCCAGATAACGCGCAGCCGCTCGGTGCGCGAAACCATATTTTGTAAAAACAAGACGAAAGAGCCGAAAACTTTGAGCATAGAGAGGAGGTAGAACGGAAGTAAAGAGTACCCAGGTGCGCCCGCGCTTGCGGTGACCAAGCACCTTGGCGCGTCATACGTAAAAAACCGAAAAACAGTGGATTCTTCTTCGCAATTAGTTGTCGTGACGGGCGGTAGCCAGGGTATTGGCCGAGCATTGGTCGAGCGCTTTCTGCAAGCGGGCTATGCAGTAGCTACCTGCGCCCGCTCGGCTGAGGGGTTGGCGCAGCTGCGGGCTGCCCTGCCCGAGGCCGTGCTTGGGCGGCTACATACCCTATCTGCCGACCTAGGGCAATGGTCCGACTGCCAGCGCTTTGCCGAGTTTGCGCAAAGTATAGGCATGCCCTTGGCCGTGCTCGTTAACAATGCAGGTGCTTTCGTGCCGGGCCGCCTGCAAGACGAGCCCGCCGATGGCTCGCGCCTGCGCGATATGCTGAGCGCCAATCTGCTGAGTGCCTACGACGTGACGCGCGCTTTATTGCCTGCTTTCATAACGCAGCGTAGCGGACATATTTTTACTATCTGCTCCACGGCCAGCCTAATGGCTTATCCCAACGGCGGCTCCTATGGCATTGCCAAGTTTGCGCTGCTGGGCTTCACTAAAACTCTGCGTGAAGAGCTAAAAACCCAGAATATCCGCGTGACGGCTGTGCTGCCCGGTGCCACACTCACCCGCAGCTGGGAAGGAGTGGGGGAGGACGCCACGCGCTTTATCCGCTGCGAAGACGTAGCTGAAGCAGTATTCTCGGCCTTCAGCCTGTCGCCGCAGGCAGTGGTGGAGGAGCTGGTGATTCGCCCCCAACTAGGTGATTTGCTATAGGTGGTAGGCGCTTTATTGCTTTACTACGTGGCCCGTACCCCGGATGTCGAGGCTACTAGGGCTGCCAGTATAGTAGAGCGTGCCTTTGCCCGCTGCGGTGCCTCCTAGGTGCTGCGTGGCCCGCAGGTGAGCATCGCCGAGGCTGGTACGCGTGGTTTCAAAAAAGCAGGCACGCGCGGCCAGTCCACTCGCAAAGAGAAAACCCGAGCCGCCCACTAGCGTGTGAAACTCGTCGACGGTGCCGCTTAGGGTCATGTCGCCTAGCTCGTACATGTCAGTGTATAAGTACTTGCTGGTCAACTCAAGTTGCACGTCGCCAGCCCCGAGCAGGTGTACGAACAACGTGTCCTGCGTCCAGCGGCTGGCCGTACTGACAAGGCCATAGCCAAGCTGCCGCACATCGGTGAGGTGCGGTACGTGCAGGCGCACTTCGTAGGGCGTGTTATAGCTGCGCGTCCAATTGCAGCGGTTAGTATTGCGGAGTACTAAGGTTTGCGCGTCTTGATAGCTAAGCGTGAGGCCATCAATAACATGCTCGCCGGCCCGCACCTCGGCATAGGTAGCCGTATCGGGCACGATGGTTAAGTCCACATTGTCGTATACCAGCACCGTGCGCGCGCGGCGGTCGATGGTGCGGCGCTGCGTAATCACAGTGCCGTTGCTTTTCAAACAGTCCACTTCCGCCGTGCAGGCGCCTAGCCCCATCACGCTTGCCAGCAGCAGTACGCCGCGTTGCAGCCGACCTAGGGCCTTACTTTGCAACTGTATTGAAAAAGTCATCCCGCTAAAATTTTGCTAAAAATATGGACCTGACCGGAAAAGTAGCCATCGTGACGGGCGTAAGCAGCGGCATCGGCCGCGCCACCGCCGAAGCCCTGCTAGCTCGCGGCGCCGCCGTGGCCGGCTGGGGCCGCAAAGCCCCCGAGGACCTAGACAACGAGCGGTTCCTGTTTTTTGAGTGCGACGTGCGCGACGAGCACGCCGTAGCCGAGGCCTTCACCAACACCCAACGTGAGCTAGGGCTGGAAATCCATGTGCTAGTCAACAACGCCGGCCTAGGTGTGTTTGGGCCCATCGATGGGTTTAAGTCAGAGGACTGGCACGCCATGTTCGATACCAACGTCAACGGCCTATTTTACTGCACCCGCGCCGCGCTGCCGCAGATGAAAAAGCAGCACGCCGGCCACATCATCAACATAGCCTCGCTGGCCGCCACGGCCGGCACCGCCAACCTAGCTGGCTACTGCGCCACTAAATATGCCGTGCGTGGCTTCTCCGACGCGCTGTTTAAGGAAGTACGCCCCGATGGCGTTCGCGTCACCTGCGTAATGCCTGGTTCGGTCGAAACCAACTTCAACGGTGCCCAACCCGGCACCGAGCCCGACCCTTACAAGATGCAGCCCGAAGACATTGCCGACGCCATTATCCACGCTTTGGAGGCACCGGACGTGACGATGATTTCGGAGATTCAACTGCGCCCGGCTAACGTTAAGAAGTAGGTTTTTCTCTTGAAAGCAGAGTTATAAAACGTTCGTCATGCCGAGCGCAGCGAAGCATCTCGCTCGCTTCGTTGCTGACGTTCGAAGCTAGCGCACCACGCGAGATGCCTCGCTGCGCTCGGCATGACGAACGTAAAAAAATAGTAGCTCAAAAGCTAAAGTGAATGGTAGAGGTAGAACATTTAATTAAAACCTACGGCGCGCAAAATGCCGTAGACGATATCAGCTTCCAGGCCGGTAAGGGCGAAATCGTGGGCTTCCTGGGCCCTAATGGCGCGGGCAAAAGCACCACGATGAAAATCGCCCTAGGGTACCTGCCGCCCACGGCGGGCACGGTGCGCATCGCGGGTTTCGATGTGCAGCAAGACCCCATTGCGGTGCGTCGCCGGGTGGGCTACCTGCCTGAGCACAACCCGCTCTACCTCGATATGTACGTGCACGAGTACCTCGAATTTATTGGCGGGGTGCACGGCCTAAAGGGCCGCGACCTGCGCCAGCGCGTGGCTAATCTGGTGCAAAAAGTGGGCCTCACCCGCGAGCAAAACAAGCAAATCGGCGCCCTCAGCAAAGGCTACCGCCAGCGCGTGGGCCTAGCCCAGGCGCTGGTGCACGACCCCGACGTGCTTATCCTCGACGAGCCCACCACCGGCCTAGACCCCAACCAGATAAGTGAAATCCGCCAGCTCATCCGCGAGCTAGGCGAAGACAAAACGGTCATTTTCAGCACCCACATTCTGCCCGAAGTCACGGCGCTGTGCTCCCGTGTGGTCATCATCAGCCGGGGCAAGCTCGTGGCCGATGCGCCAGTGGCCGAGCTAGCTGCCCGCGCCGCTGGCGAAACCGTGCTTCGCGCCGAGTTTGAAGGCCCCGTGACGACTGCGCCACTCGCCGCGCTACCCGGTGTGCGCGCCGTAGAGGCGGCCGGGGCAGGCGTGGTACTCATCCGCACCGCACCGGGCACCGATGTGCGCGCCGCCGTATCGCGCCTAGCCGTAGAGCAGGGCTGGCTGCTCCTAGGTCTGCGCCAAGAGCAACAGAGCCTAGAAGCGGTATTTGGGGAGTTGACGAAGTGATAGGCTCTCTTTTGCGATGCAAAATACAAGTGCAGTTCGCCGAGTAAGTATCATCTTGCTCTCAGGAGCAAGCTTGTTTATTCTTCTAATTGGCGTTGGGCTTAAAACACTAACTGATGAAGAAAATGCTGAATTGCGCAGTGTTGTCGTGAGAGCTAAGATTGTTGATGACCACCGTTATAGAAGTAATAGCGAATACAAAGTTCTGTTTAAGTATAAGGGTATTAAGTATACTAATTCCCTTCAAGCCAATCACAACATCTTTAAGCTGGGTGATTCTGTAGATATTAAAATTGATTCAAGAAGTCCTCTGGAATACTGTGAATTAATCAATTGAAAATCTGATATTCTCCGAGGAATTCCTACAATAGAGTATGCTTACTATTTTACAAAAAGAATTTAACGCCTTCCTCAACTCGCCGGTGGCCTACGTCGTCATTGGCGTGTTTTTGGTGGCTACCGGCCTGTTCGTGTGGGTGTTTCCCGATAGCAGCGTGCTCGACTACGGTTACGCCGACCTGCAATCGCTATTCAACCTCGCGCCCTGGATTTTCCTGCTGCTGATTCCGGCTATTACCATGCGCACCTTCGCCGAAGAGAAGAAGGCCGGCACGATAGAGTTGCTACTGACTCGCCCGCTCACCGATGGGCAGCTGGTGGGCGGCAAGTACTTGGCGTGCTTGCTGCTGGCGCTGTTGGCACTGGTGCCTACGCTGCTATATTATTTCTCGGTATATAAGCTGGGCTCGCCGGCTGGTAACATCGACTCGGCGGCTACGGTGGGCTCGTACCTAGGGTTGGCCTTGCTGGCGGCGGTGTTCGCGGCGCTGGGCGTGCTGGCTTCGGCCCTTACGCGCGACCAGATTATCGCCTTCGTACTGGCCGTGGTGGCGTGCTTTCTGGTGTACACAGGCTTCGATTCGCTGGCCTCGGTCTTTGATGGTGCGCCGGCGTATTACATCAGTCAGCTCGGGATTGCGGCGCACTACCGCGACCTAAGCAAGGGGCTGATTGACTCGCGCGACGTGCTGTATTTTCTCACCGTGGTAGCCGTGGCCCTGCTGGGCACTCGGCTGGCCCTGCGCAGCCGCAACTGGTAAATGGAACCCACTACGACTACCTCGGCGGTTCCCGCCCCCTCGCGCAAGCGCCAGGACTTGCTACGCTTTGCCGCCATCATCGGCGCGCTGTTTGTGTTGAATTTCGTGGCCCAGCGCTTCTTCTTTCGCCTCGATTTGACGGAGGAAAAACGCTACACCATGTCGCCTGCTACCAAGCAGCTGCTCACCAACCTCAAGCAGCCGGTGACCGTGACGGTGTACCTCACCGGCGACTTTCCGCCCGCCTTCCGCCGCCTCGAACAGGCCGTGCGCGAAACCCTCACCGAGATGCAGGTGTACGGCGGCGGCAACCTGAACTACGTTTTCATCGACCCCAGCGCGGCCGGCACCGAAGCCGGGCGCAACCAGTTCTACCAAACGCTGCTCAAGAAAGGTCTCAAGCCCACCAACCTAGGGGCCAATGAGAACGGCAAACGCATCGAAAAGCTCATTTTTCCGTGGGCCGTGGTGCAGGCCGGTGGCCAAACTCGCAACGTGCTGCTGCTGCGCGGCAGCCAGGTAGCCGCCCCCGAAGAGCGCCTCAACCAGAGCGTGGAAGGCCTGGAATACGAGCTGGCCAGCACCATCCGGCAGGTGGCGCCGCCCGGCGGCACCAAGCGCCGCCTAGGGGTGATAACCGGCCACGACGAGCTGACCAACTTGCAAATGGCCGACATTCTCACGGCGTGGTCGCAGAACTACGACGTGTTTCGGGTAGACCTCAACCAGGTGAAGGACCTGCGCGGTAACCTCGACGCGGTGGTGGTGGCCAAGCCCCAAAAGCCGTATTCGGAGGTCGAAAAATTCCGCCTCGACCAGTTCATCACGCACGGCGGGCGGGCCATGTTTTTTGTGGATGCCCTGCGTGTAGACCTCGACAGCGTAAGCCGCAACGGAGCCGCCCTGGCCACGCCCTACAACCTGAACCTCGACGACCTCTTCTTCCGCTACGGCGTGCGGCTCAACCAGAATATGCTGCTCGACCTCAACTGCGGGCAGATTCCGCTGGTGACGGGCATGACCGGCAACAAGCCCAAAATCGAGCCGTTGCCCTGGCAGCTCTACCCGCTCATTAACCGCTTTAACGCTAACCCCATCACGCGCAACCTCGACGCGGTGTACCTAAAGTTTGTGGGCAACATCGACACGGTGAAGGCCGTGGGCGTGCGCAAAACGCAGCTCATGAGCACCTCGCGCTACACCCGCATGCTGCCCGCGCCGGTGCCCATCAACTTCAACGATGCTCGCCTGGAGCCTAACCCGAAGCTTTATAAAGACAGCTACCAGTCGGTGGGTTATTTGCTCGAAGGCCAGTTCCGCTCGCTGTTCGCCAACCGCGCTGAGCCCGGCACCACGAAGTACCAGCCCGACCAAAACGCCAACGCCCAGCCCAGCAAAATCCTGGTCATTTCGGATGGTGACTTCTTGCGCAACGATGTGGACCCCAAGTCGCAGCGTCCCATGCGCCTAGGCTACGACCGCCTCTCCAGCACCGAGTTTGCTAACCGCGAGCTTATCCTCAACGCCACCGACTACCTGCTCGACGAAACCGGCCTCATCGCCGTGCGCGGCAAGCAAATCACCCTGCGCCCCCTCGACAAAGTGCAGCTCGCCGAGAAGCGCCAGGCCTGGCAAGCACTCAACCTAGGTGCCCCGTTGGTACTATTGGCGCTATTTGGGGCGGTGCGGGCATGGTCGCGCAAGCGGCGGTATGCCCGGTTTTAGAATGTATTTACGGATTAATAAACACACGATTTTCGGGTCATGTTGAGCTTGCCGAAGCATCTCTTCCGCTTCCTCCAACGGGGCGATAGAGATGCTTCGGCAAGCTCAGTATGACCCGAAGATTGAAGCTCCATATCTCCTAGGGTAGGCAGCCCGACCTAGGAGCCAGTGGTACTACGAGGAGATTAGATAGGAAATTGTTGAAGTTGCGGCGCAGCCCTAGGTCGGTTACATTCGCCTTTGTAGCTGCCGCTTCTGGTTACGCTTCAGCTTCTCCGTTTCGAATGCCTAAATATCTACTTCTATTTGCCGGCTTGGCTTGCCAGCCCGTGTTGGCGCAGCAAACGCCCAAAAAGCCACTCGACCACTCCGTTTACGACCAGTGGCAAAGCGTTGCCAACCAGCGCATCAGTCACAATGGCAAGTACGTGCTGTTTCAGGTGAAGCCGCAGCAGGGCGATGGCGTGCTTTACCTCAAAACGACAACTAATAAGACGCTGCGGCAAGTGAGCCGGGGCGATTCGGCGCTGTTTACTGCCGATTCCCGATTTGCGGTGTTCAGCATCAAGCCGCGCTACCAAGACGTGCGCCAGGCCCGCATCAAGAAGAAAAAGCCCGACCAGATGCCGAAGGATTCCCTAGGTATCTACACGCTGGCCACCGGCAAGCTCACCAAGTACGCCAATGTGAAGTCATTTCAGGTGGCCGAGGAGGCACCTGCCGTGGCCTTTCTGGCCTTGAAGCCAGCCAGCAAGGACTCGGTGAAAAAAGCGCCCGTTGATACCGTTAAGAAAATCACGGACCGGCTGCTGGAAGTGAAGAAGGACGGGGCCCCGCTCACGGTTATTAACTTGGCTACCGGCCAGTTGCGTACGTTTGAGGCCGTGACTGACTACCAAATCAGCAAGCCGGGCAACAAGGTAGCGTTTGCCGTGGCGGCTCCTAAGGGCAACAAAACCGTGAAGTCGGGCCTGTTTGTGTACGACTTGGCTACCGGCAACCTGCGTCAGCTCAGCGCGGGCAAGGGCGTGTACAAAAACCTGGCCTTTGACGATGCGGGTAAGCAGCTGGCATTCACAGCCGAAAAGCACCCAGAGAAGGCCCTGGTGAAGCCTTTCAGCCTGTACTACTCCGACTTTGGCGGCGACAGCGCCCGGCTACTCGCCGCGCCGAGCGCCAACGGGCTGAAAAAAGGTTGGTCGCCCAGCGGGTTTGGGAAGCTGGTATTCAGCGACAACGGCGAGAAGCTGTTTTTTGGCACCGCCCCCGACCCGATTCCGCAGGATACGACACTGGTGGATTTTGAGCACGCCAAGCTCGATATCTGGAATTACAAGGACGACTACCTGCAACCAATGCAGCTGAAAACCTTGAAGAAAGACTTGCAGCGCAACTACTTAGCCGTCATTTACCCACGGCAGGCGGGCAAGTTTGTGCAACTGGAAGACGAGTACCTGCGCGACTCGTTTGTGGCCGACCAGAACAACGCCGAGTACGTGCTGGCCGTGACCGACACCGCCAAGCGCGTGGCGATGCAGTGGCAGGGCAACACCTTGAAACAAGCCTACTTGGTATCGACGCGCACCGGTGAGCGGCTGGCCATCAATCCCAAAGCGGCCAAGAGCCGTTTCCAACTGTCGCCCCAGGGCAAGTACGTGGTGTGGTACGACTACGAGTCGAAAAACTGGTTTTCGTACGCGGTGGCCAGCCACCAAACGACCAACCTGACGGCCAAAACCAAGGTAGCCTTTGCTGACGAGGAAAACGACTCGCCCGAAGACCCGCAGCCCTATGGCGTGGCGGCGTGGACCAAGGACGACGCGGCCGTACTGATTTTTGACCGCTACGACATCTGGAAAATCAACCCTAGGTCCGGCGCGGCCACCAACTTCACCAGTGGGGTAGGACGGCGCGATAAGCTCATTTTCCGGTACCGCATGCCGGTTGAAAAGCAGAAGTTTATCGAGCCCAAAAACAACCTGTGGCTGCTGGTGCAAAACGAAACCAACAAGCAGTGGGGCTTCTACAAAAAGAACATCGCCAGCACGGCCGCCCCGCAGCCAGTGGCAATGGGCCCCGTGGGGTACTCGCCGCTGCTACAGGCTAAGCACGCCGACGAGTTCATCTACACTAAGTCAAGCGTAAGCCAACCGGCCGATTGGTACGCCAGCCGCGACCTGCGCCAGGAAACCAAGCTTAGCAGCATCAACCCGCAGCAAAAGGACTACAATTGGTTTACGGCCGAACTGGTGCACTGGACCACCCCTAAGGGCTACCCCGCCACCGGCGTGCTCTACAAGCCGGAGAACTTCGACCCGGCCAAGAAGTACCCGATGGTGGCGTATTTCTACGAGAAGCTGTCCGACGGCTTGTACAAGTACACGGCGCCCGCGCCCACGCCCTCGCGCCTCGACATTGCGCTGTTTGCCAGCAATGGCTACCTCGTGTTCACCCCCGATATCAGCTACACCATCGGCGAGCCCGGCCCCTCGGCCGTGGAGTTTGTAAACTCGGGCGTGGAGAGCCTCAAGAAAAACAGCTGGGTCGATGCCGCCCACATCGGCATTCAGGGCCAAAGCTGGGGCGGTTACCAGGTGGCCTACCTCATCACCCAAACCAACATGTACGCCGCCGCCTGGGCCGGCGCGCCAGTCGTGAACATGACGTCAGCCTACGGTGGTATCCGCTGGGAGTCAGGCCAAAGCCGGCAGTTTCAGTACGAGCGCACGCAGAGCCGCATTGGCGGCACGCTCTGGGAAAAGCCAGACGTGTACATCCGCAATTCGCCGCTGTTTTCGCTACCCAAGGTGCAAACGCCGGTCGTTATCATGTCCAACGATGCCGATGGGGCTGTGCCGTGGTACCAGGGCATAGAGATGTTCACGGACCTGCGCCGCCTCGGTAAGCCCGTATGGCTGCTGCAATACAACGGCGAGGCCCACAACCTAGTGAAGCGCGAAAACCGCAAGGATATTTCCATTCGCGAGCTGCAATTCTTCGACCATTACCTCAAAGGTGCGCCCGCCCCCGTGTGGCTGGAGAAAGGCGTACCCGCCGTCGAAAAAGGCCGAAACTGGGGCCTGGAAATCTCGAAGCAGTAGCCCACCTAGGGCTTTGAGAAAGGTCGTAAAAAGGGCGCGCCGCGATTGTGGCGCTCCCTTTTTATGCCTCGCTAAGTATGCCGCGGCGAGTAGCATCGGACCAGTTTCGTTTCTCGATAGTTCGCACGTTTTCTTGGTCGAGTAGCGTCAGCAGGTATGGCGCGAGGTGGCTGAGCTCCTCATCCTCAGTACTACCTAGGTAGGGCTTGATGTAAATGGCATTGCCATAGTTCTGCTGCACTTTGGCCGGGGTGTCGTCCACAATAAGCGTTTGGGAGAGCGAGAATCCGCGCCGCCGGACTTTCTTCAGCCGCTTAGCATACTCGTAATAGCTGGTGCCGTCTAGATTATAGTACCCGTATTCGTCAATCTGAGGCGTTGCAAAAGGCGTGCAGCGACTGCGCCCCCACACAAACTCCAGGGTGATGCCGGGCGGTACTATCTGCCGGACTACCGCCTGCACGTAGTCGTCGCTGGCCGACGACCAGATGGCTAGCTTGAAGTGCTGCGCGCAGGTAATCAGGAAATCGGCCAGCCCTGGCCGCTTGTAGACGAAGTAGTGGAATACCTGAAAGTCAGCTTCCTCTCTGACTTTGGTTGCCGAGGCGTGAATTAGGGTTTCGTCTAGGTCTAGGATGAGTAAGAGTTTATGGTTCATTGAAGTAATGCAGCCAGAGAACAGCCAGCAGTTAGAGCTTCTTAGGCCACTGTTGCTTGAATTGGGTACTTAGCTGTTTCATGAAATTGGAGCTAAAGGCTCGGCGTGCAGGCTGCTGCTTAGTGAGATTATAGACGTAAGGAACGCTTTCGTCATCATCGTCAAATTTGCGGTTGCGGTTGCTGTCCTGTACTGTATTGATCAGGATATTGCCGGTGTTTTTCTGAATATCCCAGCCCACGACTTGCAAGCTATCAGGAGATATTTGCCGAAAGTTTTGGCCCGCTTTATCGCTGGTAAATAGATAGGTAGGGTCAGCTTGGGTTAATTGTCCGTCGTGGTTAAAGTCGGTGGTTATAATGGAGTAGTAGAGTAGGTTATCGGCTGCGTAGCCGCGAACATTTCTGTTGTGTAAATGGCTAGATAAGCTGCCAGATTCTTGGCCGGTGAAGGACCAAATAAGCAACTTTCTACTGCTTAGTAAGTGATGCTGGTCACTGTTAGGGTTGTAAAAAAGGATGTTCCAGTACGTGGCTTTCCGGCCGTTGCTGCTATACCTGATGCGGCTACCAAATGGACTTTCGTCTTCAGTTTCAATTTCACCTAGTGATAGTGGATACATCACGTAATCGGAGCTGTCGATAAGCACCGGCTCGCTCACCGGAATGTGCGATGGGGTAGCGGTGATTAGAGGCGTGGGACTGTTAGTAGCCGGTAGGCGCGAGTCATCGTAGCTGGAGCAAGCCGCCAGTGCGCTCAACAAAGGGAGGTAGAACCAGTGATTGGCCATCGGTGGGTTTGCTGCAATAAGGAAGTATATCTTCTCACTAAACGAGCGTGCAAGTATAGCTAACCTAGGAAGACGGTGGTAGCTCAGCGCAACCAACCATTAGACGCGCCTAGCTACCTTTAAGGATAGTTATTGCTGCCTGATTTTGTCCGAAACGTATTACGCCCGCCTCGCCGCGCTAGCCAGCGCGCCCGCTGCCACGCCCGCCGACTTGCTGCCTAAGCTGCGGCAGCTGCTAGAGAAGGTGCTGCGCGACGAGTGCAAGCGCCGCGAAGCGCCTTTTGCTGACCTTAGCCAAGCCATTGGCCTCGTGGCCTACGACCACAACCTGCCGCCGCTGCTGCGCCGCCAACTCCAAAACCTGCGCCTCGTGGCCAACCTGGTGCTGCACGAAAGCTACCCCGGTAAGGCGGCCGAAGTAGCTACCGGCTTCCTGGCCGTGGCCGAATTGGTGCGCCACCTCAGCGGCGTGGTGTACATGGGCCTGCTGCCGGCCGGGGCTGTGGCCAGTGCCGAAGAGCAAGCCATCGCCCTGCTGGAAGCCGAAGCGCCGGTGCCCGCCGCCAGCCCGGTGTGGCGGGTGCAGGTGCTGCACACCGACCTAGGGACCGGCCAGCTCACGGCCGAGCTATGCGTGCCCGCCGATAACCGGCCCAGCGGCCCGTTCACTGTTGACCTGCCCGCCGCCTACGACAACCTGCTGCCCCTGGCCGCCGCCCTGCACCCAGTGCTGCACCTCGTAAACCCCGTAGCGCAGCCCAATGGCCACATCCGACCACGCCGCGTGGTGCTGGAGCCCGATTACCTGGTGAGTGTCACGACCATTGCGGAGTGCGCGCAGGCAGGCGGCACCCTGCCCGATTGGGCGCTGCTCAAGGCGTTTCAGCCCGATGAGACCTCGCGCCCGCTGGTAGTCGGCAACCTCGTGAACATGCTGCTGGACGAGGAGGTGAGCCACGCCGCTCGGCAGGAGGAGTGGGCCAGTCTGCCCCCGGCCGCCGTGCTGGCCGAGGTAGACGAGGCCACCGGCAAAATCGAGTTTGCGGAGGAGCCGTCGAGCCGCGCCACGGAGTTCGACCTAGAGGGCTTTTTTAAGAAGCGGCTTTTCCGTTCCAACCCGCTTACCATTAGCGCGCTGCCCGAGTTTCAGACCCGCAATGGGGTGCCTGAATTGCTCAACGACCTGCGCCGCCAGTACCAGACACTGCGCAATACGCGGGTGCAAGGCTTCATTGCGGGCAGCCGTACGGGCTACCAGCAGCAGCCCTTGCGCGTGGCCGATTGCTTTCTGGAACCGGCGTTTTTGTCGGCTACCTACGGCTTGCAGGGCCGCCTCGACCTGTTGCACGAAAGCCCCACTGGCTACGACATCGTGGAGCTGAAAAGCTCGACCAAAGTGCCGCATGCCGAGCCTTGGAGCAACCACGCCGCTCAGGCGCAGCTCTACCGCTTGCTGCTCGAATCAGTGTTCGGGGCCGATGGCGAAACGGCCGGCCGCGGCCGCACCAGCATCCTGTACTCCAATGCCACGCTTGACCAGTCGGCCGTGCGCCGCGTAGACCAGGACGCCGAGTTAGTCGACCGCCTGCTCATGGCCCGCAATCAGCTCGTGGGCACCGAGTTGCAGCTGGCCCGCGCCACCACGCCCGCCCAGGTCGAGAAGCTGCTGAGCCCGGTGCTGCACCCCAACCTCACCGCGTTGCCCAGCTTTGGCCGCACCAAGGCCGAGAAAATTGCCAACGCCTGGGCTGCCGCCGACCTCGTAGAGCGCGCCTACTGCCTCGAAATGACCCGTTTCGTGGCCCGCGAAATGCGCCTGACCCTGCTCGGCGACGACTCGCGCCCTGGCGATGCGGGCGGCCAAGCCGGCCTCTGGCGCCTGCCCGCCGCCCGTAAGCAGCAGAATTTCAGCTTGCTCGATGAGCTTGAACTCCTCGAAGACCACAGCAGCGCCGACGATACCGCCCGCGACGGCCTAGGGCCGCACCTCATTTTCCGGCGCCCAGTGGGTGGCAAGGAAGTGAACTTCCGGGCCGGCGACACGCTCATTCTCTACCCGCGCCGCAAGCACGGCCAAGACCACCAGCTCAGCGTGCTCGATGCCCAAGTGGTGAAGGTGACGCTCGCCGAAGACCTCACCGCCGACGGCCTCGTGTTGCTGAGCGTGCGCAATCGCCGCCTGGCCCCGCGCTACCTGGCCGGCCATTCGCACTGGGCCTTGGAGCCCGATACCTACGACACCTTCCGGCGCGAGTGGGCGGGCTTGTCGGCCTTCCTAGGTCTCGCGCCCGAGCGCCGTCAGCGCCTCATGGCCCGCACCGGTCCGCGCCCGCCCGAGGGCTGGGACGCTGCCGCGCCGCCCGCTATTACTGCCCCCGAAGTAGTGCGCCGTGCCCTGGCCGCGCCCGATTGGTTTGTGCTCTGCGGCCCGCCCGGCACCGGCAAAACCCGCGCCGTGCTGCGCGAACTAGCCGAGCGCCTCTACAAAGACGACAAGCAGGCGCTGTTAGCAGCTTATACCAACCGCGCCGTCGATGAAATCTGCGAGCAGTTGGTGGCGGCCAACCTGCCGTTTATCCGAGTGGGCTCGCGGCTGGGCACGTCGGCGCAGTACCGGCCCTACCTGCTCGATAACATGATACGCGACTGCCCCAACCGCCAAACGGTGCGGGCGCGCCTCACTGGCTGTCCGTTCTACGTGGGCACCGTAGCCAGCCTGTTGGGCAAGCCCGAGCTGTTCTTGCTCAAGCAGTTCGACCTAGCCGTGGTCGATGAAGCCAGCCAGGTGCTCGAAGGCCCCATGCTGGCGCTGCTGGCCAAAGTGCCCAAGTTTATCCTCATCGGCGACCACCGCCAGCTGCCCGCCGTGGTAACCCAGGAGCCCGAAGCCAGCGCCATCGCCCCCGAAGCCGCCGGCTTGCTGCGCCAGGAGCTGGGCCTCAGCAACCTGCGTAACTCGTATTTCGAGCGCCTCTTCAAGCGAGCCGAAGCGCACTGGCCCCACGCCCACGGCACGCTGGCCGACCACTACCGCATGCACTCGGAGCTGGTGGCGCTGGTAAACGACGACTTCTACGAAGGCCTGTTGCGCTGCCCCATGCTATGGCAACACGAGCCGCTGAGCCGGCCGACCTGGCCCGCGCCCGCCGACGCGTTTCAACAACGCATTCAAAACGAACGCCTCATATTCGTGCCCAGCCGCCGCCAGCCCGAAGACCTGTCGATGAAGGAATCGGCCCAGGAAGCCGAGCTAGCCGCCCGCGCCGCCGCCTACGTGGCCCAAGGCTACGGCCGCAACTTCAACCCCGAAAGCACCCTAGGTATCATCGCCAGCTACCGCAACCAGGCCGCCCGCATCCGCGCCCGCCTCGCTCAGCTGGCCATAGAATTGGACCTGCCCGGCCTATTGCACATCAGCGTCGATACCGTGGAGCGCTACCAAGGCTCTCAGCGCGAAGTGATTATCGTGAGCTTCTGCTGCCACCAAGAGCACCAGCTAGAGCTTATGGTCTCACCCGACGAAACCGGCCAAGTAGACCGCAAGCTCAACGTGGCCCTCACGCGGGCGCGCCAGCAGCTCATTCTGCTTGGCAATGAGGAAGTATTGCGCCGGGCTCCGCACCACGCGGCGCTGCTGGGGCGGTGTGGGGTAGAATAGGACCAAATTATTGATTAAACTAAAGACGTTACTACTGCCTTTCACTAGTGTCTCCATCAGCGCCAGCCATGAATCCAGCTACCAACTTGGCCGACTACTATTTTGGCCTTCTTCAACATCTTGATGCGAACAATAAGCTAGAGCTTATTGCCCAGCTTTCCCAATCGCTCAAACGGCAGGAACAGGAATTGACGCCCACTCTGCAATCGCTGTTTGGTGCGTACAAATCGGAAGAAACGGCCGATGAATTAATAGATGCTATCCGGGCTTCGCGAGTGTCAAATCGCCAGCGTGAGTCCCTATGAATCGCTACTTGCTCGACACAAACATTTGCATCTATTTCATCAAAGGACAATTTCAGCTCGACCAGAAAATTGAGGCAGTTGGGGCCGCCAATTGCTTTATTTCGGAAATGACGGTGGCCGAGTTGAAATATGGGGTGGAAAATAGTAAAACCCCTGAAGTGCTACGACCTATTGTGGAGGCTTTTATTCCAAAATTCGTAGTCGTGCCTGTGTATGAGGCACTCGATATTTATGCGGCTGAAAAGGCGCGCTTGCGTCAGCAAGGATTGCTGATTGATGACTTTGACATTTTGATTGGCGCGACTGCTGTGACGCATAAATTTGTGATGGTCACGAACAATGGCAAGCACTTGGGGCGGTTGCAGAATATTACCATTGAGAACTGGACTGCGCCCGCGACATAACATCACCGTATCAAATTCCCCACCTGCTCCACTAACACCGGCACGCTCAGTCCGCCCATGATGACGACCACGACCCAGCCCGCGGCCAGCATCCAGCGGGGGTGGCGGTAGGTGCCCATGAGGCGGCGGCTGGTGGCGGCGATGAGCACCACGGCCAGCGCGATGGGCAGTATCAGGCCGTTGATGGCGCCGGCAAAAACTAGTAACTGCGTCGGCTTGCCCACGAGCACGAAAATGCTGGTGGATAAGATGATGAACACCGAGATGCACACCCGCTCGTAGCGCGCAAACACCGGGTGAAAGGTCTTGAAAAACGACACCGACGTGTAGGCCGCGCCCACCACCGACGAGATGGCCGCGCTCCACAAAATGACGCCGAACACCCGGAAGCCGACCTCACCGGCTGCGGCCCGAAATACGCCGGCTGCGGGGTTGTCCTTGTCGAGCGTGGCGCCGTGGGTGAGCACACCCACGATGGCCAAGAACAGCACAAACCGCATGATGGTCGAAATAACGATGCCGCTCACGGCGCTGCGGTTGACTTCGGCCACGCTGCCGGGGCCTTTGATGCCCGCATCGAGCAGCCGGTGCGCCCCCGAAAACGTGATGTAGCCGCCCACCGTGCCACCCACTATCGTGACGATGGCCGCCGCGCTGAGCTTGGCCGGCAGCAGCGTGTGGTGCAGGGCCTCGGCTAGCGGCGGGTGCGCACTGATGGCGATACCTAGGGTCAGCAAAATCTTGACGGTGCCCAAAATCTTGGTGAAGCCGTCGAGCATCTGGCCTACCTCGCGCACCCAAAACAGCACCAGCGCCACGACGCAACTGATGACCGCACCCTGCTCAAACGACAGGCCCGTGAGCACGTTCAGCCCCAGTCCGCAGCCCGCGATGTTGCCGATGTTGAAAGCAAAGCCACCTAGAATAACCAGCGCCGCCAGCGCGTAACCTAGGCCCGGCAGCAGCTTGTTGGCGAGGTCCTGCGCCCGCAACTCGCTCACCGTGAGAATGCGCCAGGTATTAAGCTGCGCGCCCACATCGAGCACCACCGACACCAGAATGACGAATCCGAAGCTGGTGAGCAGCTGCTGGGTAAAGACGGTCGTCTGGGTCAGAAAGCCCGGCCCGATGGACGAATTGGCCATCAAAAACGCGGCCCCTAGGCTGGCCCCGCCGAACCACCTTGCCTTGAGTGGCCTCATTTGGTGGCAGCTGGCCGGGCCAGTTTTACCCCCGCCTCGCGCAGTGCGTGGCTAAGCTGCTGTGCAAACTCTAGGGCGTGGGCGCCGTCGCCGTGCAGGCATACCGTGTCGGCTTTGATGGCAATTTCCTGGCCTTGCTGCGTGCGCACCCAGCCGCCCTGCACCATGCGCAAGACCTGCACAATGGCCGCCTCGGCGCTGGTAATGAGCGCGTCGGGCTGGCGGCGGGGCGTCAGTGTACCATTGGCCTGGTAGGTGCGGTCGGCGAAGACTTCGTGGGCAGTGCGCAGGCCGATTTTCTCGCTGGCTTTGGTCAATTCGGAGCCGGCTAGGCCGTAGAGTACCAGCTCGGGCTGCACCTTGTACACGGCCTCAGCAATGGCCTGGGCCAGCGCGGCATTGGTGGCGGCCATGTTGTAGAGTGCGCCGTGGGGCTTGACGTGGTGCAGCTCGGCGCCCTCGGCCCGCGCCACGGCCCATAGGGCGCCGAGCTGGTACACCACCATCTCAAAAGCTTCATCAGCTGAAATATCCATGTTGCGCCGCCCAAAACCTGCCAAGTCGGGCAGGCCCGGATGCACGCCAATGGCTACGTTGTGTTGCAGGGCCAGGCGCACGGTTTGGCGCATCACGGCCGGGTCGCCGGCGTGGAAGCCGCAGGCAATATTGGCCGACGTGAGGTAGGGCATCAGGGCGGCATCGTTGCCCAGCGTCCAAGCGCCGAAGCTTTCGCCCATGTCGCAGTTCAGGTCAACGGTAGGAGGGGAGGTCATGCAAGGAGTTTAAGAGAAATTGCCCGCCTTAGAGCTCGCAGGCGGCGTTCCTGCGCAAGGTACAGCGCCTGCGCCTCGGCCAAAGAAACTTCCTGAAACCGTAGCGACTGTCCCGGCCGCGCTTGCGCTAAGGCCGAAAAATCAGCTGTGATGACCTGAGCCAGTCTAGGGTAGCCACCGGTGGTTTGGGCATCGGCTAGCAGCACGATGGGCTGGCCGCCTGGTGGCACTTGCACCGTGCCAAAGGTCACGGCACTCGATAATAATTCGGTAGCTGTTTTGCGTCGCAAAACAGGCCCTTGCAGGCGGTAGCCCATGCGGTCAGCTGCGGGCGTGATAGTAGACGGCTCGCGCCAAAAAGCCCGCTGGCTGGCCTCATCAAACTGCTCATACTCTGGCCCGCGCACCGCCCGAATAAGCGGCTGCGGGCGCGGCGTGGGGCACAGCGCGGGGCCGGGCGTCCAGCGGGCGGCGGTCCAATTAGTTAAAAAAGCTGGGGTCATGGTCTGCCATAGGCGTTGCCCGGTGGCCGTAGGTTCGCCCGTTGGCAGTTCATCGCCAGCGAGTAGCGCACGGCCGTGCCAGCCACCTAGGGTTGCCCGCAGGTAAGTGGCGCGGCTACCTAGCACCAGCGGCACCGCTAGGCCGCCCGCCACGGCCAGGTAGGTGCGGCAGCCCGCTCGCGCTGCGCCAAACGCCAGCACCGTGCCCGCCCGCACTGCTACCGGCCGGTGCGGCGGCATGGGCTGGCCATCGAGGGTAGGTGAGAGGTCGGCCCCGGTGAGCGCAATAAGGAGCTCGCTTTCAAAGCGAATGGTGGGGCCTAGGAGCGTAATTTCAAGTCCGGCCGCGCCGGTAGCATTGCCCACTAGCAGGTTGGCGACACATAGGGCTAGGGCATCCATCGCGCCGCCTACTACCACGCCTAGGTGCTGGTAACCGGGGCGCCCGAGGTCTTGCACCGTCGTGAGCAGGCCGGGGCGAAGAATGCGCAGGCTCATGCGGACAAGCGTTGAAATTCAGCCTCGCCTATGGGCACAAACCGCAGGTGCTGCCTGGCGTGCAGCAGACTAGGATTAGCGGCGGTGGGGTCAAAAAGACGCAGCGGCGTGCGCCCAATCAGTTGCCAGCCGCCCGGCGTGGGCAAGGAGTAAATCCCCGTTTGCGCGCCCGCGATGCCCACCGCACCCGCGGGCACTAACGGCCGGGGCTCGGCCCGGCGTGGGGTGGCGAGGCGTTCGTCGAGCCCGCCTAGGTAGGGAAAACCGGGGGCGAAGCCTATCATGTGTACTAAGTACTCTGGGGCCGAATGGCAGGCAATGACCTCGGCCGGCGTCAGGCCCGTGTGGCGGGCCACTACTTCCAAATCGGGGCCTAAGTCGCCGCCGTAGCACACGGGAATCTCAATAGTGTTGTGGGTGGCTGTCAGGGCAGGGGGTGCCGCTAGTAGCCGCTGCTGCAAAACCGCACAGACGCGCTCATAGGGCAGGTAGTGGCCCTGCTCGCTCACCAGCCACGGGTCGTAGTACACCGTGAGGGTCGTGAAGGCGGGCACGCATTCGCGCAGCCCGATAAACGGCTGTTGCGTCAGGTAAGCATTAAATGCCTGTATGGCAAGGTGAGTAGCAGGGCTGATGCTTTCGCCAAACTGCACGACCACGGCAGCATCGCCCAGCGGAAAAAGCTGCGGCAATGGCCGAGTTGCGTCGGTGATGCTAGTTTTAGGAGAAGGCATACAGAGACCGTTTTATGGTTTGGGCGGGCTCGCCGGGCGTGGACCTCACCCCCTAGCCCCCTCTCCTTAGGGAGAGGGAGGACTAGCTCTAGACCTAGAAGCTACGGCTAAAAACTAGTCCCTCCTCTCCCCAAGGAGAGGGGGCTAGGGGGTGAGGTGCTACGTGAGGTCAGACCTACTGCACGTCTAGCAGTTCGACCTCGAAGCGCAGCACGGCATTAGGCGGAATGTCGGAGCCTGCGCCATCGGGGCCGTAGCCTAGCGCCGATGGTAGCAGCAATACGCCTTTTTCGCCCTTGTGCATCAAAGCGATGCCTTGGTCCCAGCCGGAAATTACTTTTCCCTCGCCCAGCACGAAGCTGAAGGGCTCGTTGCCGTGCTTGGCTGAGGCGTCGAATACGGTGCCATCGAGCAACTCTCCGGTGTAGCGCACCGACACCGTCTTGCCTGCCGCGGCGGGCGTGCCAGTGGGGTTAGGGGTGCTGGGCACGTAGTACAGGCCCGAGGGTTGCCGCTGGGCGGTAGTTATCTTATTATCGGCGAGATATTTTTGAATGAGCGCCTCGTCGGCCTTGGTGTAGTCGATGTTGGCGGCCGCGGTGTTTTCGCTATTGCCGCAGGCGGTTAAAAGCAGGCCTGGCGTGGTGATTAGCAGCGCCAGGGCTAGCCGAAGCGCCAGGGCGGAAGAATGGAAGTGCATAAGTGGGTTTTTTGGTAAAAGTAGCGGCTTGGTAGGCAGTAGCGTGGACTTTTAATCCGCGAAGCAGCAGGTTTAATCGACCCTCGGACTGAAAGTCCGCGCTACTGTCTGCCAGACGAGCTTACAGCCGTTATGTTTGTCTCACTATTACTCTTCGCTGCCTATGTCCGCTTCCCTCGCTCATCCCATCATCGTTATCGGGGCCGGCGTGGGCGCCCTCAGCGCGGCCATTCGGCTGGCGCGGCAGGGTTATTCGGTGCAGGTGCTGGAAGCGCGCTCGCAGGCCGGTGGGCTGGCCTCGGGCTTCACGGCGGGCGGCTTTACGTTTGATGCGGGGCCGTACATTTTACTTGATAAGCCGGGGCTTGAGTGGGCGTTTGCGCAGCTCGGCATTGCACCCGAGGCGCTGCCGCTCACGCCTATTGAGCACGTCTACCACGTCTTGCACGAAGACGACCGTACCACGGCTTTCGACCGCAGCCTGGCCACTACAGCGGCGGGGTTCGAAGCACAGTTTCCTGGCAGCGGCGCGTTGTATAAGGCCTTTGTGGAGAAAATGATGGCCACGCACCACAATGTGCAGCCGCTCACCTTTCACTCGCACCCGGGTGTGTGGGACGTGCTGCGCAACGGCTCCCTAGGTAGCGTGCCATTCATGCTCAGCTCCTTAGCCTCGGTGCTCGACAAGGCCCAACTGCCGCCCACCTTGCAAGCCAGCATCGGAATCTGGACGCACATTGCCGGGCAGCCCATGACCCAGGCACCCGCCCCGATGGCCTTCGTGCCCGGCCTGTTTCACGGCGTGGGGTCGTATTACCCTAGGGGCGGTATGCGGGCCGTGCCCGAACTACTGCTGGCCACGGCGCTGGCGGCAGGCGTAGACATTAAGTATAATACCAAAGTAGCTAGTATTCAGGCCCCGCAGCAACGAGTAGCGGGCGTGGTGACCGCGGCGGGCGAGTTTCTGCCGGCCACGGCAGTTATGTCCGATGCCAGTGGCATCGGCACGTATGTGGAGTTGGTAGACGGTTTTCCGGCTCCCGAAAAAGCAAAGTTGCAACAGTTGCCCTTGCAGTCGCCGGGCACCTGCGCTTACCTAGCGGTCCGAGGCCGGCAACCACCGTACTACATCCGCTTCAAGCTGCGGGGTGCGGGCTGCACGGCCTTTGTGCAGCCCGGTCTGCTGGCGCCAGAGCTAGCGCAAGATGGCTGGTATCCGGCGCGGCTCATTTCGCCGCTAGCCCACGCCGAGGCCGACGCGCTAGGCGCGGAAGGCCAGCGCGAACTCATTGACCAGCAGCTCGCCGAGCCGTGGTGGCAGGAGGGCATCAGCGAATACAAAGTGCTGCACCGGCGCACCACCTTCGAGTGGGGCCGCGACTATAACCTGTACCGCGATAGCATGAACCCCGTCATGACCTCGCGCCTGATGCTCAAAGGCCGGCTGGCCCACCGCAGCCCCACCGTAAAAGGCCTGTACCTCACCGGCAGCAGCACGCACCCCGGACAATGGGTGAGCTTTTGCGCCATCGCGGGCGTGCTGGCCGCCGATTGCTTGTCCCACGACTACCCTAGGGCATGAGCGAGCGGCGTTTTACTAGCAAGCTAACCCCGTGCCGCTATGTTGCTTGACACCACGGTAGAAGCGCACCCTTCCGGCCAGTTGCGGGTGGCCCGCCTAGGCCAGGGCGAGGCGGTAGTACTCCTGCACGGCTACCCCGACAACCTGCATGTGTTCAGTGAGCTAGCGCCCTTATTAGCCGCCGATAAGCAAGTTGTCGCCTTCGACTGGCCCGGCCTGGGCGATAGCGACGAGTGGCCCGGCGGCGCCACGCCCGTGGTGCTGGCCAAGCGCCTGCTCACGTTGCTCGATACCTGGGGCTTGGCCAAAGTGCACCTAGTAGGCCAGGATATGGGTGGGCAGCCGGCGCTGGTGTTTGCGGCCGCCTACCCCGAGCGTGTACGCAGCCTCGTCATCATGAACAGCCTAGTAAGTGGCGACGAGGCCACCTCTTGGGAAATCAAGTGGTTGCGCCGCTTCGGGGTAAATAAGCTGCTGCTGCGCCATCTTCCCCGGCTGGTGTATGGTCGGGCACTACACACATTCTTGCCTTTCGGCTGGCCGGGCTTGAGTGCTAAAGTCAGGCGCGAGCAATGGCGCACATTTCGGCGGCCAGCCGTGCGCGAGTTTGTGGTGCGTATGTGCGCGGGCTACGAGGCGCAGCTGCCGCGCCTGCCCGAGCGCTACCGGCGGGTGCAGTGCCCCACGCTCATTTTGTGGGGTGAGCGCGACAAGCACTTCCCGCCCTCACAAGCGTACTTCCTGGCAACGCAAATCCCGCACGCGGAAGTGACAATTTTATCCGGCGCCACGCACTGGATGGTGCTGGCACGGGCAGCAGAGGTGGCCGCCCGCATCCGGGCGTTTTACACCGCTCTCGCCGCTCCCGCAAAAGCAGTAGCATAGAGGAAGTAGAGCGCCGCCCCCTGAAGCAGCGTCAGTAGCAACGTGATGCCCCAAAAGGCGGCTTTTCGGTTCTTGTGGTGCAACAGGAAAATAGCTGCCCACGCGCCCGGCGCTGCCCCTGGTAGCGTAGCCAAGTGCAGCGTTTTCTCAGAAATACGCCGCTGACCTCGCTGCGCTTTCCGCTTGTCTAAGGCGAATAGAGTGAAGCATAGGGCATTGAAAAATAAAAGGATTAAGAATGCCAGCGACATATAAAAATAAAAGCAAAAGCTGTTTGAAATATAATTATTCGTCATGCAGAGCGCAGCGAAGCATCTCGCTCGCTTCGTTGCTAACGTAAGGAATTACCGCGTCATGCGAGATGCTTCGCTACGCTCTGCATGACTAAGCGCAGCTTTTTAAGAATAGCTAAATAGCTCCTGAAAAGTATTTGACGCTCAAAATCCAAGCTTGTACACCGAGTAAAACTGCTGCTCGCTAGCCCACATGGGCGCCGCCCGCATGGCCATATTGCGGAGCGCGCCCAGCGTGCCACCTAGGTAGCCCACGTGGCCCATAAGGCGTGAGGTGTGCACGATGCGGTGAGCCTTAGCGCGGCGCAGGTGCTGCATAGCCGCAAAGGCAGCAGCTGGGTCGGTAGGCTTTTGGGCTAGGCAGAGGGCTAGCGCGTAGGCATCTTCCACGGCTTGGCAACCGCCCTGGCCCATGTAGGGCGTGGTGGCGTGCGCTGCATCGCCGATGAGGCAGACGCGGCCGCGGTGCCAGCGGGGCAGCGGGTCAATGTCCAAGACTTCGTTTCGGATGATGGCTGGCTCGTTGGCCGCCGCCAAGATGGCCGGTACCGGGTAGGCAAACCCCTGGAACGCCACTTGCAGCCGCGCCAATAGCCCGTCGCGCTCGCCGCCGAAGCTGCCCGGCACCGCTGCAAACCAATCGACCAGCCCATCGGCTATTTCTGAGAAGCCAAACCGCAGCCCACCGGCCCAAGCCTCCCGAATGGCTCGCTTGAAGTGCGGCGTGAGCTGCACCGTCGACATGCCGCGCCACACCAAGTGCCCCGTGCCGCCCGGCCGCACCCCCGGAAATAACTGCTCGCGAATGGGCGAGCGCAGGCCATCGGCCCCCACCACGAACCCCGCCCGCTGCGTGCTACCATCGGTAAAGCTGAGCGTAACACCCTCCGCATCCTCCACTAGCGCCGTGCAGACTTTGCCCAACTGCACGTGGGCCGGACCTAGCTCCTCCAGCAAAAGCTGCTGAAGCGTAGCCCGGCGAATGGCCGTGGTCGAGAACCCAAACCGCTGCCGGATGCGCGCTTGGTCGGTGCGTAGCAGCGGGCGCATCTGGCCGTCTACTATCTCGATGGCTTGCAGCGGCACGCCGCCCGCATTGATGCGCTGGGCCAGCCCTAGGCGGTCGAATACCTGCATGGCATTCGGGGCCATCCAGATGCCGGCGCCGACGGGCAAAATCTGCGGGGCGGCCTCGTACACCTGCACTGCCAGGCCGCGCTGCCGCAGGGCAATCGCCGCCGTGAGCCCCGCAATGCCCCCGCCAATAATGATACCCGGTAGCTGCATGGAAAGGATTACTAAAAAGCGAGCGGACTACTTGCTCGTTTCGCGCCAACTCGGGGTAAGTAGCTAGCCGATGAGTAGCCAACGGTTGGCGCGGCGAATGTAGCGCCGCCGTGCCGCGTTACCTCAGCTTTTGGGCTGCTAGTTGGCCTAGTAGCACTGCAACAGTTGCCAAATCTGGCTGAAATCGCGGCGGGCTAAATCAGCCCGATTTATCCAGAAGTAGAGGCGGCCCATATCGCCCCACATCATGCCTGCCTCGTTTTCGTGGCTATCGAGCTGCAGCAGAAGCTCCCACTCGCCGGCGGCTTGCTGTGCCAAGGCGGTCATCTGCTCGGCACTGCGTTCGCTCGCCTGCGGCGGGCCTGTTTGGTGGCCAGTGGCCCAGCTAGCTAGGGCGCACTGTGCACGCATGGGCCCCTGAATATTGTCTGAGTTGCCAAGCAAGCGGCTGGTACCATCGCCGTGCTGGGTAAGCAGCAGGAAGCCGTAGGCGGCGCGTTGGTCTTCGGTAAAGTCCTCTTCCGGAAGGGGCAGGTCCTCATCCCAAGGGTTTGGTAGCGTTAGCTCCGGGGCAAAAGTCAGCGCGGCCACTGGAAAAGCGGAATACGTATCGGCCGTTAGGTCGGGAGGCAGAGGGCGGGTAGCCAGCACCTCGGTAGCCGGGTAGTACTGCACCACAGCCCGGCCGCGGTCGGCAGGGTCATTGCCCCAGGGCTGCTCCAGCGCATCGTAGAAAAAAGCTAGCCACCCGCTGGGAGGCAGCAGCTTACGAGTATCATGCGGGGCCACTTCGGCTAGGTTGAGCTGGGCCACAAAGCTCAGGCTGCGGCCGTGCCAGGTGGGCCAGGCCACGGCCGCAGGCATGTCGGGCGCGCCACCCAGGCGCGAACCACCTAGGGCCAACGGAGCGGTTAGGGGCCCCGCCTGCGGCAGCACCCGGATGCTAGGGCGGCAGTGCGGAGCCAGCTGCGCCCAGAACTCACCTAGGCCCGCGTTAATTACCAGCGCTTGCAATTCAGGTAGTTGTTGCATAGTTATTTGCGCTTGATTTGCCGCACTATCTTGTCATCGGTAATCTTATCGTCGTCCATTAGCAGCAGGGCTTTGCTGAGGATGATAGATAGCACGGCGTCGCCTTCGAAGGGCAGAAATACATCGGTGGCGGTAGCGCTCTTGGCCGAGCGGTCGGGCACGATGCAGAGGTACTGGTCATTGGGCTCCATCAGGATGTTGCCGCTCCCTAGGTGGATTTTGTAGGTGCGCAGCTTGCCACGCACCACCAGAAACCGCTCTTTTAGCTCGCTCACCTTGCCGATTTTGAGGCGGGGTACCAGGCGCTCCAGGGCCAGCTTGCGGTTTTTAGCTACTTCGCCCAGTTCGCCAAAGCCGTAATGCTCCCAATGGGTGCGGTATTGGGAAGGCAGGCCGCCATTATCGCGCCACTGCGGGTCATTGCCTACGCTAGCCACGCCCACGAATAGGTCCACGTCGCGCATTACTTCGGAAAATATCAGGGGCGGCACTTCGACCAAGGGTACCACGCCGTGCGGAGTAGTGAAGCGCACCTGGTCAGTAGTGACGTAGTTCCAAATACCCGCCCCATTCCAAGCCTCGTCGGCGCTCACTTCACTCACCCAAAACTGCGCTTGCAAGCCGTGAGCGGGCAAATCGAGGGTAGTGGAATCTGACTCATAACCCTTATCATAGGCTCCCATGAGGCGGTAATGCCAGCCCCGGCCCCGTGCCAGGGCGCTAAGCTGGTGCTGTCGTAGCAAGTGTGCCGCCATACGATTTGAGTAGGTGCGGGTGGTTTCTTCGGGCGGGGTGAGCAGGTACACCTCGCGAAAGGCCTGCTTGAGTGGCTGCCGCAACTGCTCGTTTTCTAGTAGCTCGCGCCAGGCGAGTACTTCAGCGGGAGCAGACATGATTGGATGCCAAAGCTGCACTTCATCGTCCTCAGCGGGGGCGCTAGGTAAGGGGCGGCCGTGGGCATCGTACCAGGTATTGGCCAGCCATAGCATATCGTGGTAAGTACCATCGGGGTGATGCAGCCGCCAGATGAGCGAGTGCACTAGCGGTCCTAGCAGGCCATGCGCGAGGTAATGCTTGGCAAATTGTCCCCACCTAATGCGCCGCTCAGCTACAAAACTGCGGTCTAGGCGGTCGCGCTGCGTGGTATAGGTATGCTGAGCCTGCGTTTGGGTGGCTTTCAGCGCGCGCAACTCGTTGGGGTGCGTGGCTTTGAGCGCCGTGGGAGTAGTTTTTAGAGATTTACCCGCTTTGGTCCATTGCATTTCTACCTTGTTGCCGACCAGCATCAGCGCGGCTTGGTAGTCGCCAATGGCAAAAGTGGCCCGCCCCGCTCGTAGCTGATAGTCAGGCACGCTTAAGTCCTCAATTTCGGCCGCGCTGATACCTAGGGCTTCGGATGCCTTCACTAGGTAGCTATCAATCAGATTCTTGCTGTTATCCTGGGCCATAAGGGGGCGCAGCCGTGCTAGGTGCGACACGCCGGGCAGTCCACTCTGACCTAGGGCCAGCAGCGCTGCATTGCCGAGGCTCATGGCCAGTGGGCCGCTGCCTGTTTGCTTGCGTAGGCAGCGCCAGGCAATATCGGCGAGCTGTTGTAGCATAGGCTCATCGGCCAGGGGCGTTAGCGCCCACAATAAGCCTTTGGCGCTAGGCTGATTGGCATCTGTCACATAGGTATTGTGGGACCAGGCGGGCGTACCGTTAGGCCGAAAATCAGCCAGCGGCAGGTAGGCCAGTATCGCTAGCCAAGCGCGGCCTTGGTCGCGCACTTCATTGGCTCCTACGGCGGCAGTGGCAGCGGTAATTTTCTTTTCGAGCTTAGCCGACGGGCGGCCGGTAGTGGCTTTGGCGAAAGTTTGTAGCAGGTGTAGCCAGGGGCGCGTGAGGGCCTCAGTGGGCAAGAGACTGGCAATAAACTCGTTGATATTCTCCCCAAAAGCATCGCTGCAGTCAAATTTCACTATTGGCAGCCCATCTGGACTATGCTGGCTAAGGACGGTTTGAATACGGGTGCGTAGCCGCAATAAATCTTTGCCATAGTAACTGCCCATAGCCACGCCATTGGTAGCGGCTAGCAATTGCTGTAGCCGCTCGGTAAGGGCTATGCATAGGGGAGCGGTGAGACCCATTTTCTCCGTCTGAGCTACCAACAGCTGGTAAGAAGCAAGTACATAATGGTCTTGAAAATCGCTGGCTTGTGGCCCCTTGCCATGTAGGCTAGCCCTGTCAAAAAGCTGGCATAGTTCAGGTTCATCTAGCTCTAGTGTGCTGCGTAACAGTTCTACCATACGCCCTAACAGATGCCAAGCCAAGCCATACGGTCCGCGCAAAAGGGCCAAGCGCCGTAACTCAGCCACGACCTTCAGAAATCGGGTGCGCTGGGCGGGTGTCTGAGGCGGATTCTGCCATGTCCCTAGCGATTGGCTCGGCCCCCAGTGTAGCAGTTCGGTCGCAACAGCTGGCAGCTCAGGTAGCTCTGATAGCAGCGGGCTGCGGTCGAGCTGCAAGTCGCTGAGGGTAGCTCGGGCTTCAGCGGATAAATGCATAAAGAATAGTAATTTAAGGAAATGGTGAGCATTAGTGTGCATCTCAGCCGCCCACTAGCGGCGTGAGCTTCACGAAGCTGGCCGTGGCGCCGGTCCCGAGCCACACTTCTTCGTCGAGGGTTTCGGCCTGGCGGTCGTTTACGAGCAGGAAGAAGCCATTTTGCTGAAAGGCTTCGAGGGCGCGGTAGGTCTGCTGCTCGGCGTCGATGAGCTTGGTGGGGCGCAGGCAGTAGCCGTTGAGCACGCGCTCCGATTCGGTGGGCTGCACCAAGCCCTGAAACATGCCGGTTTGGCGGGCATTATAGGCTGCCACTTCGTCGTGCACGCGCCGGGCTATCAGCTCGCGCACGGTGAGCATTTCCTGGGTTATCTCTACTTCGAGGCGACTGATAATTCTGCCGCTGGCAGTTTCGTCTAAGATGGTGAGCAGGGCCATAAGAATTAGTAGAAAGTAGCCAGGGCAATAGGGGGAGTCAGCAAGTTATTGAGGAGTTTTTTAAGCGCGGCAGCGGCCCGCCACGCACCTAGGCGACCCTGCACGGCGGCGGGCACCGGCCGACCCGTGCGGGCTACGAGGTCGGCGTAAAGCTCCAGCAGCTTGCGCAGGTTGCGGGGCGGGGCGGCGGGTAACTCGGGCAGCAGGGCGTCGAGCGTTTGAGCCAAGGCATCATCCATTTCGGGCGAAACGGCCTGGGCCTGCGGTAGTAGGTCGGCGAGGCGGGCTAGGGGCGCGTATTCGGCAGCTAGCAGGCGGCCGAGTAGGCTGCCCAGCACCTTGGGCCGCAGGCGGCTCGTAGCGCAGGCGCTGAGCAGGGCCTCTAGGGCCAGCGCCCGGCAGCTGGGCGTGTGGTGCAGAAGGCTGACCGCCAGTAGCATCGTAGTTGACTCGGCAAATACTGGCCCCTCGTCTAACAGCGTGGACAGCGCCGCCAGCAGAATGTTAAGTCCCGTGGTTTCGAGTCTATCGGTCCAGGCCGCCGAGCGCACCACGTGCCAGTGTAGCGAGCTTAGGTTGTGCGGCACCAGCGAGGAGAGCGACCTAATAACCGACCCCAACTGCCAATGTGCTTGCGCCATACCCCGGAAGCGGGCGTGTAGCGAGTAAAGCAACAGGGGTGAAGGAGCGCCTTGGCTGGTGTACTGGCTGGTAAAGTCCAGTTTTACGGTGCGGAGGGTCGTTTCGGGCTTGCCGGGTTGCCAGTAGGCTACGTGCTTGGTGGTTTCTACTTTCAGCTCCCATACTGGCGCCCAGGGGCCGCGCACGCCAGGGTAGTCGGCTCCTGGCAGGGCCGGCCACTCCGCAAATTCGCGCTCCGGAAACTTGGTGCGGGCGGCCACGGCCCACAGCCACGGCAAGGCCTCAGCTAGCGTGTAGCCAGCGGTATCCTCACCCGGAAGCAGGCTGCGCAAGCCCGCCGCCACGCGCTGCAACACCGACTTGCGGGCCGGCGAAGCAAGACTCGGCTCAGCATCTTCTTCTGATAAAAACCAACCTAATAACTCGCGCAGGCCCTCGTGCTGAAGCTGCGCCACTAGGGCCAACACCTCGGGCGAGCTGGTGGCGTAGGCCGTGCGGGCCAGGGCCACCGCTAGGTCGGCGGCATCGGGCAACTGCTGCGCAACTTGGTAGTGTAATAACCTTTCTACTAACTGCATAGGTGCTATCCAATACGGCTCGTGGGTGGGGGTACTGAGCAATGGAAGCCCGGTGCGGGCGTGCAGGTGCCGCTCGGCGGCGGCCAGGCGCTGCCGCTCTACCAGCACCAGCGGGTCCGAATTATCGTGGTCGACCTGCACCGGCACGCTCGGCACGCGCAGCGTGCGAAAGCCCTGCGCCCAGCCTAGCAGCAAGGCCTGCGCTAAACCCCAGTAGCCGCCGGCGTGGTTGTCAGCCAAGATGGTTTCAGCCTGGGCCTCCGTTTTACCTTTCAAAAAAGGCAGCGTTTGCACTAGGTAGGGGCGCAGCTGCTCGGTGTAGCCAGCCGGTAGCTGCCCCTGTAGGCGTAGCAAGCCATCGAGCCAGCGCTCAAACGCGGCGGGCACATCGTAGCGCAGTAGTTCGCCCGTCAAGAACAGTAGCTCGTGCCAATCGGCCACCGGCACAATGGCCGTGCTAGCCGAAATAGCTGGCACAAAACGAGCGGCCGGCACATAGCGCACGCCGGGTCGGTCCAGCGCCGTTGGCGCTACCAGCCACGGGGCCAGCACTAGGCGGGCCGGCGCGGCCAGCAGTTCGGCCTGGTCCTGGATGGCGGCATGGGTAGCCGCTTGCGCTTCGGTTGTGAGCACTGGTTTCTTGGCTTGCAGCAGATTGGCCAGGCTTTTGGCGGCGCGCTCTTGCACGGCACTATCGGCGTGGGCCAGCGCGGCGGCCAGCACCAGTGCCACGGCCGGGGCCTGGGCTGCCTGCCGCTGGGCCAACTTACCTAGGCCGCTCAGCAGGGTTTTGAGGCCAGTTTTAAGGTCGGGCCGCGTGACGATGTTATCGGCGTAAAGTAGCAAGGGAGCCAGGTTGAAACCCGGCTCCAGCCACACATTTTTAAGCTGCTCAATCGCAAAATTGACGACCAGCGGATGCGGATGTGCCAGCAGTTCCACTAGGTCGGCTTGCCGCGCCAGTCGTTCGGCCACCGTTGGCTTTAAACTCAGAAACAGCTCCTTAAACCACGCCAGCAGCGGGCGGCGGAAATCGCGGCGCAGGGCCAGCAGGCAGCGCGTGAGCAGGTCGGCCCGGTCGAGGTGGCCCGACTCGGCCAAGTGCCGCAGCACCTGCTGCCAGGTCACGATTTGGGCTGGGTTCTGCGCATTCCACTCCTGCCAGCTGAAGTTTGGCAGCAGGTTGTGCCAGTTGGAAGGCCGTTGTTTTTGCACATGCGCCTGCGCCCCATCTACACCCGTGACGAAGTCGAAGAGCAGCGGCAATTCTCTTGCTAGCAGCGTTGTGTCTTGGCGCAGGCGCTCGGTAATCACTTCCAGCGCGTTGCTGGGCTGCACATCCTGGCTGTTGAGTTCCTGCCCTAGGTCGCTCAGCAGCCCCGGTACCGCCAGCGCAAACAGCCGGGGCTGAAACTCGATAAAACCGCGCTGCTCCAGCTCGCGTAGCAACGCGTATTCAACCGTTACCCAGGCGTTGGCTTCGGAGCGCACTAGCAGCCAGTCGGCTAACCAGGCGGGCCGGGCGCACTCCAGCACCTGCCAAAAAGCAGCCGCATTGTCCCGAACGCTATTGCGCAAGCCCCAGATAAAGAATTGGTTGCTCATGGCCTCTTTGCGCGAATACGTGCGCAGGCTCGCCAAAAACAGCATGCGGCTCTGCTCCGGCGTCACGGCGCTGCCCCACGAATTCGGTCTGATTTCTACAATGCGGTCCAGCTCGCGCTGTAGCTCCTTGGTCTTCTGCCGAATAGGTACAATGTCTTCCTTCGTAAGCTGTAGCAAGAAGGGCACCAGCGCAGCCAGCCCATGCTGGCGAATCAGCCGCTCAAAAATCTCCACCTTCGTCATGGCACTATCTAGTAAGAGGGTTGCGTAACTTGTTATATCTAGGCCGCTTGCTTTGATTCGAAGCGTAGCTGGGCCGCGAGCACGTTCTTGCACACGCCGCGCTCGCCTTGGTGGCTGCTGTACCATTGGCAGGTGCAGCGCGGCGGCTCGGCGCCACCCACCAGCACGGTGTGCCACACGCCGGTGCCGCGCACGCGGGCCTCGGTGCGCCCGCCGCTGCCCACGCTCATTAGCTGCACATCATCGGCCGTGTCGAGCAGGGTGCGGGCGTTTTTAAGGCGCGGGTTGAGGCGCAGGATGCGGTCGGTTTTGAAGGGCAGGCGGCGGTAGAAATACTGGTTGGTGCTGAGGTCGAAGCCCAGCAACCCCATGGCCGAGAGGCTGGCGCACAGCCGTTCCACGGTGGCCGGTGCGAGGTCGTGCTCCAGGCCAAAGAGGGTCGGGTTAAACACTTCATTGCCCCGAAACAGGTTGTTGGCACCCGCCAGCCACTCGGCCGGCAGCTCGTCGAGCATCGCCCCCAACTGCGTGCCCTCGCCCGAAAACCCGCGGTTGACGCCCGCTGATAGCGCTAGCAAAAACTCGTGCCCGCCGCCTAGGTCCAGCACGATGGCCGAGGCTTGTTCATCGGGCGTGGCATACACGCGGGCGCCTTGGCTTAGGGGCAGCAGGCCATCGAGCAGCCGCAGCCGGTGCGCGCCACCCACTAGCACTGCCTGGGGCCCGCCCACTGGCGAGAAGCTGGGGCGGGGGCCGCGTAGTACCAGGTATATATCGGTTTTGAGGATGCCGGCGGGTAGGCTGTGCATCAGCTGGGTGGCCTGGGCACGGGTGAGGCGCAGTTTTTCATCCATCTGGGCCAGGTAGCCTTGGGCGGCGGTCAGGCCCTTCACCCAGCGCTCGGGCAGGGTCACTTTGCGCTCCGTTACGTGGCCAGCGGCGCGCTCTAGGGTCACTTCCTGCTGGCCCACGCTTAGGCGCACCGGCTCGGTGCGGCCGATGCGGCTGAGAGCGTTCACCATCGGCTCGTTGAAATCGACGTTGGTAGTGCCGCTCTGCACAAATTCGCCATCCAGAGCAGCCGGTCCTAGGTCGAGGCGGGCGTACACACCGTTGCACGACGAAAACGCCTCGAAGCGCAGCTGGCCCGCGCCAGCCGTCACGATAGGGTCGCGCAGCACCGCCGCTTGCGGCACGAACCGCGATGCTACGACTTTGGCTAACGTGGTTAGTCCGCGGGCGGTTAGCCAGGAATCGCGCAGCTGACCCCGAAAAAAGCAGGCTGCGCCGCTTGCAGGGGCATTTTCGGCGTAGGCCGCAAGTTGAAGCGCTTGGCCTTCGGCCCCAGTAGTCAGGGCCGAAGGTTGGGCATAGGCAAAAGTTGTTTCCGACATAGCTCAGAAAGGTTAGATAGGCGGAGAAGCGGTCGTTTCCCCGCTGCAAAGGTGCATTACTGAGCTTATATTTTTGCTAAAATAATTAGTTTTGCTAAAAATAAAATTTGCCCTCTGCTAAACTACTAGATTTAGCAGAGGGCAAAAAGAATAGGTAGTCGCTCGTCGCTCGTGTGACCCCACCCCCGGCCCCTCCCCTCCGGGAGAGGGGAGCCTACCGTGGGCAGATGTAAGTGCACGCTAGTAATCGTCTGGCTCCCCTCCCCCGGAGGGGAGGGGCTGGGGGTGGGGTCCTGCGCCCGACGAGCGGCTACACGCGCTCGGGCACCACGTCGGCCGCGGCGGCTAGCTTGCTGCCACGTTTTTTATAAACCCCTAGAATGAGCAGCGGCAACAGCGTGAGTTCGGCCACTACCCCAAAGAGGAGCGTGAGCCCGATGAGTAGCCCCACGTAAAACGTGCCGTCGAACGACGAGAAGAGCAGCGTGCAAAAGCCACCCACCAATATCAGCGAGGTAACGATAACCGCCTTACCCGCCAGCAGATAGGTGCGGCGCACGGCCTTAAACACGTTGGGTTCGTGCCCTAGGGTCAGCCGTAGCTTACTGATAAAGTGAATGGTATCATCGACCGCAATGCCAAAGGCGATGGTGAAAATGATGCTCGTGCTCACCTTCATGTTCACGCCGGCCAGGCCCATCACGCCCGCCACTACCAAGATGGGCAGCAGGTTCGGAATGAGCACGACCACCGTCATGCGCACCGAGCGGAATAGCAGCAGCACGATAATCGTAACCATCGCGATGTCAATGGCCATGCCCTGTATCATGTTCAGGGTCAGGTTCTCATTATTCTTATCAATGAGATTGGATGAGCCCGTGAGGCGGGTGCGCAGCACCGTGGTATCGAGCTGGGTGCGCAGGTAGTGGCGCAAGTTGCGATTCAGCTCATCGGCCCGGATGCTGCCCACATCGGCCATGCGACCGGTAAGGCGCCCGGCCGAGCCGTCGGGCAGGGCTAGGGCCCGGAACTCGGGCTTCTTGCGGAATAGCTTGAGCTTGGCTACCAAGGGCTTGAGTTCGGTCGAGTCGGTGGGGAGGCAGTATTCGGCCAACTCGCCGCCGTGCAGGGCCTTGCGTGTCGCCTTCACCAGCGTGGCCGGGGAGGCCTGAAACTGTAAGCCGTAAGTCTTAGTCAAGTAGCCTTCTACCTGCTCAATCTCGCGCAGCACGGCCGGGTCATAAATCGTACGGTTGCCTACCGGCTTTAGTTCAAGCTCGAAGGGCCGCACGCCCGCAAAGTGAGTATCGAAAAATGCGAAATCTTGCCGTACGGGGTCGTTTTTCGACAAGTCATCAAGTAGCGACGAATTGATGCGCACCCGCGTGGCTAGCCCAATGCTGGCTACTAACACCAGCCCACTCACCACGTAGATGCTACGCCGCTGCCGCAGCACGTTGCTGAAGAGGCGTCCGAGCACGCCGTCCCAGTCGTGGCCGTGTTTGCGCGGCTCGCGCAGGGCGGGCTTGTTGAGCAGCACCAGCATAGCCGGCAGCAGCGTAAAGCTCAGTATGAACGCCAGTAGCACTGCGATGCCGGTGAACAGCCCGAAGTTGTGAATCGGCCGGATGGTGCTGGTCATCAACGTAAAAAAGCCGATGCTAGTAGTCAGCGCCGACAACCCCGAGCCGAAGCCCGACTCCTTAATAGTGATGCGGAGCGCGTCTTTTTTGCCCGCGCCGTAGCCCAGCTCGCTTACGTAGCGGCTGATAATGTGGATAGTATCGGACATGCCCACCACGAAGAGCATCAGCGGTAGCAGCGCCGTCATCAGGTCGATGCTGATGCCGCAGGCGCCCATCACCCCTAGGCCCCACACAATGGCCCCCAGCACCACCACCAACGGTAGCACCACGCCCCACCACGTGCGGAACGTGAGCCAGAGCAGCCCTGTCACGAGCAGCACCGATAGGCTCATAAACACCACCAGTTCCCATTGCAGCCTATCCACAAACACCGACTGCGCTACTAGCCGCCCCGCAAAGTGCGCTCGCTCGGCCGGCAGTCCGGCCCGCGCCAAGCCCTGGCGCAACGACGCCAGCAGCGAGTCGCCGGGCGGCTTCTCTAGGTCGGGCGTGAGTTGAAATACCAGCGCCACAGCTCGCGCATTACGGCTAAAGACGTTGCCCACCAGCCCCGGCGTCTGGAAAATTAGCGTTGAGTCCTGCGCCCGGCGCGCTGGTTCGGTGGAGTGTAGGTAGGGCAGGTTGTAAAAGCCGAAGCCCTCAACCACCGGGTTAGTGAGCGTAGTGGGGGAGGTGACGCTGAGCACGTGCGGCAGCCGCCGCGCCTCCCGCGTGAGGCTATCGACCTGAGCCAGAAAGCGCGGCGCAAATACCGTTTGGCCGGCCGGCGCTTCGAGGCCCAGCAGCAGGTAGTCGTTGTCGTTGCCGAAGCGCTGGGTATAGCCCTGATAATAGTCTAGGTCAGGGTCGCCAGCCGGGTAGAAGTCGTTGAAATTGTAGTTGAAACGCAGCTGGCTGGCGTAGTAGCCGGCTAGCCCCGTGAGTAGGACTAGCACCAGCAGCGTGAGGTGCGCAAGGCGACGAAGGGGCATAGAAACAGGTAGCGCGGACGCTGCGAGTCCGCCAAAACAAAGAAGAGTAACCTAGGCCAGCAGGCGCTGCCCTTTGAAGTGCAGCAGCGACGCGCGACCTAGGCTTTGGATATGCAAAAAAGCGCGTACTTTAGAAGTAACAATTAGCTCCAACTGTTCATTTTTAGCTTTCGTTTTATGAAAAAGTCACTGCTCGCCCTCGCCCTATTAGTTTCGACCTCTACCGCTTTTGCCAACGACGGTAACAAACCCGCTGCTAAAAGCAAAAAAGACAACTGCACTGCCGCCGCTGCCGACAAGTGCGAAAAAGGTATGACCGCCGGTGCTAGCATGGCCGGCATGCCCGCTTGCTGCCGCGCCAAAATGTCGGCTATGAAGGCAGCTACCCCAGCTACAGCTTCTGCCAAGCCAGCTACGAAGTCCTTGTAAATAAAGGATAAATACCAAAAAGAAAGGCCGCCCTTTAAGGGTGGCCTTTCTTTTTGGTATATGGACAATTACCTATTAGTTTATTCTGAAAATCATAGTACATTTCGCTATCCTTTTACACTCTCAACTATTAGCCTATGGAGCTTATTGACCAACTTGCCAACCTAGCCTCGCGTGCCCAAAAGCAGCTTTCGCATATCCAAACAGAAGAAGCTACTAAGACGGCGCTCGTAATGCCTTTCATTAATGCTCTTGGCTACAATGTATTCGACCCAACAGAGGTTGTGCCCGAATTCATTTGCGACATCGGTACCAAAAAAGGCGAGAAGATAGACTATGCTATCATGCGCGATGGAAAACCTATCATTCTATTTGAATGCAAACACGTTGGAGGCGATTTAAATATCAATCATGCCAGCCAGCTATTTCGTTATTTCCACGTAACAGAAGCTCGAATCGCCATCTTGACTAATGGTATTCACTATAAGTTGTTTACCGACTTAGAGCAACCTAATAAAATGGATGAGCGTCCATTTATGGAATTTGACTTATTCAATTTTCAGGAGAACGATGTTGCAGAAATAAAGAAGCTTAATAAGCTGGATTTCAAAATGGAGGATATGCTTTTTGCTGCCTACAATTTGAAGTACATGCGCGCTTTCAAAAAGTATTTTGAAGAGCAGTTCAATCAGCCTTCCGCTGACTTCATCCATTTTATCTCGAAGCAGATTTACGATGGTACGCTCACTCCTAAATTAAAGGAACAATTTAGCGTGCTGGTGCATCGCTCGTTTCATCAGTTTCTGAACGATAAGATTACGATGCGCCTCCGTTCAGCTATGCTGGATACGACTAGTAGCGTTTTGTCTCAAGAGATTTCTGCTGCTCCTGTTCCTGAAGCTGTGCCTACAACTTCGCTCCCTGAAACGAGTGATAAAGAGATTGAAACAACCGTTGAAGAAACAGAAGGCTTTATGATTGTGCGAGCCATTCTGCGCAAGTCAGTAGCGGTAAGCCGGGTAGTGATGCGCGATGTGCAATCCTATTGCGGTATTCTGTTGGATGACAACAACCGCAAGCCAATCTGCCGCCTGCATTTTAATGGCAGTAAAAAATACGTGACTGTATTTGATGTGGAAGGAGGAGAGAGAGTAGACATTACGTCGTTAGATAATCTCTACGAACTGGCTTCCCGAATCCGAACCGCTGTGCAGCGGTATGAAACGAAAGGACAAGAAGTGCCTGTAGCATAAGCCGGTGCGAGATTATGACTTGAGAAGCCACTCCTATATGGAGTGGCTTTTTTGTAGTTTTGAATTTAGCTGTTCTGTTTTGCGATAAAACAGGTTGTTCGTCATTATGCGCCAATACCAAGACCTCCTCCGCCAGATACTAGACCACGGCAACCAAAAAACTGACCGCACCGGCACCGGTACGCTGTCCATCTTTGGGCCGCAAATGCGGTTCAACCTAGCTGAGGGTTTCCCGCTCGTTACCACCAAGAAAGTGCACCTCAAGAGCATTATCCACGAGCTGTTGTGGTTCTTGCAGGGCAGTACCAACATTGCCTACCTCAAAGAGCACGGCGTAAAAATCTGGGACGAGTGGGCCGACGAAAACGGCGACCTAGGTCCCGTGTACGGCTACCAGTGGCGCAGCTGGCCCGATGGCCACGGTGGCCACATCGACCAGATTTCGCAGATTATCCAGCAGCTCAAGACCCAGCCCGACTCGCGCCGCATGGTAGTGAGCGCCTGGAACGTGGCCGACCTGCCCAGCATGAAGCTACCCGCCTGCCACGCCCTATTTCAGTTTTACGTGGCCGATGGCCGGCTCTCGTGCCAGCTCTACCAGCGCTCGGCCGACGTGTTTTTGGGCGTGCCCTTCAATATCGCCTCTTATGCATTGCTCACCCTCATGGTAGCGCAGGTGACGGGCTTGCAGCCTGGCGAGTTTATCTGGACGGGCGGCGACACGCACCTTTATAGCAACCACCTCGAGCAAGCCCGCTTGCAGCTAGAGCGCACGCCACGGCCGCTGCCCACAATGCGTCTGAACCCAGCCGTTCAGGATATTTTTGCGTTTCAATTTGAAGATTTTAAGCTGGAGAGTTACGATTCTTGGCCTGCCATAAAGGCGCCTGTAGCCGTGTAAATCAATATTATTCTGGGAATGAGAGCGGACTGTCTTAAAAAAGTACTTTTTTCTTTAGACCTAACTGCTAGATATTCGTACTACTAAGAAGGGTGGCATATGGATTGTATTTTTTGTGAGGTAACTATTCCGCGTTTCTATTTTGGGTATTTCGCTGCTTTCGACGTTGCATCGGGCGCTTGTCACGCTGACCGCTCTGCATCTGGGTCAAGGACCCAGAAAAGTTGTCTTGGCCAAGAACCAAGTAACCGAGGCCGACTTGCGCGAGTATTACGAGCAGTGGCAGCGCCTACAGGTAGTGCACAAGGCTCAGCAAGCCCGCTACGAGCCCAAGACGGCGGGCCTTACCAAGGAAGTCGTTGTGGCACCCACCGCTATGGGGCCCACCTAGTAAGTTTTAGCCCCGCAGCCCGCGCTGCCGTATAAGGTCCAGCATGAGGCAGTCGCTACGAGTTTTAGTATTGGGCCTAGGAGGCAGTTGGCTACTTGCCGCTACTCCAGCCTGCGCCCAGGTTGGCGAAGGCGTATATGCCGCGCCCGGGCATTTGATTACGTTTCCACATCGGCAACCACCACCGCAGCCGAAGGCCGATGCTGTGGTATCGCCGATTTTACCGCGCTTCTGGCATGATGAAGCCAACGGCCGGGAACGGGCCAGCGATTTTTATCGCTTTATGAGTCAGTACCTCAAGTATCCTGAGCCAGCTGTGAAAGCTGGCGTGGTAGGTCGCATCTACGTGCGGCTAACGGTAGGCCCCAATGGTAAAGTGAACGCGGCACAGGTAGTGCGCCGCCAAGTAGCCTCGCTGCTGGCTGCCCCGCCCACGGCCACCGATGTGGCTGCGGCCACTACTTCGCTGGAGGCTGAAACGCTACGTATTTTCTGGGCCGCTCGCTTTCAGGTGGCCAAGGCAAAGGCTGATACTGTGACTGTATCGGCTAGCTACCAAATGGAATAGGCTACCCGCGTAGGCTAGCAAGTAATACCGAGTTGGGTGTGGCAAAGGCCACGTTTGCTACTTGCTGCACCGCCCGCACCCCAGCCACGTTGGCCGTAAATACCGCGTCTGCTGCTAAGAGGTCGTGCATTGCAAATAATCCTTCCTGGCAAGGCAGACCTAGGGCAGTGGCTCGCCGCAGAATGTCGGCCCGGCGCACGCCGGCCACGCAGCCACTCGCCAGCGCTGGGGTATACAGCACCTCTTGCTTGAGCCAGAAGATGGCGGCGGCTCCTGCTTCGGCCACATGGCCCGCGGCATCGCACAAGATAATCTCGTCGAGCCCACGTTGCTGCCGCTCGTGGGCGGCCCGCACGTAGCGCCACGCCTGCGGCCCTTTGCAAAAGCTGACTGATGAGTAGCTAGACTGAGTATCGAGCGCAAAATCGGCCACAGCTACGGCCGAATCATCGGGCGCAAAAGGCTCGGCCGTGGCTAGCCACTCGGTGGCGTCGGTAAGTGGCGTGTAGCGCCCGCCGCCGTTGCGCCATAGCTGCACTCGTAGGCGAGCGGTGGGTAATTGGTTGGCCTCGGCTAGCCCACCTAGGGTGGTGGCCAGGGCCTCGGTAGTAGCAAGCGGTGCCGGTAGAGTGAGGTAAAGCGCAGCGGCCGCTTGCTGCATGCGGGCTGCGTGGTCGGCGCCCAGACGTAGTTGTCGGTGGCTGAAAACCAGTGTTTCGAAGAAGCCATCCCCGAAAGCCAAACCGCGGTTGGGCCACCCAAGCGATAGCTGCGCGGCCTCTATCAGCTCGCCATTAAACAGTACCACACCTAGTGATGACATATACAAAATCCGGGAAATCTTACAAGGCCACGGTCTAGATAAGCACAAACTTCTTGCCCGGTAGCGCCCGCACCACACCCCGAAACTCGAGTCCCAGTAGCAGCGAAGCTACGGCATGGATAGGGAGTTGCGCTTTCCAGGCCAGGTCGTCCATCTGGGCTTCTTTGCTAGCCATAAGCACCGTAAGCAAGGCAAATTCTTCAACCGTGAAATCGATGGCCGAATAGGAGGGAGGCGGCTGAAACTTGCCGGGCAGGTGCAGCGCAGCGTCCCAGTTTAAAAGCTGCTCTAAGTCCTTAGGCTCCTGGTAGAGCGCTGCCTTATTATGCTTGATGAGTGCGTTGCAGCCTTCGGAAGACGGCGCACCTAGGGGGCCGGGCACGGCTAGCACGTCGCGGTCGTAGCTCAGGGCCAGCTCGGCGGTGATGAGCGCGCCGCCTTTGGCAGCAGCTTCGACCACTACCGTGCCATCGGCGAGGCCCGCGATGATGCGGTTGCGCTGCGGAAAATTGTAGCGGTCGGGCTGCGTGCCAAACGCAAACTCGGTGAGCAGGCCACCCGTTTCGCGCATTTTCTCGGCCGTTTTGCGGTGCGCGGCAGGGTAGATGATGTCGAGGCCGGTGGCCATTACGCCCACTGTCGCTAAGCCCTCCTGCAAGGCCGCGCGGTGGGCCATTATATCGATGCCATAAGCCAGGCCGCTGACAATGAGTGGCTGATGCGGCAGTACGCCTTTGAGCAGGCGCTCGGTTTGCTCGCGGCCGTACTCGGTGGCTTGGCGGGTGCCCACCAGCGCCAGCGTTTTAGGGGCGTTCAGGTCGGCTGGGCCCTGGTAGTAGAGCAGTACCGGCGCGTCGGGAATGAGCTTGAGCCGCGCGGGGTAGTTTTTACTCGTGTAAAATAGAATTTCGACGCCTTCTTTCTCGGCTTTGCGCAGGCTCGCTTCGGCCTGCGCTAGTGCCTTGCCGCGTTCGGGTCCGGTCAGGATTTTGATGGTGGCATCGCCCACACCTGGAATGCGCCGCAGCTTGCCGGGTGGCAGGTTGAACACGTTTTTAGCTGATGAGCCGTAGCTCATCAGCTGGCGCGTGAGCTGGGGGCCAATGCCAGGCAGCAGGGTAAGCGCGAGTTCGTAGTAGAGGTCGTCGGTAGGCATGTGGCGCGAAGCTTCTGCTTCGTGCACGAGCGCAGCGAGTTCTGCGGTCGAGAAGATGTAAAGTTAACTGAGCTCGCTAATTACACCTACTGCGGCTCTGCTTTTCCGGCGGCATCAATCTCCTTTTTCAAGCTTAGCAAAAACCCGCGTACCTTCTCTAAAGATTGAATCACGTCAATCTTATCTTTCAATTGCCCGCCCTTCTGCTTCAGCATTTCGCGGGCACCGGGGATGGTGTAGCCACGTTCCTTAACCAGGTGATAGATAGTACGAAAGGTGTCAACGTCGGCCTGGGTAAATAAGCGGTTGCCTTTTTTGCTCTTGCGCGGGCGCAATTCATCAAACTCCGTTTCCCAGAAGCGGATAAGCGAGGTAGCCACGCCGAATTGTTCGGCCACTTCGCCAATGGTGAAGTACTGTTTAGTAATGTCGCGTTCTTTATAAGGCATAAGCCACTAACGCGGGCCTAGGCCCGGCAGGTATTTCAAAATCAATAAAACGGAGCGGCTACCTTTGCAAAAGGGATGCCCGGCGGTTTCGGCCGCCGAAAAGTAGCCACAAATCCTC
>Ga0160429_1000320_pt1 | contig 52395 bp, 56 predicted proteins | sample SolpanmetagenomR_FD_108199 | JGI IMG/M metagenome (GOLD analysis project Ga0160429, IMG submission 108199) | Solar panel surface microbial communities from Lawrence Berkeley National Laboratory, California, USA - R | ecosystem: Engineered > Built environment > Solar panel > Unclassified ... | reverse complement strand
GAGCACGTCATCAACCTGAGCACCGACCAGGAGCTGAAATATCAGGCTAAGGTGACGCTCTACGACATGCGCCATCAAACCACCGTGGGCGCCGGCTTCGCCATCTGCTCGAATAAGGAGAGCGGCAAGAAGTTCTACCAGGAATTTGCCATTGCCAGCATGGCCCAGACCCGCGCCATCGGCAAGGCTTACCGCAACATTCTGGCCTGGATTATCCGTGCCGCCGGTTACGAGCCCACCCCCGCCGAAGAGATGGAGTACAGTGGCAACGTACCCGCGCCCGCCGTAGCCCCGGCCGTAGCAGCCGAAACGGTGCCGATGGCAGTAATTGGCGGCGGCGTGAGCGAGGCCCCCGCGCCCGTAGAGGTGCAGTACGCCACGGCCAGCCAGAAAGAGGAGATTATCCGCCTACTCGACCACCCGCTCATTACGCGGCAGGAAAAAACGAAGATGCTGCTCAACATCAACCGATTGGATGAGGAGCGCGCCACGCAGGCCATTGCCAAGCTCACCAAGGCGATTGCCGACCGCGAGGGCACCACGGCCGTAGCCGGGCCCGCCCCGGCAGAGCCCGCGGGAAACGAGCTGGCGGGCGCGCCCCAGGCCGCGACGCCCGCCGGGCTGCCTTTCGCCGACCCGGCAGCCTCTACTACGTCCGACCCAAACGCCGCGCCTGAGCCGGAGGCAGCCCCGGCGCCCGGCTTCAGCAGCCCCGAGGTGGCCGCGATTGCCCAGCAGATTGAAGGCTTTACCTCGTCAATGGACCTGAAAAATTATTGGGATGGGCTCACGGGCGGCCAGCGCAAGGAGTTGCTGCCGCTGAAGGAGGCCAAGCAAAAAGCGATTCTGGCAGCAATTCACCTCGCGGCGGCCACGGCCTCGCGCCAGAACGGCGGGGCGATGCGCCCGGCGGGCACCGACTCGGCCCTGGTCGATGCGTTTGTAAACGAGCCCGTGGTGGCCGGCGCCAGCTACAAGCCAGCCACCCAGGAGCAGCGCGACCAGCTCGTGAGCCTGCTCAACGATACGCGCATCACGTTTAAGGAAAAGGCCGCCCTGCTCAAGGCCGTGCCCAGCCTCGATACCGAGCGCGCCCGCCAGGCCCTGCTTACGGTGCGCGAGGCGATTACCCAGCGCGAGGCCGCGGGCGTCGCGGCGCAGGTAGCGGCCCTGGCCACCCGCGAATCGAGCGAAGTAGCCCACGAGGCCGGCCTGCAAGCTGCCTAATCCACTCACCAGCCCCGCTGCCGGTGGTGGTGGGGCATTTCTGCGCCTTACTCGTGACTATTACTAATAAAATGCCGCTGGTGGCCCCCAATGGCTACAAGGCAATTGATACGCTGTGCGGCGCCGGGGGCATGACCCTGGCCCAGCACTTGGCCGGCTTCACCGTAAGCGCGGCGCTCAATCACTGGCAACTGGCCCTCGACAGCCAAGCCGTACACTTTCCAGCTACGCCCCACTTCTGCGCCGACGTACGCACCCAACACGCTGACGTGCTTGGACTAGCTGATTATTTCCACATGTCGCCGGACTGCCGGCACCACAGCCGCGCCAAGGGCGGCAAGCCCGTTGACCCCTCGGTACGGGCGCTGGCCGAAGAAGCTCCGCGCTACCTGCTGGCCTGCGATGCGAAGGTGGCCACGTTTGAGAACGTGCCCGAGTTCGTGGAGTGGGGGCCCGAAGTTGAGGTGCGCCACGCCGATGGCAGCGTTACTTACGAGCGCGACAAGGCCCGCTTGGGCGAATATTACGAGCGCTGGGTGGCGACGCTGCGCGCGATGGGCTACGTAAACCACCAGTGGTGGGTGCTCAACTCGGCCGACTACGGGAGCCCACAGGCCCGGCGCCGCTACTTCGGCGTTTTCGCCCGCGTGGGCATCAAAATCACGAAGCCCCAGCCTACCCACGACGAGCACGGCCGCAACGGGCTGCCGAAGTGGCGCGGCGCGATTGAGATTCTCGAAACGGGCAACTACGGCAAGTCTGTTTTCGAGAACACCTACGTGGAGGCCACCCTGAACCGGCTGGCCGCAGGGGTTGAAAAGTTCGGTGGGCTGGCGCAGCCCTGGCTGCTCAAGTATAACAGCAACTCGAAAACGGGCAAGCCCAACCCCGGCTACGCCAGCTTTCGGCCCCTGCATACGCTGGCCTGCCAGCGCCGCGAGGCGGTGGTGCGGCCCCTGGTGCTGCATCCCTACTACACCCAAGGCGCGTGCCGCCCTGTGGAGAAGCCGGCCGCTACCATTACCTGCCAGATTCAACACTCGGCCGTTTCGGCGGTCACAGTGCCCCTGCTGCTGCATCCTTATTATAAGAGTGGCAAGTGCATTCCGCTGGCGCGGCCCCTGCAAACGCTTACCTGCAAGGCTCGCTTTGGCGCAGCTACGGCCGTTGTATCACTGCCGACGCTACTAACCAAAAGCAAGTTTGCCGTAGCCTCGGCCGTGGTGCCCGTTCCGGGTTTCACCTTCAACCACCAGTTTGGCAACGGCGCGCGCGCGCTGGGTATGCCGTTGCGCACGCTGCTGGCCTCACGGCGGCACCACTACCTGGGCTTCTTTCACTACTGGGGCACCAAGCCCCAGCAGAGTGCGCTAACCAAACCCCTACCCACCGTAGTAACCAATCCGCACGCGCGCTTGCTCACTGGCCTCTACGGCCCCGGCGAGCCGGGCGAGAAGGTAGCCGATGCCCCCAGCGATTCGCCCGGTATGCGGCGTCTCAAAGCTGCCTGCCGCAAGCACGGCATTATCGACCTGCTGGTGCGCATGCTCACCGTGCGCGAATCGCTTCGGGGCCAGGGCTTTCCTGATTGGTACACGCTGCTGGGCACCGAAACCGACCAGCGCAAGATGATTGGTAACGCCGTGGAAGTCAACACGGGGCTGGCCGTGGCTGGCGAGGTGCGCCGGATGCTCGACCGCCACGTGGCCAGCGGCCGGGGGCTGCCCCCTCTGAAGCTGCGGCCGGTGCTGCGCTGGGAGCAAACCGAGCTGTTTGGAAAGGAGGCCACGGTATGAAAACCCAGCCCATCACCCTGCGCGACGTGCATACGCTCGTGACCCAGCACGGCATCAGCGCGGCCGATGCCACGGCTCGCTACTACGCCGGCCGCACCGACCAGGAGCTAGCCGCGGCCTATACCGAGTGCGCCCGCCAAACTGCCTTTTGTGAGGAGCACCACCGCCCCGACCAGGTGGCGGTGCAGCGCCAGCGCCTGAACGTGCTAGCGGCTGAAACTGAGCGCCGCCAGCTGGCTGCCAGCAGAGGGGGGGTGGCCCGTGGCTAAGCAACCCGCCGTGCCCCCGGCCACGGCCGAGCAAAAGCTACTGCTCGGCTGCTACGTGGACCGCTGCGGCACCCCATACCACATCGCCGTGCGCCCGCCCGCTGGCTTCGGGCTCTACCCGGCCAACGCGTTGCCCGGCTCTCTTCCCCACCAAAAGGATGAGCGTGAGCTGCGCCGGCTCATCTCCTTCGACTCTTTCACTCGCCTTGCCGCATGAGTACCTACCAAATTCTCGAAGGCGATTGCCGCACGGGCCTAGCTCAGTTTGCCACCGGCAGCGTGCAGACCTGCATTAGCTCGCCCCCTTACTGGAATCTGCGCGATTACGGCGTGGCCGGCCAGATTGGCCTGGAGCCGCTGCCCGACTGCTTGGCCTGGGCGCGCCAGGAGCCGCCCTGCGGCGGGTGCTTCGTGTGCTCAATGCGCAACGTGTACGGGGCGGAGCTGCGGCGCGTGCTGGCCGATGATGGCACGGTGTGGGTGAATCTGGGGGATACGTACTCTGGTAGCCGGTGCGGTGGTAATTCCAACAGTATCACTGGCAAAGGCCGCGATGAGTCAGTAAAAGCCAAGGTGGCTAGCCGCCGCCGTGATAATGCCGAGATACCGCGTTCAGATATGGCAGTTGGAGGCCTCCAAGCCAAAAACCTCCTTGGCATCCCGTGGCGCGTGGCGCTAGCGCTGCAAGCCGATGGCTGGGTGCTGCGCCAGGACATCATCTGGCACAAGCCCAACCCCATGCCCGAAAGCGTGGGCGACCGCTGCACTAAGGCCCACGAGTACATTTTCCTTCTGAGCAAAAGCCCACGATACTACTTCGACGCAAAAGCTATTCAGGAGCCTGCGCTGGGGGTTAATGCCAACGGTTTTCGCGGCGGGGCTTATTGCAATAATGCCGAAGGCGGCAAACGCACCCAGCACGGTAATACCAGGCCTCGAGTAAACGAGGCCGACCGCAAAGAGCTACGCACCGATACCGAAAGCCGCCACCGCAGCAGTATTCCCGGCGGGCAAAGCTTACAAGCTGAGCCGGATGGCTTCCGCAACAAGCGCAGCGTCTGGACGGTGGCTACCCAGCCCTATGCTGGCGCCCACTTCGCCACCTTTCCGCCTGAACTGATTCGACCCTGTGTACTGGCTAGCTCGATGCCTGGTGAGCTCGTGCTCGACCTCTTCAACGGCTCGGGCACTACCGGCCAAGTAGCGCTAGAAGAGGGCCGGCTCTACGTCGGCCTCGAACTCAATCCGGATTATATCCAGCTGACCCACAAGCGGCTCAGCAAGGTGCAGACGCGCCTCCAATTCTCCCTAGCCGCATGAGCGCCCTACCTGCCTACCCTGGCCCCCTGCGTGCCGAGCGCGGCGGGCTAGCCGCTACCCCTGCCCCTGTTGCTAAAATGAGCTTCTACGACCTGCAAAATCTATTCTGGCAACTTGACGCAAGCGAACGCTTCAGCGGCACGGAAACGCGCCTCTACTTCTACTGGCTGAACCGCCTCAACGCGGGCCTTGCGGGCGAGTACTGGCCCGACGAATACCCGCGCTGGGGCAAGCAGGTAGAGGCCGACCTGGGCCTGACCGACAAGACGCTCGCCGCCGCCCGCACGGTGCTGGTCAAGCGCGGGCTGCTGAGCTACCGCGAAGGCACCAAGAGCCGCGCCGCGCTCTGGGGCCTGGGCAAGATTGCCCGGAATAATTCCGACCAATCAGCGCCGATTCCCCCCAACATGGGCCGGAATAATTCCGGTGAATCGGGCACTATTCCCCCCAACATGAGCCGGAATAATTCCGGCCTCTATAAGGAAAAGACAGAAGACCTTAACAACGATAAAGACAAAGACACTTTGCCTGCGGCTAGCGCCGCGGCGCCGACTGCGAAAATGGAGGAAGGCTCTTTTTCTGAAAAGCCCAACGCCTCGGCTTCGCACACCGAGGGGGGCGCGACCGATGTAGCTACATCGGTAGGCGACGGACAAAAAGGACAAAACGGACAGGATTGCGGACAAACGGACAAGGCCGCGAGCCGAAAGCCAGCGCGCAGCCGGTCCAAAAAGGACAAGTCCGAGCCGGAGCACTTCGCGGCCTTCTGGCAAGCCTACCCCCGCCACGATGACCGCGAGAAGGCCATGGCAGCCTTTGCCCGCCTCAGTGCCGAGGACCAGGCAGCCGCCCCGGCTCGTGCCGCGCAGTGGATTGCCCGCCGCACCGACTGGATAAGCCCCGAGGGTAAGGACTACCGGCCTTACCCCGCCACTTGGCTCAACAACCGCCGCTGGAAAGAACTCAGCGAGCCCCTCCCCACCCCATCAACTGCTACCCATGTCAACCCAACTGCAAACACTTCCTACCAGCGCCCCGCAAACGGGGCTAAGCCTGACGCTGCAACAGCGCGCCAACTCACTCGCGCCCTATCTCGCGCCCTGCGAGAGCCAGCTGGCGGTGGGGATAATGCGCCAGTTTAGCCACCTCACCTTCACGGCCGCGCGTCGCTCGCCCCAGGTGTCGGGCCTGCGCAAAACCGACCCCGACCTAGCCGACGACACGGCCGAGGCGCTCACGAACCTGCTACTCTTCACCGTGGCCCAATTCAACGTGAGCAATAACCTCAACGCCGCCCAGCTCTCTCTGCTGGCCAATGACCTGCTGGGCAAGTTCTGGTACTGGCGCTTCGATGAGTTTGCCTACGTGTTCGGGCAGGCCCTGCGCGGCAAGTGGGGCACTGTTTACAACCGCATCGACGGGCCAGTAGTGCAGGAATGGTGCGAGAAGTACGGCGCCGAGCGTGAGGCCCTGCTGGTTGCCGAGAGCGAGGAGCAGGCCAAGAGCTACCAGCTGGCCGAGCGCAACGGCCCGCCCGAGCCCCCACTTTCCGCCGCCGCCCGCGCCCTAGTGCCGCAGCTGGAACTACTCAGCAATGCCGACCTGCAAACCGGTATCGACTACTACGCGGCCCTGCCCAACCCCACGCCCGAGCAGGCCGATAAGCTCGCCGCCGCCGTGGCCGTGGCTGAGGAGCGCAACCGCGTCGCCTGGGCCACCCACATGCTGCGCCAGTTCAAGGCGGGCGCCAGTGGCCGCACCGTGGCCGAGCGCGAAGCCGCCGCCAAGCAAAAGACCCATGCCGTGGGCGTGGCCCTGCTGCAACGCAATTGGGAGGCCGCGGGCTTTGCCACCACGCCCTCGGCCGCCTGGCTGGCCAAAATCAATGCCCCGGTAAACGAGCCCACCGACGAAGAGCCCACCCAGCAAGCCGCCTAATGAAAAATGCCCACGACTACCTGCGCGCCATCATCGGCCCCGAGCCGACCAACTTTCTTTCCTACGCTGAGGCCCTGAAGGCAGTGCAAGCGGTCATCGACCACTACGACCCGTTGCCCGGCAAGCTGGAGCTAGCCTACCGCGTGGTGAGCACTTGCCGCAAGTGTGGCGAGCAGCGCCAGCAGTGCGGCAATACGGAGTGCCCCGGCGCCAGCCCCGGCCCGCGGGTATTTCCGCCCGCCTGCCCCCGGTGTACCCAGCGCCGCGACCAATGCATTTGCCCCACCCGCGAAGAGCCCCCTTTCTGATGCCAGCCATGAACGAAGAACAGAAATACGCCCAGGCCGTGGTAGAGTGGCTTACGGCCGGCGGCTGGGCCGTGTACCAGGAAGTAGTGACGCCCTGCGGCCGCTGCGACATCGTAGCCACCAAAGGCCCGGTGCGCTGGGCCGTTGAGGTAAAGACGAGCCTGAACCTGGCCGTGCTCGACCAGGCCCGCCGCAACGCGGCCTATTTCCATCACAGCAGCATTGCCGTGCCGGCTCCAGCCCGCAATCTCTACCACACGCCCCGGCCCTGGCAACTAGCCCACGACTACGCCCAGCAGATGGGCTTCGGTGTTATCCGTCTCGTGCTGCCCCTGGCCGACGCCCCGCCCAACAGCTCCCGGCGCGAAGCCGTGGTACTGCAAGACGTACTGCCCCGCCTCAACCGCCGGCCCGGCACGGTGCACCTGCACGAGGAGCAAAAGACGTGGTGCGCGGCCGGCAGTAGCGGCGGCGGCCACTTCACCCGGTTTCAACAGACCGTGCACCGCCTCGGTGAATATGTCAAGCGTAACCCCGGCGCCAAGCTCAAGGATGCCATCCGCGGCACCGACCACCACTACGCCAGCGTGCCCTCGGCCGTGTCTGCCATCTCCCGCATGATTCGCGGCGGCATTATCGACTCGCTGCGCCTCGACAACGGCTGCCTCTACCCGCTCACGGCCCAAACCCCACTACCAGCCCCACTTTTTGCCAATCCCTAGCCCCGCCACCCCCAACCCCGACACCCATTGCCCCGAGTGCCACGAGCCCCTCAGCGAGTACGGCCACTGCTGGCAGCACCACTGGCCGCCGATGGGCCCGGCCCAGGATAAGGCCCAGCCCACCGACCACTCCCGGCTACTGGTCCACGCGCCGACTATTGTTCACACCCACCCCCATGATTTAGCATGAAAAGCAGAACCCGCAAAGCCATCGACCGCATGCTCTGCCGTGCCATCCCGACCGCGCCCATCAATGGCAACTGGTTCGTGGACTTGAATCACGTCCGATTTCGCACGCCAAACGGCCGCCAGGCGCTTCGCAAGGCCCGGGCAATGGTAGTGGAAGCCCGGCCCTTTATGAAGCCCCACGAGCTACTGCGATGGCAGAACCTGTGAGCCCCTACGATGACCCCGCCGTGTCGGCTGGCGAGATAGCCGACTACCTCGACCAGCTGCACCTCGAATCCACTCCCTCACCCCCAACGGCTATGGCCACCCCAAGCAATGCCACACTTTCCAACTGTGCTCAAAGAATCGACTGAGAAGCACGCGGCCCACGCAGAGAACCTAGTGCTGGCTGCCGAGTGCGCTGAACTGCTCATGTCGGAGAATCGCTACCCGGTGTGGGAGCGCGGCTTCATCGCTCGGCTAGTGGGTGATGGCACCACGAGCAGTCTACTTGGCTCGCCTTACAAAGCTATTACCCTGCGCGCCATCTGGCAGGAGGGTTGGATGATGGCCGATGATGTACTCAAAGAGCCTGTTACCGCCTCGTGACCGCCAAAGACTACCAGGCCCAGCACGGCCGGGGCGCGCCCACCGCCCCGGCCAAGGCCAAGAAGCCACCCAGCGCCGCCAACGCCCTCACCAAGGCCGTTATCCAGCTGCTCACCCTGCACGGTTTCCACGCCTGGCGCCAAAACAACGCCGCCGTATTCGACCCCACCCGCCAGGTATTCCGCGCGGGTAGCAGCACTAGGGGTATTAGCGATGTGTTGGGCTACCATAAGCGTACCGCCCGCATAGCCGTGGTGGAAATCAAGATTGGCTCCGATAAGCTGAGCCCCGAACAGGCCGCCTTTCTGGCCGGGGTGCGCGCCGCTCGAGGCTTTGCCTGTGAGGCCCGTAGCCTCGACCAGGTAGAGCGCGAATTAAAAAGTTACCTCTTCTCACTCTCCTCATTACCTGCGTGAAGTACCGTATTTACACCCCAGCCGAAATAGACTATTTGCGGAAGCACTACCCTAACCAGAGCCTGAAGCGCCTAGCCGACCACCTCGGCGTCGATAACCCACGCAAGGTGCTCGACCTGGCCCGGCGTGAGGGTATCCGCAAGCGCGCCTTCAACGGCGCCCCGCAGTGGCGCGCCCCCAAAGAGCAGCCCAAAACCACATACCACACGCCCGGCCGCCTCGCGGCTTAGGTTCGTGGTATGAGAGCCGCCACCCTTCTTGTTCCTAGCGCCCCGGCCACGCTGCCGCTCGACCAGATTCACCTCAACGACAATAATCCGCGCATCCTAAAAGAGCAGCGGTTTGAGCAGTTGGTGAAGTCGCTGCAAGATTTTCCCGAAATGCTTAGCCTGCGCCCGCTCGTAATTGACGAGACGGGCGTAGTGTTGGGAGGCAATATGCGTACCCGCGCTTTGCAGCACATGAAGGGTCTGCCAGAAAATGAGAAGCAGGGCCGGATTGAACACGCGGTCTTTCACCGTGGCCTGGTGCTCGACAAGATGGGCAAGGTTGTAGCTGACGCCACGCCTGAGCAAAAGGAAGCCTATCGGGCTGCCCTAACGCCCCTCTATTACGATACTACTGTCCCTGTTACGTTCGCGCTGAACTTGACGCCTGCGCAAAAGCGCGAGTTCATCATAAAAGACAACGCCAGCTTTGGCGAGTGGGATTGGGAGGCGCTGGGCAATGGGGAGTGGGGCGATGCCGCCACGCTTAACGGTTGGGGCCTTCAGGTGCCCAAGGATTGGGACCACGAGCCCGAGATTTTGGACGAGGTAGCCCTGCCCTCGGGCGAAGCTCCAGCATTTAAGCAAATGACGTTCACCCTCACGGCTGACCAAGCTTACACGGTGGAGACCGCCCTGGGCATTATCAAAACCGAGAACGACATCACCGTATTTGAGGCAACCGGCAACGAAAACAAGAACGGTAACGCCCTGGCTCACCTCTGCGAGCAGTTCAACTCCCAGCACAATACCGACGCCGCCGATGACACCGACGAACCCTTCTGAGATTAACGTCAAGGATATTCGGGTGGACCGCATCGACTCGAAATCAGCCGTGGCCTTCGTGAAGCGGCACCACTATTCGGGCAAGGTGACCCAAAATAGCCAGCTACACTTCGGCGCCTTCCACGGCGGCCGGCTGCACGGCGTGCTCAGCTTCGGGCCCCCGATGGATAAGAGCAAGGTGCTCCACCTGGTAGAGGGCACCGAGTGGAGCGGCATGGTAGAGCTAAACCGGATGGCGTTCGACAACTACCTGCCCCGCAACTCCGAGAGCCGCGTGCTGTCGGTGTGCATGCGCCTGCTGCGTAAGCACTGCCCCCACGTTCGGTGGGTGCTCAGCTTTGCCGATGGGGCGCAGTGTGGGGATGGCACCATCTACCGGGCCTCGGGCTTCCTGCTTACGCAGATAAACCCGAACCGCTCGCTGCTGCGCCTGCCCGGCGGCGAGACCATCGCCCAGCTCAGCATTACCAGCAACGACGTGGGTAGCACCACCACCGAGGTGGCGCAGCTCGCCCGCAAGTACAAGATTCCCCAAACTGGTGGGGCCAGCGTAGCCGCGTGGCTGAAGGCTGGCGCCGCCTTCATTCCCGGCTTTCAGTTGCGCTACATCTACCTGCTCGATAAAACGGCCCGGCTCACTGTCCCGGTGCTGCCCTTCTCCGTCATCGATGAGCGCGGGGCCGGAATGTACAAAGGCCAGCCCCTCACGGTGGGCGAGCGCAAATACACCTACACCACTAAACCAGCGCCGGAAGCTCAAACGGATGAGCGCCCCACTACCAGTGGGGAGGCTGGCGGTTCGATACCGACCCCGGCGCTCCAAGCTAGCCCGCCCGATGAAGTACAGTAAGGAAACCGCCCAAGCTATCGCCGACGCCCTGGCCACTGGCGACCACACCATTGCCCAGGTGTGTGCGACCGTAGGTATTTCCGAGAGTACGTTCTTCAAATGGAAGGTAGAGAAATCGGAGTTTTCGGAGTCCTTAAAAAAGGCTGAGACCGCCCGGCTGGCCGCCCTGGGTCAACTCGCCCGCGCGGGCCTCGCCCTACTGCTCACCACGCAGGAAGTGGAGGAGGTCACTACCGATTTCGGTCTGGACAAGGAAGGCAAGCCCCACCAGCGCAGCCGCAAAGTCACCAAGCGCAAGATTCTGCCCCACGCCACGGCCGTAGTGTTTGCCCTGAAAAACCTCGACAGCGACAACTTCAAGGATAAGCACGAGGTGGAGCACTCAGGCGAGATGGCAATGACCTGGAACGAAACGCGCACCTACGCCCAGCCCGCCCCGGCCGATGGTACTCACCCTTAAACAAACCCAGGCCCTCGACCTGCTCGAAGACCACGAGAGCCCCGTTTCCGAGGTGCTGTTCGGCGGCGGCGCGGGCGGCGGCAAGAGTGGCCTGGGCTGCTACCACCTGCTCAAGTCGGCCTACAAGTACCCCGGCTCGCGCTGGCTGCTCGGGCGTGAGGAGCTGCAAAACCTGAAGGAAACGACGCTGGTCACGCTCTGGGATATTATGCGCCTGCAAGGCGTGCCGGCCAGCGCCTACCGCTACTACGAGCAGAAGAAGCGCATTGAGTTTACCAATGGCTCGGTCATTCTGCTGCGCGAACTGAAGTACGAGCCTAGCGACAAGGACTTCGATAGCCTGGGCTCGCTCGAAGTAACGGGCGGCTTCATTGACGAGATTCCGCGCATCGTGCAAAAGGCCTGGCAGGTGGTCAAGTCGCGTATTCGCTACAAGCTCGATGCCTGGTGCCACCGCTGCGGCCGGCTCAACCACCCCCAGCCCGCCCAGGGCGGCAAGGCCCCGCACTCCGGCAACGAGGTGCTGACCCACGACGATACCGGCAAGCCCGTGCTGTGGTACTGCCGCCAGTGCGGCGCCACCACGGCCGGCCTGCGCCCGAAACTGCTGGGCAGCTGCAACCCAAGCAAGACGTGGGTCTACCGCTACTTCTACAAGCCCAGCAAGGAAGAGACCCTGGAAGCCCACAAAGCCTTCGTGCCCGCCCTGCTCAGCGACAACCCCCACGTTTCGGCCCACTACCGCGAAAGCCTGCTCACGCTCGACAAGGCCAGCAAGCAACGCCTGCTGCTCGGAAATTGGGAGTACGACGATGACCCCGACGCCCTGATGCACTACGACGCTATCGGGGACCTCTTCACCAACGAGCACGTCGCGGCCACGGGCAAGCGCTACATTACGGCCGACGTGTCGCGCTTCGGCGGCGATACTATCCGCATCGGCGTGTGGGATGGCTGGCGCTGCATCAAGCGCGCGACCAAGCAAAAGCAGAGCACCAGCGTAACCGCGGCCGACATTCGCGCCCTGGCCACCGAATACCGCGTGCCCATGAGCCAGGTAGTAGTTGACGAGGATGGCGTGGGCGGCGGCGTACTTGACCAGCTACGCGGGGCCAAGGGCTTTCTGAACGGGAGCCGCCCGCTGCCCAACCCCAACGCCAAAACCTTCGAGGAGAAGAAGCGGGCCGAGAACTTCGAGAACCTCAAAACCCAGTGCTACTACGGCCTGGCCGGCAAAATCAACCTGGGCGAGGTGTGGCTGCTAGATGCCTCCGACGCCGAAAAGCAACTCATCATTGAGGAGCTGGAGCAGGTAAAGCGCAAGGATGCCGATAAGGATGGCAAGCTGCGCATGGTGCCCAAGGACGTGGTAAAACAGGCCCTGGGCCGCTCGCCCGATAGCAGCGACATGCTCGCCATGCGCTACTACTTCGAGCTAGTGCCCAAGGGCAGCGGCGTTACCTGCTAATAATTTATAATTCACAATTTACAATTTACCCGATGCAGTTCACCGACTTTACCGAGGCCAACACCAAGCGCACCGCGCCCGAGGGTATGGAGGATACCGTGGGCACGCTGCCCGTTTACTTCGATGGGGTACAAACCATTTCCTGCTGGGTGCCCACCCAGGCCGAGCGCGAAGCCATCGCCGCCGGGCTACCCGTGTGGCTGGGCGTACTCGGGGGCCAGCCCCCGGTTTGGGTGAGTGGCCTCAAGCCTGACATGCCCACTATGCTCTTTGAGGTAACGCCCGAGGTAGTCGATGGCTTGCAGCAGTTCGCCCGCCGGCTGCCCCTGCCCGAATCCGCCGGGGGCCGCCCGGTGCCCGGCGCCGTGCTGGTGCGCAAGCAACCCGAGCTGCGCGGGCCCGATGGCCAGCCGCTCGACCCCGAGCGTCTGTACTTCGTGAGCAGCGCCGCGGCGCAGCGGCAGCACTTCACGGCGATGTGCGAGGCCCACAGCCTGGGCGGCGTGCAGGCCGTGGCCGCCTACCTGCAACCCTACGCTGAGTTTCTACACACTCCCGACAGTCAGCCCGCCCAATGAGAGGAAAAGAACCTGCCGAATGGCTGGCGGTCACTGAGGGCCGCAGGGGGGTGTTTCTCACCCGCAACAAGAAACTCGTGGTATTTGCTGACCCTGTTACTGAATGGCATATCAGCAAGTACAGTCTTACCCATTGGCTTTACGGTGTACCGCCTACCAGCCCCGCCCCATGAGAAAGATTGAACTCACCGCCGACGATGGCGAAACGTTGACCGGCCAGCTTCCGGAGAGCTGGGCAGAGGTGCCCCTAGCTCCCTACTGCCAGCTAGCTATGGCTGCCCAGCCTTTTGAGGACGCGCCCCCCATTCAGGCATTTTGTAACGCAGCTGCCCAGCACGCCCTCGCTGCTCTATTAGGGGTGCCAGCCGAGCCGCTGATTGCCGACCTAACCATTGTGTACGACTTGGCCCAGGCTGAGCCCTGGCTATTTGTTGGGCCGCTGCCAGAGGCTGAGCAGGTGCCAGGCAGCTTTACCCACCGGGGCATTACTTACCACCACCTAGGCGATTTACACGACAACGCGGCCGGACAGTTGGAGGCGCTACTGACGTTCACACAACAGCGAGAAAACCCGCTGGAGGTGGCTCACCTGCTCCTGGCCGTACTCTATGCGCCAGCTGGCAGCACTAAGCAAACCGCCGCCTCGGTGGCCAGCAACGCGGCGGCCTTGGCCTCGCTGCCAATGTCCATCGCCTGGCCTGCGCTCATGGGTTTTATGATGCGCTCGCTACCCTTCACCGAGCCTATCCGGAAGTATGGAGTAGTTCGGCAGCAAGCCGAGCAGGTAGTGAGCGCCCTGGAGAAGCTAACCTCGCCGCCTTCGGCTTCACCGGGGCGCTTCTCGAATATGCCGCACTGGCTACTGTCACGCTTGATTCAGCGCGTCAGCAATCAGTTGAAGACGTCCTCACCACGCTCTGTTTCCATCGCCGCGCCACGCAGGTCAAGGCGGAAAGGGAAAAGAAATAAGTAACCCTAGCCTTACGAGAAGCCCGCCCCCTAGCAACAAAAGCTAGGGGCGGGCTTCTGTGTGTATGCTAACCTACGCTACCACCTTCGACTACCTGCAGCACCTGGGCCAACGCTTCCAACCCATCGGGCGCGCCGAGCTCAGCTACGAGGGCCTGGTAACGGCCACCGATGGCTACCCCTTGCTGGTAGTTGAGGGTGAAGTGCAGGGCCAGGACATCTACCGCGATGCCACCCCTTCGGGCGTGGAATCATTTACCTACGCCATACAGGTGCTTACCCTACCCGAGCGGGCGCCGGGGCCAACTGAGCTAGCCGAGTTGCTGGTGCAAACCAAGGGGTGGGCCGATGCGCTGTGTGAAATGCTGCGCCACGAACATAGCGGCTGCCTGGTGGGCGTCAACAAGGTGGCCCTGCCCAACTCGGCCGGGGGAAATCTGGCCACGGGCTGGCGCGTGGAGCTTACGCTGAAGCTACAAAATCCTATTGACCGCGGGGCGGCCCTGGCCCTGTTCGACCCCGCCTAGTATGAGCGCTGCTACTGTAAATTTCTCCGACAAGCAAACCGGGGACCTGCTCTTTGCCCTGGAAGTAAACGCCCTGCGCGACGCCCTCAACCAGCATGCGCGCCTGCTCGACAACCCCACGGCCGCCGCCAAGCTCTACCAGGGCCTAACGCGCACCCAGGCCGTGAGCGTGCTCAGCAGCAACCCGCCGGCCGTGGTGCCTGGCTTGCTCTACGGCATCTCGGCCTCGGATTGGAACGGCAACGGCCAGCCGGCCACGGTCTACGTGCTGGGCCAGTCGGCCGGAGCGTTTGGCCTGGTAGGGGAGTTGCTCGTGGGCGGCGTGCGCTCGTTCGTGCAGGTCGATGTGCTCGCGGCTACGGCTACGCCCATCGGCCCGCAGCTGAACCGCCCGATTACGCGCACCGACCTTCTTAAGCTGCTCAACCCCACCCCGGGGCTGACGCCAGGCGGCTACGTCGTCTCGGATTGGAACGGCAACCCCAACTTGGGCGTAGCGATGCACGCCAATACCCGGGGCACCATTTATCCGCTGGGCACCATCACGGACGGCTCTGGCAACCCGGTGCTCGTGCTGTGCGACGTGCGGGCCGGCACCTATGAGCTGCTGGAGCCCTACATCGCCCGCGTAGCCGGCGCCAGCGGCGGCGGCGCCTACTCGGCTGGCCAGGGCATTAGCATTTCCAGCGCCCACGTCATCAGCGCGGACCAGGTGCCGACCTACCTCGAAATCACGAGCACCAACGGCCTGCGTATCCGGGAGCTGACCGTGCCGGGCCCCTTGCAGATTATGGACGAGGTGCTCGACAAGAACGCTACCGCCGTGCGCTACCAGGTTGATACCAACACGCGCACTGGCCCGCGCCGCTACGGCACGAGCAACCTCTCGCTGCTGAACGTGGCCCAGGATTTAGCGGCCCTCACCCCGGCCGACTACGCCAGCGGCGTCAAGCTCAGCATCTATACCGTGGCCACCAGCGCGCCGGATGATGCGATGATTGCCCTCAAGCTCTACAGCCAGTACAATTTAGTACTGGCCACCAGCCGCCTGGGCAACTTCCCGACCGACCCCGGGGCCCCGCAGAGCCTCCTGACCAATAGCCTCTTCACGCAGCCCTTCACGGGCGACGAGGCCACGGGCTGGCAAACCAGCGGGGGCTGGAGCTGGGATAGCGTCAACCTACTGGCCCTGGCCAGTAACGGGCAGTTTCTCTACCAGCGCAACAGCACGGCCATGACCGTGGGGGGCAAGTATCGCGTCGTGGTGCGCATCGCAGACCGGCCCGACGGCACGCCCACCAGCGGCTCGCTCTCCTTCGCGAACGGGTCGGGTACCACCCTCGTGGTGCCGGCCGGGGCAGCGCCTGGCACCTACACCATCGAGTTTACGGCCAGCGTGGCCAGCGAGCGCCTGCACCTCTCGGGCCAGGCCTTCACGGGCGCCGTGGCCGAGTTCAGCATTTTCCGCAGCTAGTAACCATGCCCGCCGCCCTTTCTTTCCGCGAAATTCTGCTCGAGGTAGCTCATGCCATCCTGGGGGAAATGGTGCGCATCCTCGACAACGGCCCCCACGGCGGCCTGCGCAAAAACAGCGCCCTGCGCAAGCAACTGCTGAGCGCTGCCGCCGCGCAGGTCACGCAGCAGCGCGGCGCCGGGGGGCGCTTCGGCACCTACGGGCTTACCCTGATTGCCCAGGACTACCTCCAGTGGCTCGACACCGGCCGCAAGCCCGGCGGCAAGAAGGTGCCCATTGCTGCCCTTATCCAATTTGTTAAAAATCGCCAGCTCAACCGGGGCAAAAACGGGCGCTTTACTGGCGCAGCTTCGATAAACGCGATTGCCTACGCTATTCAAAATAGTATATATAAATTCGGAATACAAGGCAGGCATTTTATAAACCCCGCCTACGCTCTCGGGGCCGAGGTACTAGACAAGCTGCTCGATGAAAACGCACTCGACAACATGTGCCGCACGCTAGACGCCCAATTTTCCTACCTCACCACCGGCAAGTAAGTACCCATGGCTGGCCCTAGCTTAATTTCCTTCGTTCTCACCCAGCCCACGGCCACCCAGCCGAGTAAGCTGGTGGTGCGCGCCGCGCTAGGCGACAGCACCGGCCCGCTCACTATCGACATTCCCGGCGTCACGAGTGGCGTGGAGGCGATGGACGCCGTGGTTGGCCTGCCCGAGTACGACTACACCCGCATCGGCGTGCCGCCCGGCGGCTACGGCTGTTTTGTCTACGATGCGAGCCCGGACAAGCTGCCGGGTTTTGGCTTCGACTTCATCGTAAACGCCCCGCCCTCGCTGGTGTATGGGTGTACCGACCCCGACGCCGACAACTACGACCCCGCGGCCACGGCCGACAACGGCAGTTGCAGCTACACCCCGCACCTGGTAGCGGCCGACCTGCCCGAGCTGGCCCCGCTGGGCGTGCCCTTGTGGGCCAGCGTCTCGGCTACGCCCATCAACGGCAACGTGCCGACCTACGCGGCCGTGCTCATCGACCTCTCGCAGCTCGTGGGCCGGGCGGGCGTGGCCGTGCTGGTCGATGGCAACCGCTTCGTCTCCGGCCCACTCATTGCCCCCAACCGCTACACCGACGCGGCCTCGCTGCTCGTGGCCCTGCAAGGCCTGCCCACGCTCACGGCCGCCTACGCGCTCAGCCAGCCCATGCCCGACCAGGTGCTGGTGCAGGCCCGCACGTTCGGACTGCCCGGCGCGCCCACCGTGAGCACTACCCAGCCGGGCGTGGTGACGCTCACGGCCACGGCGGGCGTACCCGAATTGTACTCGCAGCGCCGCCCGCAGTGGGGGTGTTACGTGGAGGTGTGGGCCGGCTGCGGCAGCCTCTACGGCGGGGCCGTGGATAAGAAAACCGCCACGCTGGCCCAGCGCCTGGTGCTGCCCTACCGGGAGGATAACGCCTACCAGGTAGACGTAGCGCCCGCCCTGCGCGGCTTCACCGGCCACGCCTACCCGCTCGGGGATGGCACTTGCCCCGACAGGCTCGTGAGCTACTTCCTGCGCTTTGGCGAAGAGTTTGCCGACACGGCCACGGGCCTGCGGCGCGTGCGCTCGACCTACGAAACGCCCGTGGTGTGGGGCCTGGAGGCAATGGAAGTGCCCGCCGCCGTGGGCAACGTGCGCCTGCTCTCCTCGCGGCCCCAGCCCTGGCGCCTGGTGCCCGGCCGCCGGGCCGTGGCCGCCGCGCTCACCAGCGCCCCGACGCTCGACAGCATCGCGCAGTACCGCCTGGCCACGAGCCGCACCACCACCCGCGACCAGCTACGCGCCGGGGCGGCCCAGCAGGTACGCACGCTGGCCGCCACCTGGGCCCTGACGGTGGCCGGAGCGCTCAGCGGCGAATTGCGCGCTGCGCCCGCGGGCGTGGCTGAGGTGGTGCTGGCCCGCTTCGAGGTGCAGGCCCAGGGCGTGGGGGTAACGTTCGTGAACCGCGAGGGCGGGGGCGATACGGTGTACTTCCTCGGCAATAACGAGGAAGGCGACAAGCGCACGGCCGCCACCTTCACCGGCTCGGGCGGCCCGGCCACCCTCTCGGCCGAGTTTCAGGCCGGCACAAAATTGTACAGCGGCCTGCTCGACTTCGCTACTTGGCACTGGCTGCGCACCCAGCTCTCGACCACGCCCGCCGTGTGGCTCGAAACCGACACCGGCCCGGTGCGGGTGCTGCTGGCCGACGTGGCAACCGAGGCCGACACCCAAAAGGGCGAGTACTCGCTGGCCGTAACCCTCAACCCGCCGCCCGTGCGCGGCCTCAGTAGCTAACATGCGCCCGCTCGACCTCAAAATCAACGGCCAGCCGGCCGATTTGCCCGCTAGCCTCAAAGGGCTAGTAAAACTTCAGCAGGCCCGCACCCTACTCGCTGACTTGTCGGCCCGTTGGGGTGTGGGCGCACTTTCTATAACGCTACCGCCCTCGCGCATAAACCAAAATATATTCGGTGTAGATAAGCTTCACCCGCAGGGTCGAAATAAATTTGGCTTCTACACCGATTTTGCCGCTGAGGTCCGGAGTGGAGGTGAAATTTTCGCGGGCACTTTCCGGCTCACGAGCCTCAAAAATGGCTATACGGGCACCTTCATTGGCGATACTCGCTCGTGGGCCCTGCTGCTGGGCGATAGCAAGCTCACCGACTTGCAGTTTCCGCTAGTAGACTACGATGGCAGCCAGTTGGAGGCGACCCTGGCGCTCGACTGCGATAGTACCGACCTGCAATTTCCACTGGTAGCGTACGGCAACTTCTTTGCCCCACCCCAAACGCGCACCCTACCCGATGGTACCACCCAAGAAGTGCCCGCCCCGCCCTCGGCTAGCCTTACCTACCCAGTGGCAGTCGATGACTACCCGCCCTCTGTGTACTACGTGAACGTGCTGCGCCAGATTTTTGCCTCCATTGGCTGGCAGCTACGGGGCCGCGAGCTTGATTCGGACTTCTGGCGCTCGATAGTGATTGCCAGCGCCGGGGCTGACGTGGGTGCGGCCTGGAATTGGGGCCGCCTGCTGCAAGCCAAGGCCACCGATGTGGGCGCGCAGGTATTCAGCTACTACCAATCGGGCCCTGGTAATGGCTACACCAATACGGCTGCTGGCTTTTATGCCCTGCCTGGTGATGGGCCTGAGTTGTCGGGTGATATTTTCTTTCTGCCCCCACTGCTGCGCACGCCTGTGCTACTGCCCACGCGGGCGCTGGACCTGGCCAGCAGCACCTACACGGCCCCGCGCGCCGGGGTCTACGACTTTACTTGGTCGGCGCGGCTCACTGGTGGCCACAACTACTTTGCCGGCCCCAACATCGACAACCACGACTACTTCGTGCAGGAATTGCTGCGCCCTGTGGGCCTGGGTCTGGTGCTACGCCGCGGCGGGCAGGGCTTCGAAGGTGGCGAAGGCGGGTTGCTGCGCGGCGACCCCAACCAGGGCCCACTCAACTACGCCCCTGGCCAGGATAGGGTACTGACGCCCCACCGGCTTGATACGCCGGGCAGCGGGCTCGGGACGCTCACGCTGGGCCCTTACGGTGGCCAAGCAAGCGGCGTGTATCTGGAGGCCGGCGACTCGGTAACGCTGGCCGTCTTTGCCCGGCGCGCCGTGTTCGACGGCCAGAATAAGCTGCTGGCCTTCCGCTCGCAGGGCGTGTACCAGTTCGCGGGTGTGTCGCTGGCTTGTACCCGCTACGTCGATAACGACGGGGTGAGCAAGATGCAGCTGCAGCCGGCCGAATTTCTGCCGCCGCTCAGTTGTCAGCAGGTGCTAAGTGATTTCCTTTTGAGAACAGACGCCTTTTTGGTGCCTGATGGTCCACGACGCATCGCCACACTTTATAGCCGGGCTGAGTTAAGCCTGGCCGGTGGCCCCCCGCTCGACCTCTCGGACCTGTGCGACCCTGCGCAAGTAGAATACCTGCCCGCTGCTGGGGCCGGTGTAGGCAGCATTGTGTTTGCCCCTGCTGCGCTTGCTGAGGACCCAATCATTGCCGAAGGAGCCGACATCGTAACCGCGCCTATTGGCCCTGGAGAAGCAAGCCAAGCCATTAACAGCCTGTTTGCGGTGGCAGGGTTTCGCACCTACTACCCGCGCACCCGCGCCGTGAGCCTGCCCTGTTTGAGTACCAAGGACGTGCTTGCTCAAAATTGTAGTGAAACAAAGTGGGCGCCTGAATCGCAGGCGCCACGTTTGTTGCGCTACCTCGGCCCCTCGGCCGACAAACCTATTCCGTTCAACTTACGCGCGATTCCCGTGGGCCAGAGTGAGTGGGCGGGTTCCCTGGCCTGGGATGGGGCGGTGGGCGCCGTTTTCAGCTACTATCAGCACACGTTGCGCCGGTGTACGGCTGGCCACTTGGCCCGCTTCAATGCCCCCCTTACCCCGGCGCAATTTGCAGGCCTGCGCCCTGGTCGCCGCGTGGAGCTGTGGGGCGCTCCTTACACGATTGAAAGTATTGACCAGTGGGATAGCGCCGATGAGGCTGCGCTGGCCACTCTTACCCTAGCGTTAGATAATTGAGATGGGCGCCACGACGGAACGAGTTTACAGTTTAAAAATTGAGGCCAGCCAAGCCCAGCAGGCGTTGGATGCCACTAGCAAGTTGCTGGCCGATGTGAAGGCGAAGGCCGAAGTAGCCAACCAGGAGCAGCGGGAAACCCAGCAGGTGTACCGCGAGAACGTGGCGGCCCTAAAGGAGCTCACAGCCCAGCAAAAGCAGCTGGAGGCGGCCCGCGCGAAGGCGCCAGCTGGCCAGCAGTGGGTACAGGCCAACGCCGCGGCCGAAGCCAACCTGAAAACGCTTAAACGGCTGAACGTGACCGTTCAGGAAAGCCGCATCGACTACCAGAACGCGAAGGAAGCCGCCGCCCAGGCAGGCGCGGCCGTGGGGCAGCAAGCCGCCAAAGTAAAGGAATTAGCCGCCGGGGTCAAGGAGTACAAGACCCAGGCTGCCGCCGCGGCGCAGGAATTTGCGCCCGGCACGTTTGGGGCTATCAGCAAAGAAGTGGAGGAGTTGAAGGCGCGCCTGCTCGACCTGGCCCCCGGCTCGGTCGAGGCCGCGCAGGCTATTCAGCAACTGGCTAGCAAGCAAAGCGCACTGCGCCAGCTAGCCGTGGCCACTTCCTCCGCAAACCCGAGGGCCCAGGCGCGGGCCTTCGGTGTCCTCTCGGGCGCGTTGCTCGGCCTTACCGGCGTGGCCACGACGGTTATGCAGGTCTGGGGCCTGTCAGACGAGAAAGCTCAGAAGTACGGCCAGGCAATTCAGGGCGTCGTGTCGGTGCTCTACTCGGCTGAGCAAATTAATAAGCTGCTCAATAAGGAGAACCTGTCGCTCATTTCTAGCATCACGAGCGGGGCAAAGGCCTGGCTCGGTTTCGGGGCCGCCGCCGAAGGGGCCGGCGTAGCCAGCACCGTAGCCGGCCGGGCCGTGAAAGGGGCGGTGGCCAGCACGGGTATCGGGCTACTGCTGCTGGCGGTGGGGGCCCTTATTGCCCTGTTCATGGACTGGGGGAGCAAGGTGCGCGCTTCCGAAAGCACGTTTACGCAGTACAAGGCGGCCGTTGTCGGTGGTTTCGAGGCCCTGCTAGCTGCTGGCAAGGACTGGTTTAAGTTCTGGATTCAGCTATTCACGCTCGACATTTCGGGCGCGATTTCTACGGCGCGCAACGCCGGCCGTGACGTGGCTGGGGCCTACACCAAGGGTCGCGCCGAGGTCATTGCCGAGGCCCAGCGGGCAGAAATCAAAGCGGAGTTGGAGAAGTCGGCCCGTTATATCGAGATTGTAAAGTCGCGGGGCGAGGATACGCTGGCCTGGGAGGTACAGGCGGCCCGGCGGCGCATCGACGCCGAGAAAAATCACTCCAAAGAGCAGCTAGATGCCATTCGGGATTACTTGGTGCTGAAAAACCAGTATTTGAAGCGCCAAGCGGACGAGGAGCGCGCCGCCACGCTAGCGCGCTTGGATGGGCTGGAACGAATTGAGGCGGCCAACGGGCGGGCCGTGATTGAGCAGCAGCGCCGGGTATTGCAGGAAAAGCTGATGCAGCAGATAGAGGCGGACGCCCTGGCCGGCCGCTACGACACGGCCGCCCAACGTCAGCTAAATGCGGAAATGCAGGCCCTGAATGATGCCTACGACAAGGAGCAACTTGAAAAACGCCAAGCCGCCATCCTGGCCGGGCTCAACGCGGGCATCTCGCTGCGCAAAGCAAAGGGCCGCGAGGCCTATGCGCAGGAGGTAGCGGAGGCGCAGAAAGAATTGGAGTTTTTGCGCTCGGCTGCCCAGCTCAACATGGCGGCCATCATTGCCGCTCAGGGCCGGATTGCCGACCTCAAGGCCGCCCGGCAGGTAGAGCTTACCCAACGCGCCCAGGCAGCCGAATTAGCAGGCTTGGATGCGAGCATCGCCTTGCAGAATGCAAAGGGAGAAGATGCCTACCAGGCTCAGGTTGCCCGCGAGGAACGCCAGTTGCAGTTCTTGCGCCAGGCGGGCATTGTAAGCCTGGCCGCCGTGCGGGCCCAACTCGGTAAAATTGCCGCGATGAAGGCCGCCCAGCAAGTTAAGGAGGATAATGAGGAGCGCGCGGCCGAGCTCGCTCGCCAACAGGTACGTATCAACATGCTCAAAACCCAGGGCGAGGATACTACCCAGCTAGAATTGAGCCTAAAAGCTACGGAGTTAAATACGTTGCTCAATGCGGCACAGAAAAACCAGGCAGCCATTATTGCTAAGCAAGGGGAGATAGACGCCCTTATTGAGCAGCAGCGTATTACAACCGAAGAGAAGAAGCGGGCGCGCATGCTAGCCGATTTTGAGAACGAAACCTCGCTAGCTGAGCGGGCTGGGAAGGACATGCTTGCCGTGCGCATCAAATTCCAGCAGCGACTAATTGAACTCGACAAAAGGGATACGAGCGAAAAGGGCCTGGCTCAGTTGCGCGACGATATTCAGAAGCTTAAGGAAATGCAGTTGGAGCTAAGCCAGCGCATGCCCAATTTGGGCGGAGTAGTACTACAAAAAATCTTTAAGGTGAAGCCTGAAGATGTGCTCGCTGTGCAGGCTGCCGTTCGGGAATCAGTACGCGTTATTGCCGATAGCGTAGGCCAACTCGCAAGTACCCTTTTAGATGCAGCTACGCAGGAAACTGAGAAGGCATTAGATGCCGCGCAGCAGCAGTTGCAGGATGCGAGCCAGCAACTTAGCCAGGTACAAAGTCAGGCCGAAGCTACGGCCGCGAAATTGGAGGGTAGTATGGGCGCTCGCCGCGACTACCTGCTGGGCAAGCTGGTTAAGGAGCGAGCCGAAACTGAACGCCTAGCAGCCGTGAAGGCTAAGGCCGCAGCTGAAGAAAAACGGCAATTAGAAGAGAAGAATAGGCTTACTAAACTATCGGCTGAATTAACAGCAGGTGCTGCGTTAGCTACTAATATCGCCACGGCTGCCTCTGCGGTTTATGCTGGTGTGAAAGCAGTTGAAAAGGGTAGCGAGGTGCCTTTTCCGTTGAATATAGTAGCGATTGCAGCAGGCCTCGCGGCTGTTATTTCAGCCGTTGCCTCAGCAAAGTCGCTAGCCACAGCAATCAAGTATGAAGCAGGCGACTTGATTGCTGGCCCTTCTCATGCTCGGGGTGGGGTGCCATTCACAGTGGGTGGGCAACCTGGCTTCGAGGCGGAAGGAGGGGAGTTTATTGTTCGCAAATCAGTAGTGGCTCAGCCTGGAATGCTATCCATCTTGCGGCAAATAAATAGTATTGGCCGGGTTAGTGTAGCCGAACCACCAAAAAGTTATTTGTTGGATGGGGGTATTTTAAGTAAGGGTGCTGGTGTAAGTGGAGGCTATGCTTCGGCTAGTAGCGTTATTAATCTACAAGCTGAGATGCAGCGCACCAATACGCTACTGGCCGCCATCCTTGATACCGGCGACGCTACGGCCCAGGCTACGGCAGCTACGGCGCAGCATTCTGCCGCCACAGCGCAGCACACGGCGGACTTTAACAGCAAAGAAATACCTGTGCGGTGGGATTTTGAAGCTGAGCAAGGACGCCGCGAGGTTGAGCAGCGGCTGGACCAGGCACAAAGCTTTTTGAGAAATTAAAAAAGGCCCGGATAAAGTATCCGGGCCTTTTTCTTACCAATTAGATTTTCCTCCAACTAAAACCTTCCCGCTCATCGCAGTTGTGATTTCAGATACAATCCCTTTCATGTAGGCATCTAGCGACGTGCTTCGATTCTCAATAATCCTAGCGTTCATCTTGCTATAAGTGGCCCATCTTTCTACCGGCTCAAAGGTGGGGCTAAGCAGCATACCTACGGGTGGGGCCTGATACGTTATCTGGTCGATAACATACTTGTAGCGAGCGTCTTTTGTATAAATCGAAACGGTAAACTCATAGGCGCTGCCATTATCAGGACGTCTAATTAGCCCCCGGCATACCATTGTGCCCGCCTCTTTATCGTCAATACGACCTGCTGTTTTACTATCAACGAAAAACCGGGCAGCCCACTCTTTTGCTCGCAAGTAAAGTTGCTCCTTCGTAGCGTCAGCTATGGGCATTACGGCCGTGTAAGTAATCAAGTGCGTAGCAGAGTCCACTGGTAGAGCAGCGAACGTGAGGCGCTCAGCTTTCTGCGCACTGGCCACCAAGAAGGCAAGGCTAAAAAGCAGGGTAAAAAGCAGTTTCATCGGGGGCGGCTAAAATTCTACCTGAAAAGTAGCAACAAAAACGGGGGCGCTACTTCTGGTGGTATGCAAGCCAGTATCCCCGCGCTGCTTTTCCTAGCCCTCGCCGCTGCCCCGAGCTTCACGCCCGAGGAGTTGGCCGCCGCGCCGCGTTACCGCATGAAGCTAGACGAGGCCACGGCCACGCACGGCGTGCAAACTATTTCCCTGGTTAAAAATCCCGCCATTCAGCGCGAATGGGTGGCGCTCTCGGCCGTGGACCCAGCTACGCGCTGGCGCTTGAGCGAGGCCACCGAAGGCCAGATGAAGCAGGTAATTACCGGCCCGGCGCTATTGCCCGGCCAGGAGATTGTGCGGCTTGATGCCGATGGGAAACCCTTCTACATCTACTTCGACGCGGAAACTATCGAACTGGTGCGCAACCGCTTTGCCGAGCAAGGCCTGCACGGCTCGACCAACCAGGACCACGCCATTCCGCTGGAAGGCAACACCGTCGTGGAAAACTGGCTGATAGAGGACCCCGAGTGCGACAAGGCCAAGGCCCTGGGGCTAACGGGCCTGCCGGCGGGTACTTGGATGCTGAGCGTGCGCATCCCCGATGCCGAGTACTGGCAAAATGAGGTGGTGAGCGGCAACAAGCGCGGCTTCAGCATTGAGGGATTTTTTGAAACTGAGCAACTAACCCTGTCGGCGGCGAAGCCGACGCGCCTATCCTCTATGTTTGACTGGCTTAAAAACCTTCCCACCAAGCTCAGCAAAGAGAAGGTGCGGGAATTTACGGTGGCCCTGGGCCTGGAACAGCTTGCCGATGGGCGGGCCGTGCAAATTGACGATACCACGGGGGCCGTGGTAGTGTGCGGGCCCGATGGCACACCCGGCGCGCCGCTGGAAGATGGCACCCACGCGCTGGGCAATGGCGGCGAACTGGTGGTACAGGGCGGCGTGCGGGTTGATGGGGAGCAGGGCGCCGCCGCAGACGTGGCCGCTGCTGAATCGGAAGGCGATAAACAGCCCGCCGCCCCAGCCGCACTGCCAGCCACGGCCACCTCGGAGCAGGTGGTGCAGGCAATCAACGGCATCCTAGACTTTATCAAGAAAGGCGGGGCCGAGCCCGCCCCGAAGGAGAACCCAGCCGCGGCGCCAGCCGGCCAGAAGCTGGCGACGCAGTTGCACGGCGTGGCCGTGGCCGAACTGAAGCTAGACGCTATCGACCTCAAGGACGGGGAGAAGCTCACCTACAATACGGTAACGCGCCGGCTCACTGATAAGGATGGCGCCCTGGTCGATAGTGGCTACTACGCCGCTGGCGACGGCTCCTATTTCCAGGTGGATATCAGCCAGTACATCTGGGAAATCAGCAAAAGCACCTACGATGCGGTGTACGGCGCCAAGCTCCAGGCCGTGGAGTTGGAAGCGCTGAAAACCAAGCTCGCCACCCAGCCCGCCGCGGGCAAGGTGCACCTGCACCAGGAGAATCAGGAGACCGAAACCGGCCGCAAATCCCGTCTGGCCCTGGCGCGCGAAGTAGCCGCGGCGGCAAAAAACTAGCCTTCACCCATTTTAACATTTTCTCAACTCTGCCCGCTTCGGGCGAAACCGCATGGAATACTCCCCGATAAATTTTACTGGCGACTACGCCCAGCAGGTGCACGAGGCGGTGCTGGAAGCCAACCGCACCTCGGAGCGCGGCCTGCTACGCACCGAGGACAACGTGAAAAACGAGCGCATCCTGACCAGCGTCAGCGGGGGCGTGAAGTGGCAGCCGTATAAGGAGAAGATTCGGGAAACCGACCTTGATGGCCTGGCCGCCGTGAACGACCTCAAGTTTGGCGACCGCAAGGTGCTGCCGAAAAAAATCATGGCCTTCGACGTGTGGGCCTTCGACAAGCTGCGCTTTACCCGCTTTGCCAAGGATATGCCGGCGGGCGCCAAAAACATCGGCTCGAACGAGTTTGAGAAGGCGGCCACCAACTACCTCATCCCCCGCATGGGCAAGAGCTATGAGGCGCTGATGTACCAGAGCATTACGCCCGAGACGAAAGCCGCCATTGCCGCCAGCGCCACGATTCCAGCCAGCCAAAAGGCCTGGGCTGCCACGCAAACGGCGGGCATGTTCGACGGCATCATTGCCCGCATGATTACGGGCAGCGAGGCCGATGCCGGTGGGGGCATCGTGAAGCCAGTAGTGGCGGCCAACGGCGGCGTTACGGCCAGCAACGTGCTCGATGAGTACGCCAAAATCTACAACGCCTTGGACGATGCCGAGTTAGAGGAGGGTAACTGCCGCATTTTCGCGCCCCTGGCCGACTTCAAGATTGTACAGAATGCCAACCTCAACCAGCAGTTCCGCGACAAGTTCGTTGTCAGCGGTAGCGGCAAGGACACGGTGGTAACCTTCCTGAACGTGCCAGTGGAGTACGTGCCCACTGGCGGCCCGCGCTTCGGAGGTAAGGCGGGCGAGGATGGCGACTTCGTGCACGCCACCGACCTCACCTCGGACGCCACGCAGTTCATCGTGGACAAGGTGAATGCCTACTCCGACGACAAGTTTTTCAAGATGGTGGCCACGGCCGACACTACCGTGCTCAACAACGGCAAAAAGGTGCTCTACCTCTAAGCTGCCTCACCCAGCCAACCGGGCCGCCACTCTTCGGGGTGGCGGCCTTTGGCGGCAACAGGCCACGCCTATAACCCCTTGTTTTTATGGAAGAAAATCAAGACAAAGCCGCCCCCGAGCAGGGCTCGGCCCAGCCGGAAGCCGGCACCGCCCCGACCAAATCGGCGGCCGAAATCAAACTCGAAAAGCAGCTAGCCGACGCCAAAACTGCCGGCGAGGGCTATAAAAAGGAGCGCGATACGGCCCGTAAGGACTTGGCTGCGGTCACCAAAGAACGCGACAAGGCTACCGCTGACGTGGGCACGGCGCTGGCCACCATTACGGCGCAAAATGAGGAGTTGAGCCAGCTAAAGCAAAGCAAGGCAGACCCCAGCCAGGGCTCGATTAGTGCCGCCGCCGAGCAGCAGCCCGACGAGCACGCCGAAACCAAGGAGTTACTGCGCCGCTTCGGCCTGCCCTGCGCCTGGGTGCTGCCCGATGGTCAAATCTGCTTTGAGAAGTCGCACGCCAAGCACGTTGCCGGCCAGGGCTTCGATTCGCTCACCGTTATCTCTGCCGAGTAGCCAGTAGCTACCGCTTTCTAGTTCAATGGGAAATTTAGCCGGCCTCACCACCAGCCAGCACCGCGAGGCCAAGTACACGCTCGGGGGCGTGGCTGCCGCCCTGGGCGTGAACACGTTCACCTCCAATAAGCTCAACCAGGTAACGTTCGACCCCGCCACCGGCGCCATTAGCGTTGCCTCGGGCGCTATTATCGTGAGCGTAGACCCCGAGGAGAACACGCTGGGCTATTCGGACGATACTAAGATTGGAAACAACCGCTATCCCGAGCACATGCTGATGCTCAAGCTCGGGGGCCGTAACGAGGCCCTGAACGAGATGGCCAAGACGTTCGACCTGGTGCGCACGACGTGGATTTTGAAAACCAAGTCGGGCGAGTGCCTGTGCCTGGGCGCTGGTAACGGCCTCGTTTCGTCGCAAAACAAGAGCGGCGCTGGGGCAGGGAGCGACGACTTCAACGGTTACGACGTGGTGCTGCTCGGGGGCGAGACCACCAAGGCCCGCCTCATTACCACCCTCGAATTTGACGCCCTGGCTGCTAAGGCCGTGTAAATAGTAGTTGCCGCATGAATTTATTAGTCCCCGCCGCTCAGTACGCGCCGGCTGGCCTGCGGGCCCTGCTGGTGGGCCCCTGGGTAGCGGGGGCTTCTTACGTGTACGCCTCGGCCCAGCTCGACATCATTACCGAACTCGACCCCGGCGCCGTGTGGTGGCCGGTGGACTGTGACCAAGCCCCCGGCGCCTGCGAGTTTGCCCAGGGCTACGCGCCCGACAAAAACGGCGACGTGTACCCACAAACCATTTCCGTAGCCCTGCCCGGCCTGCTCGTGGCCCTGCGCGCGGGCTTGGCCAACTTCATCGGGCTCCCGCTGCTGGCGCTGTGCCAGGACTTGCGGGGCCAGTGGTGGCTCTTCGGGCAGGATGGCACCCTGCGCCTGCCCAGCTACGCGGGCAAAAGCGGCCCGGTGGGCGGCGAGACGCTCACCAGCTGGCAGCTAGCCGGCCGCCAGAACGCCCCAGCCCGCCAGGTAGCCCTGAACGGGCCCGTTAAAATCGTCGACTACGGTTTCCGCCCTGGCGGACCCACTAGCTCCACCCTGCCTTTCCGCCTTGCCTAGTATGACTGCCCAAACTAAAACCGCCGCGCTCCAACTCTCCAGCGTAGAACTGGCCCTCGACCGGCTGGAAGTGCCGCAGGCCGAGCGCGGGCGCGGCCAGAAGTGGGTACTGCTCGGCAACGAGCACCAGTTTATGCCCGCGCTCTTAAAGCTGCTGCGCAAGAGCACTACGGCCTCGGCTATTATCGACCGCAAAGTTTCGCTCATTGCCGGCGAGGGCTTCAAGGTCAACGCGGCAAAGCTGCCCGAACTAGCCCAATTCTTGAAAAAAGTAGCCGCTAGTGGCCGCCACCGCACTGGCAATCTGCTGCTCAAGCGCGTAGTAAAGGACTACGAGCGCCTGTTCGGGTTTGCCGTACAAGTCGTGTGGGCTAAGGACGGGCTCCACATTGCCGAGCTACACCACGAGCGATTCGAGCTAGTAGCCCCGGCCCCAATGAATCAGCAGGGCGACGTAGAAAGCTACTACATCTGCCGCGACTGGAACCAGCGCAGCAGGTACAAGCCGCTTCACCTGCCCGCCTTCAACCCTGACCGGGCCAAACTGCGCGGGCCAGTGCCCGCGGGTGCGCCCGCCGGCACGCAGGGCCCGCCGCTGGAGCCGGTGCAACTGTTTTACTACTACGAGGATGAGCCGGGTGTGGACTACTTCCCGGCTCTGGGCTTCGAGGGCGCGCTGCCTTATATCGAAATGGAAGCCGACCTGGCGCAGTTTCACAGCAGCAACGTAGCCAGTAACTTCTCGGCCAATACCGTTATTCAGATTAACAAAGGGCCCGAGGACGAGACCAAAACCGACGAGCGCGGCAAGGAATACACTATCACGGCCAAAGAGCAGCGCGACGCGTTCGAGGCCGCTTTTGCTAAAAAGTACCAGGGGGCCAGCGGCAAGCGTATCCTGTTTCTCTACGGGGATGGCACTGATGAATCGGCCGAAAAGATGGCGAAAATTACCGTCCTCAGCACGCCTGGGGCCGGAGAACTGTACGCCTCCTATGCGGGCCTGGCGCAGCAGGCAATTCTGAGCGCGGCCAGCTGCACGAGCCCCATGATTGCGGGCCTGCCCTCGGCCAACGGGGGCAGCCTGGGCGGCAACGGCCAGGAGTTGTACCAGGGCTTCAAGCTCTTTTTCAATACCGGCTGCAAGCCCCACCAAAACAACGTCCTAGCGGCTTTCCGTGAGCTTTTTTCCTACGTGAACGGGGTAAACTTCGAGGGCGAGGACGAAAAGCAGCCCTGGCTGAGCATCGCAGGCTCGCTACCTGTTGAGTTCGCGTTCAGCGAGCAGCTTATGGAGCTTATCATGACCGACGACGAGCTGCGGGGCCGCATGAACCTGGACCCGCTGCCGGCGGGGGCCAAAACGGCGGCCGAGCCCGCCACGCCGGACAGCGGCCCCACGGCCACGCCCTCCGGCACGCCCGGCGCCTAGCATGCTGACGCTAAAGCTGGTTCAGCAGGTTGAGGCGCGCGGCGACGCGGCCGAGTGGCTGCGCCTGGCGGCCTACTCCGAGGCCCTGTTCGTGTACTACGCCAACCAGGTGCCCGTCATTTTTGCATTTAAGCGCGCCGACAACGAAGAGAACCGCGCCCTGGGCATTGCGGGCCAAAATTCGGGCTTTCGGCAAGGGGTGCGCAGCCTGAACTACGTGCCCGCCGGCCAGCACCCGGCCGCGGCCAGCGCCCAGCCCCTGGGCGGCACCATTCGCTACTACGATTTGGGGCGCCAGCGCTGGCGCTCCTACCGCAAGGGCAACCTGCTCACCATTTCGGCCTTCTGGTCGGAGGCCGAGCAACGCTTCGTTGATACACCTGAAGAGGCGGGCATTGCCGAGGGCGAGCCCTTCCAGAGTGCCCCGCGCAACGGGGCCGCGCAGGTAGACGAGGCCCGCCAGGCCCGCGCCGACGCCCGCCAGGCGCGCACCCGAGAGCGGGCGAGCGAGCGCGAGCAGCTGCGCACCAATGACCGCGAGCGCCGCCAGCAGCGGCGGCGCGACAACCAATTTACCCGTTCCAGCCGATGAAAAATTTAGTAAACGCCACTCACATCAAGGAGCTAACCACCGTCTCGCTCAACGTAGAGGCCCACAAGCTCAGCGTAACGATTCCCGAGGCCCAGCAGCGCCACCTGCGCCCGCTGCTGGGCTTTCGGCTCTACGCCGCCCTGCTCGCCTTCGTGGCCAGTGCCCCGGAGCCACCGAGCCCCACCGGGCAATCGGTGCAGGCCGCCACCGCCGCCGCCGCGGACTACGCCACGAAGTGGGCGGCCTGGCAACTGGCCCACGGCGCCGACCCGCTGTTTGCGCTCCTGGAGCAGGTGCGGCCGTGCCTGGCGCAGTGGGCCGTGGTCGAGGCCTGGCCGAACCTGCTGGGTAGCGTGGAAAACGCCGGCATTTTGCTGAAAACGGGCAGCGGGCAGGGCACCACCAACGCCGACGCGGCGACGCTCAGCAAGATGGAGGCGGCGTTTCGGGCTACGGCCATCTGGCGCGGCGAGGAGTTGGTGCAGTGGCTAGAAAGCAACAAATCAGACTATCCCGATTATGTGAGTACGCGGCCTCTCCCCACGAGCCGCCGCCCCTCGGACGGTTACGGGGGGATTTCGCTTTAGCGTCATGTCGGTTCAGATTTTACTCGGTCTTTTTACCACGGTGCTACTGGTGCTGCTCGGGGTAATAGGCTTTTTCGGCAAGCGCTTAGTTGAGCAAACCGACGCCGCCCTAGCGGCTGCGCGTCATAATAATGAGGCGCTGGGCAACCAAGTAGTAGAGCTAACGGCTGACTTACGCGCCAATGCCGAGGAGATGAAAAAGATGCGCAACGAGCTGAGCACGTTTCGCCGCGCCTTTCACGCCTTGGACCGCTGGATTTACGGGGAGGCGCAGCACGGCGCCTTCAAAAATCCGCCCCCGCCTTTCCCTACCTCCGAATCTTAATTTTTTTTTCTCATGCCCCCCCAACCCATGCCCAACCCGCGCTACCTGCGCTACGCTCTGCTCACCCTGGCCCTGGCCATTGTAGTCCTGCTCGGCTTGCCTTACCTACTGCACTTCTTTGACGCCGGCGCCGGGGGCTTTACCTCGGACAAGCTCAACGTGCTGGCCCTGGCCGCCACCCTCTTTTGGGTAGTCCTACAACTCGGCTTTCTAGCCTACCGGACCCTATTCCGCCGCTTCAAAGGCTACCAAGCCGAATGCCTGGAAGAAGCTGGTAAGCTCTTCGAGAACGTGACCGATGAGCTGCGCACCCCACTGTTTCCTGCGGCCGACGTGGTGCAAAACCTAGACATCTCGCAGCAACACACGCTAGCCATTTTCACCGAGCGCCGCAAGGTGGCTCAATTTACCTTCCTAGTACGATGCGTTCGCTTAGCCTTTTGCTTGGTTACCTTATTTGCCTTGTGCTGGCTAGCCCTGCACACGCTAACCCTGGCGACGCTCTCCGCGCCCGGCGTGGCGCTGTCGTCGCTGCCGCAGTAAGCCAACTCGGGGTGCGCGAGGTTGGCTTTAACGCTGGCCCCGACGTGGAGAAGTACATCAAGTTCGTAGGCTCGCCGCCCCGCTCGGCCTGGTGCTCGTGCTTCGTGTCCTGGGTGCTGCGCACCGGGGGCGTGCTTACGGCCCGCTTTGGCAAGGCCAAAAGCTGGTTCGACAAGGCCCACATCATTTGGGCGGGTGGCCAAGGCAAAACGCCGCAGCCCGGCGACTTGCCCGGCTACAAGTGGGGCAGCAGTGAGGTGCACCACGTCGGCCTCATCGAGAAGTGGCCGCCCGGCGTCACGGCTGTCACGATTGAGGGCAACACGAGCGGGGGCAAGCAAAACCGCGAAGGCGACGGGGTTTTCCGCAACTGGCGCGACAAACGGCAAATGGCTTATGTGGCCGACGTCATTTCCACTCCCACTTATACCCACGGCGAATTACGATGAAGCTCTTTCTCTACGTGTGCGCCACGCTGCTGACCAGCGCCGGGGTACTACTCACCACCAGCCCGGCCCTGGCCGGCCCACGCCCCCGGCCGCAGGCCTGGCGCGGATTTCACGGCCCGGCCTACCTGGGCCAGATGCCCCCGCGTCCTTCGCAGCACGCGCTCGACTCGGCCGCCAACGCCGCCCGTGCCCGCAAAGCCAAACTAGCCGCTCGCTAAATGAGACGATACTTACTCGCCGCCCTAACCCTGCTGGTCAGTTGCGCCACCGAGCAGCCCACGCTCACCACGGCCCCGCAGCTATTCGCCCAGGCCACCGACACCAGCCGCGCGGCCGTGGTGCCGCTGCCCGCCGGAGGCCGCTACAAGTTCAAAGGGCCCGTTAGCATCGTGCTACAAGCGGGCACCGGCAACGTGGCCACGCCCACGGTAACGGGCACCGACAAAACCGCCCAGCGCGCCCAGGCCGTGAGCACCGGGCCCAACTCTCCGATTCAGGCCAGCCAGAAAAAAGGCAGCGCGCCCTGGTGGGCCTTGGTGCTGGTGGGCGTGGTGAGCATCGCGGCCTGGCAGTGGCTCAAGCCCAAACTAAAACCGCCCAGCTGGCTGCCAGGCGGTAAAACTTAAATGACTGAAAAAAGGACACAGAAAACCCCGGCTCTTTGGGCCGGGGTTTTTTTATTCTGCAAGGGCGTCGAAATCGTCCTGAAACAGCTTGCGTAGCTCGCGGCGCATCTTGGCGAGGCGACGCCACACCCAGGTACGGTCCTTTTTGCCGATGTGCTCGGCAATCTCCTGGCAGCTCATCCCCCACAGGCTCAGGCGCAGGGCCACCCGGTCAGATGGAGCGAAGCGTGCCTGCGCCTCAGCCATCACTTTCTCGGCTAGCTGGGTGTATTCTGGCGAGGGCGGGTTCAGCGCGAACCATTCGGCCCGGTGCTGGCGCTCCGTCGCATCTAGCTCCCACTCGTTGGTTAGCTCCTCCGGCAGCAAGTTGCCTCCTTCATGGGTATGCGACCGGTAACGCCGTTGCTCTTGCTGGGTGCGGTAGTGTAGGTTTTTAATTGCCCGCCGCAAATAGAAGTGGTAAGCGTCGCCTTTGAACCCGTTGCACTGAATCGCATCGTGACAGCTAAGGCTAGCCTGCTGAAACAACTCCATTCCTTGTTCTTTGCTACCGCTTAACGCCACGCCCAGGGCAAGCAACTGTGGCTGGTATTTTTCGGCCGCCACCATGCAGGCGGTGGCTTGCTCTTCGTAGGCGGCGCGGGTAGCGGCTGAAATCATGTAGCCAAGCTACCGACCCCCTTTATTTCGCCTGTGGTATGTGGTTTTGGCCTCTTGTTGTACGGATGTTGTACGGCAAAAGTAAAGGGCCGTGTAAACGCTTGGTTTACACGGCCCTTTCTTAACTAGTGGTAGCGGGGACTGGACTCGAACCAGTGACCTTTGGGTTATGAGCCCAACGAGCTACCAACTGCTCCACCCCGCACTGTTTGGTAATACAAAAGTACTGAAAAAACCGGCAATAACAAGTGGCGGGCCTGCAAAAGGCGGCCCGCCAGCCGTTGCAGGCTGATTGTCAGCCGTAAAAATTACGTAATACTGGCTAGCCTGTCCAGGTTATTCGCCGTGGGGTGCGGATTTAGCCGCAGCTTTGCGGCTTATTTGCTTTTGTTAGTATGTCGCCCAAACGCCCGGCCGCGCTGGCTTTCATCTTTGTTACCATCCTCATCGACGTTATCGGGATAGGAGTCATCATTCCGGTGCTGCCCGCGCTCATCGAGCAGCTCACGGGCGAGGGCGTGAGCCGGGCGGCGCAGTACGGGGGCTGGCTGTCGTTTGCCTACGCGGGGGCGCAGTTTTTCTTTGCCCCGGTCATCGGGGGGTTGTCCGACCGCTTTGGGCGGCGGCCGGTGCTGCTGGCCTCGCTGCTGGGGCTGGGGCTCGACTATGTGTTTCTGACGCTGGCGCCCACGCTGACCTGGCTGTTTGTGGGGCGCGTGCTGGCGGGCATTACGGGGGCGAGCTTCACCACGGCCACGGCCTACATTGCCGACGTGAGCCCGCCCGAGAAGCGCGCCCAGAACTTCGGGCTGGTGGGGGCGGCCTTCGGGGTGGGCTTCATTATCGGGCCGGTGCTGGGGGGGCAGGTGGCGCACTGGGGCCCGCGGGCGCCGTTTGTGCTGGCAGCAGCCCTGAGCTTGCTCAACTTCACCTACGGCCTGCTGGTGGTGCCCGAGTCGCTGCCCGCCGAGCAGCGCCGGCCCTTCGAGTGGCGGCGGGCCAACGCGCTGGCCTCGCTGCTGCGGCTGGGCCAGTACCCGCAGATACTCGGGCTGGTGGCGGCGCTAGTGCTGCTGTTTCTGGCCGGCTCGGCCACGCAGTCGGTCTGGACCTTCTACACCATTTATAAATTTCATTGGACCACGCAGCTGATTGGCTATTCGCTGGGCGTGGTGGGGGTGGGGGCCTTGGTAGTGCAGGGCGGACTGGTGCGGGTGGCCATTCCGCGGCTGGGGGCGGCGCGGGCCATTGTGCTGGGCATTGCGTGCTACCTCACGGGGCATTTGCTCTTCGCCCTGGCCACGCGGGGCTGGATGATGTTTGCCATCACGGCCGTGTACGCGCTGGGCGGGCTGGCGGGCCCGGCCTTGCAGGGTGCCATTTCGGCCCAGGTGCCGCCCACCGAGCAGGGCGAACTGCAAGGCACGCTCACCTCGCTCATCAGCGCCACCGGCGTGGTGGGGCCGCTGCTCATGACTACCCTGTTTGCCTACTTCACGGGGCCGCAGGCGCCGGTGCAGCTGCCGGGGGCGCCCTTTTTGCTGGGCTTTGTGCTGTCGGTGCTGGCCCTGCTGGTGGCCCTAAAGCCGCTACGGCGCCTGCCCACGGCCGCGGAGCCGCTGCCAGCGGCACCTACCGGGCACTAATTGCGTTTAAAGCCAGCACCCTGCTCATTCTTATGGTGCTGCTAGCCCTTATGACTGACCAGCTGCCTACCGCCCCGCTCCTGGAGCTAACCTCGCGCCCCGACCTCGGCATTTTGCTGGGCCGCTGGCGGCAGCAGCTGGCCCAACCGCTGGCGCTGCGGCGGAGCTACCAGCAGCTGGCCGACCAGGCCCTGGCCACCCACTGCCGCTTCTGGCTGCAAGACCTGCGCCGCCGCGTGTCGCCCGACCAGGATACCAAGCGCTGGCTGCTCGATGAGTATTATCCCGCCGTGGCCCGCCGCCTGGGTGGGCGCCTGTGCGTGGCCTACCTGTTCAGCCCCGCCATGCACCGCCAGATACTAGATGCCCCCGACTACGCCCCACCCGAGGCCTACGATGGCGCACCCTACGCCCTCAATTTTTTTGGCGATGAGGGCGCGGCCATTCAGTGGCTGCAAGCGCAACAGCGGCGTGGCTAGGGTATCGGCAAAAATAATTCGCGGCTAAATCCCCTTTTTTGGAGCATTTAACGGGTTTTGAAAAAAAGTGTAACGGCCCGCCGTTCCATAATTACGAAATGTTCGTAGTATTACGAAAAATTCGTAAATAGCCCAGATGGAACGCCTCACCCAACCCGAAGAAGATGCCCTGCGCGCGCTCTGGCACACCGGCCCGGCCTTTGTGAAAGACGTGCTGGAGGCTCTGCCCGCCCCGCGCCCGCCCTATACCACCCTAGCCAGCACCCTGCGCAACCTGGAGCGCAAGCTGTATGTGCAGGCCGAAAAGCTCGGCAACTCGTTTCGCTACGCGCCGCTAGTGAGCGCTGAGGACTACCAGCGCCGCTCGCTGGGGACGCTGGTGCGCGAGCACTTCCAAAACTCTTATAAAGAGTTGGTTTCCTTTTTTGCGAAAGAGGAAAAAGTGAGCGCCGCCGATTTGGAGGAGATTCTGCGGCTCATCGAAAAGCCTAAATCGGAGTAGCCATGAGCGCCGTCCTCGTGTATCTGCTGAAGGCCAACGTGGTGCTGGCTTTATTCGCGCTGGCCTACTACGGGCTGCTGCGCCGGCTCACGTTTTTCACCCTGAACCGGGCTTACCTGCTGCTGGCACTGCTGTTTGCGGCCTTGTACCCGGCCCTGCCGGTGCCGGCGCTGCTGCCCGCCCCAGTGGCGGCCGAGGCATCGGTATCAATTCCGGCGCGCACAGCCGGCCCACGAATTACGTTCATTACCAGCGAGCCAGGGCGGGTGGCCCCGACTCCGGCGCTCGACTGGCAGGTAGTGGTAGTCGCTTTGTACGGGGTGGGAGCGGCAGCGCTGCTGCTGCGCCTGCTGGGCCAGCTGGCTAGCCTGGGGCTGCTCTGGCGGCGGTCGCGGGCAGCAGTGGTGCAGGGGCAGGCGGTGCGCGTGCTGCCCGGCGAAGGGGGAGCGTTCTCGTTTGGCATCAGCATTTTCTTGTTTGACAACAACTTACGCGCCGACCCCGCCACCCTGCGGGCCTTGCTGCGCCACGAGCAGGCCCACGTGCGGCAGGGTCATACCCTCGATGTGCTGCTGCTGCAAATAGCCGCGGCCCTGGCCTGGCCCAATCCGGCCGTGTGGCTGCTGCGCCGGGCGCTGCTCGACAACCTCGAATACCTGGCCGATACGGCCGCCCTGCAAACTGGCCTCGACCGCCGGGCTTACCAATACAGCCTGCTGCGGCTGGTGCCGCTGGCTGTTCCGACCCCGGCCCTGGCCTTTCATCTCCATTCGCTCACCCTCAAAAACCGTATCCACATGCTTAACCAACCTCATTCGTCGGCGCGCCAGTTTGGGCGCTACCTGCTGGCTGGCCCGCTGGTGCTAACGCTCACGCTGGGGCTGGCCGCCGCCCGGACCAAGCCGAGCCCGGCCCCGCTGCCCGCCGCGCCGCTGGCGGCCAGCCGCCAGCTAGCCGCACCGCAGCCGGTAGCCCCAGTATTGCCGGCCAGCGTGGCCGCGCCGGTAAGCAGCGCCCTGCGCACCACTACGGCGGCTGCCGGCCGCCAGCCCGCCGAAATAGCCCTGCTACCGGTGGTGCAACCGGCGCTTCAGCTGCCCGCCGCTAGCCCCCTGGCGCTGGCCCTGCCGGCCCAGACCGGCCCCGGCATTCCCCCCGATGCCCTGTATTTTCTGGATGGTAAGCCTAGCACGAAGGCCGCCGTTGATGCCCTTGATAAGGAAACGATTGCCAGCCTCGATGTGGTCAAGGGCAAGGAAGCCGTGCAGCGCCTCAAGCCCCTGAGTACGGCTTCGGCAGCTCTGGTGTACACTACCAAGGCCAATGTCAACTCGCCCGCCGTGCTGGCGCTGGCCGAGCAAGGCGACCTCGGGGCGGCCTACGAGTACCGGAAGATTGAAACGAACGCGGTGCCGCTCCAAACGCTGTCGTACATCGTGGCGCACTACCCCAACGACCGGCTGGTCGGGCTTCAGGAAGTAAAGAAAAAAAGCACCGGCGCCGTGGCCCGCTACCTAGTGATGTTGGCGCGCGGCCGGCGGCCATTTTATGTAAACCTCACGCCCAGCGGCGATTTTATTTCGGATACTGCCGGCAGCTAGCCTAGCCAACAAATAACTCATCAACAGCATCTTCGCCCTTACCAAACTTAGCCAATGCTACCCCAACTCACTACCGCCGCCCGCCGCGCCGGGCGCTCCCTGCTCCTCGCGCCGCTGGTGCTGGCCCTCGGCGCCGGCTGCTCGCACAAGACGGAGGAACCCCTGCTCGACAGCGCCACCAAGCCGCCGCTCAGCGTAGCCAACGCCGTTATTTTCATTGATGCCCAGCGCCAGGATTCGGCAGCTTTGCGCCGGCTGAGCCCGCAGGATATTGCCAGTATCAACGTGGTGAAGGGCGAGGAGGCGCGCAACTACGACCCCGCCGCCAGCGCGCCGGGCGTGCTGCTCGTCACGACCAAGCAGAACCAGAACCGCCCCGATGTGGTAGCCTTCAACGAGCGCCAGCACCTGGGCACCGCGGCGGCCCGCGCCCTGGCCCAGCGGATAGCCCAGCTGCCGCCCGACGCGGCTTATTTCCTCAACAGCAAACCCTCGACCCGCGAGGCCATCGCCGGGCTCGACTCCACGACTATTGCGCGCACCGACGTGTTGCAGGGCGCGGAGGCCGCCGCCCTCGCCCGCAATAGCAAGGTGCAGCTGGCCATCGCCGTCAAAACCTATTAGGCCAGTTGGGCCCGGCCCCGGCAGCCTTTTGGCCGTGGGCCAGGGCTAGCCAGTGCGTAAGAAAGAAGCGCTGCCACGGCGGCGGCTCAGCAGCTGGCACGGGCCGGCGCGTTGCTGGGCCGCCCCGCGGCGGCGCTTTCTTATATTTATCGCGTTCCTAATTCCTTAATTATTGATGCGCGTGCCTCGTTTACTAATACTTGTGGCTGGCCCGCTAAGACGCAGGATAGCCGGGCTAGCCCTACTGGCTGGGCTGGGGCTGCCAGCCACAGCACGGGCCCAGGCGCCGGCCAGGCCGGGGCTTCCCAGCCAGCCGGCGCCTTCGGCGGGCACTCGCATCACGCTCGATGGGCCGTCCCGCACGGGTCCGGGCCCAATCTTTTACCTCAATGGGCAGCGCTGCGATTCACTGCCTTTAATTACCCTTAATCCCGGTGATATTGCCAGCGTCGAGGTACCCAAAACCGGCGCCATTGCCCGCCAGCTAGGTCCCGATGAAGCTCAGCGGGGCGTCATTTTCATCACTACCAAAGCCGGCCAGCATACCCGCCGGGTGCGGGCCTTCCGGCGGCGGCTGGCCCGGCTGGAGCGGGCCGCCAACCCAGCGGCACCGGGAGCCGCGGCACCGCAGCGCCCGGCGGGCTAATGCGCCGCCCGGCCAGGGAGCTACTGGGCGAACCAGCAGCCGGGCGCCGCGTGTTGGCCGAGTGGGTGTAACTTGTTGCGGCGCGGGCCCCGACAGGGCTGGCCCGCCCCTTAGCCTATGACGATGGTAGCGGACCGGCCGGTGGCCGGGGTTTCTTCGACTGATTTTCCGGCCCTGGCCCAGGTGCGGGCCGAGCTGGAAGCCTACAAGCGCAAATTTTACCTGAGCCTGCTGGTGCGCGGCGGCCTGGTAGCGGCGGCGCTGCTGCTCAGCTTGTTCGTGGTATTCAACACCTTGGAATACTTCCTGTACCTGCCCACGGTGGTGCGGGCGGGGCTGCTGTTTGGCTTCCTGGCGCTGGCCGTGTACGCGGTGGGCCGCTGGCTGTGGCAGCCGCTGGCCGCCCTGGCTAACCTGCGCCGCCTGCTCAGCGACGAGCAGGCTGCCCGCCAGGTGGGCGAATTATTCCCGCAGGTGCAGGACCGCCTGCTCAATGCCTTGCAGCTACAAGGCCAAGCCCGCGGCAACGAGCTGCTGCTGGCCAGCCTGGAGCAGCGCGCCGCCCAGCTCCAAGGCGTCTCCTTCGCCGAGGGTATTGATATTCAGCAGCAAAGCCGGCCGCTGTGGAAATACGTGCTGCCGCCGCTGGCCATACTACTGCTGGCGCTGGCGTTCTTTCCGAGCTTCATCACGCAGAGCACCAGCCGCATCTGGCACTACCGGCGGCACTACTCGCGGCCCGCACCGTTTGATTTTGTTATTAAAAACAAGGCGCTGAAAGTTTTTAAAGGGGAGAATTTTACCCTCGATGTGGCCGTGACGGGCCAGGCCCTGCCCGCCAGCCTCAGCCTGCTGACCGAGGATGGCGCCGAGCGCCCGCTGGCCCCCGTGCCGGGCCACCCGGGTGCGTTTCGCTACACCTTCGAGCAGCCGGCCGCCGACGTTACGTTTCAGCTCAGTGGCGCCGGTTTCGTATCGGACGAGTACCAGCTCACGGTGCTGGAGCGGCCCGATTTGCGCGACTTCACGGTGCGCGTGACGTACCCGGCCTACACCGGCCGGGCCGCCGAAACCATTCGCAACGGCGGCAACCTGACTGTGCCCGAAGGCAGCCAGCTGCGCTGGGAATTCAACACGGCCGCCACCGAGGTGCTGGCCCTGCGCTTCGATAACCCCGCTGAAATGGTGCAGGCCAGCCGGCAGGGCGACAGCTTCGTGGCCGAGCGTCGGGCGCTACGCTCGCAGCCGTATTTAGTCCAACTGCGCAACGCGGCCAGCGCCAATGCCAACCCCATCAGCTACCAGCTCACGGTGCTGCCCGATGCGCCGCCCAGCCTGACGGTAGAGGCGTTTTCGGACACGACCTCGCTGCGCTACCTGGCGCTAGGGGGCTCGGCCACCGACGACTATGGCCTGACCGCGCTGCGCCTGCACTACCGCCTGCGCCGCGCCGGCACTGGGCCCAATGCGGGTGGCGGCTTCGCTAGCCGGCCGCTGGGCCTGCCCGGCGGCGCGGGCGGTACCTACGCCTACACCTGGAACCTAGCCCCGCTGGCCATGCAGCCCGGCGACCGCCTCGAATACTTCGTGGAAGCCGTGGACAACGACGGCGTGCACGGCCCCAAGAGCACCCGCTCGCGGCCGCTGGAGTTCCGGCTGCCTAGCCGGCGCGAGCTCGACAAGCAGCTGAACACGCAGGCCAATGCCGTGGCTAGCCAGCTGAGCTCGGCCGCCAAGCAGAGCAAGCAGCTGGAGCGCGAGCTGGCTAAAAGCCAGGACAAGCTCAAGACCAAGCGCGACCTCAGCCGCCAGGACCGCAAGCAGCTGGAAGACATGCTGGAGCAAAAGCAGCAGCTCGACCAGCAGGTGCAGGCCATGCAGCAGCAGTTTGAGCAGTTGCAAAAGCAGCAGGACCAGCTCAGCCCCAAAAGCGAGGAGCTGGCCCAGAAGGCCGAGGAGCTCAAAAAGCTCATGAACGACCTGCTCGACCCCGAAACCAAGAAACTCTACGACAAGCTGCAAAAGCTGCTCGACCAGCAAAAGCAGCCCGACGCCGAGATGCAAAAGCTATTGCAACAGCTCGAAAACAAGGAGAATACCCTGCAAAAAGAGCTGGACCGCGCCCTTGAAATGTTCAAGCAAATGCAGTTTGAGCAGAAAGCCGAGCAAACCGCCGACCGCCTCGAACAGCTGGCCAAGGACGAACAAAAGCTGGCCGAAAAAACCGCCGAAAATGACAAGAACAACCCCGATAATAAGCAGAGCGCCGAGCAGCAAAAGGCCCAGAACCAGCAGCTACAAAAGGAGCAGGCCCAGAAGCGCCAAGAGTTTGAAGAGCTAAAAAAGGACCTCGCCGACCTCAAGCAACAGGACAAGGAGCTAGGTGACCAGAATGAGTTGGATGAGCAGAAGCCCGACCAGCAGCAAACCGACCAGGATATGCAGGACGGCGAGCAGCAGCTGAGCAAAAACCAGAACCAGAAGGCCAGCCAGAGCCAGCAGGCCGCTGCCCAGCGCATGCAGAAAATGGCCCGCAAGATGAAGGACCAGATGAGCGACGACGAGCAGCAAAAGAAGCAGCAGAACGTGGACGACCTGCGCGACATTCTCGATAACCTCGTCACGCTCAGCTTTGACCAGGAAAAGCTGATGAAGGATTTCCGGGCCGTGGACCAGAGCGACCCGCGCTTCGTGCAGCTCGGCCAGACCCAGCGCAAGCTGCGCGACGATGCCCAGGTTATTCAGGACTCGCTGTATGCCCTGGCCAAGCGCGAGCCCAAAATTCAGAGCTTCGTGACCCGCGAAGTGGGCGAGATGAACGGCCGCATGGACGAGTCGTTCACGCACATCAAGCAGCGCGACGTGGCCCGCGCCACTGCCACCCAGCAGCAGGCCATGACCAGCATCAACAACCTGGCCCTCATGCTCTCCGATGCCCTCAAGCAGATGCAGCAGGAGTTGCAGCAGATGAAGGGCCAGGGCCAGGGACCACCCCAGCCCGGCAGCGGCAAAGGCAAGAAGAAGGGCAAGGGCAGCTCGCCCGGCCCCGGCAGCCTGGGCAAGATGCAGCAGCAGCTCAACGACCAGATTCAGCAGCTCTCGCAGAGCGGCAAAACCGGCCGCGCCCTCTCGCAAGAGCTGGCCCGGCTGGCTGGCCAGCAGCAGATGCTGCGCCAGGCCATGCAGCAGATGGGCAACCTGCAGCCCGGCGGCGGCAAGCCCGGCGGTAAGGAAGGCGGCAAAGACGGCCAGGGCAACAAGCCCGGCGAAGGCAAGGACGGCCAGGGCGGGGGCGGCAGCGCCGCCGAGATGAAGAAAATGATGGAGCAAACCGAGACCGACCTTGTCAACAAGCGCCTCACCGAGGAAACCATCCAGCGCCAGCGCCAGATACTGACGCGCCTGCTCGAAGCCGAGAAGTCGGCCCGCGAGCGCGACCAGGACACCAAGCGCGAGGCCCAGGCGGCCCAAAATCATCCGCCCGTGTTCCCGCCCGCCTTTCAGAAGTATAAAGCGGCTACGCCCGCGCAGCAAACCGAAATGTTGCGCCGCCAGCAACCTACGCTAACCCCTTACTATCAAGAGAAAGTGAGCCAGTATTTTAGAGTTAATCACTAAAATATTTGCAACTCGTTTCGGCGCCCTACGTAGAGGCGGGTTGCTACGCCTAAAAATTCAGGCAGTGCCCAGCCAAGTGGCCGAAAACCACCGTACTAGGGCCTTGCCGTTTTTTTGCCTATAATTTTCTACTTTTGCCGTCCTGTTTGCCGCGCCGCTCTTTCTATACCTTCGCACCCCTTTATGAAGCAGGTTAAAATTCAGATTCCATCGCTCGTGGAAAATATCCGCGTCGTGGAGAGCTTCATTGATAATTCCAAGGACACGTTCCAGATTGAGGACGACATCTACGGCAACATCATGGTGGCCGTCACGGAAGCTGTTAACAACGCTATCCGTCACGGCAATAAGTTCGATAAAGATAAAAACGTCTACCTCTCGCTCTACGTCAATCCCAACCAGTTGAAATTTGAGATTGAGGACGAGGGCACGGGCTTTGACTACAATAACCTCGACGACCCCACGGCCCCCGAAAACCTGGAAAACCCCGGTGGGCGCGGCATTTTTCTCATTCGCCACTTGGCCGATGAAGTCGAATTCAGCAAGGACGGCCGTCGCCTGGAGCTGACGTTTGCCCTGCACCCCGACGCCCCCGCTACCCCTGAGCACGCCGCGGCATGAGCCTAGCCCCCGCCGCCGGCGTGCGCTACTTTGAGGCGCCCGGCATCGAGTTTGTAGTCGAGGACGTGCCCGAGTTTGGCCTGCGCGACGCCGAAGACCTCGTGGCCTGGATAGAGCGCATCGCGGCGGTGCACGAGTACCGCATTGCGCAGCTCACGTTCATCTTCTGCACCGACGAGTACCTGCACAAGCTCAACGTGGAGTACCTCAACCACGACACGCTCACCGACATCATCACCTTCGATAATGCCGACGATGCCGAAGTGCTGGAAGGCGATATCTTTATCTCGGTCGAGCGGGTAGCCGACAACGCCAAAGACCTGAATGTCAGCTTTCGCGACGAGCTGCACCGCGTCATGATTCATGGCGTGCTGCACCTGCTGGGCTACCACGACAAGGATTTGCTGAGTCAAACCGCCATGCGCCGCAAGGAGGATTATTGCCTCTCGCTGCGCACCTTTTAGGGCCGGCCGCGTTTTGGGGGCATGAGTGTCGCGCTGTCTCGCCTACCCGGCGATTTTCTGGATTACTACCTCGCCCAGGGCTACTACCGCATGGGGCAAAACCTGTTTACCTGCCGGTTTTTACCCCTCGAAACCGGCCTGTACACCACTCACTGGCTGCGCTTGGCCGTGGCCAGGGTGGCCTACGGCCCCAAGCAGCGCCACCTGTTTCGGCTCAATGACCGCTTTATGGTGGGCGTGCGGCCCTTCCGGCTCACACCGGAGTACGAGGCGCTGTATGCGCTTTATTATCAGTCGATTGATTTTGACGCCAACCCCTCGCTAGGAGATTTGCTGCTGGAAGGCAGCCCACACAATATCTTCGACAGCCACGTGCTGGAAGTGCGCGACGGCGAGCGCCTTATCGCGGCCGGCGTTTTTGACCACGGCACTGATAGCATTGCGGGCATCGTCAACTTTTACGACCCCGCTTACCGCAAGCACAGCCTGGGCAAGTACCTGATGCTGCTCAAGTTAGAGCACACCCGCCGCCACGGGCTAGCCTATTATTACCCCGGCTATCTGGTGCACAATTTTCCCAAATTCGACTATAAGCTGTGGGCCTGCCCGGCGGCCACCGAGGTGTTCAACGCCCGCACGCACCAATGGCGGCTTTTCAGCTGGGAGGAGGTGAACCGGGAAGCCGCCCGCCTGCTGGCCGACCGCGAGGCTAGTGACTTAGTTGAAGAAGCGGAGTAAACGCAGCAATTATTGGTACTAGCGCATTAATCTTTGCGTAGCCACTCCGTCCCGTCGTGCCATGCTCCGCCTTACCCGAACTACTTCCGAAAACCCTGATTTCCAGCAACTAGTGCAGCTGCTCGACCGCGACCTGGCTCAGCGCGATGGCGACGAGCACGGCTTTTATGCACAGTACAACACGATTGCGCTGCTCAAGCACGCCGTGGTGGCCTACGCTGGCGACGAGCCGGTAGGCTGCGGGGCTTTTAAAGAGCACGCCCCAGGCTCGGTGGAAATAAAGCGCATGTTTGTGCAGCCGGCGCACCGGCAGCGGGGCGTGGCCCGGGCCGTGCTGGCTGAGTTGGAAACGTGGGCCGCCGAGTTGGGCTACGCCGGCTGCGTGCTCGAAACGGGCAAGCGCCAGCCCGAAGCCATTGCCCTCTACCAACGCAGCGGCTACGCCTTCACGCCCAACTACGGGCAGTATATCGGCATTGACAACAGCGTGTGCCTGCGCAAAATGCTCACGCCGTAGGGTAAGCCTTTTTGTGGCGAACTTTGTAGCCTATTTCTGTTGTCCTGGAGAGCAATTATTACTGCCAGGCCATTTCTAGCGCTACTGTCTATGTCTATGTTCTCCGATACTGAATACGACCTCATCGTGGTGGGTGCGGGCCACGCCGGCTGCGAGGCCGCCGCCGCCGCCGCCAACCTCGGCTCGAAGGTGCTGCTGGTGACGATGAACATGAACACCATCGCCCAGATGTCGTGCAACCCCGCCATGGGCGGCGTGGCGAAGGGCCAGATAGTGCGCGAGATAGACGCGCTGGGTGGGCAGTCGGGCCTCATCACCGACCGCACCATGATTCAGTTTCGGATGCTCAACCGCTCGAAAGGCCCCGCCATGTGGAGCCCGCGCGCGCAGAGTGACCGTATGCGCTTTGCCGAAGAGTGGCGCCTCACGCTGGAGCAGATTCCGAACGTGGATTTCTGGCAGGAGGCCGTGACCGGCTTGCTGGTGGAAAACGATACCTGCGTGGGTATTACCACGGCGCTGGGCATCGAGTTTCGTAGCAAGACGGTGGTGCTCACCAACGGCACGTTCCTCAACGGCCTGATTCACATCGGCGAAAAGAACTTCGGCGGCGGCCGGGCGGCCGAGAAAAACAGCCGCGGCATCACTGAGCAGCTCGTGGAGCTGGGCTTCGAGGCCGGGCGCATGAAAACCGGCACGCCGCCCCGCGTGGACGGCCGCTCGCTCGATTACTCCAAGATGGAGGTGCAGGACGGCGACCAGAACCCCAGCCGCTTCTCGTACCTCGACACGCCGCGCCTCACCGGGCAGCGGCCGTGCTACATCACGTATACCAACGAGCGGGTGCACGAGATTTTGAAAGAGGGCTTCGAGAAGTCGCCCATGTTTCAGGGCCGCATCAAGGGCCTGGGGCCGCGCTATTGCCCGAGCGTAGAAGACAAAATCAACCGCTTCGCCGACAAGGACCGCCACCAGATTTTTGTGGAGCCCGAGGGCTGGAGCACCGTGGAATGCTACATCAACGGCTTCAGCAGCTCGCTGCCCGAAGACGTGCAATACCGCGCCCTGCGCGAAATCGCGGGCTTTGAAAAGGCCAAGATGTTCCGGCCCGGCTACGCCATTGAGTACGACTTCTTCCCGCCCACGCAGCTCACCAACACGCTCGAAACCAAGCCGGTGCGCAACCTTTGGCTGGCGGGCCAGATAAACGGCACCACCGGCTACGAGGAGGCCGCCTGCCAGGGCCTGATGGCCGGCATCAACGCCCACCAGCGCGCCCACGACAAGCCCGCCTTCACGCTGCGGCGCGACGAGGCCTACATCGGCGTGCTCATCGACGACCTCATCAACAAGGGCACCGACGAGCCCTACCGCATGTTTACGAGCCGCGCCGAGCACCGCATCCTGCTGCGCCAGGACAACGCCGACCTGCGCCTCACGCCCCAGGCCCACACCCTGGGCCTGGCCAGCGACGAGCGCCTGGCCCGCGTGCGCCAGAAGGAGGCCGACACCGCCGCCGTGCTGGCCGTGCTGGAGAAATTCGCCATCGAGCCGGCCTCGATAAACGGCTTTCTGGCTGAGAAAAACTCGGCCGAGATTCACGAAAAAACGCGGGCCATCAACCTGCTGCGCCGGCCCAATATCGAGCTACCTGAGCTGGCCGGGTTCCTTCCCGAGCTGGCTGAGAAGCTGGCCGCTTTCAGCGAGGAAGCCCAGGAGCAGGCCATCATCCAGACCAAGTACGAGACGTATTTGCAGAAGGAGCAGCAGCAGGCCCAGCGCATGCGCGAGCTGGAAGACTTCCAGATTCGGGGCCGCCTGAACTACGGCGCCATGCCCGCCCTCAGCCACGAGGCCCGCGAGAAACTGCTCAAGATTCAGCCCGAAACGCTGGGCCAGGCCAGCCGCATCAGCGGCGTGAGCCCGGCCGACGTGTCGGTGCTGATGGTGTATTTGAACCGCTAGTGGCACCCGTTGCACCGCCCGCCCGGCGCTGGCCGCTGGGCTGGGTGGCGGCAGCCGTGCTCCTGCTGGATGGTGGCGTTGCCGGCTGGTGCGTGGCCTACTTGCTTTATGCCAATAAGATTCCGGTGGGCTATTTTCCTTATTTCTTTAACCTGGGCCCGGGGCTGCTGGGGGCACTGGCGGGGCTAGGCCTGTTGGCGCTAGGGCTGGCATTGGCGAATGCTTTTCGCCGGCAATGGCGCCGGGCATTCGCTTGGCTTTTGCTGGCCGTGCTTGGTGGTGGTAGCGCCGGGCTGGGCTCTTTTCCGGTAATGCTGGTGGTAGGTGCTTTCATAGCCGATGATGGCCACCAGAACGACTAGCCCGCCGCCGGGCGGCTTAGTGCAATACCGGTTTCTACTTGCGAACTTTACCGGAATTTATCTCCCCCTGCGTATCCACTAGTGCCTACCGAATTATTAGCCAGTTGCCCGGTGTGCGGCAGCCCCGACCTCCGCGACAAGCTGCACGTGCAGGACAAGTCGGTGAGCCAGGAGACGTTTGCCATTCAGCAGTGCCAGGCGTGCGGATTTCAGTTTACCAACCCGCGGCCCGATGCGGCCAGCATTGGTAAGTATTACGAGTCAGACGCTTACGTATCGCACAATTCGGCCGCTCAGGGACTAGTAAACCGCTTGTATAAGGTGGCGCGCTACTTCACGGTACACCGCAAGGTGGCCTTGATAACCAAGCTCAACGGCGGCCGGCCGGGCCGGCTGCTCGACTACGGCTGCGGCACGGGCCACTTTTTGGCCGGCGCCCGGCGCGCCGGCTGGCAGGTAACGGGCCTGGAGCCCAACGACCGCGCCCGCCACGACGCGGCGGCCCGCGTGGGCCAGCCCATTCTGGATGCCGCGGCCCTGCCCGGGCTAGCCCCCGGCGGCTTCAACGTGGTGAGCCTCTGGCACGTGCTGGAACACGTGCACGCGCTCGACGCCACCCTGGAAGAGTTGATTGCCAAGCTCGCGCCCGGCGGCAAGCTGCTCGTGGCGGTGCCTAACGTGGAGAGCCTCGACGCCCAGCACTACCGCCAGGACTGGGCCTCGTACGATGTGCCGCGCCACCTCTACCACTTCGTGCCAGCCACCATGCAACGCCTGCTGGCCCGCCACGGCCTGCGCGTGGTACAAACCCTGCCGCTCCCCCTCGATGCCTACTACATCAGCATGCTGAGCGAGCGCAACCTGGCCCCCGAGCGAATGGGCGGGGCGCTGGCCGTGCTCAAGGCGGGCTACAAATCAAACCAGTACGCGGCCCAGCACGGCGGGCAATATTCGAGCCTGCTCTACGTAGCTGAGCGCGCCGACCAGGGCCGCTAGCCTCGCGCCCGGCCGGCGGGGTACTTTTGCACCGGTTTTTCCGCCGTTTTTGCCGATGAGTGTTCGCGCTGCTTTTTTGTTGACAAAGTTTCACCTGGCCGGGGCTAGCCAGCGCGGCGGCGCCCGGGCGGGCCTGGCGCTGGGCAGCCTGCTGGCGCTGGGCAGCTGCGCGGCCATCAGCTCGCCGCAGGGCGGGCCGCGCGACCGCCAGCCGCCGCGCCTCGTGGCTACCTCGCCCGACAGCGCGGCCCGCAACGTGAAGCAGCAGTTTATCCGGCTCAAGTTTTCGGAGCCCATTCAGCTCAAGGAGCTGTCGAAAAACCTGCTCATCACCCCCCAACTGCCGCCCGACAACTCGTACTCGGTGCTGGCCGACCGCGACTACATCACGCTCACGTTCAAGAAGCCGCTGGAGGCCAACACGACCTACTCGTTCAACTTCCGCAACGCCATTGTGGATGCCAACGAGAGCCTGCCGGCCAAGTACCAGGCCCTGAGCTTCAGCACCGGCGCCACCCTCGACTCGGGCCGGGTGCGCGGCTCGGTGACCGACTACCTCACGGCCCGCCCCGCCGCCGACGTGCTGGTGGGCCTCTACCGCACCACCGACACCGTGGGCGTGCGCCGGGGCCAGCCCTACTACCTGGCCCGCACCGATGCCAAGGGGCAGTTTCAGCTTAATTTTATCCGGGTGGCGCCCTACAACATGTACGCCTGGGTCGATAAGAACAACAACAACCGCTTCGACGACGGCGAGAAAATCGGCTACCTGCCCGCGCCGGTGCCGGTAAGCGACACCACCGGGCCGCGCGCCCTGCTGCTGGTGCGCCCCGACCGCCTGCCCCCCCGCCGCACCGGCCTCGAAACCACTGCTAGCCAGGTGCGCGTCTCGTTTGGCGAAGGCCTGCAAAGTGCCACCCTGGCCCCGCTGGCCCCGGCCGACGCGGCGGGCCTGGCCGCCGTGCAAAACGCTACCGAAATCACCGACCAGGGCCGCAGCGTGCTGCTTTTCAAAACCCCAGCCCTGGTGGATGGCCGCTACCTGCTGGCCGCCACCGACAGCGTAGGCAACGAGCGCCGCGACACTATCAACGTCCGCTTCCCGGTGCCCACGGCGGCCAGCAAGCGCCCGGCGGCCTTGCCGGGCACCGCCGTGGTGGGCAATCCGCGCGCGGTGTATCGGCAGGGCCGGGTGCAGTTTCGCTTTCCGGTGCCGGTGCAGCTGGCGGCGGGCAAGAGCCCCGGCACGCTTACTGAAGATTCGCTGAAAACCCGCGCCCTGCGCGTGCCCGCCGAGGCCAGCCTCAACGCCAGCCGCACCGAGCTGACGGTGAACCTCGACACCAAGGCGCTGAAAACCGTGGAGATTCGCCTCGACAGCACGGCCCTGCTGGCCGTGACGGGGCAGTCGCTACAGTTGCGGCGGCCGCTGCGGCTGGCGGTGGTTGACCAGGACCCCAGCGGCCAGGTTACGGGTACCATCACTACCAAGTACAAGTCGTACGAGGTGCAGTTGCTGGACGAGAAATACCAATTGGTGAGGCAGCTGCGCAACCCGCGCGGCACCTATCGCTTCGATTACCTGGCGCCCGGCAAGTATCGCCTGCGCGTACTCATCGACGCCGATGGCGACGGCCGCTGGCGCGGCGCCGACCCCAACCTGAAGCAGGCACCCGAGCCCATTTTCCTTTATCCTAAGCTGCTGGAGGTGCGCGCCGGCTTCGAATTCGTGGAGCCGCTGGCGTTTTAGCCTATTCACCACGGCTAGCCCGCTTTCTGCTTTTCCCAGCGCCACTTGTGCATAAGCGGCCGTCAACTCTGGTTGGTGGCCGCTTTTTTGTGGCCACTGTGCATAACTAAGCTGCATTTCCAGTTACTGAGCGCAGCTTTTGCAGTTTATACACGAGTTATCCACCATGTTATCCACTGGTATGAGCTAGCCGGGTATTTTCTGTGGAAAACTGTGGGGAAAGGTGGGGGACACCAGTGGATAAAATGCGGACAAGTTTTTTTGGTGGCGCAGCCCGGCTAGCAGTGCGGCGGCCGTGTGGATAACCGTGGATAACTCCGCAGGGCTACGCACACTATCCACACAGCCCCCACACTGTGAATAGTGGATAAGTGGATAACCGCTGTGAATAGTGGATAACCTGGCTAAGTTCTTGACGAATACCCAGATGATATACACATTGGCTGTGAATAGCCGGTGTATAAGCCCATAGTTACCCACCCGTTATCCACGCTGTGGACAACTTTTCAATCTTATCCACTTATCCACTGCCCTGATGGATGAGAATGAAAAGAGATTTTTTAAAAAAGAAATTAATCCACAGTTTAGGTCTGTGGAAAACCCCGCGCCGTGGAAAACCCACCGGCCGGGAGTTGGGCTCAGGCTGGCGCCAACCCGGGGGGCTAGCCGGCCGTTGTGCACAAGCCGGTGGATAAGTGCCGCGCTCCGCTAGCCATGCCCTTCGACTACACCCTGGATTTTCACACGGTCGACTTTCGCCAGCACCCCGAGCTCTACCGCGTGGGCAAGGGTGAGCAGGGCGTGCTGCTGGTGCAGCCCTACAAGGGCGAAATCCTGCCCCACTGGCGCTTCAAGGATGCCGTGGCGGCCCGGGAGTCGTCGACGGCCATCTGGGGCCTGCTGGAGGCTTATTTAAAGGCCGGCGACTTTGTGGGGGCCGACATGGCCCGCAAGTTTTTGCAGATGGGCTACACCCGGGCCCGGCGCTACGCCAACCACCAAGGCGGCAAGAAGTACGCCGGCCCGGTGCCCGACGACAAAAAAGGCCAGAGCGGCGCCCACGGCCGGGCCGAGCTGCCGCGTAATGCCCACCCCGATGTGGATAAAGTAGAAGCCGCCGCCATTTTCAAGCAGAAGTGGGACGAGGCCCGCGCCCTGCCCGAGTACCAGCAGCAAAAGGCAGCCTTCGAGGCGCGCTACGGCAAGTAGCCCGGGAGTTATGCACCGCCGTAATCCACAGGCTGTGGAAAACTATCGGCTGAAACTAACCCGTATACCCTAGCTGCCGGGTACTTCATTGGTTGCCCACCCGGCTACCTTTGTACGCAATTCTCAACAACCCCCCGTTCCCCATGAGCACCCCCGCCAACACCCCTAGCAGCATCGAGGAAAACGAAATCATCCTGGGCACCGGCATGGGCCCGCTGCGCTTCGGCACCACCATGGACGAGGTGCGCACCCTAGTGGGCGAGCCCGAAGAAATCGACGAGTC
>Ga0160429_1000319_pt1 | contig 52412 bp, 48 predicted proteins | sample SolpanmetagenomR_FD_108199 | JGI IMG/M metagenome (GOLD analysis project Ga0160429, IMG submission 108199) | Solar panel surface microbial communities from Lawrence Berkeley National Laboratory, California, USA - R | ecosystem: Engineered > Built environment > Solar panel > Unclassified ... | reverse complement strand
TTGCGTACCCTCGATTCTGTAGATCTTGTTCATAGCGTTCTCATCCTCCTCGGTGATGATCTTGTTGGCACGGTCCATGGTCTCACGGTCCTCACCAGTCTGGAAACGCCATTGAATGTACTCAGAAGGAGTCTTGTCCAAGTGGTGGTCGATATGTGCGAAAGCGTGCTGCTTGATGTACGCGATACGGATATTCTCGTGCTGGTAGATCTCACCAACAGTAGGGATGAGCTCACCAGTGATGACGTTAACAAGAGTAGACTTGCCGGCACCATTAGGACCAATGACAGCGATACGAGAACCTAGCGAACATTGCAGGTTGATGTCCTGAATTTGAGGCTTGGAAGTACCAGGGTATTGGAAGGTCATGTTGGTGACCTTCAGAATAGCCTTGGCCTTGGTCTTGACACCCTCGAGGAAACCGGGCTCAGGGAACTTGAACTCCATCTCGGAAGCGCCGAGCTCGTAGTATGACCTGGCAGAAGGCACACGCTTGACGAACTCGCTGAGCTTACCACGGTAACGCTTGAGCTTGAAGCGCTCGTAGTGGATGACGTGCTGGATAACATCGTCGAGGAAACGAGAGTCGTGGGAGATGATGATGGAGGTACAAGGAGAAGAGGTGAGGTAGTCCTCGAGCCACTTGACGTTCTTGACATCCAAGTGGTTGGTGGGCTCATCGAGAAGGAGAATATCGGGCTTCTCGAAGACAGCACGAGCCAAAGCAAGCTTCATCTTCCATCCTCCAGAAAGAGCAGAGATCAAGCCGTTGACCTGGTCCTCGTTGAAGTTGAACTCGTCGAGAGTCTTCCTGACGTCCTCCTCGGAAGTCTCAATACCAACTTGTTTCAGCTTCATCATGGTCCAGCCAATGGTGGTCAATTCGGTGTCGGCAGAGTCCAAGTCGTGCTCGACGTACACAGTCTTGACCTCGGATTGCTTGGGGAAACCCTCAACCTGCTCGTTATTGATAGCACGCATAAGAGTTGTCTTACCAGATCCGTTGGGGCCGAGAAGACCGTATCTCTGACCACGCTTGAGGCGTAGAGACGTTTGGTTGAGCAGAATCTTAGCACCATAAGCCAAGTTGAAGGTACAGTTGCAAAGATCCTCGCCCTCCTCCTCGTCGGCCTCAGTCTCGTTCTCAGCACCGGCCTGGGGAGAGGCACGCTTGCGAAGTTGCTCGGCAATCTTCTTGGCCTCAGAGTCACCAACGAGAGTGATGAGGTAAGGAACGGTGTGGGTGATCCAGCTGATCTCCTCAACCTCCTTCTCGTCGACGAGCTGACCAGCAATGGCGGAGATGAAGTCGATGATGGCAGGGTGCTTGTCAGCAACAGCCTTGTGATTAGACGACAAGCAGTCCTTGAGGATGGCGGAAATGGTGGAAATATCGCCAGCCTTGGAGACTTCAGGAATCTTGCCATCTACGACGTTACCAACACGGCAAAGAGTGTCAATGGCCTGCTGAGTCTTCTCACGTGCCTCTGGGTCGGCGAGAGTTTCGTTGTTCTTGTGGCAAGAAGGGAGAAGCTTGGGCAAGAAAGCAGCAACGATCTGAGGGTCCTCCACGAGCTTACACATGTTGTCGATAATGACGGCAGACTTACGCTTGATGGCAGTCTCGCGCTCGACGAGACCACGCTCAAGAAGAGGGACCATGATAGCAAGAGTAGGCTCGTGCACGTCAGTGACGAAGGTGGTGGCACCGAGCAAGTGAACAGTCTCGGGGACGTTCTCGGGCTGGGCGATACACTTGATGAGCTCGGGAATGAAACGCTCGATATCCTTGTTGGAGATAAGCTGGCAGATCTTCTCCATGGTCTGGTAAGCGGCCTTCTTGACTTCAGGCTTGGTATCCCACATCGTCTCGGAGATGATGGGGATCAAGTCGGGAACACGGAAAGAAGTTTGTGCGGGAGAACTCTCGCAGAGAGCCTCAATACATCGAAGGTCGGCCATCTTCTCTGGCCACTTCTGGGCGGTCCGGAGACTGTGAATGTAGTGAGGAATGAGAACCTTGATGGCGTTGGCGTTGGCAGCCTTGGTGATCATGATGGCGCATTCAGTGGCAGCGTTCTTGACAGGGACCATCTTGTCACCGACAGCGGAGAGGACGAGGGGGAGCATGTCCACGATGTAGGGCTCGATGGCGGGAGAAATGTTGGCGTGTTGGACAATGGCGCGAATGGCGTCCAGCGCCCTCTCACGTGCAACAGCATCCTTCTTGTTGCCGAGCTGCTTCTTCAAGAGGTCAACAACCTGCGTGGGGGCAGCCTGCTCCTCGATGTCGCCGTTCACGTAGTTGGCGAGGTTGAGCGAAGCAGAGTTGATGTCGGACTGCTCCTTGGAGATGGTCAACTTCTGGAGGAGCTCCTCAAGAACCTTGACGGCGTTCTTGTTCTCGCTCTTGATTTGGCCCTTGGTGTGGTTGGCCTCTGTTGAAGACATGATGGGTGGTTGTCTTCGTGAAAAGAAAAAAGTCTGTCAGGGGCGTCTGAATAGACAAACGGAAGCAGAGAACTTTTGCTCTACTTGGGAAACGCACTAATCCTTGATCTCAGGATTGTACGCAGGACGTTAAAGAGAGACGAAGGGGTATCAAAGGAGATGGATGGGGGTGGTGAGAGAAAGCAGAGTGGGAGTGAAAGGAAGTCGGCGGTGCTTATATTTTGTTTTGAGAGGGGCTAACAAAAAAAAAATACGTTGGTCGTTGAGACACTCCAACCAATCAAAAGCTTTTGTTACCCCTTTATTTGTTATGTCCTCCCCAACTTCTAGAAGGAGCTTATTTGCCACCTACACCACCAATGTTGGTGGTTTTTTGCGCACCAAATCAGTGGCAAAGCTGCATTATGGCCTATCTCACTAACTTGCTGCACAAGAGCAAAGAGCATTTGGTCAGCAGCACTTCCGTAAGACTCGTGGCTATGTTGGAAGGTAAGGCATGTCTTCATGTCTTGTTACGTTGAAGAACGGTGACTCATCCTCAAAAGCGTGAAGTTGAGGACAAAAAGAGCCAACGCAAGAATCGGTTGCTAAATGGGATGGATGTGTAGAGGATGTTTTGTCCATATTGTTTATTTCTAATACTGAATGAATTACATTACGCATTGCTACTTCTATCTCGTATCACATTTTAGTGTCCCGTGCCTCCATTCTTTTCATGCCAGACTCAATAAGTAGTGAGGGCAGGAGAGCCTTTCGCAGGTGGGTCGGAGAACTTGGTCTCAACGTAGACCTTCTGCATGTGATCTTGCTTCGCATCGAAGATGTGGTAGACCTTCTCCAAGTCATCAACACGAACACGGTGAGAGACCATCTTAAGAGGCTCAATTTTCTCCTCCTGAATCCACTGCAACAACTTCTCCCAGTAAAGGTGTACAGGTGCTTGACCATTACCAATCAACCGCACACCACGCTCCATGAGTGATCCGATGTTGAAGTGGTTGCAATATCCGACGTAGACACCAGTGATACCGCAACGACCAAAAGACTTTACGGATGTAATCATCTCGTTGACAAGCTCGGATGTATCCGTCTCAGCACCGAGAGCCATCTCAATCTTATGGGCGTAACTCTTTGCGTACTCGCCAGCAGCACACTCAAGAGCAACATCAGGACCTTCGTGAACCATCTCCTTGAGCTTGCTCGTGACAGTCTCACCAGACTTTAGTGTGGCGAAGTTGAGTGATTCAGTACCGGACTTCTCGGCAACGAAGTCGAGACGCCATTGTACACTGTCGACCATGATGACACGAGAAGCACCCTCAATAAAGGCGTAGTCCGCACACATTTGACCGATAGGACCAGCACCCCAAATGGCCACGACATCTCCCTTCTTGACTCCAGTGTCAACGACGCAGTTGTATGAAGTGGAAAGAACATCGGAGAGGAAGAGTGCTACGAATATCTGTTAGCAAGAGCGACGTCTGTAGCAGATGCAATCTTAACATACCCTTCTCGTCCGGAACTCCATCAGGGATTTTGAGCAAGTTGACATCACCAAAAGGTACACGGACGTACTCGGCCTGTCCACCAGCAAAGCCACCGGTGAAATGGGAGTACCCGAACATGCCAGCAGTGTGTCCTCCATACATGGCGTACTCCATCTTGTTTGAATTCGTCCTTTCACATTGACTGCTCAACTTCTTCTTGCAGTACATGCAATCACCACATGCGATCTGGAAACTGGCAACAACTCTGTCGCCTACATTCAGGTTGGGAACCTTGGAACCCTTCTCTTTGACTCTTCCGCAGAACTCGTGGCCGAGGATGTCGCCGCTTTCCATCTGAACGACGGAGCCATGGAGGAGATGGAGATCGGAACCACAGACCGTGCTGCCAGTGACTTCGAGAATGACATCGCGGTCCTCTACGACGATGGGACGAGGTACTTCCTTGACCTTGACGTCGCCTTTGCCCATCCAGCAGAGCGCCTTCATGGTCTCGGTGGGGTGACCATACTTCGCACGGTCGCGGGCGGGGTTGGTGATATCCTGATGTGAGAGTTAGCATTGGGACGAGATGGCATTGTTTCTATTGCGCACCTGTTCGGTGTCTGCATTGTCCTTGTGGCCAATGAACTTCTCAACGAGAGCAGCTGCTTGTGTGAGAGACATGATTGATGTGATAATGTGGTAATTTTGTGGATGAGGTCGGATGGGATGGAGGGGTTGATCGAGGTTAAGACTGCATTTCTCCAAGAGGGGCAGTTAAATTCCCATTGATGTCATGATCAATAATCAGCTCGCTTAGCTCATTTTGCCTAGCGCGCTTAGAATCTCCCACCAAGTTGCAAATATATCAAGCATGATATTGTTGATAAAAACGCAAATGAGGCTAGTCTGAAAGACAGACCTCTGAAGATGTAGCGTGTCGTGTTTCTTCTAAGCGATGTCTCATGATATGGATATGCTCATGCTACATATTGTCGACCATGTTTCACATTCTGAAACTCAGGCTAATATAGTCAGGCATGTTTCAATGTGAGAAGACGACAGTCACAGGAATCAGCATTAATTTATTCGAATTTTTTCCCTAGTCCATTAGCATTCCATTACATCCTCCGGCCAAATCCTCTCAGCACTGCTTTTCTGCACTCAATAAGCACCAGCCCTTTTGGTATAAGCTGGCTGAGGACTGGCCACCACTGTCCCATATCCACTCTGCACAAGCGCATCAGCCTTCAGCTCAAAGCTCGACAACTTGGCACCTCCAGCCTGTTGAGCCCATAGCGTCATGGCGACCCAATTTGTGCCTCTGTAGTTGAGAATACCCTCAGGGACTGGGAAGGAGGTCTGAGGTCCGATGTTATTAACTGTGTTTCATATTAGCCAAGGCAATGCACAACAGAAGCAGCAAGATGATATAGAACCTACCATATTTCCCAAATTGATAACCATTCACGAAAAGTTGTGCTCGGAAGTCGCTTGTGGATCCGTTGGTTGCGGTTGTGTTGCCAAAGACAAAAGAAAGTGGAATGTCGTAGCCAGTTGGCAGATTAAGATCAAAAGAGGTGCTGTAAAACGCCACACCAGCCTGAGTCGTGCCAGTCATAGGACTACTATCAGTCCACCCAGAAGACGGTGGGCTGGGTTGATGCCATCCTTGTCTTTCAGCGTAAAGGGCACCTTCGTTCAGCGGTCCTCGTATGAGGTCGACGTAATCTTCGCCATGGAGATTGCCGGTGACCTTCCAGGTCACAGCAGTCGCGGGACGGCCAGCGAGGGTATAATTCAGTATACCGCGAGGCGTCTTCATGTCTGTGTTCGCATACCCATCACCAGGGTAGTAATGTTCGTCGTTGCCCATGTGGTCGATCACTACCGTAAGAACATAGTTCGTGCCCGTTGCGAGTTTGGGTAAGGTGAACGTATCGTTGTGCTTTGCAGCTGATCCACTTCCGGCCCAACTACCTATATAGGTTGTGTTTAGCCAGGCTGACATGCCGTATGCTGAACCGCCTTGTGTCTGCAAGTAGATTGTACTCTCATTGCCTTGTGCTATGAAGTGGCCACGGTAGATCAAGGATCCAGTACTGTAACCGTAGTCGCCAGAGAAGAGACTGACAGGTGTGGTGTTGTTGACAAAGGAGTTATGTGTTCGCGTCAGGTTTGCTACGGTCCAGGCACTGTCGTCGTAGTTGTTCTGGATCTCAGGTAAGGAGTCAACTTGCTTCCAGTTGGTTAAAGCAGGTAGATAAAACTGAGGAGTGGTATACATCAACTGCGCACTAATGATGGTGGTTGCCTTGTCTTGCTTGAAGGTGAGGGGCTTGCCGTTGAAGTTTAGCATGGCTAGACCAGAAGGAGCGCCAGAAAGAACCTCGAGAGTAGCAGTAGCATTAAGGTCTCCAACAATGTTCAGGTTCGTTCCAGTCACGCTAGCATTGCGGAGGAGATATCCTGCATTCGCGACAAAAGTTTGGCCTTTAGACATCGGGAGCACCCAATAATTGTATGCGCTCTGCCTGTCGAGAATGTGAATAAACAGCTTCCCAACCTTGACGATACGACGATCTTTAGTGGTGGACCAGTTGAGTACGGTTGAGCCTGCAATTCGGGAGATTTCGACATTATCACCGTCAACGAGTGTTGCCTTTGGATTCGACTTGAAAGCAAGCTCGTGTCGTTCTCCAGGACCACCGTACACAACCAGCAGGTTGTTAGTGTGAGTCATGACTTCCGCAGTGGAATACAGAATAGTATGAGAGCCGACCTTGTAATCACTGACATGGATCTTAGAATCACGACCAGTAAGAGTGAGCTGACCACCAAGCTGTGGTACCTTGATCATACCCTTGCTTGTTGAGAATGTGAAGAAGTAGTTGGTCGCGTTGAGCGAGTTGTAGGTATTGTGACGAACGACATAGAAGTTGGTAGCAGTACCATTACCAATAAGTGGTGTGGTAGCCAGATCACTCGTGTCGGTATAGACTCCAACAGATCTGTTCCCAGGTGAAGCTGTAAGGTAAGCCGGAGATGCCATGAGAAAGTTAGCCTGCAACTTCTGCTCGCTGTACTTTTCTCTGTCGACTTCACGTCCCTCGGCGATGACAGCGGCGTAGTCGTAGCTGGTATATCCGCCAGGGTGTCCGAGATTGCCCCAGTTAGTTCCACCATATGTCATGTATAGATTCAAGAAAGTGGCGCCAAAGCTGTAATCATTCTTATAGAACACGCGCTCGAACTCAGGACCAAGCAGTGCAAGACACTTGGAGAAACCTGGTCCACCCCATGGATCAAATGAACCACCTTGAAATTCAACAATAGAGTACGGGGTGTTTGGACTCTGCTGCAGATGTAGTGCACGCCAATTTGTTGGAAGTGCATTATTGGGCCAGTTGTAAGGATTGCCACAATTGAAGCCCAGAGGATAACCGTCATGACCGTAAATATCAACAGCGCCGACAGTAGTACGCGCAGGACTGTCGTACCCGTTGGGACCAGCGTCATTGCTGATGAATGGCACGACTATGCCAGCGTTTCTGAGCTGGTCTTCCACGTATTGAAAGTACTCATAGTTTGGAAATCCACCATGCACATTTGGCTCGGCATCACTATACTCGTTCTCTGGCTGAACGAGGATGATAGGTCCTCCATTCGTGATCTGAGCTTTAGCAATGATTTCGCCGATATGTTGAGCATACCTGTAGATAGTCAGCGCTCTTGTCGTTCTACATTGCTGACAGGAGAACATCATGAACTTACAGATCCGTAGACTGCAGATAATCTGTATCATTCGTCCTGGGCTGACCAGTCACTCGCTGCATCCAGCCTGGAAACCCTCCCCCTGACACTTCGGCATTGATGTAAGGTCCAGGACGCTAGCGTTCCGTCAGTACACCTTGTTACCAAGGTCGAAAAGGTATACTCACAGCGAGCAAATATATGCCAGCGTCAGAAGCAGCATCAAAGAACGGCTGCAGATCAAAGATACCCTCCGCTCTGAAGACACCTCGAGTGCCCTCCAAAAGAGCCCAGTCGACATAGAAAGAAACGCAGTTATAGCCCATCGACTTGATCTTCTGGAAGATGTCGAGGTATAGCCCCGTTACTGGCAGACGAAAAGGATGAACCTCGCCTGAGTACAGCATGACACGTTTGCCATGCACGTAGAGGGAATGTTCGTCCCAAGTGACGATCTTTTGCAACACATCACGTTTGTAAGGCACGATGTATTTGCCTGGCTTACCACTCATTGCGAGGGCATTGGCACCAAGGAGGGACCATGATGATACGAGAAAAGTGAGGAGAGGTTTGAGAAGCATATTGATGGTTGGTAACACGCTTGCACGTCTTATTTTCCATTGTTGCAAGTGATGCAGGCGGCATAGTATTTATGTCCTCGACTCGGGCACTGCTCTCCCGACCAAGTTTAGGATCATCGTGAATGAAGCATGGTACAGCGTCTTACATGGAGATCTGCGGTATATACCGTGAGGGGTAAGCGGGGATAGAAGGGCCATCTTCACGTTGTGAGTGATGGGCGTGCCGCTTGTGCTGTCGAAGAAACCTGGTGGAAGCGGTGAGATTATGTGAGGACGAAGAAGATAGGTGAGTACGCTCGACGTCATGATTGTCTTCCTAATACACTCGGTAACTTCCGCATAATGTTCTCAACACTGCAACAATAGCAGCCACTGAAAGCATTTCAAAAACATGACTCCTGCATATCTATAAACAGTAAAACTAGTCATGAGATAGAACCGAATGCCCTACATATCATTTTCTTCAAGCCATCTCCTTTTGGTCAACATATTGTGCACGTTGAGCCTTCTCATCAACAGTGTTCATTCTCTCGAGTTCCCAATCAGGATGAACAACACGAGTAATCTCAGTCTCGCCTGCAACCTCGCGCAAGTCCTTGTCGTGTGCCACATCCATGTTTCTTCCTCTGTTCTCTGGACCCAAGAAAGTGAGGATAATGACATATGCATAGACGGCACTAGATTCGAAACATCAGCAAGGAGACTTAGAGTGGTACCAACACATTATCGAACTCACCCAAGGAAAATGCAGATGACCTTTCCATAGTTGTATCTCTTGGTGTGAACGCCCTTTGCGCTGACAAGATCGGACAATGGGAAGTTTTCACCCGCAGAAGCTTCGATTGTAGAACTGGCTGAACTGGCGAGGTTGCCGAGCTGGTAAGATGTACCAACGACGAAAGTCCTGAAAGATCCGGGAGCTAATTCCATCAAATGGATGGGAATGACACCCCAAGCACCCTGCACACAGAACTGTTCGAAGAATGCAGCGGCAATCACGGCCTTGCTGCTAGTGAATGTGTATGGGTACAGAAGAGCGCCGCCGAGAATGCAGATGCAGATGATGGAGAATCGTCGACCCAAGCTTTGTGAAGCATATCCAACGATAGTACCTCCAGTCATGGCACCAAGGTTGGCGACGACTTGCGTGACGGTAACAGCGTTTGGTGAGAACTTGAACTGGTTCTTGAGGAGTGTCGGGTAAAGATCTTGGGATCCGTGAGACATGAAGTTGAAACCAGCCATGAGGAGGACAAGGTAGATGAGCAAGAGCCAGTGGTTCTTGAGAGCCACTTTTCCTTCTTGGATGAAAGTTTTGCCAACACCAGCTGAAGCTGCGCGAACTGCCTGGCGTTCGCGGAAAGCCTGGGTCTCAGGAAGCATCAAGCGGAAAATGATGATGAGCACTGGGGGAGCTGCGCCGAACCTAAGAAAATGTCAAAGTGTGACTTTACGAATCGAATAATGGCCTCAATTACCAGTATAAGGGTCTCCAGCCGTGAGATGTAGTGTCGACGAGGCCACGAGCGAATGCAGTTGCCAACAAATAACCAAAAGCATATCCCTGCTGGAGCATTCCGGAAATGATACCACGTGCTGCGGCGGGGCAATCTTCGATGGCAGTAGCGGCGGCATTGCCATAAAGACCGCCCATTGCAATACCGTAAATAGCCCTAATGCCCAAGAATTGCTGGTAGGTGGTGCAGAAACCAGTGCCAAGTTCGAGAACGATGAAAAGAATCAGGTTGACCACGTACGGCCACTTTCTTCCGTATCTGTCTGCAGCAATACCAAAGGCGATGGAGCCCACGGATCTGAACATGAGGACGAGTGTGATACCCCAGGTGATATCGTAGGTAGAGACCTTGAACTGCGCAGCAAGTTGGGAGACTGTGAGGGAAACGGTGAAGAAGTCGAAAGCGTCCCAAGTCCAGCCAGCAAAAGCGACTGCAAAGAAAAGCCACTGTTGGGTGTTGAGCATTGCAAGACATGAGATGGGGTTGGGAAGTGGTGTCATTGGAGGCTTGAGAGAGGTGAAGCGAGTCTTGAGGTAATTGCCGACAGACATGTTCATTTCCGCCGAATCATTTTGATCGCCAGTCTTGCTGTCACCATAATGTTCTGGGTGGTGGTCGCCGACATAGGAGTCACCCCAAGTCTGGTGCTTGGACATTGTCTGGGAAGGGAATTGGAGGTGGGGTGGATGGATGTGGAGGATGTGGAGATGTGATCTGGGGAGAAGGAGGAGAAGAAGGAGAAGGATGGGGGAAAGATGGCAGTTTAAGTAATTCAAAAATCACAAGGCGGGTGCCCCGAGATCACCAGATTCACCAGGCCCGCTGACGCCCGCCAAGGTTGACTCCACCACTCCTTATCTGGTCTTTTTGTCCTGTACGTTGTTGTGACTTCTTTTTTCGACACCGCGCCGTCGGCAGAATGAGGAGTTGAGAATGTAAGCCAGGTTACTCGATCCCAACCCTCGTCGGAACATCACGGCGCACTTAAGCATCCTCACCAAGCTTCTCCAAGCAAATGGCGACGCTTGTTCGAGACTTGGGCAGGCTTGATCGATATCGTCGAGCGTTTGGCACGTGACGCTCGGAAGAAGTTGGGAGATGGAGCTTCAGGTTTTGGGCTTGGCTGGACTTTCAATGAACCGTCGGACCTTTTGCCTCAATTCTTCGTCTTGCTCATGATGCATGGGTGCTCTCCTCGAATGCCTTGTGCGGATCCTATATCTTCTCGAAGAGTTTCATAGGTCGTCTGCGTCCAATTTTCGTGATTTCTTGAAAACAAAAGTGGTGGAAATTGGTTGCGCGGTATCACCCGATCCCCGGGTGTGACTTCCTCCGCCAAGTGATTTTAAAAAAGTATATGCTGAGGTCCTCGGCTGTGACGGCAGCTCAAAACTCGGGGAAAGCAAGCAAGTGCCCCCGTACTTCGATTTGAAAAGATAAACAGGACTGCACCAAGGAAGGGAGCCTCTATTGTTCCCGGACGAGCGATTTGAAGTGCTGTGTAGTGACTGTATCACGTTTATAATGTGAGGTAGGTCAGGTTGTTTAACATGATGCCGGTGCCTGCTTCTGCTTCTGCCGGGTATGTCAAATTCAATGCAATACGTGCTGAGGTAGGCCTGAGAGTATAGCACTTCATTCGCATTCGACACCTGCTATTGTGGGCTTGAGATGGTTAAACTCTGGGCTTCTTCTCGTCTCTGGTTCGTAACCAGATGTCTCCTCATCTGAACAAAGCATGTTCACCACCAACAGCCTGCATACCATAACCTTCATATTCTCATGATGGTAAGACACGTGTAGTGATTGAGTAATAGCCGCGACAGAATGATATGCAGAAAATGTGTCAGGGATTTAATGATCTGCCCAGCACGTGGTATCTCTTCTGGCGATGACTTGTCTCAAAAACTTGTCCATCAACATCGCCAATGCTTGCGAAGTGATTTAGCCCCCCCAATTCGCAGCGTGCGCATGCTCGCTCCAGCGAGAGCACCTGTGAATATGGTGTTGATCATCTTGGCTCCCAGTAGTGTCGAAATGTGACGTACGTATGAGTTCAAGCTGCTACGGCTATATGAACAACGATGTCTCTTCAGATCCTGCTCGAATTCAAAGAAAAGTCAACATCGATACCCTTTCCAACGTCAAGTACTTTTCCAAGATGATTGCTTCAATCCTTTCTGTAGCATTGGCAGCCTTGGCTATCAACGTGTGCGTGAATCGACCACTTCTCTCGAGGAAAACCTATTTACTAATAGCAATTCAGAACTCCCGTATCTGCTCAGTGCGATACAGTTAAGCATGGGTACCAATGCAACAACACTTATAGCCACAACTGGGGTCAATATAGTCCCTATTACAGTGTCAAAAGGTTTTCCTGACACCCATTCAAGCTCGTGTCAGCGCAGGCCTTCCCGGAGCCAACCTCACTCTCACTGAAACGCTCTACCTCATGGATCTCTGCCCGTTCAACACCGTCCAAGGTGTAACCGGAGCCGAGCTATCGCCCTTCTGCACAATCTTCACCAAAGCAGAATGGAAGCAATACAACTACTACCGCTCAATGGACAAGTGGTACGCCCAAGGCCCCGGCAATTACCTCGGTACTTCTCAAGGTGTTGGATTTGCAAACGAGCTCCTTGCTCGTATGACCAATGATCGAAGCTATGTCAATGGAGACTTGACTAGCGTGAACCATACTCTGGATACATCGAATGTCACGTTTCCTCTTGGATACAAAGTGTATGCAGACTTCTCGCACGATAATCCTATGGTCAGCATCTTTAGTGCACTTGGATTGTTCAATGCTACTGGGCAGCTCAGCAACACCACTTTAGAGACTATTCAGGAAACTCAAGGGTATAGCGCTGCTCACAGTGTGCCGTTTGCTGGACGAGCATACTTTGAGAAGATGGTGTGCAAAGCGAACGGAATGGATGAGTTGATTAGAGTTGTTATGAATGATCGTGTTGTGCCGCTTGTGGGATGTGGTGCTGATGGTAAGGGAAGGTGTAACTTTGCCAATTGGCTTAAGAGCTTGACTTTTGTGGCAGAGAATGGATATTGGAGTCAGTGCTAGTGGAGAGGGAGTGCAGTTCGAGTTCACAGCAGGGTTTCATATCTCTCTCGAAGTCTTTCTGTCAACGTTACATGTTTCCATTGCAGAGATCGAGAGACTCTCAGCAGCTGTCTCAAGTTCTCCAACGCTCTTGACGCGCATGGGCCTAAAGATTACCAGCAATGGAAGGCCCCTCGAAGCCGAAAACAAGGACAAAGTCATGACAACGAGAAGACGGCTTCGACACAAATTTCTGAGAGCGCACAAAAGAGTCAAAAAGCGAAGCTAGATGTCAAAAGATTGGACAAAAAGCAAAGCAAAAGAATACCTCTGAAGAGAGTGGCTGACGAACGAAGTTAGAATCATGAAGGGGATGCGTGTTGTGGTGGTAAACTTACGATTTGAACCCACGAGGGTTGCCCCACCAGGAAATTGTGCTAAGGTAGACCCTAGAAATCGTTAGCAATGGGTTACAGTTATTGACAGAAGGGAATGTCTTACTTAACCTGGCGCCATGGACCAACTCGGCCATCTCTCCAAGATGTGCTAACCGCTTTTTCGGTTTGGATTCTATTGACAAGTTTGAACGGGTGTAGATCGTCATGGCAAATTGAAAGTTGTAAGCGGTAAGACTTGACTGACATCAACCCAACAACAACGACGAGCGCTTTTGGTTGTATTACTTTTACGTGTCTTCCAGTCATCGCACATACTCCACCATGGCCATCATCCGCCGCATCACAGCTATCGCTGGCTGGGGTTCACTCGCCGCAACATCAAGCTGGCTCTGGTATACAAGACGATCACATCTTCAACCACTAGGCCTTGATGACTATCTCTTCCACTCCACCTTCATGGCTCGTCTCAATCCAGACAATCACCCTGCAATGAGCGATGTCTGCATCCGCGAGGTACCATTGGACAAGATCAAGCCAGAACTACTGAATCAAGATGGCAAGCTTGTTGAGCAGTTTTGCGCAAAGACATTCGGAGGTATAGGTATATTATCAGACTCATCTGCGAGGGTTTGCAGCTTGCTAACGCAGAGGTGATTCAAGGCTTTGAAGCTCAACGTTATCTCCTCAGACGTTCGAATTACAATACCAAAACCGCACACAATCTCTGGACGCAACCTGAACTCTCGTCTTCGACGTACCCAACTGGTACCGAAATGGTAGATCATTTCGAGATCATCTCCAAGACTCCTGACAGCATTATCGTGAGATGTGGTGGGAGTCCGTTAGACAAGAATGTGCGCGCAAGCGATGGATTGTTTGAACTCAAGGCGGACGTAGATGAGGATGAGAAGGTTGCGAGATTTGAGATGAAGAGTGTGTTTTTTTCTGGCTCAAAGAAGAGTGATGTGCATATGGTTCCTGGACATATCGTCTATGGTCATCGACTTTACACGAAACTTCTGATGGAGACTGCTGTACGGGGCTTGCAAATGTAGGCATTGAGAGTCGCGTAGACTCAAAAATTGCGATGTTTTGACCCGAAAAAAGCGCGTATCACATTGTCAAAAGTGCTACTCCGTTGGTTTTCGCTGCGGCTTGCAAGGGTTGCCATTGAGACTCATCGCGACCTTTTCTGCAATTCCCACATTCACCAGGCCTGAGGCGCAACAATCAGCATCACCATCACCATCGTTGTCGCAGTCATTACTGGTCAAAAGATGTCATCAGGTGTACATATTCCCGTCGGAGCGGAATGTAGATTACCACGTGCAAGAACGTTGTGTTTCAGGTTGTTCTCCACGCTATTGTTCCTGTTTGACAATTGTTTCAACAATAGGATCTGGTGCCAACCCGGACAGGCAAGTGTATGCGGTTAGCTTATCAAGTGCCTCAAGGTACCATTTACACCTCGCTGCTCCGCTTTTAAATGGATCGAGAGTTCAGATTTCTCATCGGCTTCGAATAGAGCTAGCCCAGATTCGGCATCATCGCCGCAGGTCGTATTGATGGTCTCGGCCGCCACTAACGCTATGAATATCAAGTTTGAATATGACAATAAGAATTGCAAAAAAACAGATTCACCTGATGAGGTCAGAGGGTTGACAGCACGAGTTCCCATATAGTCCCGGTTGGTCTAATGTACCAATGACACTCTTCGTCTTCATCCTCGGGGTACTCGGCAGCCAGCACAGCTTCAATACTGATCCTTGTTACCTTGCGCAGCCTCTTGTACCTCATTCTCAGCACAACCTTGTACAACCTTGTCATAATGGAGGACAGCAACTTCATTAACACGTTCCATCAATTCATCAATCCCGAGTCCTATGACCCGCCAACGAGCGATGATGTGACTCAATCATCACAAGAATCGTGAGTTGCCCTATATAAAACCTCACATTCATCCAGCCCTTTCTCTTTCTGCTCTCTCCTTCTTCAGCACGCCAGCTAATATATATATCCAATGTAGCCTCGAGTCACTCAGCTCAATCCCGCGAAGCATTGCCATGACTGCTTACCGCCCGATCAGCACGATGCCACCCACCTGCCACGCACTTCCGCGCAATGGTGCTTACATCTACGACACTCAAGTGTCTGCTGGATCGCATAGCACTCCCTCTGCTGGACTGTACGACAATCGCGTACCCGTGGGATCATATGGTGTGCAGCCACCCAGTGCACCGTATGGTTATCACAGATCTGCTGGACCATCCCGCACCACAGGTGAGCAGAGGGTGGACTGGATCAATGGCATCTCTCCTGGTTCCTCGGCAAGCACAGCAGAGCCTGCTTCACATTTCCAGTCTGCCACGCCAGTCACGCCAATCGGTCATATCAAGGCTCCACGCACAAACCGCAAAGGCATGAAAGCCCGATCAGTCAAGCTTGTCAAGCACACCAAGACGAAGCTCCCAACCCCAGACAACATTCCCGACAATCCACCAACCACCAAGGTAGATACGCCATTGACCACACCTCGCATGGGTCGGACACCAACAGCAAGGGCTGCACCTGCCAAGAAGCGTGGTGGCAAGAGAGATCCTGCTCGTGACCCTGTGAACGAAGTCGTCTGCGAACTCGTCGATGATCATAACTACACCTGGCAGCAAGTCGCCGACAATTTGAAGACCAATCCAGTGTGGAACAAGCATGCCACAGTGGCAATGGTGTATGGCAGATTCATGAGGAATGCAGAGGAGTGGGCGAGGTTGAACGGAAGAAAGGGCTTTCGTCTACATGCGTATATCCATGACAAATACCGCGGCAAGGATGGGCAATTGATGTCGAGAAGGACCGGTCTTCCGGTGGGGGAGAAGGATCGGGTCGGACAGCTCGTGGTTGAAGACGAAGACGGTCGGGTTGAAGAGTTGCTGGCTGCAGATGATGAGGACGACTTCTTGATGCAGCAGTGGGAGAAGGCCGAGGTGGAGATGTATCAGGTCGTCGCACGTGAGATGACGTGAGCCACAGGAAGAGAGTGGTCTGCTGACGATGTTACGGCAAGATACAACAACATCACTGAAGGATGAGTCCTGACTCTCTTGGTAGCATCTGCTACACCAGTGGAGAGGCATTCGGTTAGTATGAGGATGGAAACATTCACAGGACATGATGAACAGAACGATGGGTGATGGTGATGGTGTACACAATGGTGGAATATGATGAAAATAACGATGGGAACTTTGGTCATGATTCTAACGACACTCACGATCCTACGTTTTCAATCACGACCTCGACGCTGCATATATTAGCATTGTATGGAGAAGGCATATTGGACATGACTGCTCTGAGTTACAGGCTCTCCATACAAAGGGTAGTTCTGGTTTGAAGTACAAGGCAGTTGTTTGGCATAGCTGTTCACAATGATTATGTTTTTGAAACCATACTCTACAGAGACGTGGTCTTATGCACAATCGCAAGCCAGTCTTCGACCTTTTCTAAACTTCCAGCCTGGTGGTGATATCTTATATGTCCTTATATTTCTAATAATGATACAGGATTTCTTCTGGCTGGCACAGGATTCGTTGCTCATATTCTTACCTCACCTCTTCCCTTTCGAATTCAGCTCCACCATACTATACCAAGCAGCACCTGCCACAGCCATAGCCATGCCCAATCCATTCACCAACCCCACTCTAACATCAAACAGCACAATCCCAAGCAAAATCGTCAAACACTGCTTCAAATTCCCCGCCACCGTCAACGTCAAAGCGCCCGCCAACTTGTTCGTCTGGAAACTGCTAATATTAAGGACAAAGGCAAGCACGCCATTGCCCAGTAAGGCAAAGAGCACAGTCATAGTCAACTTTCCAGCTGAGACGTACGACGAGAATGCGTGAAGCTCTCCCGTTGCTCTTGCGAGCATCAAGCTCTGCATGGCGGCGAGTGGGGACATGCGGAGGAGGATTTCAAGTGGTGGTAGTTTTAGAGAACCTGTCATTAGGCGATTGCTGGTGACTGTTTTGACGGCGGCGAGGACGACGCCGAGAAGAGTTAGGAGGAAGCCGAGTCGTGTGTAGTAGTAATCGCCGTAGGTTGCGAGGGCGACGCCGATGATGGTGGGGATGAGAGAGAGGTAGGTTTTGCGGTGGTATTGGCGGGAGAAGATGATGCGGTAGATTAGGACTGTAAAGATTGGACAGGTTGAGCGGAGGATTTGGTGAAAGGGTACGGAGACTAGTGAGCTAGAGGATGTCAGTGATCGATTGTTTGTGGTTGAGGACATTGAATATTACAGGGAGACATTGGAAATTGCAATGTTGACTGTGAAGATGGTGGAGAAGCCTATAAGGACGAGGTTGTCGTGGGTGGAGAGTGTGCTCAACTTGAAGTGGCCACCAAGCAGCAAGGTGTAGCAGCCGATGGACACGCAGGTAGTGTGAAGTGTGGTAAGCAGCCAGGGGAACTTGAGCTACGCGGAGAGTTAGCACATTGGTCCTGTGTATTCTCCTTAATAAACCTTACACCTTGTAGCAAGGCTTTGTTGTAAATCGTCAGCACCAAGTTCAGCACGAACCAACAGCCCAGATAGAGAAACTTGGTCCTTGTGTCGATTGTGTACTCAAGAGCCGATGTCGAAGAAGGTACAACATCAGATTGTGGTTTCCAGTCCTTATGATCTTGTGCCTCTACATCCTTATATTGCTTCGGCATAGGCGACCTCCGACCTGTCAAGCCCTCCTCAATGGAAGTATCTCGCGAATGCGTCACTCCCAATCGGGCTTGCTCCATCTTTTTGCTGAGTGGCAATGGCAAAGGTGAATGCAAAAATGGCTTTTTCAGGCAAGACAGTCACTAGGTTTCATTGCACGATGCCGGAGACGTAACGTGTCACACAGGATGAGCACCAGAATATGCAAAAAAGGACGCCATCGCCTTGTGAAAAAGTGTTTTGAAGCATAACATGAATAATGTTTCATCGTTCATCGTTGCCGCATAAGTCTTGGCATTTGCATTGGCCTTGGCAACGGCTATCACAATCCTGGGAAGCAGCGACTCCAAGCCGAAGATATACTACAGACAACTTGCTCGACATTCTGCATCTGTCGACATGAGGTGCCCGGTCCGACCACCTCTTCCACATGATGACGGCCATGGTAAACGACAATGGTATAGCTGAGCACAATGAACGACCCACCCTTGGACCAACACCTCAATCCGCGGGCAATAATGAGGTTACCCACATCCCATCCAGCATACGAAATATCTGCTGCATAGGTGCCGGCTATGTGGGTGGTCCAACGAGTGCGGTCATTGCTAGCAAATGTCCGGATATCACTGTAACTGTCGTTGACCTCAACACTGCACGCATTGTAGCGTGGAACTCCCTGGATAGTCTTCCCATCTACGAGCCCTCCCTTCCTTCCTTGGTACTTCCAGCTCGTGACGGGCCTGACGCCAACCTCTCCTTCACGACCGATCTCAACGCAGCAATCGACGCAGCAGACTGCATCCTGATCGCAGTGAATACTCCCACAAAACCCCATGGACTTGGCGCAGGACGTGCTCTCGACCTCAGCTCCATCGAATCTGCCACTCGCCGAATAGCCGCTGCATCCCGATCCCACAAGATTGTCGTTGAGAAGTCTACAGTCCCATGTCACACCGCTAAAGTCATTCGAGATATCCTAGCCGCCAACGGAAAGCCTGGTGTCAGTTTCGATGTTTTAAGCAATCCGGAGTTTCTTGCTGAAGGCACAGCTATACAAGACTTACTATACCCAGGAAGAATACTGATAGGCAGTATGCAAGATGAGCAAGGTCTTCAAGCAGCTGCTGCGCTGGTCGAGGTGTATACCCATTGGGTGCCCCGGAAGCGCATCATTACAATGAATCTATGGAGTTCCGAACTTGCAAAGATCGCAGCGAATGCGTTACTAGCGCAGAGAATAAGCAGTATCAACGCGTTGAGTGCTATTTGCGAGGCAACAGGAGCAGAGATCGATGAGGTAGCATATGCTGTAGGATTGGATGAAAGGATCGGACCGAAGATGCTAAAGAGCAGTGTTGGCTTTGGTGGATCTTGCTACAAGAAGGATATCTCGTACTTGGTATATTTGTCTGAGAGCTTGAATCTCCCCGAAGTGGCTGCTTATTGGAAAGGCGTGGTTGATATCAACGAATGGCAGAAGGATAGATTTGTGCGAAAAGTGGTGCAAGGATTGTACGGGACAGTTACTCATAAACAAGTCGCTATATTTGGGTTTGCCTACAAGAAGAACACAGGAGATACTAGGGAAAGCTCTGCCATCACCATTGTTAATGCACTAATCAGAGAAAAGGCCGAGGTGCTGATTTATGATCCGAGAGTGAAGGAAGAGCAGATTTGGCTTGAATTGGAGAATGACAAGAGTGTTGTGGAAATTGCGAGCATGAAGCAGTGTGTTAGAGTTTGTAGTGACCCGTATCAGGCATGCAATGGGGCTCATGCTGTAGTGATTGTGACTGAATGGGACGAGTTCAAAGTGGTCGACGATTTACAGCAACACGCGCAGACCAAACTTGGCGGCTTGCAATATGAACCCCCCAAAGAAAACGGCATCGTTCAGTCAAATGGAGAGGTCTCAAACAATAGCAAACTCACCTCCGGCGACAACAGCATAACAAACACTCCACTCAACAGCTACGTTGACTGGAGGCGTATAGCTGCACTGATGGCAAAGCCCATGTCCATTTTTGATGGTCGTAACATCCTTGATGCTAGCAAACTCGAGGATCTTGGCTTTCGAGTAGAGTGTGTCGGCAATGCAAGAAGCGGTGGAATGAGATGAAACATATAGTTTGAGACAAACTGCTTCAGCAATGGTTCACCCGATAAAGACTAGTCTACGAGCGTTCTCGATGTCCTGATTCCCGGACTGTGTGCTTGGGATTCTGTCTCTTCAAGAACTTGCGGAACACCCTGCAAATCGGCCTCCGCCTTTTCTTTGTGGCTGAGATCTATCTTTATCAGCAGAGGATTATTTGATGCCGGGAATGGAAGCTGCATGAAGACGATGTCTTTCCATAATTCATGTCAAACCCACCACCTCTGCTACATCTCAACGAGAAGTCCAAGGTATTCAAAAGCACATCTGGAGGAGATGATAAAGTTCATTTAAGGATATCTGAGCTTGGGGCTGAGCAGCTCGTTAGCAAAACCGAACGCCGTCCCTATCTTGCAACATGCTTATTGCTTCCTGTCTATCTCCATGTCGCAGAATGGTAGACCACTGTCCTCGTTCATGCGGAATGGTAGACCACTGTCCTCGTTCATGCAGAAGACCAACGTTCATGAAGAAGAGCAACGTTCATGAAGAAGACCAACGTTCATGAAGAAGACCAACATGAAAAACTCGCAGCACCACAACAAGCGCCAAGCAGCATTGCAGTCACTTTGACCCCGCTCCATCACACTCACTTCTTCATCGTAGCGTTCCCAGCAACAGGCGCAGCCTGCATGCCTTCATGCGCCCAAACCTCAGTCCTGCCACTTCTATGCCAAGTCGCAAGCTTCGTGCCACAACTCCCACACATGTGGTCGACATTCTTAGTTCCCTCGATTGCAAAAGGAATGCAAGCGAGTGGAATAGCACATATGATGCAACCTAGTGCAGCCCATCCACTGTCATCGTGTTAGTAGGTGAAGCAAGGAGGTAAGAGGTGAGCGAGTCGCAAGTTCGCAACGTACTATGTAGCTCCTCCCGAGTGGAAATCGACCCTAGTCATAGCGACTTGGTGACAAATAGGACATTGCACGGGCGCGGGCGTGGATTCGAGTTGTTTGATGGTGAGGGATGGGCCAGTGGGATGAGTGGTTGTGTTGGAATAGGTCATAGGGTGTGTTGGTTTTGGTTGGCGAGGTAGAGCTGAGTCGAACTTTTCGTTCTGAGTCTGAGGAGGGTTGTAGGTTGGTGGCGATGCGCTGTCGTGGGCGATTGAGATGTCGTTGAGAGGGACTTGGCCATGGTGGTCGATGTTATTCGCGTCATGCGAGGTCATGGTGTTGTTGTTCATGGTGGAAGTGGAGGGATGCTACAGACTTGTCGAGAGGTATGAGAATAAGGTTATGTCGATGTGAGACTAGAGCGAAGTGTGGATAGTCGATCTCGGAAAAGACCAAAGTGAAGGATGCTGTAGATACAGTCGATATAAGCTCTTCGGATAAAGCGTCAAAGTTCGACTTGAGCTGTAAAGTCTTTCGAAGAGACTGGATATTGGATGAAGGATTGTGGGTTGCAGAGTATACAAGAGATACGCTCTTATATCAGTAGAAGAGTAACACAGCCTTGTGACTCGAACATGTGCTTGTCTTGGTCGTGACTGTCAAAACCTGAAACACTGCACGATCGCCACACAGCCACCTTTTGGCAAGGCTGAGCGCTTAACACAACACAACGACCATAACAGCCACACGTGACGAGTCTTTTTCATTGTAGGTGTGCTAAACAAGGCTGTGCTGTGTACTTCTGAATGTTGGACACGGGAGCGCTGCGGCTACTACACTGGTAGTATGGCTGCAGGTAGTGGTGTCGCTTTCCCTTTATCTCAGCTTCTTGCAGCGATAAAAAGGCATATCGTACGAGAGTAAGACTGAAAGGGCAATACGCTCGAATGTGTGGTGAAATCCAATGATTGATTGGTATATTGCACGATAACTAAAGCTTTGCTTGCTCATGATCATCCGGCAGGCCAACCTCACTAGTACAAAGTATACAAGTATCACGAAGGCTTCCAATCCTGTGCTTGTGATTGACAGCCTGATAGTCCTCGCTGGCGGCCATATCCGCAAAGTGTCTGATACTGGGATAATGAGCAAGAGCAATCTCATCCCAACCACCTTCTCCTGGTGTAAGACCTCTATCGCCACCCGTTACTTTGCCGACTAGCTTGGCTACACCTCCCCGTCGACTTCCAATGCTCTCCGCGAAAGCTTTGCCGTATTTGAGGTATTCCTCATGCATGTTGGGCTTGAAGGCGAGGAGATTAAGCATACTGACTGCACCCTTGTTGTTGTTCGGATCCCATTTCCTAATCCATGACCTCATGTCGTTCGTGTACTCGAGATCTTGCATTGAGTCTGCTACACGAGGACGATCGAGAGCTCCAGTCAGTTCCGGAACATGCATTGGTTGTAGAAGTCGTTTGTTGGTGGCTGCAAAGTTATTGACGATGGACGAGGGTATGCCAGCTTGTATTGTGAAGACATCCTTCGTCAGTGCCTTAGTGGACGAAGACAATCCAGTTGTTCCTTTATATATCACAAGCACATCCCATTGGAGTTTGAGAAGAGGATCGACTGATAATTGAGTTGGTGTTATCATCCAGCGAACCACTTGAGAGAGTACCAATGGCTGCTCTTCTGCAGCTTTAATTTGCTTTACGAAATGATGAAGTGTGGCAGAAAGGGTCACAAGCTGTAAAGTACACACAGGCATTATAGTAGATTATGTGTCCAGACACTCTCAATCACATTGGAATATTCACAATGGTTTATATAAAATCAACTTTCCCCTCCTCGGTTATGAAACCTCGGTTGGCCGCTAGCAGATTCATGCACCGACAGCAGGGTGCAAGCTTGTGCTGAAACAACTTTCAAACACGCTCTCTTTGAGTCCAAGTTTCGCAAAGTCACACAACAAACCACATATCATGGACATCACAACCTTTGTGCATGGCAATAGGAATCGCGCCTTCCTGATCGGTGATTACAACTCCTACCACAGCCAGCTCACACGACAAGTGCTCGCCTTACGAAAGAAGCTTGGACGCACCACACCCAAAAATGCCAAATATACAGAAAAGGCCCCTGTGACTGCACAGGACATTGCTTCGAGGCATGAGTAGGTGATGAAGAAAGCCGAACTGATACGACACGTACTTATATTCACCTAGATTTGCGCACCTCATCCTCCTCCAGGCTGAAAGGGCTTGGTCTCAAGCCATGCATATCAAATCTTCACACGCCGAAGACAATGCAGACCAACGTATAACTGGCTCAACCAGGCAGCACATCATTTCGCGTCTGCACAAAGCAATAGGCCACGCACAGAAATTGGTGGAGCTATTGCAAGATCGCCAGACCACAAAAGCAACAGAAAATGACTACCTAGAAGCTCGGGCTTATGCGCAATGTTTAGCTGGAGCAGAAGAATTTGAGAAGCAGTCATCACAAAGAAAGGAGGATCCAGCTGTCGCATGGCGCAAATGTGTTGTACACTTTTCAGAAGCGCATGTAATCTATAGTGCTTTGCTATATGCGACACAGAAAGACCAATTCAAAGAGGTCATTGGTGGTACTGTCGACCCAAGTATAAGGTATGCTGCGTACCAGTCTCGACTGCCACGTACTACAGCCGTCGCGACGACAGCAAAGGAGCATTTTCCAAGAGAAGAATCCGAGCTTGTTAGCATGGTGGAGAAGCTCAACCCTACAGCATTCAACGACGAGGCAGCCACAGCAGCTAGAACTCAAGATGGAACAAACAGTACTGTGTCCATACCGACGACGATATCGTGGAGAGGCAGAAATGCACCGATAGCTGATGCAGCAATCGGTCAGGCTATGGCAGCGACAACGATAGCGACTACACAGCTCTCAGATTTCATCGCCAAATCAAAGGATATTAGTGCTCAAGCACTGGCTGCACAATTTGACCCTGTGCTTACATCAGCTCAAGACACTGTTGATGCAGTACGCCGCTCAATTTCCGACCTCACCAAAGAAGGAGTCACAGAATCAGATGCTCGAATGCAGGATCTGCGTGTTTCAGATCTGGCTGCTAACTATGCACTGATCAGTTGGCGTATTGGCCGCAATCGTGTACTCATATCATCTCCTGGTACTCAGGATGATGGACTCGAGCTTGGTCAAGAACAGCGAAGACCAGTAAAGAAAGCAAAGAAAGGACCATCCGATCAAGCAGTTGAGCCCGAGAGCAAAGTTCGCCGGATCATACGTCTCACTGAGCGAGTCGTCCTCTATGATGCGACTCTGCAATCCATAGACTCTGTCAAGGACCTTCGAGGTGCTGCTCGTGATTCCGATTTCATGGCTGAGCTGGATGGACAGAGAGCGTACTTTCAAGCACTAAAATGTATCAACATTGGGTATTCCCATGCTGCACTATCCGCACACAAAGAAGCACTAGTACTGTTCGCAAGAGCACAAACCTTCGCTCAAACAGTTTCCGAATCATTATCTGGATCAACAGTTGCCAAGTCTGAAGAAAAGCCATCCTCACTAGAAGTGACCACAGACCAAGTATCTAGACTCTCTGAACATCTAGAACTTCTCATCCTGCGGCAGCGTGGTTTGGTAGCCCTAAAGCAGCACATGAACGATGAAAAGTCTACTGGGGTCAAGCCCCTACCCATCTCCGAGCGCCTTCACGAATATCCAGCATCTGGTCAAGTCGATCTCGATAACATTGTTACTTGGCCGCCTAAGATGCAACCAGTACCTGTGAAGCCGATCTTCTTGGACCTTGCCTGGAACTACATCGAATACCCAGGACGAAGCCAGGCTGATGACGAGGAGATCAATGGGCAGGGTGAAGGAACGGAGGGCATTGTGAGCGGCGTGGTCGAGACAGCTAAGCAAGCGACGGAGGCTATCAAAGAGGCCGTCGTGCCTGCTGCAGAAGAGACAGGCACACCTAAGAAGCGAGGATGGTTTGGCTTTGGTAGATAGATACCCCGATAGTCACTACTATTCCCAGCACAATATAATGAAACACAATTTGTCACGCATGCATAGTGTGCTATCAATGCCGTACCTAGAGATAGTGCAGTGGCGATCGATAAAGGAGTCTCCTAAAGCTGCGGTGGGTGACCGGCAAGTTCAGCCCAATCTTGGGAAATCGCTGATCGCTTCCCTCTAGCCACAACGAACCACTACACGATTCCGACTGCAACAAACACTTTCTGCACCCTCCTGTCGCTTTGCCAACTCCTGCTCTCTACAATTGCTTCCTTCTGCGTTGCCACTGAGGACTCCATTTGATACCACCCAGAAACAACCTCCTCCACAGCAGTCACCATGGCAGAATTCGTTCGCGCCCAGATCTTCGGGACGACCTTTGAGATCACCAGCAGGTAGATTCGAACTTTTTACCGTAGTATGAGGGTCAAAACAATTGACACCATGATCTCAGATATACCGACCTGCAACCTGTGGGAATGGGAGCCTTTGGTCTCGTCTGGTATGCCATCCGATCCAGCTAATCTCAGCTCATCCGCTTACACCCCCACTCAGTTCTGCGAAGGATCAACTCACCGGACAAGCCGTGGCCGTCAAGAAGATTATGAAGCCGTTCAGCACACCCGTATTGGCAAAGAGGACTTATCGTGAGCTTAAGCTATTGAAGCACCTGCGTCACGAGAACGTATGTAACACTAAAGAGACATCTTTGAGATACTGGCAGTGACTGATTTCCCGCACAGGTTATCAGCTTGAGCGATATTTTCATTTCACCCCTCGAGGATATGTACGAAGTTGAGCAAAACTCAATGAAAGAACACACTTCTGACACCTAAACAGCTACTTCGTCACTGAGCTACTCGGAACCGATCTCCACCGCCTCCTTCAGTCCCGCGCACTCGAGAAGCAATTCATACAATACTTCCTCTACCAAATCCTCGTATGTTGAAAACCTACCCAATGAAGCCGGCACAAGAAACACGACTGATTGATAAAATAGCGTGGTCTAAAATACGTACACTCTGCTGGAGTTGTCCATCGTGACCTCAAGCCCAGTAACATTTTGGTCAACGAGAACTGTGATCTTAAGATTTGTGACTTTGGTCTTGCTCGTATCCAAGACCCTCAGATGACCGGATACGTTTCTACAAGATACTACAGAGCGCCCGAGATTATGCTCACATGGCAAAAGTACGACGTCGAGGTTGACATATGGAGTGCTGGATGTATCTTTGCAGAGATGTTACAAGGAAAGCCACTATTCCCTGGAAAGGATCATGTCAACCAGTTCTCCATCATCACCGAGCTCCTTGGCACTCCACCAGACGATGTGATTCAGGGCATTTGCAGTGAGAACGTGAGTAGCATGCTTGGGAACCATACATTGGCCTCTTCTAATACGTTCACAGACACTTAGATTCGTTCAGTCTTTGCCCAAGCGAGAAAGAATACCTTTGAGCAGCAAATTCACCACTGCAGATCCTGCTGCCGTTGACCTGCTCGAGGCCATGCTTGTCTTCGACCCGCGAAAGCGTGTTAAGGCTGGTGATGCTCTTGCACACGAATACCTCTCTCCATACCACGATCCTACCGACGAGCCCGTAGCAGAAGACAAGTTCGATTGGTCCTTCAACGATGCAGACCTCCCAGTCGACACCTGGAAGATCATGATGTACTCTGAAATCCTCGACTACCACAACGTCGACGCACAAGGCGAAGGCATGGATGAGAATGGACTCGCTCAATGAGTGAGTAGTATAGAGGCGAGGCAAGAAAAAGCGCACACACACGAACAAACTCTATACACTCCTTTGGGTGGACGAAGGATACAATGATTGAACAGCTAACGTAGACGGCGGTGTCATCTAGATTCGGAGTCTAGCCTGGGCGTTTTGGATCAACTCGGGATGATACTGCAGACTTGTGGTGGTAAGACCGTGGGAGCAAGTCTTCTGGCTGTGCTGGACTCAGATATCAGATGTAAATGGAGTGGAAATGGAAGAGAATACAGGTCGTGAGCACAAACAAGCTAATTGAATTCAATGGTCATTAGACCGGTCCTTTTCAAGAGACTCCTCACGCATTGACCCCCTCGCAATATCCATTCGGCTTGGTACGAGGCTACCGCTGACGCTGATGCTAAACCACCTATGTGTGAATTCCTGTATCCACTTTGCAAAAATGCCATTCCATTTCTCCACGATATTACACTTTTCGGTACCCCGCCTCAGCTTGAAGGCGCCGTAACTCGATTGTTCGTTTCTGTCGCTGCCTCTCTCATGCTGCGAGGTGATCGAAGGTAGACACATGTATACGTGTATGTATTTCGAGGAGGTGGAGAGCCGGAGTGTCGTCCGCCAACGAGAACAAAAGATTGAGGGGGATCGCTCGATCGTCTTTCGGCTGCGGGTGAAAACACGTGGGTCTTCTAGAAATGAGGCTGAGGAGTTTTAAGTCGCCACTTCTATTTTCATAGTGGCAATTTGGACTACATTCACGACCTCGACCTCGCCTCCATCTATAAACCGAACTAGCATGGGGCAAAATGCCACCTGTTATTGCACTCTTCCTGCATTTCGTTCTTTGTTGTGATCCGTGTCAGCCGGATTTTTCGCGTGGCTGTGTGTTTCGGAAGTGTTTCAGCTATACATCGCTATGTACATTGTACATCTCCTCTTCTGCTGCATGAATATGCAAGCCAGATCCAGATTTAGCAAGATACATGTTGAGCTGTTGTAGCTCACAATGCCATCCCCTGATCTGATCTGGTGCTTGTTTGCGATGCATATCCTCCAGAGCTGATGCTTCCATTCCGTGATCCCAAACTGTTGCGTCGTGCTATAAAGACTCCTTGACTGATCGTGCCGCGAAGTGGCTAGCTGCTACGTTCGATCTTTGTCAATTGATTGTGCCAAACAGCGTCAATATATCAACTATAAATACACTACACAGCTCGATATACGCTTTTCAACATGGTAGCCGATGCCAACGTCAAGGTCGATGCGTCTGCCACTGGAATTCCACCTGGAGATACACCAGCGGCTGTGAACGCAGCTGCTAATGGTCCAACTGCGGACAAGCTAACCGCGACCGCGACTGGCGAGGCCGAGAAAACCGGCAATACTATTAGAAATCTCGTTGATACTGGCGCCAAGTTCGCAGGGCCTGCGGTGCTCGGTCATGTTGCATCTGGCGTACTCGAAGGTGGTGGTAAGCTGATCGAGTCGGGCATGAGAGGCTCTGCCGAAAGGAGCAAAGCACAGACATACGACAAAAAGGTTGAAGAAGAGACAGCACAACAGGATCGGGTTGTCCAAGGGACGAATCACAATCGGGCAGCGGACACTCAGAAAAAAGAATTGGAGAAGTGGGAACAAGCTCAGGATCACTTGGAGCACCAAAAGTCATCACCTTCGCAGCAGGAATGTATCTTGGCTGCGGAGATTTCGTGTAAGGCCCTGAGAATTCGCATTCGAGAACTCATGGAGTACTTCGACAACTCTGAGGCGTACGTTGTTATGATAGCAGATGGGTTTGTCCGCCACTGTCTTGGTATCCTTCACTTGCTGATACAGCCTTTCTAGCGACGACCTCGTGGAGCAGCTTACTCCGATACTGGCGCGCGAGCTCCGAAATCTTGTGCAAGATTATCCTGGTCGAATCACAAGTTCAAAGCTCAACGTATTCAGCAAATTCCCGATCGCCTTTGACATGCTCAAGGCTGGCATCGCAAACCGGAAGGTCGTCGGATTCTCCTTTGATCCAAAACAGGCGCCGGCACCGAACAATCATGTCTTCTACGTAATAGGACTTGCTAGCGTCATCAATTGTGTGACGTCCGAGACAGAGCCATATTCCTGGGGCCCAGTAGTCATTCCAATGAGTCTTTTACGCGAAAGTCGAAGCACAACAAGTGGATCCACGAAGCTGGCGCTCCCAACTGTACAGATCGTCAGTCCACGATTGCGAGGACGACCACTACATTCAGTTGAGTCGTGTAGAGTACAAACCGAGCTTCACAAATACACCTCGAATCTTTTTGTTAAAAAAACTTCCAATGAGCTCCTCACTCTCTTGTTCAAAGACAGAGAACCTCCACTTCTCGGCGATAGGGCAGCCTGGTCACGAAAGTGCGACAATTTTCCCGCGACCTCCATCACCGTGTTGACTGACTGTCTCATCAATGTGGCTCTGAAGAGCAACAACATGTATTATGATCCTATGACAGGAGATAAGATGTAAGTGGCCAAAAACTTGTATTCTCAAGTGTTAAATGAGGCTGAAAGGAGTTCCTAACTAACGGCAACTATTAGAGAATATGGTCGAGCACGCACCCTGCAGGGGCGCATTACCGAGCAAGCGCTCACGCCTGCCTCTTCCGTAGAGTCCGACACAGGAGGGCGAGAATGAGAATATTAGGAAGACAATACCAGCGAGAACCTAATGGCGAGCTGGTGATCATCAACGTCGAAGTACGAAACATGTTCACGGAATAGTGATGTGGTTGTCATTCTACCTCCTCCTGACAGCTGGCACCGCCACTAACTCGAGTCGGTATTCCTTCTACGACGAAACGTGCTATCTCAAGACAGGATCATCGATCTCGAATATCCCCATTTCTCGCACCTCGCACAATTTCCGTACAGTGTAGAGACTCGTCTAATCTAGTTGGTCACTGCTGAACCAAGCCCGAGGGCGGGAGGCATACCAAACGCCACCTTCCAGGCTTAATATTCTCACTGCTTCGTCCAATTGTCATCACGCGGCAACTATCCAAGACTAGCAGTACGGGTGTGCGTCTCTGCAAAGCACAGCATTCCAGCCGAAAACGCACTGCGCACGATGCACATCACGGAGCATATACTAAGTTCGGTGATAGATATAGCTATATGTCGACCATCTTCCAGAGACCGTAGATGGGGAAACATAACCTACTATTGCCTACTTGAAGGCTTAAAGAGCTTATTTCTCATACTTCTTACCTTAATGCAAAGTCTCATGATTCTGTATAGGAACGAAAGAGTGCATCAGAAGATATCTGTGACTAAGATACAGCGTCAAGACAAAATCGTGCAGAACATGCTCACTTAATCGATAGGAAATGCACCAGCATACGTGACTGACCATGCCACACGCTACAACCAAGAACCAGAAAAGCAATGAGCAAAAAGGTGTATTGTATTGGATTAAATTAGCATGTACAGGTTTGTCGATCCTGTCGACCTGCGGGTTACAGTATACGCCTGTGTTCCGGGGTCAGCAGTCTTCTTCTTGTTGTTGTCGTTGTTGGTGCGTAGTGATGAAGGTAGGTAGGAGGTAGTCCAGGTACCCGTGCTCTTCGTCTGGATCAAGATATTGTCTGTCAGTATGTTGTGTGGAAGGTGTACTGTCCTTATAGTTTGTCTGGTACAAGCATCATTACCACTGTGACTGCTCGACTTCTTGCCTACATCATTTTCCGCTCTTCTTCGCTCGTCCTGCGTCCTACGTGTTCTTTCTCTTTCTCTTCTCTCTTCAGTTTATGTCTCGTACCGAGTTCTTCAATACTTGCCTTTCTTGTCTACTTCTCATGGATCTGCCACTGTATCTCTCGTCGTTTACATTTGACTCTTTTCTAGTCTCTACTACCCGCCAGTCATCCGAACAGTCATGCTCATATTGATTGATCGGGCTATACGTAGAGAGGAAAGCAGTATACGTGATAGTCGAGCTGGGTGACGGAGCAGGAATAGGGGAGTCTTTTAAGGATGTGTATGACTCCTTTAATCGGGGAGCGTTATTACAAGACACGAGAGATTGATGATGCACTGCTGAGAAACGAACATGTTTTTCGTATTGAGCAATGCAGAGCTCACGAGCAGGACAACAGCGTAGAGGCATACTATATATAGTCGACAACCACACGCCCGAGACGTTTGGACCTCAAGTCCAGAGGAACAGAAAGAGAGTAAAAATGCTAGTTTAGATCAGATCACATACAGTACATCATCTCTAATCACATCTCCAACTCAACCACTCAAAGCCTACTTACCCAGCCCCTCCTCCCCCCTCTCCTTCCTCTCCCTTCTTCTCTCTCTCTTAAAACAGACAAACTCCCCTCTCGTCCCCTCCCTCAACCTCTTCAGAATCGCCCTCATCTCCGGCAACTCCTGCTGCAAGCTCATCCTCGCCTCATTATCCGTCCTCTCATCCAACGCCAAATAAATCTGCCCTTGGATCTCACTCGCCTTCTCCGTCGTATAATTATTGAGCGTTTGTGCTGTAAACTCGACGTCCAGGGTTGCTTGCATGAGCGCACTTAGGGTGTAGCGGGGGCGCTGCTTGAATGAGTGGAGGAGGGCGGAGGAGATCTGTTCGAGCATATAGGCTAGGATTGAGTGGGTTTGGGAGGGGGTGGTGGTGGAGATTTCGGTGTGCATGTGGACGAGGGAGAGGAGGACGTCGTAGACGTAGGGTTTTGCGTCGGTTGGGCGGGCTGGAGTTGTCTGTTCGCTGCCGTTACTGGGCGTGGCGTAGGAAGGTGAGATTATGCCGTTTGTGATTGTGACTCGGACGACTTCGGTGACTGGACGGACGTATGCTTGGAATACACGGGCGTGCATTTGACCTAGAACGTCGCGGAAAGCTTTGGCGTCATCGGTAAGGGGCGCGGGAAGGGCGAATTTAGTTTCGAATTGTGTGAGTAGAGCTGGTACGACCTCTGAACGTAGATATTGGAAGTTTGAGATTGTGAGCAATTTTCGCACGTTCTGAACATGGTTAGTATTGGTACAATGTACTCCCTCATGTATTTGAGACTTACCACATTAGTCACGTTGAAGGTTTCATTTATGCTGTCTAGTGCCAATGCCTGGAGAGCAGGAGAAGCCAATGCATTGTCGTCAGACAACAAATCCGTGCTGGTGGGGTTTGCTGCGTTCTCCATGATACTGGTGAAGGCCTTATAAAGACTCGTTTTGAACGCTCGCTGAACTGTCTCCAGATGACGCTGTGGCGACGGTGGTATGACCATGGACTGTGCTATACGAAGGTGTATGATGGATTGTAAATTGTCCAGCATCTTACTTTCATATGCACTTAGATATCCAGGTAACGTAGTCAGATCTTTCTTTTCAGAGGATCTTGTCCAATCCTCAAGGCCTCGGCAGCTCTCTGCATCGGCAACCCATGCCGCACAAATAGCTGTGATTGATCTTTCCCGAACGTCGCTGATCAAATTTCTCAGTTGTGCCAGCGTACCTTCATCTTTCAATGCAAACTCATTCGCACCAATCTCGCTTGCGCCGGTTGCGACGATATTGACAATCCTGCTCAGAAATGCGGATCCACTAGATGAATTACCTCGTGGTGGCCAGAATGCAAATTTGTCCCAAAATTCTCCAGATTGAGGTACTATATCAGGAACGTCTTCCGAGCTAATGCCCATTCGAGGTCTTTTTGGTGATGTTACACTAGTTGTTGAGGCATCAAAGGCACTATCAAACAAAGCAGACATATCTTCAAGAGGAGACTCAATAAACAAAGCATGTATCTGCTTTCTTATTGTTGTGAAAAGGCCGAGAACATCATCTTCGAGTCTCCGCTCTTGTTCAGAATCCAGCTTATGATGTTTTCGACTCCTCCCTTCAATGCCTGTAGGCAGACTACGTTGCAGCTTGCCATCTACGACAGAAGAGACCGACGTTGCAAAGTCGAGGACTTCCGCAAGCACTCCATTGCGCAAGGATAGGAGAGCCTCCAGTGACGAGCAGATTTTGTCCCAGAATCGTACTATTGGCACAGTGTCCAGAGCGTAGTCATCTTGGTTCTGCCTAGGGTCTCCAGCATTACGTAAGTATGCAGCAATTTGTGCAGCAGCTGGCTTTTGAGAATTTGCTAAACGACGTCGTTGTATTTCGAGCTCAATCCGAGCTTGTTCAAAGGTCGTGGTAATTTTCTCCTGAAGATACTTTTGGCGGCTGGCAAGCCAGATTGGTATTGGGTTTTCCGACACACCTAGCTCCAGCAAGATCGATATTAGATCGAGATGCTCATCCTTACCTTGATACAGGTCTGGATTTTGCAGCCTCTTCCAGACATCTTGCTTGAAGTGATCGGCTCGTTTCTCAATATCTGTCCATACTCTTGCAGTTATCAGTATTTGTTGTATTTGTTCATCTGAAAGTTGTAGACCATTATTTTGAGCTCTTTCAGCAACAATCTTTGCCTCTACAGCGTGTCTGTTTGCACGTTGATATTGACTTGCGAGCTTAGCATAATCTCGCTTTTTCATTGAATCGTCGACCAATGCGCCGGCTTCCAACATATCATGGTTTCTTTCAATAGCGTCAAGTACTGATCGAAGCTGTTCCTCCCTTTGTCTCCCACCAAAAGCAGGTGCCCATATCTCCTCCGCTTTTGTTGTCGCATCTGTCAAAGGTGTCTTGATGCCAGCCAGACCATACTCGCTCTCTTTTACCAACGCATTTTTGCCGCCTCTGCTGGCGGGTGGTACTTTGGCAGCACCACTAACATTTCTAGACGAGATTCCACGACCAAACATTTTGGATGAGCGATCAGGTTTGGCTGTCTCTGCGGCAATTCCAGAACTTTCTTGGCGCATCTCAGAGTAGACGTTATCAATAGTCGCCTTTGCGCGAACGAAGCGCTCAAAGTTTGATTCGACCAAGACTTTTAAAGATGCCGACTTTTCTTCAATAGAGCGAGAAAGGAAGTCGAGACCTTCTAGCAGTTCCTGAGTGCTGGCGGATTTGTGGACTTCGGACAAGTATAGAGATGGTGAGAAGGTTGTCGATGAGAGGAGAAAGCGATTGCGAAGTCTAAAGTTGTCCTCGACAGGAAGACCACGTTGCTGAAGCACATGGACAATGCTGGGTGCACCACTTAGAGGATCTGCCTCGTCTTTCTGCACCAGAGACTCGATATTGTCCCTGCTCTTCTGCACACCGGGCACGCTATACCTCACACTAGGTCCTCTCTGCAATGACGCTCCTTGTACCGATACCGCATCTTCGTGCAACGCGTCTTCCTCGTCCTTTTCTGCTGGCCATGAAGTTGGATAGAGCGTGTTGAGGTTGTAGTGAGATAGTAATGCTGCTTCTGTAGTTGTCATCCTGCTGTCGATTGTATAGTCTCGTCACTCTCTCAACGTATATAGCAGTAAGGTGCAGATGGTGTGAGCTTTAAGTCAATGTTGACTGAACCCATTGGCGTTGTTGCCAATTCTGGGGATAACGGCCCTGTTCTTTCCGCAGAGATTGAAGATAGAGCTTCTGCCTTTCTTCAACAGACAACATCAATCCCTTCCTCGTCTTCTCTTTCTTCTGGCTTCACTACTACCTCCCGAATACTGAAGCTCATTGAAGATGCTGGCATCTCGCACATTCGCAGGCGCCGCGCGCCAATCCTTCCGCATTCAAAGATATGCCCCAGTGACACAGGTGCGCATATACAAGCTTTGAAGACAGGAAGGGGAAGGCAATACTGACGATAATCCAGCTGGTTTCAAGAGGATATGCCAGCAAGGTTGGACACTTCAAGGGAACAAAAGGCTCTGATGTAAGACTATCGGCGCAAAGAGATGAAAAACAAATGCAATAAGAAGCTGACAAGTCTTGCGTATAAAGGGCAACTACACGGTATCTTTGATCGAGGGTGATGGTATTGGACCTGAGATCTCCCAGTCCGTCAAGGATATCTACAAGGCTGCTGGTGTGAGTGAAAAATCATGTGAGGATTAAGATACCCAACTTAGACAATCTTCCAGGTCCCGATCAACTGGGAACCCATTGATGTTTCCCCGAAACTTGTCGATGGCAAGACTACAATCCCACAAGAAGCCATTGACAGTATACGAAAGAACTACGTCGCTCTCAAGGGCCCTCTTGCTGTACGTAGTGCAACGGAGCTTCAATTTTCAGCACTATAGCAAACACCCTAACACATCGATAGACGCCCATTGGAAAGGGTCACGTCTCCCTCAACCTCACACTTCGACGAACATTCAACCTCTTCGCCAACGTCCGCCCTTGCCGCTCTCTCGAAGGCTACAAAACTCCCTACGACAACGTCGACACTGTCTTGATCCGTGAAAACACCGAAGGAGAATACTCTGGCATCGAGCACGTCGTAGTTGACGGTGTTGTCCAAAGTATCAAGCTCATCACCCGTCAAGCATCCGAGCGCGTCCTGCGCTACGCTTTCCAATACGCACAAGACATTGGCAGGCTCAAGGTGCGCGCTGTGCACAAGGCAACCATCATGAAGATGTCCGATGGTCTTTTCATGGACACTGCCCGCGAGGTATCCCAGGAATTCCCCAACATTGAATTCGACTCGGAAGTTCTGGACAACACTTGCTTGAAAGTCGTCACAGATCCTACACCTTACAACGACAAAGTCCTGGTCATGCCCAACCTCTACGGAGACATCATGTCCGACATGTGCGCCGGTTTGATCGGTGGTCTAGGTCTTACTCCCTCTGGTAACATTGGCGACGAATGCTCCATCTTCGAGGCCGTGCATGGTTCCGCACCAGATATCGCAGGCAAATCTCTTGCCAACCCAACTGCTTTACTCCTCAGCTCCATCATGATGCTGCGACACATGGGTTTGAATGACCACGCTGCAAAGATTGAGGCATCTATCTTCAAAGTTGTTGCGGAAGGCAAGATGATTACGGGTGATTTGGGTGGAAAGGCTAAGACGCACGAGTACGCACAGGCTGTTATTGATAACCTATGAAGTTTTTTTTTTGGCAATCCGAAAATGAATGATGAGTAGGAGGAAGGTTGTGATTGTGCTGTACTATACAATAGGTAAACGATATGATATCAATGTCCAGAACTGGAAAAGATCCCCTCTTGCTTTGTGATCTGAATTTGATTGCGCCATTCCTCACCCGAATGGCTGAGTCTAGAGCGTGCAGTCGCGCCATGGTAGGTACTTTCCCATCAATCTGGTCTACATGGGTTCTTACTTTTGTATGGTTCCAAGCTGATTCTCAAGCCATATGATAACCATATATTGTTCAAAAAATCACCGGCTCGCCAGACAAGACGCGTACCATCAAGCTCGTCTACATTTAGCTGTGCTCATCAGTCATCGCTGTCATCTGCGCCTCCACCTCTTTCATAGCACTCACATCATCCAGTAACACCGCCACCAAACCCCGAATTCGCCTCTCGATACCCCTTCGGTTTCAATAATCCTACTCTGGGCGCGGAACGATTGCTCTGTGCCGTACCACTCAATCTCGTGCTGCTTGTATTCGCTCCTCCTCCAAAGCCACCATTTCCACCACCAGCAACACTAGGCAACCCATTCAGCAAACTCCCCACACCACCAATCTGTCCCGAAGGCAGCGAACTGCCATACGCCGAAGCGGAAGACAGAGCCGTTTGGCTTTCACGAGCCTGTTGCATGCGCCGCTCCATGATTCGTTGCGTTAGTGTTGAGGAATAGCTTCCTGATGTGCCGGCGATGGTATTGCTGGCGAGTGGGCTGGTTGGTGTGGTGCGTGTTGGTATTGGGATTGGGATTGCTGCTGATGAGGTGGGGGTGCTTGTTGTGGATGGAGAGGGCGGGAAGGGGTAGGAGGAGGACGAGAGGTCGTGGAGAGGTGTGTGTTGGGTTGAGTTTGCTAGAGGGGTTATTGCGCTGCCGCTGCGGTTGTAAGGGGCGGTGGGGTGGTAGGTTTTGTTTTGGTGGTGGTGGTGTGGTGGTTGTTCGATGTTAGGCGATGGGGCTTGGGTTGGGAGTTCGTAGACGTCGTTGTTGTTGTAGCTGTTGTGTGGATTGCCAAGGTATTGCTGGCTTGAGTTTTGTGTCTGTGTCTGAGGCTGGAGATATCGTGTATCGCGACCGAATCGTTCAGATAAAGGGGAATGAGTCTCGGCGCGATCGCTTGTTAGTGCATGCATGTGAAAAGCACCAGCACCATTATCATCAGTACGTCGAAGAGAGACGTTGGAATACTTTGGATTCAGCGTGAGCGAGCGAGTCCGATCTGAACTCGTTAGCCCACTCGATGTTGTACGAGACACAGAACTCGGCCGGCGAAGCTCATCGTCATTGTCGAAACGGAAACCATTGTCAGCAAAGCGATTGTCAGTGATTGTAGAATGAGATCCATTTCGGCGATGAGATGCTTGTCGCGAGGCAAGAGATTGACCGTCGTCGTAAGTAGGGTCCGCAGTTCTGGCGTTTCGTGCGGCCAGAACACTGCCTTGGCGGGTGCTGCTCCTTAAGTATGTATCCCTCGTCCCAGATTGTGATTGTTGGTATAGAGACTCTCGGCTTGCTTTACGCATGCTCATTCTCGATTCGCTTCGCATGTCAGTTGGTGTGCCGTCTTCGCAGAGAGCTATACAAAGTTCTGTAAGACTTCTGCAGAGGTTATCTGCCGTTCGTCGAAAGCGTCGGTCGGATAGTGGGTTGTCAGGAGTGTAAGATGAGCTGTAGGTTGCCGTGTTTGCTGATGCGGATAGAGTGGACAGGTCCATGGCATCTTGAGCAGCAGCCTCTAACGCTTGGAAGACGTCTCTCGATACTCTATGCTCTGCTTTGCTGAGAGCGGATTGCAATAATGATTGAGACTTTGAGAAATAGCTAGGCGATCTCATTTCATTCAGAGGTGATGTAGGTACATTTCTTGGACGACTGGTCGACATTATTGTACTCGCTGTGCTTGGTCTTTCGGGTATGCTTTCAACTCGAGAGGGCGTATGATTTGATTGTCGTCGTGTGAGTTCGAGATTTCGAATTCTTGATTTGAGATCCTCCAGCTCGTTGTAGGCTACAGGAGGTGCATCTGATACACTGTCGTCAGCTTGTGATGACCGTAGGGTGCTTGTTCGTGATAGGTAGTTTGCATTTGCTGGAGGAGCATCTTGCCTCCTTGTTGATGGCAGGTATTGATTTGAAGAGCGGGATTGATTTGATGGACGAGACTCGATGGATGGACGAGCAGCAGCAGGCTTGGGCATGCTGTCCACCTTTGCAAAGGACTTTGCAGGACTAGAGTATTCCTTTGCAGTATTTGGTCTTCTTGCAGGCGAGTCCTTTGATGACTTATTGGATAACGACGATGTGAGTGAACCTTGTCGTAGTTCTTCTTGACTTTTCATCTGACTCGGCGCGGGTAGGTTTGATGGTTTTGCTGATCTTGGTTCACCATAAGTGTCTCCTCCTGGCATTACTGGTTTCGTTGGTGTGCTGAACCATTTTCGGAACATGCCCCCAGACTGGAGTGTCTCCGTCAGTCACCATCTTTAGTTGTTTCTGTGGAGTAACATACTTTGCGCCGCTCCTCCTTCCCCCGGACGTTATTACTCATGATTGAGTATAATAAATATTTGACTCCGTGTGATAGATAATAGTTGAAAAGCACTAGATACTGGACAATTGCAGGCGCAATGTGCTTTCTATGCTCTTTAGATGCTGTCGAGACGATTTTTCACACAAGCAATGGTGTGCGCGCAGTTCTTCGACGTGACGACCCGCGTCTGTATGAATGCTTATTCTGTCCAGGTATCTTGCCGCCTAAGATTCTGCTTTCAGCGCTGGAGCTGTCTGGATTACGGAGGATCCTATGGAAGTCTAGATGGCATCGAATGAGCGTGGTGGAGTGATATATACAGGGCAAATAAGAAGGCTGGGGTTCAAGATGCTGCTAACCCAAGGTATGCAATGGCGCAGATGGATGACGCCCATTAGACTTTGTGGAGACCCGTTTGAGGTGAGCCGTTTTAGATCTGAAACACTTGCCAGTTGCTCTTGCAGTCTTGCCATCTCATGCACAAATACTTGATTGCACTCGAGCGGGTCTGAGACCAAAGCAAGTCGGTGGCTTTGATGTATGCTATGTTCGCGACATCTGGATCAGGGCTACACTGTTATCTAGCGAGATGATAATTACTAATAGAACTACGTTATGAACGGAAACTCGGGAACATGACTGTTCCAAACCCATCTTTAAAGCACTAGCAAGATACGGAGCAGGTAATTGTGATCGCGGCGTTATAATGTTGAGAATGTATGCCTCATCTGACAACATGGAAGTCCTTCTTGTTGACCTGATGTCGAGGTGTTGACCTTGTCTGGAATTAAGCTCAAGGGTCTTTTCTATTTTAAGCATCCCTTCCCTACGCACTTGAGACGAAGACGAAGACGAAGAAGCCACAACCTTGATCCAGCTGAGACCCGTGTTGACCTCACCAACCTCGCTACCTTCTTCCTAACAACACTCACTCCTCTCAACATCACCCCGAATCTTCTTGAGTTACACGCAGCGCGTCTCGCTTACCCTCCAGCGACAGCCTCACCTCACCACCCATCATTTCGCATTCCTTCGACTCGGCGGCTTGACGTCGTCTCGTAGATCTACTTGCGCTTTAACTCAAGTCGCACACGCTCACTCGTCTAGCGCGAGTGCTGCCTGGTCAAGAGTAAGTACTGCAAGATTCGAGTCATCTGTTTCGGCTGATCGCATTGGCGTGTTTGGTATAAGGCCGGCAGCGGGCAGTTGCAGGTAGCAACAACAGCAAGAAACAGAAACTGGTCCTCCTTCTTCACTGAAAATCCACTCTTTCTTCGGATCTCGCGCTGGCGCCTCTGGCATAACCAATAACACTTCCGCATTCAGAAAGATCATTCAAGAGTAAGTCTTCAAGATGATAAGCCACTTTCGAGGCATTGCTGTGACAGTCAGCTAAACTAGGACTCCAGGAAGGAACATTCATAAAAGCGTAGTGTTGTTTAGGTCAAGCTACTTTGAAATCCGACAACAAGCGTTTCGTAGCTACAGCTGGTTCTGAGCAGTCCATGCGCTTTTCTCAGACTCTCGCTACATTCACCCGTGACACACGATTTACATGGATGACTCGCAGGTAGAAAAAAGCACCAGTATTCCGGTGCCTCAGAATACGCTAGGCGCATTGAGATCGAATCCAAGTCAAGAACCACTATCATATGTTGGTGGACATCGAGGTAGTATTTCAACTGTAACCACAGACTCCAATTCCGCCGATACATCACCAGTCGCTGGATCATCATTCCCACGCGCGTCTGCATACTCCGACACTCCTGGGACTTCTCCAGACACACCAGCATCGTTGGGAGTCCCAAAGCATCCCGGATCAGAATCAAAAGACCTCAGGCTCTCCCCGACAGCGCCGGCAACACGTAAACCACGTAACCTGAAAAACTTGGCGCTGAACACTTCAAAGACATTCCCTCTCACCAAAGGCCCCAATACAGGCATCGCACCACTCGACACGCCCGCGGAAGGTATGACGACCCCAACACCAATGGCTACTGGCTTTGTTCGTCCCGTATCTCAAGCACGGCGTAATCCAAGCTTGTCACTAAGCTTGAAGACACCCACCAATGAGGCTGCTACTGGTTCTTTGTTGGATTCGCAATCACAAGTTCCACCCACACCAAGTTTTGCGCGGCCTTCAATGTTTCGTGGGCTACAATCGTCACCCGCACTTACTACGCTCTCCACACATACTCGAGGTCCTTCGCGTAATTTCGCCTCAGCTGGCGGCTTTCCGCAATCATTTGCTGAGCATGACGAGTATCTTACTGAAGATGGTCAATATCATGCTCCCCTGTCTAGAGAGGAGAAGCTAGATGCATATCCCAATGGCCCTATCACGATATACGATCCTCATATCGACCTTTACCTCGAACCTACTGCTGCGCAAGCTCGAGACTATGATGTTATCATGAATGTCGCTAGCGAAGTGCTCAATCCTTTTGCAGCTGAGACTAATACACACATTCCCTCAAAGTCGTTACATACAGCAGCTCAAGAGCTACTAACAGGATCGTCATCGTCTCAAAAAGCTGCAGATTCACCAGAGTATATTCACGTTCCATGGGAGCACAACACGGACATTGTCCCTGATTTGTACGAACTGGTAAAGGTCGTTGATGATAGAGTACAAAAGGGTAAGCGTCTACTAATACATTGCCAATGTGGAGTCAGCCGTTCTGCGAGCTTGATAGTCGCATACGGAATTTACAAAAACCCTGCGCTGTCGGTCCAGCAGTGCTATGATGCTGTCAAGCAGAAAAGTCGTTGGATCGGGCCAAACATGAATCTGATCATGCAACTGCAAGAATTCAGGAGTGGATTGATCAAGTCAGCTTTGGAAACGAGCAACACAAGGTCCACCTCACGACTGTTACACAACCGCCAAACATCCAATGAGCTAAGCGCTGGACTGGGCGCCTCTTCCGACTTGCAAGTTCCTCAGACTGCACCTCTACCACAATTTGACAATATGCGTATACCCTCACCAATCAAGACTCAACATGTGGAGAAGATCTCGCCTGGTCCATCATCAGCTCCGTCTGGTCTCAACTGGCCTAGAGAGCTCCCTTCATCTTTGCCACTTTCTCGAATACCCTCACAAGATGCGCTCGCAGCAGCAACTATGACAATAGCCTCAAGTAAGACAGAACTACCGCCTCCAATGTCTAAAAAGGATACACCACATAGCTCACCACACCGCAAGCTCGTACCACTTGCTCCAATTCACCTTGACTTACCTACTACGGTCAACACTTCACACCAGGTTGCGGAAACACCACGAGGGACAGAATTCGCCATGACATCGATCAGGCCTTCGTCGGCTTTCGACGAAACTTTCGGCATCACATCACCACGCGCATCTGGCTTTCCTTCGATGCCATCCGTAGATGAAGAAGCACTTGCGTCTCCACGATCAGAAGAATTCGCAATGGCACCAGTACTTCCAAGGGAATTAGATGACACCATCACTCTAGGCTTGACCTCGCCTCGTACCAAGTCCTTTTTCGACCTACCATACCGCTTCAACGCTCCAGCGCCTTTCGAACCCCCGACCCAACACCATGTCGCACTTCAGCCAACATACGACCAAGCGGATGCACAAGCAAGAGCACAACTTCGATCTCAGTTAGGGTTCAGTACCAGCCGGTCTGTGACTGATCTCCAGCAACTGAACCAGTCCACGGTTACACGGCCTGCCGCGCCAATACCATCACAGCAAGATTCAGTTCGGCCAACCTTGGTATCTAGAAGGAGTCCTGAGCTCACGACTACAGCCGAAGACGACTATCCGGATGCACTCATGTCACCACGGGCTGTTGAGTTCACCACCAACCCTATGCGTGAGGCGTTAGAGGCAGCGACTACCACGATTGGCAATGCAGGCAGACCATCGAGTCCTGCAGAAAGTGACCCGAGATCTCCACCTGTTAGAGGTATCAATCCCATCACGAGGGATATCTTTGATGTGTTGTGATGATGTGGCAGGGTTTGGCGTTTGTGTGAGAAAGGCAGGATCAGAGCATGAAGCATAGTTGGAGAGATAGAAATCACTGGATCTCATTACGAGAGTGCATGGGATTTTCATTAGGAGGAACAGAACCAAACAACCATGAAACAGGTTGGTTGGCCGTACACCAACGGCAATTATGTTAGTAGTATAAATCATCCATTGTGATGATAAGAATGTACATATCAAACTGTCTCATATCTTATAGTGTGCCTTTCCAAGTAATTACATCACAGCCTACATTACCGTGCTCTCTCTCTCTCTCACTCACATCACACCACCACTCCTGCAGCACACGTCAGCAGCACCGGCCACCTTCCATCTTCTCCATCTGGCACAAACGTCTTGCCGAATGTTTCTATGTTGTGGTCTTGGAATTTTATTGTCAACATTTTGACGTGTGATGGAAATAGTCAAAGCCTGTCCCACTTGGGTATATCTATGTATGTGTGTGTGTTAATAGTTGAAGAAAGTCTAGTAGTGGACCGGACCTGGGTGGGTTGTGTGTTGTTGAGTGGGGGCTTTGGTGAGTATTGTACAGTGCAGGGGACTGCTTATTATGATTTCTCGCAACAGATGTGTGATATTGAATCGAGTACATGTACAGATATGAAAGCACAGAAGTTGGATGAGTGGAGTGGAGTGGATTAGATGGATTGGTATGAAGACGAGGATAAGAGAAGGCGTAGAAGGAGAAGGAGAACAAGACGAATGTGCCCGATGGATCCATACAGATGATGGATATAGTACTTGCAGTCGTTTGCGTGGACACGAAAATGTGAAAAAGCACAAATTTCAAGTCCATCACCTCACCTCACCTCACCTCACATCACTCCCCATGCCCCCTCCCCTCCCTTCACTCCATCCCCTCGTCCAATTCAATGCCAAACCTAATGATTATCCCTAGGCACCCACTCATCCCCTCCAATCCTCCTAAACTTGACCGCATTTTCAAAAACCATGCCTCCACTCAACGGCCCAACCTCTTTCCTGAAAATCTCCTGCCATGGCGTCTGGGATCTGACTTGTTTGTAGCCTCCTTTATCCATCAACTCCTTTCGTCTGGATTCGATTTCGCTATCCGAGAGCTTGACGTTGACGGAGCGCTTTGAAAGGTCGATGCGAATGATGTCGCCGTCGCGGAGGATGGCGAGGTTGCCGTTTTGGGCGGCTTCTGGGGAGGCGTTGAGGATGGAGGGGGAGGCGGAGGTGCCGGATTGGCGGCCGTCGCTGGAGGAGGGGTTTAGTGATTTGGGGTTGGGAATGGGATTGAGAGGGTTAGATGGTGAGGAGGAGGGGAAGGAGGAAGGAGGGAATGTGGTAGGGATGAGGTGACGGATGTGGACTTTTGTTTTGATAGGACGGAATGTTGGGATTTAAGCACAGGACTTGGGTCGGGTTAATAAATGGAAGAAAAGGACTTACCCGATACAGGGGAGAGAGTAGGGGAGGTTCTTCTTGAGGAGGTGGGCTGGGGCAGTCATGTTGACTACTTCTGCTGCGCCTGTGGTTGAACAAGGGTTGTATTAGTAAGTGGACGCTTTGAGATGTTTGTTGTGTATGGGTGCCATGGAGAGTGAGCTTGTTGATTGACCGAATTGCGCCTAAAAGCAAAGTGAACTAAACTCAACTTACCTGGATAACCCAAAGGACCAGTCCCTCGCATGATCAATATCGTCCTCTCATCAATATCCCTCTTATCAATAGTCTTATGATAATCCTCCGGTCCATCAAACACGGCAATCTTGCCTTCAAACGCATTCATGTCCTTTGGATTGCGCAAAAACGCTTCACGGAACGCTTCATTAATGACCGACGTCTTCATGATGGCAGAATCAAAGATGTTGCCCTTCAAATTTAGGAACCCTGCTTCCGCCTTCATTGGCTTCTTGAAGGACAAGATGACCTCGTTGTCGGGCTTCTTGGCCCGCTCAATGTTTTCAGCCCATGTCTTACCGTTCGCCGTCAATGCGTCGCCGTGGATTTTGCCTTGTGCGTGGAGCTCGGCCATGACAGTTGGTAGACCACCAGCACGGTGGTAGTCTTCACCTAGGAATTGACCGGCTGGTTGCATGTTGACGAGAAGTGGGACGTCATACCCAACAGCTTCCCAATCATCATTCGTCAATTCAGGCTCAATGCCGACATGTTTTGCAATTGCATTGAGATGGATAGGCGCGTTTGTTGAACCACCAATAGCAGTGTTTGCTGCAATTGCGTTTTCGAATGCTTTGCGCGTCATGATATCTGATGGCTTGCGGTCTGAATGCACCATCGATACAATCTCGAGGCCTGTTTCGTACGCACACTGTGCACGCTCGCGGTAAGGAGCTGGAATGGCGGCGTTGCCGGGTAGGGACATTCCTAGTGCTTCTGCGAGAGCGTTCATCGTACTGGCAGTGCCCATGGTGTTACAGTGGCCAGCAGATGGGGTACCTGAACTGACCATATCGACCAGCTCAACTTGGTCAATCTTACCCGCGCCGTGTAATTCGCGAGCTTCCCAGACGATAGTACCAGATCCGATGAGCTTCTTCCCTTGATACCCATTAAGCATGGGTCCTACATTCAGACAAATCGCAGGAATGTCCAAGGTGGCTGCGGCCATCAAAGCTGCAGGCGTCGTCTTGTCACATCCTGTAAGAAGCACGACACCATCAAACGGATATGCATGTAAAGTCTCCACCAAAGTCAAATAACTCAGATTGCGATCCAGCGTAGCAGTAGGCCGTCTCGACGTCTCCTGAATCTGTACAGTATTAAACTCAAACGCAATACCACCGGCCGTTCTGATACCTTCGCGAACACGCTTGGAGAGCTCCATGTGATGGCGATTGCAAGGCGCAATATCAGAGCCACTCTGCGCAATACCGATGATAGGCTTGCCTGACTGAAGCTCGGAACGAGTGAGGCCATAATTCAGATATCTCTCAATGTACAGGGCGGACATGGAGGGGTCATCTTCACGACCAAACCAGTGCCGAGATCGGAGCTTGCGGGAAGTAGAGGGGATCTTGTCGTCACGACGGGCTGATATTTGGGCGGAGAGGTCTTTCATACGGTTTTGGAGATTCGAGAGCTCAAGCTCCATGTCTTCAATATCTCTGACCCCCACGCCATCCTGGGCGATACAGGCATCGTGCGGGGTATCGCAGCCATTGCAGGAGACTGCTGGTTGATTTGCCACCATATTTGCGTTGTCACTAAAGGGCAAAGATGTCACAGCAATGATAGAGAGGGGAAGTAGTCGAGAGATGAAGAGTTGTAGTGCGAGGAACAATCAAATCAAGGCCGAAATTGGGAGTCAGGCACTTGACCTTTGGTTGTTGGGACAATGTTATGTTTAGGCTGATCAAAGCGGAGAGCGTCGTCCAATCAGGTTAGCGTGATTACTCTTCGATGCTGAACCTCACAAGGAAGATGAAAATGTTGAGACGTTCGCAGTAAAGTAGTAGTAAGATAAGAGGCACCAAGTACACTCTATCCTCCTTGCATATGCAGCGTCTTGCCTATCGATGTTCCATGCTTCATTTCGCGTTGTGAAGGGAGGACGAGTTGCTAACTCACAGGTGGAAAGGTGTGGAGAGTGCTGGAGAGACTTTCAATCAAACTAGCATTATGTCAAAACTAAATATTCGGTGGAATGTACTTGCTATACTACCATCGTTAGCCATCAATATACCAGACCAATAACCCTCGCCAGCTATACTATATTACAATCACAAACAGTGAGCCCCAGCCATCACCATCATCATCATCATATATGAACACAGCAACATCAAGTTACTCTAACCGTTCCCGTCTTACCACCCACTGAGAGTACTCCCTCTCCTCGGTCTGAGCTTCGCGTCATGACCTCCACCACCATACGCACTCGGTGGGCCAGCTCTCCGTTCTCCACCACTACTCAATCCTCCACCTCGTCCACTAACGCTGTCCCTCCTGCTGGGTCCACTTGGTCTTGCGTCGCGAATAGGTATGTCATAGCTCGACATTGGCTCAGCGTAGCTCGATCTCGACTCAGCATACACAGGCCTCTTGACATTCTCTTTTCCTCGCGCCGAACTTGGAGCAAAGGCCGCGTCACGAGAGTTGTGATAGTCAACTGGACTCTGTGCGATGCCCTCGTCAAAGTATGAGAAACCGGATTTCATCGGTGTGGTAGGAGTGCGCATGTCATACGAAGTAGCGCGTGTAGAAGTGCTATTATGCCTCGCAGAATCCGAACGGGATAGGCTAGGTCGACGCTTGCTTGACGGATTGTTCGGCATTGGGCTGATTGGAGTAGCTGTAGACGACGAGGAAGGATGATTGGCGAAGAACGAAGCTGAGCGAGAGACAGGCGGCGCACGAGTGTCGATTTTGGGTCTCTCGGGACGTTCTTTTTCTCGTTCTCGACCAGTATCACGTTCACGCTCAGGTGATTTGCGGTTCGATGCTGCACTGTTCCGGGACACACTAGGCTGACGAGCTATGCTTGGACGAACAGGCTCGCCCATGAATCTACGGACTTCGTCATCGACATACTGCTTGCTACTTGCACGTTCACGTTCGCGCTGTTTTGGGAGAGGAGCGAACGTGGGTTGCGTTGCTTCAGAAGGACTGCTGGTCGAGTACCCAGAATCGTTGTTGCTGTTTGGGACTTCAGTATGCCGAAGGTTACTGCTGCGTCCGGGAGCGTTGTTGGTTCCTGTACGACGATTGCCTGAGCTACGTAAATCGGCCTCAGTGGGCATGGTTTGGGAGCGTTGGAAGCGGTGGGAAGGAAGTTCATTGGTACTGTAGTCGTCAAAAGTTTGTGCACGACGAGAAGTCGATGCAGATTGTGCACCTCTACTTAGATCTGGCGCAGATGTGTAGGCTGTTTTTAAAGGAAATGGTTGAGGACGACTGCTGCTTTTGTGCGAAGAAGCATATTCCGCACTTTCTGAAGAGCGACGATCTGTGTAGCGTGTATCTTTCGTAGGAGATGCTCTTGGCTCGGGCTGTCGTGTGGATGTTCTTCGTGCCATTGATGGACGTTCTGCTTGAGGACTTCGCCGACTCTCATAAGCATCGGCAGTATATGTGTTGCTTCTCGACAAACTGGGAGGATTCGGCGATAGTGGTGACTTTACTTGGTGGATATAAGCTCGAGCATCCCGGTCGTCTTCTTCGTGATGTCTTGTCCTCTCGTTGCGAATGCCTCCACCATACGCACCTGACTCTCTCCGCTTCCGATCCTCGTACTTGCTGTACTCGTCAGCCACATCACGTTTGCTCTCCCTTTGACGAGCCTTATATGCTAGTCCATCGTCATCATCCTCATCGCTCTCTACACTCGCCCTCTGGGTATACTTGTATCGTCGATCACTCGCTTCTGCTTTGTCTTTCATCTTCCTCAGTCTCTCCCTCTCCTGTTGACTCTGTGAGTCCTTCGTGCTCCTAGACCCACTCTTCCGGTCAGTGTCTTCCTGTCTCGATGACTTCGTCCGCGTCGTTGAAGGCCGAGTTTGGTATTCTCCATCCATGAATTTCTTCGCATAGCCTCCCACTATCTCCGCCGCAACCGGTGCAAAGCCTTTGAATACATTCGCTGCAAACGAGGCAGAGAACATGTTCTCCTCCGCAGAACGATCAGACACTGGACTACTTCTCATCCCAGTCCTCCTTGATTCCGTTTGTGGCGCATTCATCTCATTGAAGAAACTTGTGGTACCAGCCGATCTCGAGTTGCCAAAGGTATACGTTGCTGTCTTGATGTTCACACCTGGAGGTGTCCAGCCACTGCTTCCACTATGTCCAGCAAACGCAGCGCTACTTCGACTACTTCTTCCTGCATCTCTTCCATTCTTACCAAGCTCATTCTTCAATCTCCTCAACGTAATCTCGGCGTCGTATTGCGCTTTCTTTTCGTCGTCACCGAGGATTTCATAGGCGGTAGAGATGCGATGGAATTCCTCTCCTTTGCCAGAGACTTTGTCTGGGTGACATTTCAGAGCCTGTCGGCGATAGGCAGATTTGATCTCAGAGGAGGTTGCGGATGGAGTGAGTCCTAGGGCTTTGTAGGGGTCGGGTGGGAGAGGTTCCATTATTTGTTTGCTGTGATGTGGTGTTGTTGTGATGAGTAGAGAATGAAATCAGTGAGTTGTTGAGGTTTGGTAGGACGACAGAGGTAGGGTAATAAGGTGTGAATTCGTGATATGCTGATGTAATGAGTGAGGTAGTGATGTATAATGAAACTAGATGTTGTTGTCGTGAATGATGAATGACAGTCCGCGCGCAAACCACTTCTACTGGCGTCCGCGTTGTTCCGTTACACAACCCGTATTACTAAGGCGTGTGGTGCGACTGTCTCTTACCCTAACCTAGAAGGATATGTCTTCTGATCTCATGCAAGACAATCGCGACACGCTGTATTCTCCGACTGACGTTTCTGAACAGGTGATCAGACGAACGTGCTTCCAGTGAAGAGACGGAGAACCTTCATAACACGTTCATGCTGGACCTAACACTGTGAGGACGACAACAGTGGTAGTAGCAATAGGATGGCGATGTAGTCGTCGATGGAACAATATCTGCAAACGAGACAGAATGACGATTCCGAGGCTGTCAAAAGAGTCTGGAGGTCAGGCACAATCACCGATATGGCCGTTGTGACCCACTTATGCAACTCACTCAATAAAACGATAGACACTGCCTCTCCCTTAGCTTGGTGGCGAAAGTGAAAAGGCTAGCAAGATAGCCGGGAAGAGAGAGTTTGAGATGATTCAAAGACTCGATACGCTTCCAAGGGCTTTCGAGAACTAGGCCACGCCCCCTGTGCTTTGTAAGAAGCTGCACGATGCAGAAGCGCCCAACAGCAAGGATTTCCTGTCCGACAGAATGCCACCGAAGGTCATCAGCTGTACTGTTAATCTGACCCGATTACGGACTAGATGCGATGATGAACGTGATTAGATGGCTTGCTGCCACGCCTAATAGGCCTTAGTATCACAGCGCAACGTAGGAACCCGCTGCCTTGGCTGGTGTTGGTCACTTCGGTGCACCGCGTCCCTCATACCATCTCCGATTCATGGAAGTTGAGACTAAAGGCCGGAACGAGATGAACATGCTTGCGCCGCCCAGACACTCAAGAAAGTCTTTCAAAGATTGCTCGTCTCGAATGTCATCCCATCTCATCTTGTCTGGTCTCAATGGAAGGGCCCGGCTCCAACCGTATCTTTCATGACTACTCAGGTACGAGCTATACATCACGCTACATACCGCCGTTCTCGCTCACTTCAACCACCATACAACCACCTTGTGCGACCTCGTCCTCTGTAGCTCCCAAACTATAGTTCAAGCGCCAGCACATATCAAGTTGATCTTACGCACCCTGTACTCTTTCGTGTCCTTTCTCTCAAATCCTTTCCTTCCGCAGCCCTCGGCTACGCTCTGCTTAAAAAGGCGGTGTACATGGGGATTCCTCCGCAGTTTCAGATATCTATCCGATCATGACTTCCACCGACTTTTCGATTCGACCATCTAGCTGTGTTACTCTATAGATCGGCGGATAGATAGACAGCCACGTTCATGTGCTAGCTAGCAAGCCTCCTCCGCGCTGCCTGCTGACCTACATAATATCAGTGCTACATGCTCGTATCGTGAGATAACGAAGCAAGGCATACATATCAGGTGTCCTGGGCCCGTAAGCACCTGGGACCTGTCTCACCACCTACCACAAGCGCGCGGCTGCATCGCTAGAGAAAACGCACCATCACTGTGCCGCTTCTCCTCAAACTCTCGTGCTCGTGCTACCCCAGACCTCCGCAAGCTCATGTGGGCCATGCAGCCATGCAGCCATGCACGTAACGAGGCTTTGGCCGATCACTACGCCAACACACAAATCCCCATCTTACATCAGATCCAAGTGTATGACAATACCTCACAGTGCTCCTGTGATGTTACTTGATCATCTTGAATAGGTCTTGATGGTTTGACTACTAGCTACGCCAAGCATTGCAAGAAGCTCATCTCACAACGTCACTATCTTCCGCCTTCTTCGATAATCTCGTTCGCGAGATATGGCTTAATAAAATGGCAAGTTAGCCACTATGACCTCAAGAACGACTGTGTGAAATGTTCGGCTATGTACGAGCTGACTATCGAAACTAAACGGGAGGAGTGTAACAAGGACTTGAAAGCTTTCAATCCTTGAACAGAAAGTGCAAAGAAAGGAAAAGCTCGGGATTGACTAAGGACGCCTCCTCTTCCTAGATGAAAAACGACCGTGATGTAAATGATTCTCCATCAAATACTGCTCCTCCGGAACACGCGAAAGGGTCAAGCAAACCCCAACACAAGATCAAAAGAAAAAATCAAAAGTTCAAGAATCAGGCTCATCACACCCAATATTCACCGACTCCACTCCCCATCCAGTGTTGATGTTGTAGCAAGAGCTAGGATTGATTGTGGTGTAAAAGGTCCTTCCGCTATTGCAGCCCGCAGATTCGCAGAACGTAGCATGGTACCACCCGTTGCAGTACGGGCTTGTTCCAACCGAGTGGCGATTGTGGAGGTTGATGATCTTGGTGCTGCCGTACGAAGGGACGGATTCCTTCTTACCGGCGTTACCATCGCAGGCGCCACCGCTGAAGCCCTGGAGGTAGGGAATGTTAGCTTGTGGCTGAACGCTGTTCAAAATCACGTTAGCTAGGGATTCTGGTGTATTGCGAAGAGGAGTGAACTTACGTGCTGCTGTCAGTGGCGCCGGTCGTGACGTTGGTGCTGGCTGCGGCGCGCTCCTCGAGCATCATGGGGGTAGCGTCGGCACTGGACCCGAAAGCAGCTAGGACCGCCATTGCAATTGTGCCGGTGATGACCTTCATGTTTGGCTTTGATTTGGTTCGGAAAGATTGAGCTGGAGAAAAGAGCAGATGTGAGTGAGTTTGGATTGCTGAGTCAAGAGAAAAAGATATGGGACTCGAGGACTTCCTGCCTCTACTTATAGGAGACCTTCATATGACTGTGTGTTTTTGGTAGCCTTGTCGTATGAATACGTTTCATGGCAGCCTCTCTGAAGTGTCGAGGCAGTGTAAGCTAGTCACTATTGTAGCACTATACACCACCAAGGCTCTGTCTTGGCAAGTCCCAAGGCTTCACAAAACCAGCCTAGTATCGAAGGCTAGCTGTAAACTAACACACAGACTACTCATCAATGACAAGCTGTATCACAGCACACATTGTGAACCAGTCATCGTCGTATAGCACTATAAACCAACGAGGCTCTATCTTGGCATGTCTCAAGGCTATGAAGAGTCAACTTAGCGTCATCAAAGGCTAGCTGTAACTGTAGGCCTTACAAATTACACATCTTGTAAAGACCAGGTTCTATAACGTATAGCCCTATAATTACACCTTCTCATCCAGCTGGCCTATTCACCACAAAGGCTCCATCTTGGCACGTCTCAAGGCGTTACAGAATCAGCCTAGTACCAAAGCCTGCATAACCGCAAGCTGCTAGACAGCAACACGCTTACATCGGAAGCCTTCCAAAACTATGCCTCAAGAATATCACATCTTCTGGTGTCGAAAAGAGGCAGCTGCGACTACGCCGCAAGCAAGTAAGCAAACAATCATGCGCAGCACAAATCAAAGCCCAGTTCTCCACGATCTAAGAAGATCAATATCTTTGTAGTGGCTTCGAGCAGGCCAAGCAGATTTTACTAAGTTAATTGACCAACGAACCAATAGCAAGGCGAGGCAAGGCAAGGTAAAAGTGACACCTCGCTTTGCACCTAGTTCACTCTACACCTAGTTCACTCATTCAATCGTTCACTCACCCATCTACTCAGGTTACACTTATAGATTTACTATTGCGGAGTGTTTCTCGACAAATTCTACGATGTTATAGGTGATATCAGCATTAGATAGTGTAGTTATAGTACCTGAAATTATCCTTTTCACAGCTCATATTCACAGACGACCGTAGTATTATATTTAGCATGTATCGTGTATCTCCTTCTTCTCCTTCTTCTCCTTCTTCTCCTTCTTCTCCTTCTTCTCCTTCTTCTCCTTCTTCTCCTTCTTCTCCTTCTTCTCCTTCTTCTCCTTCTTCTCCTTCTTCTCCTTCTTCTCCT
>Ga0160429_1000318_pt1 | contig 52834 bp, 35 predicted proteins | sample SolpanmetagenomR_FD_108199 | JGI IMG/M metagenome (GOLD analysis project Ga0160429, IMG submission 108199) | Solar panel surface microbial communities from Lawrence Berkeley National Laboratory, California, USA - R | ecosystem: Engineered > Built environment > Solar panel > Unclassified ... | reverse complement strand
TCATCATCATCATCATCATCATCATCATCATCATCATCATCATCATCATCATCATCATCATCATCATCATCATCATCATCATCATCATCATCATCATCATCATCATCATCATCATCATCATCAATTATTGGTATTATCTTTATTACGCTTGAAAGAAAGATATGAATGTACTAATATGTTTTGAAATAGGCACAAAGAAGTTTTTCACATTGAATGGAATGGAATTGACTGAAAAAGCTATCAAAGGGACATGATATAATAAATAAATAAATGTAGATGATTATAATAATGCTAGTAGATGAGCTAGTTTCTTTATTCAAAATACATTGGTATCACTTCACCTCTTTGACTAAATGAATTACAATTGGCATTGTAAAATTGTGATACAACTAGACGAGGTAGTAGTCTTCACTTTACTTCATTCTCGTGATTTCAGATATTGTTATGATAGTCTATTTCTATAATACAGGATACTATTCAACCATCATATCAACTTCACCTGCATTTCCATTTGTCGGCTGTGTTCCCGTCGTAGTATTTGTTTGATTAGAAGCATCATCTTTATTATTCCAATACTGTGCCATTTCCGCATCCAGCTCTTCCGTCGTCTTTTGCGGTCTTCCACCCACCATACGTCTTCGATTCTCTTCCGGTTTAGGTCCACGACCACCTCTTCCATTCCTTTCTTGGGTTTCATTCCTCTGTCCTGGTCTACGTCCATTTTCCCTCCCTTGACCTTGACTTTTACGCATGGGACTTCTCTCACGTCGATCTCTGGGCTCATAACGATCGATATCCCTACGCGATCTATCGTCTCTTCTTCGAGGTTCTCTACTTTCTTGTTCTGACTCTGGTGTACTTCTCTTATCAATGCGATCGAACAGAGACTTTGTCGGTATCTCTACGTTATCGAATGGATTTCTCCCTGAAGGTCGAAATGGTTCGGAAGACGGGACAAGTTTGACGCGAATGGGTTGGTTATAAGCATTCGCGCCGTCGAATTCTTTGACTGCATCTTCTGCATCGGCTAGAGTCGAATATTTCACAAATGCAATACCTTTTGGCCTATCCTGTCGATCGTAGAGGAATCGCACTGAAGCTACAGCACCGATGCGACTGAATAATTCCTATCATCTTATTAACTCACACGGTCTTCTCTGTCTGTGATAGATATGACGTACGCGAATGTCAGCCTCTGTCAGGTCGAAATGTATATTCTCCACTTTGAGCTCAGCAGGGCCTTGTCGTGCTCTATATCTTTTATCAGAAATATCTTGACTGAAACGGTGCTATTTAGACTTACTGTCTACGATCTGGACTTCTATCGTCATAATCGTCTCTGTTACTTCTAAAATTCCGTCGCGAGGCTTTTAACAATCAGCCACAATACTCTATATATCTCCATGTCGTCTTACAATCTCGTCCTCTGTCGTCATAGCGATCATGAACCCATTCGCTATCAATCTTTGTTTAGTTTTATATTACCTTGATATTATGCAGGATTACGTACCGGTCTAGATTATTTCTTGCATCTCGAGGAGGAGGATTATTATACTGCTATTTATAGCAAAACATCAATGTTAGTCGACTGGTCGGTAATTTACACATTGATCAGGAATGGTCAAAGTTGTAAATAATCATTCATCCTGATTTTTGAATGTGTATGTCGAGATGATAGAGGCGGTGTAGTACCTTTCTTATACCGTCTCTTGGTCCACTGTCACGACTACCATCCCGATCGGGAGCTCGTCGCAAGTTATTACTACGATTAGATCGTTCTCGATTGTCGCGCTGCTATTTGGCTGGTCAATCGTCGCTGCCAACAGAATGAAGAAAGGAGCCGACACTGACTGGTCTGTCACGAATAATATCTTCTAGAGCCCGATCCATCGTTATGACTTGATCTATTAATGGAAGTCACAAAATGTATCGACGGCATGTTTATTTGTATGCACTAGAACTATCACGTGCACCGCATGGAAGATTAAAGTTCTTCACTTTGATAGAATGTCGACAAGATATAGCAGATCTATCAATCTATAATAAACGATCTGTACTTTTGTTATTCCATCCCATGAATTCAGCCCAGGATCTAACTTCACTCGGTATTTCACCTTCTTTACGTTGGGGTATCTTTGCTGCTATACATTTCGCCGCCAACACTGCTGTTCGTGGTTCCCTGTTCATAAATGTGTCAGTTCATGGTCGAAATATAATTGAATGGTGATTCTAGACTTACATAAACAGTGGAACGCCGAAATCAGCACTAGACCTTCGCATACAGTAATCCTCGTCGTCTAAACTCGTACCTCTTGTACTGGCGAGATTAAACACTCCTCTAATGTCATATTTCTTAAAAACAGCCCTCAATGTTCGTTTGTCTTGTTTAGGAAACTCAATGACCTCAACTTTGACATCTTTGTCATCTATTGCAGACTGCAAAGCATTTTGCACGTCTGTACGAGTTGCGTAAATCTTGTAACCCATTGGAGAAAGTAAGCTTGCAACCTGTGCAAGATCGGGCTTTGATATATCCCCACCAAATAATAATCCTTCACCAGGTAATGGTAGACGAAAGTTCATGGCTGATTGCATAGCTGTCCAATATGCTTCTGTCAGATCTTTACCGAAACAAGCCATCTCACCTGTGCTGGCCATTTCTACACCCAAATATGGATCTGCTCCTGCTAATCGAGTCCATGAAAATTGTGGAACTTTGACGGCTACGTAATCTCTTTTCTCAGCCATTAAATCGACCGGAGCAGGTACATCATGACCAGTAAGAGCACGGGTGGCAACATCAATGAAGTTTGTACCTAGTGTTTTGGATACAAAAGGGAAAGATCTAGAAGCGCGAAGATTACACTCGATAACCTTTAACTGATCATTTCCTGAATCCTTTGATGGAATGTGTATGACTTGCATGTTGAATGGGCCAGTGATTGACCAGGCTTCGGCAACTTTATCGGCAATCTCCTTCAATTTGATCTGGACATCCCTGCTTGTATTGACTGGAGGTAGTACTAAAGTAGCGTCTCCTGAGTGAACTCCAGCATCTTCTACGTGTTCACTGATGGCATGTACGAGTACTTTACCACGATGAGCAACGGCATCAACATCAATCTCTCGAGCGCCTTCAATAAATTGAGTGATGACTACAGGATGGTCTGGACTGACGTTACTTGCAGCTGTCAATTTGTCCTCGAGTTCTGTTTCCGATCGAACAACGGTCATTGCAGCACCGGACAAAACATAACTAGGTCTCACAAGAACAGGGTAGCCTACCGTGTCAGCAAAGTCTTTGGCTTCCTTATATGAAGTCAATTCTTTCCATTTCGGTTGATCGACACCGATAGAGTCTAGAATTTGTGAGAATTTATGACGATCTTCTGCTTTGTCAATGTCTTCAGGGTTAGTACCGAGTACTTTTGCTTTACCAGACTCTTGTAATTTTAGTGCAATGTTTTGTGGTAATTGACCTCCTGCAGAGACGACAACACCAGAAGCTGTTTCCAGTTCATAAATATCCATCACTCTTTCGTATGATATTTCATCAAAGTATAATTTATCTGCGATATCGGTGTCTGTCGATGTTGTCTCTGGATTGTAATTTATCATGACCATCTTCTTCCCCTGAGCTCTAAGTGAAAGCGCTACATTTACTGCACACCAATCAAACTCGACTGAACTACCAATTCTGTAAACACCCGAGCCGAGAACAACCACTCCATGATCATCAAATGTTATATCGTGAGATGTAGCATTGTACGTAGTCTAATATAGTCATATCAGTATCTATCAACAAATGGTATGTTATCGCGCATGTTGAGATTGAACGTATATAGAGATGCACAAGGGAGATTACTCACAAATAAATAATTCGTCGAGGCCGGATATTCAGCAGCGAGAGTATCAATCTTCTTTACAAAAGGCGTAATTCCAAAACTTTTCCTTCTAGCTCGGACCTCATCCTCGCTGCAATTAACAGCCTTTGCGATCTGTTTATCCGAAAACCCTTGTTTCTTGGCCTTTTGCATAAGTTCTTTCTTGATTCCATATAGACTGCCTATATCTTCCAACTCATGGGTGCAATCCACAATGTTCTGAATCTTATATAGAAACCATTTGTCAATCCGTGATAACTCATGTACTCTGTCGACCGTATAGCCTTCATGTAACATTGCTTGACCAACTGCGAGCCAACGACGATCCGTAGGATTTCGTAGAGCATCTTCAAGGTCTTCAAACTTATCACCTTGAAGACCAAGAAATCCAGGATCTACCTGACGAATGGCCTTTTGGAAGGACTCTTCAAAAGTACGTCCGATAGCCATGACTTCACCCACAGATTTCATTGCACTACCTATGTCTCGCTTGACATTTTGAAACTTGCTCAGGTCCCATCGAGGAATTTTTGTTACGATATAATCAAGACTGGGTTCGAAATTTGCTGTTGTGGTTTTGGTAACAGCATTGGGAAGTTCAGGAAGACTGTGACCTAGTCCAATCTTTGCTGCAGTATATGCGAGAGGGTAACCAGTCGCTTTCGAAGCCAAAGCAGAAGAACGTGACAAACGTGCGTTGACCTCGATGACTCGATAATCAAGACCATCTGGTTGCAAGGCATATTGAACGTTGCACTCTCCTACAACTCCAAGATGTCGGACAATCTTGATGGATGCACTTCTCAACATGTGATACTCTTCATCACTAAACGTTTGACTGGGAGATACAACTATGCTATCACCTGTATGCACACCAAGAGGATCAAAGTTTTCCATATTACATACCGTGATGCAGTTGTCTTGTGCATCCCGAACCACTTCATATTCCGCCTCTTTCCAGCCTTTTAGCGACTTTTCAACAAGGATCTGAGAAGAAAGAGTCAATGATCGAGTCGCCAAGTTTCGAAGTTCTTCTTGATTATCGGCGAAACCTGATCCAAGACCACCAAGAGCATATGCTGCACGGACAATGATAGGATATCCGATCTTATCAGCAGCATCCAGAGCTGCCTCGACCGAACCGACAGCAAGTGATTCGGCTACCGGTATATCAATCTCATTCAAAGCCTTGACAAATAAATCACGATCTTCACTCGTCTCTAAGGTTTTTATGCTTGTCCCCAACACCTTGACTCCATATTTCTCGAATATTCCCATCTTGTTCATCTGTACACCCAAGTTTAACGCAGTTTGACCACCAAAGGACAGGAATATTCCATCCGGTCGTTCTTTTTCTATGACATATGTGACGTATTCCGGCGTGACGGGAAGATAATATACCTCATCCGCGAGAACGTGAGATGTTTGAATCGTTGCGATATTAGGATTTATCAGAACTGATTTGACACCAGCCTCTTTTAGCGCTTTGAGCGCTTGACTACCTGTATAATCACAATCTTAGCATTTCTCTCGGCTCCAGTATGTATATCCCGTCTCACCAGAATAATCAAACTCTCCTGCTTGACCGATACTTAGTCCACCACTACCTATCACCAAGACCTTTTTCACATCGACTAGATTCTGTGGTTCCGATATCGCACCAGACTCGATATACGATTTCGCATCTGGGGACGTCGAAGCTACCACACTGGCACATCGCAGTTGTCGCTGTAGTCGTACAGAATTGCCTTTTGATAATTGTGTAACAGGTTTGTGCAAGCATGGACGATCGAGAATTCGACTTCGAGTTGTCGAGAATTTATTTATATGTTTACTGGAATATGAAGATATTGCGCTTCGAGAAGTAAGCAGTCTAGCTGCCACATGTCTATGTGAAGCCATTAGAACCGGCTAGTCGGCACCACGGTGTCGCAATTGACTCTGTGCGAAATGCTCAAGAGTCAATGGCTTAGGATGATGCTACTACTGTACAGTATCAACAGTAGTGAGTCATGCGATATTATTTTTTTTCCCATCATGTCTATCTATCAAAAGCACGTTCGTTATCTCCGCGACTTTATTTGTTATTAACTTTTAGGCTTTCAGCGTTCTTGCAGAATAAAGTTAGCATACAATGTTTCGTTACGTATCGGCTTGTTGGTAGTAATAATAAATGGGTGGCATAGCACAGCGATACCATGACAAGCTATAGATCAACTTCAAACAATCACATAATCCCATTTATTATTGTGCTCGTATCACATCCCTTTCTCATTGGCAAATTTGAATGCTTCCTTCAAGACAACCTCCATTTCCTTGGTCATCAACATGTCCTGCCTTTCTTGATACATCTCTCGCTCCGTGATCCATCTATACTCCTCGTGCTCCCTTTCATCTAGCTTCAATATAGTCATGTCTGAAACAGTAGCTACGTAATTAAACTGCACTGATCTCCTACCACTGTGTTCACTGATCCAACTCATTGATGGAAACTCTCCTATAATTTCATCAATGTCAAGGGATGTTTCCTCTTTTGTTTCCCTCAGAACACATTGTCGGATCGTTTCATTGGGATCGACACCTCCTCCGGGAATTTCCCAGTTAGAAGGAAAGGCAATCTCATTAGATGCACGCTTGACGATCAAAAGTTGTGGAGGAGAAGGTTTAGATTGCGAATCAGTTTGAAAAGTGCGGTTCTGAAAAATGGCTATACCTGTTACGTATTTTGTAGTGCATGTCGGAGATGGAATGGCATCGAGCCTAGCTGAGTAGCTTAATTCTTCAATTTGTGGAGTTGATTGAAACATTTCCAAAAGATTTCAATACCAAAGCATATGGAAAAATATCAAAGAGTCATGAAAAGTAGAAGCATGGTAAGAAGATTAGCCCTATTACTTACAAATTTCATTTTATGCTACAGATGCAAAAGTCCGTTTTTTCCTGCCCTTTTCCACTCTCGCTATCTCTTGCTCCTCGTCTTCTAAACCCTGGAATCCCCCTTGTCTTACATCTTTACTCATTATCGACAGAGCCGCAACATTGTAACCAATTATACTTTTCTGACGTTTTGTCCAAGCAGTATATGCATCGAGAATATCCGTCATGACACCTTTCAGCTTTTTACTGGCTACAAGTTGATTATTATGTGCTTGTAATAAAAAGTAAAACACTCGCCATGATAGTTCAGGTTGCATGCCGCGCTGGAAAAATAGGGCTAGAAAGGTAAATAACACAGGTAGGGTGGAAAATGGAATGACCAAAAGAGCGTCATTCAAGGATGCTGCGGGAATCTTTGTTATGGTGTTCAAGACGTGTTGCTCAGCAGATATACCTCCCAATGCCATGAATAGAGGGTTCCGTTGCGGTGGAGCAGACCTTGTACTGTCCTTGTGCTGTGCGTTCCATTCGTCAACCAGTAATCGATCCACTTCTGCTATTTCAAGTGCTTCCATGATCTTCTCTCCATATGTCAATGTGGAAATAGTCTGCTTACTCGCAGCAGCTACTTCATCTCTATTTTCACCCTGCTCGTCAGTCAAAAGATCACGATCCATTTGAGCAGCAAGGGTTGCTTCGTATGTTTGCTCGAGTTCACGTTCTCGCTCTTCTTCCAAGAATATCAAATCATCACCGATATCCCATATCCTGATACTTTTATCATGACTGGCGGTGATAATCTTCTCTCCCGTCCTACTGACAACCATGGCCCATATCTCTCCATGATGGCCTGTAAACTTTTGAATCTGCTCGAACTTGTCGCCATCCCATGATTTGACCAAAGAATCTTTCCCAGCGCTGAAGAATACGTGTCTCTCATCGTTTTCAACCGGATGAGGGATGAATGAAACTTGCATGACGCTGTCTTGATGTGCGAAGAATGCTTTATGACAATCACCAAAGTCAAGACCCCATATTCGTACGTTCTTATCAGCACTTGACGTTGCGATAAGTTTACTATCCGAAGCAATGGAGATGCTAAGAACAGGAAGTTTATGACCGTATAAAGTAAGAAAGAGTTTCAAGCTATCGGTGAAAAACACTTTTACTGTATTGTCGAGGGTAGATAGGGCTATTAATTTCGAATCTGGAGTGAAGCATAGACTTAGCACATCGTCTGCGACCTTTAATGTACGAGTATGTGTCAACTTTAGTTGGGGGCGGGTCCTTTTTGTGCCTGGAATTTCTTCCTGTACAATGTCAAAATTCCAAAATTTAGCGCATTTATCAGCTCCACCAGTCGCTACTGATTTACCATCAGGATGCACTTGTAAAGTCCAAACAGCTCCATCATGAGCTTGGTATTTTTCAATCATAGTTGACGATGCTATATCATATAACTCCAATTCTCCAGTCTTGGTGCCTACCAGCACAATCTTGTCACCAGGAAGAAATGCACAACACAACGACGGGCCACATTCTATCGTTCTGAGACAGCTTTGTGTTCGGACGTTCCATGCTTTCAGTAGACCAACAGATGCAGTCACAACCATTCTATCATCTGAACTAATTGCCATTGCACGAATGTCTGTCCGATGACCCGGCATGTCAACTCCGAACGATCTCGTATATTCTGGACCATTCTCGGCGTTTGCACTCTTCTTGTCATGCTTAGCTTCAATGCTATACATTTCCAACTGGTTATTTGATGAGGCAATAAGTAATGAAAGCTGCTTGGAACTTCCAGAAGCAGTCCAGACCGCAGATCGAACTTTAGCACCGGTCCGTAATATTACATGAGGTACGAAGATATCATCAACTTCTGGTAGGCCAAGCTCTTCTTGTGAATCCATCTGAGCATCACCTTGTGCTGCTGCCTTTTCTTTTCGCCGTCTTCGTTTTCGTAAGAGTGACTTTCGGACTTCCTCTGGGGATCTGATCCTAAACAACTCGACTGCTTTTTCTGAACCATGAACTGAGACAAATGATCCATTGTGATGGAATTGAACATTCGTGGTTCGATCTTTATTATGTCGTAAAAGAATTCCTACCTCTTTCATACATTGTGTTACTTGCCCTGGATCACCGCTTCTATTTCCAAGGTTCGCAAGAATGCTCGAATCGACCGACCAAACCTTCAACTCGCCATCATTTCCGGCAGTTATGCAAGCATGGCCGTCAGGAGATACACCCAATGCCCAGCATTCTCCATTAGATTGTGCCACATGGGTTTCGATGCAATGCGGTGTAGTCAGATCCCATAATTTGATCAACGAATCTTTACTGGTCGACAGTAAATAATTCTCGGGCTCTACATTTTGCGCTCGAAAGTTTCCGGCATCGCTAACGTCCTCATCTCCAACAACTTCAGATTGATCAAGAAAGGCAAGGCCTGTAATCTGATCCTTATGACCACGTAGCTTGTATTCAGCCGCTTCGTTCAACAAATTCCAAAGAATGATATCGGTATCTTTGGAACCACTCGCCAGTCTCAAACCTTCTCGGTCGAATACGAGATGCGTAATTGCCGAGCGATGTCCGTTGAATGTGAGTAATATCGTGGCAGAAAGACTATCCCATATTCGAATACTGCCATCAGCATGACCCACTGCGAACAAATCTGGCTGAGAATTGCACTGCGCTATCACAGTCACTTGCGAATCGCATTCTTGATCTCTCCATCTGCTAAGCAATTCTCCTCTCTTGACATCCCAGCACAACACTTCCTCATTGGCGCTCGTATATGCTTTGCCTGAGCTTGTAATCCGGCTTGACAGTGTAGATGAAGAGTCCGATGCCCATATTACGTTTGATGTTGCTGACGAGATTACACCAAATGAAGTTGTGAACTCGTACTTCCTATATTCGCCACTATTAAATGACGAAGTAGATCGGTGATGATATGTATCCTTACCTATATGATCGAACCATTACGCTCGACTTCCTTAATCCATAGCCATGCTCATAGGCAAACACTGTCAATAGTCAACATCTTTTCCGATTTTTTTTGAATAAAAATTATGGACGATGTCATCGGTCGCGTAAAGTTGCCATTCTTCCGATGTCCCTGTGGAGCTCCACACCCAATCCATCGACAGCAGGCAAGCTGGGCATACCATTTATAGCAGTGTCTTCGTAATGCTAATTTGATCACCGTAAAGGTGACCTCTATAAGCGATATTTGTGTCGAGCCATGTTGCTCCTCGACTACCAGAACGTTCTAATCGAGTCGCTATTGAAAGAACGATTTGCGAGGTACAACCAAACCTTTTGTCTACGATGACTTTTCCATGACAACAACTAATGAAAGGACAGCGGCTCACCTAGCGCGATTGACCAAGTAGTTTCCGATTTTGACGGTGTAACTTTTCACATCTCGACCCCGACCTCAAAGTCAATAATCCTCATTTCCATTTCAGTCAAATGCTATGCTGAACTTATTCGATATGGCGCAGAACAGGTTCTGCAAAGAGAATATGGTAGTTATATCACTACACCCGAATCAGGCTATGATTTCTCGCTACAGATCGATCTATCTCAACTCCCTGCAGAACAAGAGGCAAAAGATGATCTGATAAAACGAATAAGTCTGCTGAAGCGCAACACAATGGCTGCACCTTTTGAGCAAGCGTTTGATGAGTATCAACGGCTTCATGAGGAGGCTAGTAAATATACGAGTGAGAGCGCGCCTCAAGGGATCAAAGAAGGGGGTGAAGTGCGAGCGATCCATTATCGAGATGAGGAAGCTATATACATCAAATCAAGTCATGATCGAGTTACAGTCATATTCAGCACTATCTTCCGTGAAGAGACTGATAGAATATTCGGTAAAATATTTCTACAAGAGTTTGTCGATGCTAGACGAAGAGCTATACAGAATGCGCCTCAAGTGCTCTTCCGAAACGAACCGCCGCTTGAGATCCAGGGTCTGACGGGGCAGTCGACTTCAAAGAGCAATGATCTTGGATACATTACTTTTGGTGAGTTATGGAAAGATTTGATGAGACTTCATACAATTGATTATTCTCAAGTCCTTTTTCCTCGTCATTTGACCCCTCAACGCCGACAAGATGTCATCTCGCATATCCAGACGTTCCGCGACTATTTTCATTATCACATCAAAGCTTCAAAAGCCTACATACATTCACGAATGCGTGGAAGGACAGCAGACTTCTTACAAGGTGAGCTATATCAACCTTTCCATCAGTATCATGTTTTGTTGACCATTTTTAGTGCTACGACGAGCTCGACCAGAAACGGAAGAAAAGGAAAGAAAGACGGCTAGTGGAAGAACATTCAAAGTACAAAGCTAGATTTCAAGCAGATTCCATTAACGAGGATATGATCATTTCCACATAAGTTTATACAATGTTCTTCTCCAGCCATTCTTTCCACTGTTGTTCAGTAAAATCGCTTGAAATGCTATTTTCAACAATGCCCTAATCATATTAATTTATATACCCAACAACAGGATAGTCACTTACATTGAACAACACAGTGGGACTGACATGGACGCCCACCTGTCTAGCTGCCTTGATCAAGACCTTTAAATCATTCGTGACCTTATTTCCACTATTCAAACTGCCATCTTTACCAGGTCTATTCGATATTACTAATTTGCCATACAACTCTTCCTCGTCGATTCCGACACTAGACGAGGCTAGACGTGCCAATCGCTTGTAGGTCTCATTTCTTGTCTCGTTGACGACGTTGACGTCGAAATACTCCTCTTGCTTATCGAACAAAGCGTGTGAGAATTCCCAGAATTTGTCAGGTTTGATCTGCAACACTGCCACTGCAGCTTCGTGAACTAGTGTACTGCAAGGATGCCATGGTTGCACTTGTTGACGGAATATGATTTGTAGTTTTGACTTGTAGGGTTCTTGCCCTAGTATGAGGGGATGAACGGAGCTGTAGACAGTGTCGAACATCTTCTTGGAGAACTAGGCTTGGATGTGAGCAAGAACGATAATCTTGGATGGATGGCCATCAACGTACAGGACAGACGTAGTCAAGGTCTAAGTTGTTCTGTTAGCATGATCGAATGTAGGAACAAGGCCGGGGTCTAAGAGACGGACATAGTTCGATTGTATGGACGGAATGTTTGTTGGCTTCTAGGTTCAGTTTCTGACCAGCGAATTTGGGTGGGAGTGCCATCGCTTCGAGTTGAGTCCAGCTATGCTTTGGTAAAAAAGCTTCGGTATTCGACAAGCGAGTATCTAACAACTTTGTAATTGATGGTCAAAAGAATATTAATGTTTGTGCAATGAAAGATGAACATGACGCAATGTGACGTCATAGCATGTGAAGGTGGTGGAAATAATTCTTCAGATTTATAAACAATGTGAACGCTTTCTCCCCCTGCTCTCCATGTCAATGATGGGCATACACGTTCTCAGTAGCAACGTGATCCATGCACTCGTGTCTAGTCAAAAACTTGTCGATCCTGTTCTTGTCATAAAGGAATTGATTGACAATGCCATCGATGCCAATGCTTCATCAGTCACTATCGATATCTCAGCAGATACAATTGACGTCATTCAGGTAAAAGATAATGGTTGTGGTGTAGCACCAATAGATCGACAATTACTAGTGAAATGTAATCATACCAGTAAGATCAATAATGAGCAAGATTTGCAAAATGTTCAAGGTAAAACGCTTGGTTTTCGGGGTCAGGCATTGAGTTATATGGCCGAAATGAGTGAGTCGATAAAAATAACGACACGTGTTGAAGGCGAGGATATGGCAAGTTTTTTAGTTTTTGCAAGAGATGGGAAACTTTTACAGGAGAAGAGTAAGTCTCATGCGATAGGCAGTACTGTCCGAGTCGAAGGTTTTGCCAATTCGTACCCGGTAAGGAAGCAGAATTTGGTCACACAAAGTGAAAAAACAATTGCTGGAATCAAATTGCTATTACAAAGATATGCAATTGCAAGACCACGTATCCGATTCTTGTTTTCAATAATCAAAGGTAGTGACTCAAAACATCGTAGAATGTATGCACCGAATATGTTGTATGGAACCTTGTTAGACACCGTAAGCAAGGTCGTCGGTAAAGATACAGCCAATCAATGTCAATTAGTGACGGGCACATTTAGTGACATAAAGATTCAGGCGGTGTTGCCAAAGACAGGGGCTAATGCAGATCATCTATTTGGGGTAGGTGAATTTGTGACAATAGACGGACGTCCACTTGGTATACATCATGGAACTGGTAAGAGAATCGTTCAGCTGGTGAAAGAACATTCGAAATGGATCCAAAAAATGGGATGTGTGAGCAGGAGTTCTTTCATTTGTTTGAGCGTTGACTGTCGAGCTATATCGTATGATGTCAATATTGAACCATCGAAAGATGATGTTTTGTTTGATGATTGGACTGTGATTGCTAACGCAATACAATCTTTATTATTCACTGCATATTCGACAATGGAGATAGGTAACGATCAAGGACTGTCAACGCCTTTGACGGAATCATGCAAGATTGCAACAACAGCCAACAGTCAGATTGTACCAATCAAAGCTAATTGTCATAATTTTACAACATCTGATGGTGTAAACAACATTGTATCGTCAAGCTCTCCCGTGTCGACGACTAATGTGCATCGTAAACTAAATGAAGGATTAGATCCATGGGTTTTGGCAAAAATCAACACCACCATTAGGCAACCATATGCGTCATGGAGTGATGTAGAGTGTGCGAATGCGGTACAAGAACGAGTAGATGCTACTTCGATGTCTACGACTGCTCGCTTGACACCATTTTCATCCTCGCCAGGAGATTCACAGATTCCTCGGACCCAGCACTATTCTGCTGAGAACGCATTTTATGCAACACCGCAACATGATCCTCACAGGGTACCTTATCCAACTCCCGGATCTGGTCATCTGCTAAATGAGCGACCAGCTCGGTGTTCCGAAGTACAGTTAGGACTAGACTCCCCTTGGACGATGATTAGAGCCGGTAATACGATGGATTTGGGTGGATCACCGTTGCATATGATCCCAAGTATACAGACTAAACAACCCAAACAGTCAAAAGCCAAACAAAAGCCCTTTAAATGTCCGATTCCCAGAAAAGATTCAGAGAGAGATGCTTGGTTCGACATTCCTGATCAAAATAATCATAATAATCGTCGTAGAAAGCAAAAGGTTAGCAATTTTAATGAGACGACATCGAGTCAATCACAAATTGCATTCGAGACGTCTAGTCAAGATAATCGAGATATTCGTAGTTATATGCGTGGTCGAAACGATGGCCATGAGGACATGAATGCTTCACAATCAATGGCTCGATGTGATGATAGAAATCTAGATCAATCACCTCCTCTTGCTAGTCTTCAAAATGCTTTTGGGGCTATTCTAACTCCACAGTCAGGTCCTGCAAGACGACTTCTATCGCCTATCAGTCCCAATGTACAGCGACCAATATCTCAGCTCAGTAATTGGACTGTGGACACCTTTGGTAGCAGTCCACAGCCAACACATATTTCAAAAGGCACAACAAGTCCAGATGATAAAGAAATGACAAAAATGATATGTGTTGCTTTAACATATTCTTGTAATGTCAATCTCGAGCCTTTATCACCTATTGCAAAATGTGATTATTTTAGCATTCCCGATTACTTACAAGACAGACAAGTTTTCGAGAGATCGACAGCGGAAGAATTGCGAGATATTGCAGGTAAATTGCATGCATTGTTGCAGCGTAAGTGGCGTCGAAAAGAAATCTCCGATCATGTCTATCGCTATGGTACCAACCATCTCAATCCAATTATTCTCGACTGATGCAGTCCATTTACAAAAGATCTATCGGTACAAATCTTTGGTATTTCTCGTCATCTAAACATAAACATGCTCTATCATATTTACACTATGATATATTGTATTACACAACTGCTTTTTCTTCATCATTTTACTCCCTTTATCCCTCCAAGACCTTTTTCGCACCATCAACGAATTTCTTCACCTCTTCACTAGCCTTTTTCACCGTGTCTTCCATGACTTTTTGTGCTTTTTTGAGATCATCCGGTCTAACGCTTTTGTCGAGCTCCATCTTCCTCAACCTTTTTACCTGCGCCGCTCTAGCGTTCCTCATTCCTCCAAGCGCATTCTCTCCATACTTCCCTGCCGTATCTACATTCTGCTTTCGACTTTCTGCCGTGACGGTGGGGATTTGCAACGTTATCAACAGTGGATTACTATGATTCGTCTGGGGATTCAGCGTTCCTTTTCCTCCTGGCAGCGATGACGTCGTCGATATAGCAGAACTAATCGCCTTGACGTGCGTCGATTCTGACACTAGAATGTGAATTTCTCGATTCGGCCGAGGTATTATCTGTGCGAGATCCTGTAAAGGATACGTTTCTTTGTTCGTTTTGGAAGGTTGGATCCGGAGGGTTTCGAGACTGCGGAGGTCGAAGCCGGATGTGGTGTTTGTGCTGGTCAGAGAGGAGAGATCGGATCGGAGACGGGAGAGGGAGGTGTCGAGATCGAAAGATAGTTGAGAGAGGTCGAAGGGGTCATCTTGAATTGGAGAGGCTGAGGGAGCAGAAGAAGAGGATGACGACTTGGATGGTTTTTGGTCTTTGTCTTTTTTTTTCAATTGGATTGTGGATGTTGAAAAGGACAGAGATTGAAGAGAGGGTTTCTGGTTGGTGAAGGGGGGGGATGGTGAAGAATGGTTGATAAAGGTATTGTGTATATTCCTCGAAATAATAGGCCGTATATACTGTCTTTGACAATGCACTGCACGGAATATGGAATTGTAGATCTGTCGTCTATGGATGAGCATTTTGGGCGGAGTGATGCAATGCAGTAAGATGGAGTTATCAACTACAATAAATACATTTACAAGGGAAAAAATAGCTATGATGTCATTGTCAAGGTGATCTATAAATCTATTGAACTTTTATTGTAATTACGCATCCTAAGACTTTGAAAGTGGAGTTTTCGAAATCAAGCCTTGAAGTGATAACGGATGGATGACCTGGGATTTCTGACTATCACTCCATCATGGTGAGATACTAGAGTCTGTAATCAGTATGTAAAGGATAAGTACAAGGCTACTCGAAGACTCTCAAAGTTACCCCGAGATTCAGCCGGTTTACAAATCCCCGCTACAGCCCTCTCAGAACGACGTGTTGCCAACGTTAAATTTCCAACCCTTTTTTAACTCTCAAAAACAAGCCGAATCAACGCGTTGATTTGATACCTCCTAAACCCCATGATTTTCCATGGATTTTATTGTTCGCCGAAACTTCCCAATTCGTATGTGATTTTTATGCGTTGATCCTGGTGATCTTTTCGAGCCCCGCTTTTTCGTATAAAGACCTCTCTCCCCGTTTTGGGTCTCACTTTTGGTTCTCCTCTATTTTCGCTTATATCATACTTCCGATCTTCTATCGCGTTAATTATACAACTACTCTTTTTTAAACACTCGTATTACTTGATTCATCATGACTGGACGTGAGTACTTATCATATCTATTCTATATAGATAGATTATTAATGTTTATAAATTACAGGTGGTAAAGGAGGCAAAGGACTTGGAAAAGGCGGTGCTAAACGTCACCGAAAGATTCTTCGCGACAACATTCAAGGAATAACCAAACCTGCTATTCGTCGTCTCGCACGTCGTGGTGGTGTAAAGCGTATATCAGCCAGTAAGTTCTCCAATACCTTTACTCGATTGAAGGGGGTAGTGGTTGTTAATGCATGAATAATAGTGATTTATGAAGAAACTCGTGGAGTTCTAAAAACATTCTTGGAATCAGTCATTCGTGATGCTGTCACATACACTGAACATGCAAAGCGTAAGACTGTCACGTCTCTCGATGTCGTCTATGCTCTTAAACGCCAGGGACGTACTCTTTACGGTTTCGGTGGTTAAACCACTCGATAAGATGTCGTTGTCGATGGAGATGAATTCTTTGATGATTGTTATGATATACCATACCCCGTCATGATTGCGGGTCAATGAATGGCGTTTTTTTCCTTGGGGATTTTGTTTAGTAATAAATCAATTACTTTTCAGGACATTTGATATATACATGATGAATATAAATATATACAGTCATGTCTTGTTATTTAAAATTGTTTCTTTACTTTTTATGCCTCCACGCTATGCTTAAACCCGATGATAAAAATCCACAAATGACTTATGATGTAGTTGACGTTATTGTTGTATTCGTCTCTTTCATTTCTGTACTAGATGGTGGTAATACTTTTCTTCCTTTATGTTTCGGAACAATCAATCCAATCTAAATCAATCCCACAATCAGCCCTTTATTCTCTGATCTCGTTTCTCATATAAATAAAGTAAAGTGGATTGGGTAATACTGACCATACTCAATAATTTCCAAAGCGGATCACTTGGCTGCGCACCCACTCCAAGCCAATACTTTGTCCTCACGACATCTAGTTTGATATCCTTATATTTCGCCAGTAGTTCCGTCGGCGTCGTATCGTAATGCGTCGGCAAGGGTGTTTTTGGCTTCGGATCGAACGTGCCCAGGACTTCGAGCGGTTTACTATTTCTCGCGGTCCGGGCGTGCGCTACGACGATGTTGAAAAAGGGAGAGTGGCGTTTGCCGAAGAGGGCTAGACGGATTTTGAGAACCATTGGGATATTCTCATGTGTTGCTGTGAAGGGTGTAGACGTGCGATGATGCTACGACGTTGGAGTATATAAAAAAATATTGTTTTGTCGACAAAAAAATAAAAAATTATTATTATTTATCATATGTGACTTCACCTCCGCCTGTCACAGAGGTTGATAGGATAGATGTGAGGATTACTATTACTTGTAACCAGAGACATTTCAGAACATGAAGCTTCGAGTATGTACACATTCTCCCCCTTTCATACTCCTTCCAGGTCATCCATACTGAATTAAAGTCAGACACTCTCCGCTGCATCAGCAGCCGCACTTGACAAACACCTCATGACGCAAACGCTGTACTCGCTCGACCAATTGATGGAACTAGCCGGTCTCGCCGTCAGCCAAGCCGTGTACAACCTCTACCCTCCGTCTTCCCTATCACCTTCTATTCCACCCACGTCTCAAACGTTTAATCGAATCTTGTTTCTCTGCGGACCAGGAAACAACGGCGGCGACGGCCTCGTTGCGTCTCGACACGTCAAGCACCTCGGCTACAACGACGTGCGAGTCTTGTATCCGAAACAAGGCAGGAATGACATCTACCCGCGATTAGTATCCCAAGCGAGAGACGCGGGCGTTACCTTTCTTTCCACACCTCTTGGAAACGATAAATTAGAAAGAGAAATACACGCCGCGGATGTAGTGGTAGATTGCATCTTTGGCTTCTCGTTCTCGTCGTCACCTGGTAATCCAATTCGAGAGCCTTTTGCGGATGTAATTTCTTGTCTGGCAAAGGTTTCGAATGGAGATGTTGGGGATGGAAGGGGGAAAAAGCCTGTTTTGGCTGTAGATGCACCTTCGGGTTGGGATATTGAAAATGGACCATCGAAGAACAACGATGATGGAAAGAATCCTGGGGTTGGGTATATGCCTTCTGCGCTTATTAGTTTGACTGCTCCGAAACCGTTGAGTAGATTTTTTACAGGAAAGGGTAAAAGACATTTCATCGGAGGGAGGTTTCTAAGTCAAAAAGTAGCGGATGAGTTTGGGATTGATGTCCCTGATTATAAAGGAACGGATCAGATTGTTGAAGTTGACGTGGAGGATGACTGAACTTGTTGTGGACGACTAATGAATACATGACTATTATTACGACTGATGGAATAGATGACAATATGAATTCATAATCATATGATATCACGAATATATGTATTATAATCACTGATTCAGCTCATCTTTAATTTCCCCAATGATTCCTTTTACTCTTGATTCTTTGCCGAATGGACCATCCAAAACTTTGCTAATGACTTGATTCAACTTTTCCTTGGACAATTCTTCCGACCTGAATTCTTTACCAAGACATAATAATGTACCAAAGGCTACTAGATTCCGATAAGTTGTTTCACTGTCGACCTGACGATCAATCAGTTGGATTGCCAAATGTGCCACGTTTTCCCCTCGCTGGTCTCGCAATACTGACTCCTGAACAGGAGCAGATGTGGTGGTTAATACAGCAAAATTGATAAACAAGGTTGCTAGCGCAAAAGTCAAGTTCTTGTTATTAGATTGTACAAAAGGTTTGACAAGTTCTATGACTTGTTCCCCTGTACCGTCAGCAATAAGTAGACCTTCTTCCGTATTGAATTGATTAGCTAATACTCGAACGGCCATCATTGCATCATTGAGTCTATCTTCATCAGTCGTGGAGAAACAATTGGCAGAAACAAGTGTGTCAACTATGGTACCTTCTCCTGCACTTGTCATTGCTGCAAATCCGGGATCGATTGCGCACAGACGAAGTAAATCCAAAGCAGGTAATTTAGAGGCAGGCGACCACGTGAGAATCATCTTCAGAACAACCTCTATTTGATTTGATTGAGCTCTAGGACTGCTCGGGGATGATTGCAGCTGTTTAACGAGATGATCTAGATTTTTCTTATCCTCGTCGCTCAGTCTTTCTGCTGTTCCCTCATTCACTTCGAGCTCATTTATCTTCCTCCTTATGGCAGGAAGATTTGCTGAACTTATTGACAAATATTGTGTTTGAGGAAGTACCTTTGCACGAGTTGGATTTTGAATCGTAGGAGCGCCAACTTCGCCAGGTCTATACCTATTCTCGGTACCCCAAGGATCACTTCCTGGAACTCCAGACACTCCTGATGTCCCAGAAGAACTACCAATAGTTGTGGCCTTTGAATTTTGGATGACAAAGTTTGCTACTTGCTCAATATATGTGACAGGCAGTTCATTGTCTGCAATGAATTTCTGCGCGGCCTCGTATGGATTTTGACTTGTGTTGTAAGGCAGCTTCAAGGCAGGTTTACCATCCTCAATATCTACGTCAAACACATAATCATAATCCTGACCATTATGTGTAACTTTTCTGTCACTACTTCCGGATGATTCTACAACTGTTCCAACCTATATTATATTAGTCACTGAGATTAAATGTTCCAATTGTGACGACTCACATTGATCCATTGTTGCGCTGCAGATGACCAGGTATATGCAGTGACGCTGCCGTCATCTTCCTTAATCATTTGCACTTGTCCTTCTTTTGTGCCCGATTTGGATTGTAGAAAATCTATCGCTCGTGTCAGTCTTGTCAGGGTAGAAGTATTCGCTTGTGGTATCACATACCTGGTCCTGGAAGAGTCTCTTTGTTTATCTTCTGACCATTTCCTGTAGTTTCCTGAGGTATTGACGAAGCTTTTACACTATCGGCAAATGCTTGTTGGGTCTGTCTTGTCGTTAGTAGAAATTATAGTCATGGTACGAAATACTAACCTCCTGATCCGCCTGTCTATGTGAGTCCCGTGAAAAGACTCGAACTACACGATCACTCGACCCAGTCACTATATCTCCGTTCTCGGCACACACCGCAACAGACCATACAGATATAGCAGGGTGTGTTATCGTTTGGATGCATTGACCATTTTTCCAAACTCTTAATGTTCTGTCTTCGGAAGCGCTAAAGATGTCACCATTTGAAGAAGCTGCCAAACTATATATAAATGCTTCATGTCCATGTAATTGAGCCATTTCATCACCGTCAAGAGTCCACAGTCTTATAATCTGATCGTTACCAGCCGAAGCGAATGCAGCACCACTTTCATGTCCAGTGGGAAGTTTACACAAAGCCCTGACTACATCTGGTAAACCACCAATGTCCTTGATTAATTTGCCCGAAGAATGGAAAATCCGAACATGTTTGTCAGCACAACCTGTTATAATATGGTCGGCATCGTATGACAAAACAGCCCAAACACTTGCATCATGTCCTTTTAGCTCTTTTATCGTTTCGCCCTGTGCTATATCCCAAACTCTCACTTGCTGATCCCAACCACCACTAATCAACGTTTTGCCATCCGATGACCCATCAAGTGTGCAAACGTTATTGGCATGGCCGACCAGTAGTCGCTCTGCATTCTGAGGTGAAGGTGAGTCTGGTTTGCGAACATCTATAATTGTATCTTTTCCTCCAGATGCGATCAATCCTTGAGGATATTCTGTTGATGCTGGCAGGATTGCGAGTGAATTGATAAAGGAAGTTGCTTCTACAACTATGGTATCATCAAAGGTTATCGGTTTTGATGAAGTTTGTTGCCATTTTCGAACAGTTCCATCTCGTGAAGCAGAATATATCGTGTTATGTGTAGGAAATACTACCGCTCGAACCTTTTCCTCAATTGTTAGCGTCAGAAGCTTCCAGATATTTACGTGATCCGCAAGAGGCGAGATTCATACATCATCTTCGTGTCCTTGTAGACTCGTCGAAAGTTTATATTCTGCCATTGATGTCAAACTCATACAAATATTATTATTACAAATTATTTACAAGCGTAATTAACAACGAGAAATCTATGACTAACTGCAAACAGTGTAAATTATAAGCCAGCTTCTCTGCCTTTCATGGCAGAACTTACCCCAGAGTAGGAACTCTCATTTCTGTTGGTCATTCGCCGGGGAGTAATTTTGAAACCTTAGTTCCAACAATTTCCATAGAGTTTCATTTCCCCCCCGCTTGTTTGTGGTGTCGTTGAAATTAATTCTTGCTGTTTCAGGTCTGCTGTCAAGAACCGCCAAATTGGATAAAGCTTCAGCACCTTTTCAGAATGTTGACATATTCCGTACTATTGATTCAAGATGGCTACGACAGTCAAGCGTTCTCCTTGATGATGAAGCTGAGCAACATACAATACGTTAGCTCTCGTCCTGTACCACAACAATATTGGATATTCTTTATTACAATGTTGGTTCTCTTATTTCATTTTGTTCCGTCAAGTGCTTCGCGTTTCAAGGCTGAGAACTATCACGGTCTTCATAGAGACCTAGGGGTTCTGGACTCCAAATCTTTCGAAAGAATTTGGGACGAAGATGGCCGCGCGTTTGTCCGCTTGGTTCATCTCGTCCGAAAATAGAAACTTACTTATGTTGTTCTTTTCCAAGTCCTTCTATTTAGACCCTCCATTCGTCTCCTCCATTACAGCTTTTTCATCTCATCATCATCATCATCTTCTTCTTCTTCTTCCTCTTCTTCTTCTTCCCCTTCTTCTTCAACTACTATACTTTGAATATATTGACAATACAACATGAAGTTACAGAACCTTACTACGTTTCTTGTCCTTGCGACGTCAACTTATGCTGCAGTAACCGGTAGCTATTCACAACCTACTGGAATGCCAGCCCAGATAAGCGGTGCTTCTGGGTCTGGTCCTCCCTCTGGCGCACATTTCGCATCATCCGGTGGATCTACATTCAACGGTGGTTCTCCAAATGGATCACCTCCTTCCGGCTCGGAACAAGATCCATCCGGCTCACAACAAGGTCAATCCGGCTCACAACAAGGTCAATCCGGCTCACAACAAGGTCAATCAGCACATCTTCAGCACGAGGGTCAAGAAGGCCCCGCTGTCGGTCAGTCATTCGGTGATTCCAATGGAGGTTATGGCTCTGGAAGACCCGCTGGGGCCCCGACAGGTGCCCCGACGGGTTTCCCGACAGGATTCCCGACAGGGTTCCCAACAGGGTTCCCAACAGGTTTCCCAACAGGTGCCCCAGCAGGTGCCCCAACAGGTCTATCCCCAGCCCAGGGAGGCGGTCAACAGGGAAGCCACGGCTCCAACGGAGGAAACAACGAAAACGCCGTGAAACCAACCGGCTCAGGTGCCTGGTCTGGATCAGGGACGGGTGGTTCTCCCTCGCAAGTACGACGGGATCAGACAACGCTCGAAACCTGCTTCACCAAAAAGTCAATATGAAAAGGAGATAATGGACACCATTCAAAAATACAATCATCTAAGCAGAAGACGGAGCTCTTGAAGAGGTGGAGATTTGAAGACATTAAACTGTAATAATACTGATCAAGATTGCGGGCAAGTTGATCAAACGAGAGACCAGGGATAGATATGTTTTATATTTGTGCATATGATAGATTACTTGTTATTTCCATAGAACCATACCCATTTATTAATCATTTGTTATTACTCAAGATATATATAGCTATGATTTGCAAGTGTCAAGCTTTGGGACACCGACACATGTCATTCGTGCTGTATAATAATATCATCAAGCTCTTCTAAGCACGTCTTCTAGTCGAAGGTGACTTTGCCTGCTGCACACCAGACGCGACTGCGTGTTTAACCGTATCCTTTCCCTTTTCCGTCAATTTGACCGATTCACTCCTCTTACTAGCCGGACTGTTCCAATAATAAACCATCTGCGCCGCCAACACTGCATTCAACACGAACCCAGCCAAGAAACCTCCTAGGATCAATTTATCATCCACCTCCTGCAAAGTCGTAAAGACTCTCGCCAAAGACCCGAAGAGATAATTAAACACCGCAAACGCACTCAACTGTCCTGTCCCCTTTTGTTTCCGGACCTCCAAGATCTGCGGAATCTTACTCGCCACGCCCAAGAATCCCGCTCCAGCCTGTGCGTAATTCAACATATTCTGACCGATTATATCCGCGCTGAATAAAGCGTATATCAAGCCCGCGAGACCCGCGACGAATACTCCAGCCATGGCGTCTTTTCCACTAAAGTGAAGCACAGCGAGCGCGATCGCAACGTTCTGTACGGCGATGAGTGCTGATTCTCCATATGTTGAAAACGGAAAACCAGAACGCGCATTATATGCCAAGGTGATAACGAATGCGATCGTTTCTAAAGCGTAAGAAAGAAACGATACACCAGATGCAGAGCGTGAATTGAGGAGTTTGAGGAGTTGAGGGATCTTGACGATAGAGGAAAGGCCGACGATGCCGATTCCTAGAGCTTTGGATATCGCGAGACGGATGCACTCGTTGTTATTACCGAGGGTGAAATTGAGGACGAGAGACGTGTAGCATTGTGGGCCTAGTAGCGACAATAAAAAAGATGCAATGGGTTTGGGGAGGTTGGTGGTAATTGGTAAAAGGATAGGACGAAGAATGCTTTCGAGTATCTCCATTGCGATTGTGGTAATGTCTGTTGGTTTTATGGAAAAAAGTGAAATGTTGAAGCTCGTTTGTGGATTCGAGAACGATAATTTTAGGGAATCGAAAAGCTGGAGAACTTGGGGAAGCTCGGCTGCAAATACACGTTCACGAAATGTTAACAATAACCGCCACGTCGTACCTACGATCATACATGCCTAAAATCGGCTCTCATTTCCGTGTTTGTCAAACACCTTGTCGTCTTTGACGGATTATCGATACATCTTGAACCAATCCCTGTCTGATATCGGTGGAATATGCTGCGTGTTCGCATGATGCCTGTCTGTTATCCTGCCATTTGAAGCCGAATTCATTCGCCTTCTCAAGCATAACTAATTTGAGTGAGGCAAAACCTAGTGTATGATATTCTCTCTCCTCACTTCATCATTTCCCCTACCACAGATTAGATGCCAAAAGCATTTGAATTACATTACATTGTATGAGCTTACAGCCATGATTGCAATCATATACGTCAATACATGATATTCAACGAAAAGTTCTATATGGACCGGAACTTGATTTGTCATGGTTTCGCTGCTAATATCACTGTTTATGAGGAGATTTCAAGTCAAATGTTTGACGACGTGGCAACCGACTTCAATGCATTTCTGACACAATCACCATTTTGTGCTGATCAGCTCCGATTCGCGGTGGGTTACAGTCCTCCACATTCAAGCGTCGCGCCCAACATGTTCATGCTCAAGACGAACGCTTATGCCTGGTGACGTGATACGAGAGATCAACAAGACGCGATGACAGAAACAAGAATCCCCGCGGGCATCTTCATGTTGTGAACGTATAGTCATGGGTTCTTAGCAATTCGCGTGGGCGGATCACAACATTGCCAAGAACACCGAACGCACAATTTGTATTTACTCGCGAGCTACCAGTCTTTGACGAACCCCGCTTGCTAACAGACCGGTTCATGCGGCTATATGGTAAGACACACTTCGTGGTTCTAGAAGTGTAAAGTCCATTAATACAGGAACCTTGGTGGCATAAATATGATACCATAGAGTTCTTTTGAAGAATCTTTTGCAATTCAAGCTCGCCATAGTTTGCGATTTCAGTTGTTAGTTTCAGTGTCTGTACATAACCTCGCCCAATACTACACTGATCTGGAAATATGGTGGTCTATCCTTCCATTTGAGTTCCTCGACCGAAAAATCAGCATTATAGTAGTCTAGCCCAATAGGAGCACAGTGAATCGGCCAGGTGCTACATCCAACCATCAGAAGCTTCGAGAATGGGAGAAGAAAAAGTTGGAGCGACATTACTAGTGCATTCAAGCAAGGTACATAAAGTCATTGGAGAAAGATTGTTCAGTTTCTATGCGCTTGCAGGAGTATTCACTTGTTGCATAATTTCTAGACCATTTACATTTGAGCGATCCGCAACTTCTTTCATATTTTTGGGATGTCTTCTGCGCTGTACATTCTCCTTTTCGACTGGCTATGGTTACGAATTTATGGCTTCTTTCTCTGTGAACTTGGCTGTTCTGATTGCTCAGAGATCTGTCTTTCGATGGCATGTTTCTTGCGCAAGGAGATTTAATAAAAGCAAAGAAGTTCAAAGGGAGTACAAAAATATCAGGACATTGACAACCATGAATCTTGAACACCTCGAAACTATTGTTGCTAGATGCCACTTGTATTTATTGTATAAATTACGCAACCGCAAAGGTCTAGAACAGATAGGTTCACCAGAGAGATTCTTTTAAATTAGTATTGTAAAATTTCGAAAGTCGCAGCCGTTATAGTATCCCTTTAGTATAGTCGCCATATTTGTATCCAATTCATTAGACCACGAAGCATCAGACTAGTGCTCGTAACATTGCTTTGGTACGGCCTGTCAGTTGTATGCACTCATTGCCGGCGATGGAGTAGTCTAAACCAACACTTACTATTGTACCTGATCAAAGTTGTTTGAGAATGCGCCCGATGATTTGCGTACCAAAGGAGTCGGCAAATCTTCTCCTAAGAATTGACCATGACTACAAATGTCCAGCGAAGTTATGAACTGCTTCATCTAATCGTTAGTCATTCACTGAATCGACATCAACGAAATCTTTGTGACTATTGTCTTGTTGTTTGGGCTTCGGAAAGCCGTCACTACCATATTTACATGGCAAACCCATTGTAAGGACACAGAATCTACGAAAATTGAATTGCATAATCGACCCGACACAGCGGACTTGGTTGCCATCGAAAAGTGAAAGCTGTACAATTTTACTGACTAGCATCATTATCTCGCATTGGGTCAAATTCTGTACAGTTCTGAGCACGAATTTGTTCAACTATATATCTTTTCTTCCATCGTACCAGGGTGTTCAGATGGTGCTTGTTATGAGCGAAGAACTGATATATTTGACGACGATTATATGTGGATAGAAAAAACTGTACTGCAGCACCAGATTGATCGTTTTTCAGAAGTCAATACAGTCTGAATTATAAGCAAAGGATGGACCACTTACATAATAGACTTCCGAGTCTCGAAACCGTGATAATTCCATCTAATGTCGCAATCAGGCTGTTCATAAAAAGGGTTCGTTCTAAAACTAACACCTCTTGAGTTTTCAGTTTTTCAGGGTAACAAGTAGAGGTTGTTTTGTGCGTTGAATATTCTTGGCAACATCGTCGACTGTTTACGTACTCTCATCAGGGATAAAATCTTGCTTCGAAAGACAAGCAATCATTCCGAGAGGCTTCGATGATTCGTCAGTCCTGGTAGACTTGTCGATCTGGATTGTATGGACATGCCCGTTCGTTATCCGTCGGCTTTTATTGCCAATATTGGAAGAGACGGGGTGGAGCGGAAAAAACATGCTTACGAGAATTCTATATACATCTCTTGAGTTGCTATGCGCTTGCAGAATTGATATCCCAAAACGTCATCTAAGTAAAGTTGCAGTCACGGTTTGCTAGTGTTACGGACCACAGGGTCTTACACCATGGAGCGTCGAAGAAGCGGTCGTTGATGGTAGCTTATATAGATCAGCGGTCCCTACAGGAGTGCCAATTATTGATTGTCTTGTAGGAAGAAAACACGCCGGTGGATTGCACATCGCTGATGATATGTTGGTTGATTGCACATCGCTGTTAAATCTATTGGTTGATCACACATCACTGGTGGTAGTATGCTATGATAACTGTGCGACTTCAACAAGAATATCAATACATTGGTCGATTGAATGAATGCTTTTTGATTGCTTTGATTGTCTTGATCGAACAACATCACTGATCATAGCCCGTGATAAAAAGTCTACGGCTAAGATGGGAGCATCATAAGAAGAGTGATCAGAATAAATAACTACTATCAGAAGGAAGGTGGGTTGACAAGCAAATGATATGCATTGTCGTAAGCAGAGTAAATTTTATTTGACGTAGTCATGCACCTGTCCTCTTCACCTCGTCCTTCACATTTCTTGAATTTCTCCACTTTCTTCAAATATCTTCAATGGTTCACTTGATCATTCACATTTATCGACATTTAATTACTCCACCTCAATTGAAACAGTTGAAAGTACTGCTCAAAAGCTCTATGGCTACTACTAGTTTCCAATATAGATGAAGTATTTAGAAATGCCACGACTGTTGACAATGGATTGCCTTTTCATTATCAAGTGACGTGCTCAGCTTCGTGTGCATGACGACAGGTTGACATCCAAATTCAATGACCGAGACCCAGGAGAACAGATGTGTCATGGGCATGCTCAAACGTGAGAATTAAATAGCTCATGATTGTCTGAGATTTCAATAATATATTTGATACCTGATCATCCGTCAGATTTGTCTTTCTGTGCAGGTACGAGTACTACAGAAAGAATATGATCAGGAAGCACCGCAATCTCTGGCCCCCAAACTATTATACAGCATATCAATTATTATTGATGATGTCAGAGTGTGGGGAAATCACAATGCCCGTCCAAATTTTTATTTTTGTGATAAATATTGATAATAAATGTGTCTAACGTGAATGGGCTTTCTCAATAAGTGATTCACACTCTTTTATTTAATGACAGTATGATTATATGTTTATCTCACTCATCATAGTAGCAAATAAGCCTTTGATGCATTGTTATGATATTGATATTGATAAACAATATCTAGAAAGAATATGTTTACGTTGTAAATAAACATTGTTACACCACGATGGTTTTGGAAGCGCCATTCTCGCCAGAAGATGGATCGCATCGCCTACGAAACATTCGTAGTTTCGCGTCATTCCGGAGACAACCTTCGAGAGCATCCCTAGTTCCAGCTTTTATTGTCTCGAAACCGGATGCGCCTACAGCACAAGAACGAAATACGACAGGTTTTGCTAGATTTTCGCGAGCCGTCGCATCTCTCAATCCAATCACAGTATGGAAGACTTTTACAACAACTTACGAAAAGACAAAAGACGATCTCACCATTAAAAATATCGAACAGAACCGACAACGTCTTCAGACACCACATCGAACTCCGGCAGCATCTCCAATGATTGATGATAAATCCATCTTCGGACATCATGGCAAGCCTGCTACTGGTCTCCGGAATGCTCGATCACAAGCCAGTTTGTTTTCTGATGGACGGCGTTCAGATATCTCTCGCTCGTCTCCAAATGACGCAGTTTCATCTACATATTATGATAAGGAAAGGCTGAGCCGGCAAGTCGGTGATCTGGAAACCAAGTTGGAATACGCTAGACGCGAACTCAGTCATGCTATACAGAGTACTTCACCAATGCCTCAATGGTCGTCTCGTCACGAAAAATATACTCCTTCAACATCGACAGCAAAGATTAGACGTCCACAATTCATTCCTGGACTTTTACCTTCACTTCCATCAGAAAGATTATTATTGGAAGCCATGATTAATGATACGAACAATGAAGATCCGCCACACAACGGTGTCACTTTAAAAGACTCAAATCTCCAATCACTTACGAATGATACTTTTATCGAACCAATAATGAACAATTCTGATAGTGAGATAATCCCTGGTCTGGATAGTGAATGTAGAGTCATTAAAAGGAGTCATATCGCTTCAAGGATGACTAAAGACATGTCAACACAAGCTTCTATACATAAAGGTGTAACTGCAGCCATTATAGAGCATCAACTTTCTTCAGATGGCGTCAATAATGATGAAATTGAAATGACGAATAACGACAATGGAACAGAGGTGAATAATAATTCAGGACATGAACAACAACAGACTTCATTACAACCAACAATACCGGAAACAAATGTCACCTCTTGCTTTAATGATGAGTTTGAAAAGAAAATGCGAACTCTTGAGTCTTCGAATCGTACAACGGATCGTCAACGGAATAAATTGACAAAACAAAAGAAGCGCAAGAGTGCAGGAGATGACGGTGAAGAAAACGAATTCAGACCTATAGGAGGTAATTCTGACTCTGATTTCGATGATGATAACAGGGCGAGATCGAAAAAGAAGCGTCGTCTGACCAACATTGCACCCAAAAAAGCTATTGTGGCCAAGAAAAGCATCACAAATAACCTCCGTGTGGCACCTTTGTCAATCAAAAAGAAGAAACAAACCACGACCCCAAAATCTAAGAACGATAATAATCTACAGCCCGCATCGCCTCGATCTCGTCATAGTGGCGAGTACCAACGTGGCCGCATCCTCGATGTCATTTCTGAAGACACTGAATCTTCAAACCTTACAAACACCTCTCTCCATTCCGACAGCGTCCAGACTTCACTGACCAGTCCTTTGAGTAAGCGTAAAGGTCTCCACATATCTCCTCAAGATATTCTCAAATCCTTTAGCGATAAAAGTAATGATTTGATGGCCGATGGAGGATTTACTGGTTTTGGAAAGAGTTCGGTAGGGAATTTAGCTACGCCGGATAGTATGAAGGCAATCCGACCCGTTGTTGAACATGACGTGCAGGAAGTATCGAATAATAAGAAGCGTCGTGGTGGGAATAATTACGATTGGCCTGAAGATTGCTTTTGATGAGATAACGATGATTGATGATGATGAAATATAATATGAGATAAAAGAAACGAGAGTGATTTATATGATTTATGATGGATAAATAGCATGTTGATGATTTTCTTCTTTTATCACATTTTAATGATACCTGGCATGAACATGTAATTGTATAATAGAGCATACTAGGCATATGATGATATAGCATACATACACACATAGCGAAGAGAATAGAAATGAAAATAACAAATGTGTTTAATAACAATCAATTGAATCATATGTTCATAACATCGTTCTTATTCATACATGACTATAATAAAAATACAAATAAAATTCATCAGCCGTGAGGCGTAAAACGGTCTATAGTAGTTAATGCAACAATGAAATGCAAAGTTATGAGTTGTTTGATCAAACAACCTCTTTCTCCTTCTGAGCCTGACATAGGACGAATTTAAAACTCGTTCCCAAATCTTTACATTCGCGCTGCACGTCGTCTCGTTCCCAGATGTGTTTAGTGGACGAAAAGCATGTGTCGTACCAATACCTCCCTACACGAGGGAACATGACGTCCTTGTCGTTGGGAAGAGTGTTTGTGAGTGAAGAGGAGGTCGTGGGGATTCCTACGACGCATCTCTGGGCGCCTTTGAGAGACTTGTCGCTGGCGATAGACGACAGGACGGTCTCGCATGATGATTTCTTTTTGGAAGACTCGGTGCGAGCTGGGAATGAAGGGAGATGGGAGAGAAGAAGCGCGCCGGGGGATATGAGGTCTTGTTCGAGACAGGCGATTTCGATATGTCCGCCTGGTTGGAGCACGCGGGAGGATTCGGAAATCATGCTCGTGAGGTCTGCTTTTGACGAAGTGGACAGAGGGAAGCGGAAGATGACGGCTGTGAAGAAAGACGAGGGGAATGGGAGAGAAGAGAGGGATGTAGATGTTGTGGTCAAAGGATGGAGATTTGATGGAAGGTTGGAGTGTGGTGAAGAGGTGGTAGATGTGCAGAGGCTGTAAAAGGTTGATTTAGGATAAGTCAACGCGCAGTACAGAGACCAATCTAGCAATCACGGTTTAGTAAGAGTGAAAGAGAGAAGGTGGGGTAAAGAAACATACCCTGGTTCATACCATCGATAATCAAGATTCGAACATCAACTCCACCTTTTACAGCTCTACTGTGAGCAGGACTAAACATTGTTTTACCCGAAGACAAAAGTCTACTGGTTGTCAATGCTTCGAGACGAAGTTCAGTTTCGGCAAAAGGGAGAACATTATCTGGATTGAGAAAGTCACCAGTGCGAAGGGCGGTGATGGCTCGGTCGCAACCAACCCCACCAATTGAGCTTTGGTTTCGACGATGAGCGGTAGTAGGTCGACTGTTGGTTGTTTTTGGAGGACAGTAAGAGTTAAATAGAGTGGGTAGAGATTGTAAACTGGCACATCTAGGCAATGGAAGTGAAGGGTTTGAAGATTGAGATAATGTTCGAAAGTGGCTGACTGCTGCAGAAGTGATTGGTACTAATTTTGATTGAGCCATGATTTCATCGAGTAAATCATCATATTCGTCCCAAATATCATCGGCCCCGGTCGAAGAATCCGTCCATGTGGATGAAGTTGATGATTTTGAGCATTGCGAGTCAACTCCAAAACTACTACTGATAGAACTCGATGAAAAAGAAAGCAAGGAATCTTTTCGTAAGGGACTTTGTGAAAAAGATCCAAAATCACGCGATCGAGACGCCGAGACCAATACACGACCAGACTTGGCTGGACTAGAGGACAGACTAGCATTGTCGTCTTTGTCATTGGCCTTTACGAGATTTAAAGGCTGTGGTTTGACAGCTTTCTCAGATGTTTCATCGGCATCAGAAGAGAAATCAAAAAGTCCCATAGTAGCAATAGCAAAAGCTGCTCCATCCGAAGTAGTACATACAGTATCAGCAATTACAGCCTTTTCGACCTTTTTGCTATCTGCGACCTGTGTTATATGTTGTGAGGATTGAGTTCGTGGAAAAATGTGGAATTTTGGAGACGACGCCAAAGCTTTTCGCGCAATAATATGTCCGTTCTGCTTCTTTTTTGGACTACCATCATCTACATTCGTCTCTTCTTGTGACGATGCGTTGGTGTTAGCATAAAGAGGTAAAAACTTTGAGAGTAAGCCGGTGACAGGACTGTCGCTTGAACTGGAAAGACTGTTTGATACTGTCGGACTGACTATATCAGTCTCATCTTTACTATACTTGATTTGAGACTTTGTCATGGGCATAGCCTTTCTTAACTTTCTAGATGACGAAGACGAAGGTGGAGATGATGGAATGAGTGGACTTGTTCGATCGATGTGCAACTTGTCCATACGTGATATATGTTCAGTGTGCACAATTGGCCGAAATAAGCCCATACCTTCATAATCAAGTGGGGCATGTTCACGACTTGGTCGCCTTGGAGCCCCCTGAATAGGTCTTGGTGAACTTGGAACTGTGTCATAATTTAGATGGGCAAATTCTGGTGGAATGCTTGTCGGAGAGGCAAAAACATCAGATCCCAAAATGAAACCAGACGATGAAGCAGTGACGGGAGTTTTATTCTTTGTTGGTGATGCATCTTGAGAACGGATGCGCCAGTCCTCAGGGAAGCCAAGTTCAAAAGATGCTAGTCTTGGCAGAGGCGAATAAGATGACGCTGCTGTGGAAGTGGAAGAAACATGGCTCCACGCTGGCGATCCTGCAAGACTTGTTGAAGGCGTGTCTGGAGTTGCACGTGAAATCTGCGATAAAGGTGTTTTTGGAGACAAGATACCCTCAAAATCAGTCGTTGGTGGAGGTGGGGTCCAGTTAAGGCGAGAATTATAAGCCTGATAATCATACCCCGGACTCGATTTATTTAAAGAGGTAGGTTTTCGTCTAGATCGGCCAGTCTGACTCGACTGGAGTGATCCAACGTCATCCGTAGCAAACATGATTGTTTGCGCGCTCAAATTTTACTCAATACAAGCTCATTTGTGCGCGTATAGTAAACTGGTCAAGAATGCGACAGGAACAACGGAAAAAAACACAATGCGCAAAGGAAAAGCGCGGGATAGACATAACACTTAAGGAAGACCTAATTACCCACAAAAATAACTCTTAACAAGATTTCAAACTCTCGGTCCGAGAGAGATACCCTTGTTGAACTCTGATAATTGCCCAGAGTGCGGCGACTTGCAAACTTGACTCGAGAGAACCATGTTGGGAATGCTGGGAAAAGAACAACAACAGGTCCGTGGTCACTATGAAATGGCTGGATGACAGACACCGCCACATGGAATCCAAAGTTTCACAGATACATACTTCTAAAAGTAACACGGACAGCAGCATAGAAAAGAAGTGGTGGGGTAAATAAGTTGGTAGACCAACATAAATGACCAACTTCTTTTGCGCTCCATGGTTTTGTAAAACTCAATCACTTTTCTGTGCTAAGATTTGCGGTTGCCACGCGTGTTCCTTAGAATATATGAACGAAGCGAGTTCGGCACGGGAGAGTGAAAGGTCATCTGCCTTATGGGAGCCGTGGTAGTACGAACCGAGGTCTTTGATCTGTAAATAGATTCCATGGTTAAAGGTACGGTAGAAATGAAGGGAAATATGACATCTTGACATGTCATGTGTTGGTTGTAGCGGATAAAACAAAAGGGACAAAAAATTGCTGTGACGGAAGAAAACCCTCAAAGGCTAAAAAAGGATCTCCGATCACGCCACCCGAATTTCTTCTTCTCGGAGCGGGGTAAAGTACCGATGTCGCAGATCATTTTTATTGCCTATGATTTTGTACCATTTTTGGTTTCATGTCATTGCCTTGATTTCCTGTGATATGGGAAATGTTTCGGGTAGACATGGTGATTGTTATTTTCAACAAAAGTACATTATGAGGAATGATCGTCGCAGTCAAATCACGCCACTTCTATTTATATAGACTTGCAATGACGACATTTAGGACAAGTTTGTGGTTACGACTTTGTTAAGCGAGATTGGACCGAGTGGTCTTTGGTACTCTTTCTATTCACGGCAAGTTTTGTCATTTTATTATTATTTGGTAAGAACCTTTTACATAACTCAATGATAAATTCAAATACTTGCAAAGGGCGGAGGTTTGCGATCAACAGTAATATCACTTCGTATAACTGTGTATCCGTAGCTCTAGTTCCGAAAACCATAGAAAATATAATAACTATGTAGAATCTTGTTCCAAATTGTGTGAAATCGTTGTGACAATTTGCGAAGACGCAGGGCCTTTTTCTGACAGCTGAAAATGCCATGATCGATTATTGCACCATTAAGTCCTTCATTACGATCCGACTATTTATAGAACATTTCACCGTCTTTCTTTTGACTTTTGGAATATTCTGGGGCTGCTTGGCATTGAATCACGTGGATGAAAAGCTTGATATGAATAGGTTATTTAGCTATTACGCTACTGTTGATGGTGATAATGCAAGTTGATGTAACCATCAATTGACTTTGGTAATCAACACTGTACTTTGATCACACCAATCGTCCTCTTCTTATAGAAAATAAATTGTCCCATCGCGCATTGAATGAACAGAATAAATAACTGGCTGTTGTACATTGAACGAAGCCTATTAAACGCGTCATGAATTTTTAATTATATTATTCGTCATTATTCACAAACATTGGTCTTTGTCATTGTGCATTTGCATCAAAGTGATTGAGCATTAGACATTGCCATGCATACATAGTACCCTTTCCATTCTTGTAATGCCGTCATACGCATTACTCTGTCATGTCGCGAAATTCAAAACGCAAGCTTGAAGATTTCGATCCTACCAAGTCCGATTCTGATGACGGAGATTATGCCAATGTCTTACGGAGCGAGTCTGGTCGTGGACCGAGATCTAAAGCCAAATCAACCACACATTCCCGAAAACCAGCTAAGCGGAAACGAAGAAGCTACAATGAGGAATCCGATGACGAGATAATCGATGATGAGGACGATGAAAGCGCGAATAGCTCAGAGTCGGACTTCGCAGAACATCGGGAAAACGATGAGGAAGAACCTGTGAGGAATTCAGTCACAGGGAGAGTCTCACGTGCTGTAGCTCGAAAGCCGATCGTCTATGAGGAGAACAGTAGTAACGAAGATGAACAAATGCCAGATGAGGATGTTCATAAAGAAACCAAAAAAGACAAAGATGATGAACAGGTCACACCGAGAAAGAACAACTCAAAGTCAAAGAGATCTTTAGTGATCAAACTCCACATGTCACCGCAGAAATTGAGTCTCGCATCCCAGGCTTCTCCAAAAAAACAACAAACTAGTAGCAAAACGGTGCAGAGCCACGACAATTCACCAATACGTACAAGACGTGGTAGTCGAAGATCTGGTGACAGTGTTGATGATCAAAACATGGTTGAAGCCGTAGGTTCAGATATTGAGGTTGCACAAGTAATACCAAAAAGAGCTACAAGAGGTGGAAAGGGAGTGAAGAAGCCGCTTAGTACAGTCGATGAAACGCTGCTAGCGACTGGAGTGGATCTTAATAACATGGACGAATTACAAATTCCCACGAGTGACGTCCATATAAGCCAAAATGAGCCACTTTCTCCAAACGCTGCTGCTGCAATTGAAATAGACGAAGGTGAAACAGGCGATATAGTGCCGGCTAGTGATGTCGAAGCGGAAAGCCCCATCAAAGAAGCGAAGAAGGCGGTAAAGGATAACGATGATGAAGAGGAGGATGATGATGACGATGATGGACCTATCATACGACGATCGTCAAGAGCAGTTCGTTCGGTCATCGAGGAACCACAAGATCAATCACCTCAACCTTTCAGAAGAACACTCAGACAGCGCAAACCTGCTAAAGACCAGAGCAGTGACTTTGAGCCTGAAATCGCAATCGATGTGGAACACGATGAGAATGTTTCGGACGATGCATCAGGCCGATCTGTTAGACCACCAAGACGTGATGCAGAAATAGCAGTGGGACAAGGGCGCAAAGGTGGCCGGTTGACATCGAAGCGCGATCGAGCGACTTCGGAGTTTGGAGGAAGCGAGATTGATCCTGATGAGATTGCAGACGAACTTGCTTCCCTTGAAGATGATCAGCGGCGAATCCGACGATCAAGAAGAGGTGGCAGGAGGCAAGAAAAAATATCTTACGAACCGAATCTTCGCAATCGAAGTAATCGACCTGATTATAGATTGTTCCGACCCGAGCTTGTCGCACAGATGGACGACGACAACGACGATGCCTCCGCCATGCCAACTGCATCCCAAGCTCGTGGCAAAAAGTCTTTTAGATCTCTCTTTTCTATTGCCGGACCGTTTGGAGGCGCAAATGGAGCCTCTCATCTCTTTGGAGGACCAGCAGTAGGAGCAGTGGCAGGTGGAGTAGATTCTGACAGCAGTGATGATGATTTTGCTAAAAGACCAGTTCAAGGCGTCGGTGGAGCAGTCGGTATGACACCTACTCAAGCACAGACACCCTTTGGCCTTGTACCACAAGTCCATAACACAGACGTAGGTCAAGGTGGCGGTGGAGGAGGTCCGGCTAATTTTGGAAAGGTCAACAACAAGAAAGCACTGGCCGATGCTGATCCACTGGGCGTCGACCCTAATGTCAACTTTGACGGTGTTGGTGGATTGAGTGAACATATTGACCGTCTCAAAGAAATGGTTGCTTTACCATTGCTTTACCCAGAAGTATTCCTCAGAATGCATGTCACTCCCCCCAGAGGTGTACTTTTTCATGGACCGCCAGGAACAGGTAAAACGTTACTCGCGCGTGCTCTAGCCTCTAGCGTCTCATCTCATGGTAAAAAGGTGACATTCTATATGCGGAAGGGAGCCGACGCCCTTTCCAAATGGGTTGGTGAAGCTGAACGACAACTAAGGTTGCTTTTCGAAGAGGCTCGTAAGAATCAGCCAAGTATAATATTCTTCGATGAGATAGATGGATTAGCTCCAGTAAGGTCTAGTAAACAGGAGCAGATTCACGCTTCTATAGTAGCAACACTTCTCGCTTTGATGGACGGTATGGATGGACGTGGTCAAGTCATCGTCATTGGCGCAACAAATCGACCTGATTCCGTAGATCCTGCTCTACGAAGACCTGGTCGATTCGACAGAGAATTTTACTTTCCCCTACCTAACAAAGAAGCTCGTAAGGCTATTCTACAGATACATACAAAAGGATGGGAACCTCCGCTCCGACCTGAATTTCTCAATCAACTTGCGGAACTGACCAAAGGATATGGTGGTGCAGATTTACGGGCGCTCTGTACAGAAGCCGCTTTGAACGCAGTTCAGGGTACTTTTCCACAAATCTACAAGAGCAATAAAAAGCTTATCATAGACCCCGAAAAGATTCAAGTATCAGCAAAAGATTTTATGATATCGGTTAGTAAGATAATCCCAAGTTCGGAGCGCAGTGCAAGCAGCGGCTCAGCACCTCTCAATAAAGCGGTAGAACCGTTGCTTCGTAACAGCTTGGAACAAATAGAAGCTACTATAACCACAATGTTGCCCAAAACAAACAAGAGAACAGCTCTGGAAGAGGCCGAGTATGATGATCGAGATGATGCTCTGGGATTTGAAAAAGAGAATCTCCGACGAGGTCAGTTGTAGACGATGATATCGTGGAGACTTAAAATTAACATTTCTCACAGAATTCGAAAGTGTGCGCGTATTTAGACCACGACTTCTCATCGGCGGCATGCATGGTATGGGTCAAAGTCATATCGGACCTGCTATATTAAACAAATTCGAGACAATGTATGTGGCTAATTTTGACCTGCCAAATATGTTCAAGGACTCGACCCGATCGCCAGAAGCAGCAATTGTACAAATGTTTGAAGAAGTAAAACGTCATAAACCTAGCGTCATCTACATTCCCAACGTTAATATCTGGTATCGATCACTTTCAGAATCCGCTATAAGGACGTTTACTGGACTGATTGGATCATTGCCTGCAACTGATCCAGTCCTTGTCCTTGGTGTCATGGAATCGAGATCACATGCTGATGAAATTGATGAAGCAATGAGGAGAGAATTGTTCGGCTACTCTTCTGATAATTTATACATATTACGGGCGCCAGACGAAGCATCGAGAAGGATTTATTTTACTCCTATACTTGATTATATTCGTCGTTCTCCGTCCGAATTTCCTGATCCTGAAAACAGGAAAAAGCGTGTATTAGAGATTCTTCCCGAAGCTCCAGCTATTGTCGAGCCTCCAAGAGTCCTCACCAAAGCTGATCTGAAAGCTCAAGCGAAACAAGACCGTTATACACTCAATTCATTGCGTTTGCATATTCAGGCAGTCATGGACTTGATAAGAGCAAAGTATCGCAAATTCCGATCTCCACCTATCGATGAGAAGGCTTTTGCATATTTACTTGCTGAACGAGATCCCGATATATTGACTACGGATCTAAATGACGAAGCTGCGGGACTTCATATGAATAGACCTTATAAATTGGCAAAAGACAAGAAAGGTGTCGATGGTTTATTAGAAGTCAGTTCGGATAAATTTTATTATAATCTTGAATTAGGTACGATAGAACAGCGATTAGCACATGGCTGTTACATGCGTCCCAAAGACTTTCTCGCAGATGTTGGTCGTTTACAAAAAGATGCAGAAACAATGGGTGATCAGGATAGGTTATTGAAAGCAAGAGAACTTTATAACACTGTCGATGTCGACATGAATATGCTTGAAAAGACTTATCCAGCTCTGATAGCTGAATGCGGGGTCATTTATCAAAGAGAAAAAGCCAAGTTGGCATCTCAAAAGGTTGACAATGTACCACAGGTATCTACAATTATCGCAAACAAACCTACGCATGTTATAGAGCAGGACGATGATTTTGTTCTTGGTTCAGACGTGATAATCAATGAGGGTATGATCCAGAATGGACAATCTGCACAACCGAAACCGAACCAAGTCTTGCCTGAAAACATTTTGGACGCAGGGCATGTCGATACAGAAATGCTTGATGGTAGTGATGGCATTGATTGCATTGATGAACATACACAACTAAGAGCAGGGCCTGTGACAGCCGGGTCCAGCTTGCATCAATCAGAACTACCTGTCGAGATTATTAATTCTGACGGTCTCAATCAAGCACCGCGAATTCCATCTCAACCACCACAATGGCAACAGTCGAATAGTATTCACACAACCACGACGCGTCAAAGTAATGGCGTATCTTCCAATAGTGATGCTCCTGATTTTGGCATTCTTGATCCAGTTTCGGGCAGTCAACTACCTGATACGCAAGTTTCTAATTCTCAGATAACGTCTTATAGTCCTGAAGTCAGGAATCAATATCGATACCAGAACAATGTCCAGCTCAACACTTTATCCAGTCCTTCACATGCTGAATCTCGAAAGGAGACTGGCCATGTAAATCTCGACAAGATATCGAATCAAGCTCAACCAGCTGATTCTGATCCGAATAGAAATAGAATCGTCACATCGAATTCTATCAACCACGAAAATCACAACGAGCCTCTTGACAAAGAGACAATGCCAGCTCCTCAATTAATACCCATCAGTCACGCTACAATCACAGCTTTGACTAATGCTCTTGCTAGAGGAACTTCTGGTCTAAGCGTAGAACAATTGGAACAAGTCATGGCATCTCTGATGAAAGCAATCTGGTCATCAAGAGGAGAATGGAATCGTAACAAGGTTGCGGAAAAGGTTACGCAAGCATTTAATTACATTGTACTTGACATTGAAAAGACCCAGGGTGTGGGAAGGGCGAGTCAGGAAGATAGTGAATATAGTTCTGTTTGTAGAGCAGAAAGGAGTGGAGGTCAAGATTTGTTACAGATTCGATCCATTATTGATTGATTGACAATGAGAACTTTATGATAAAATGATTAAAGTATATATAAGTTGGGTATAGAAATAAATTACATGTATATGACCTGGTTACTACTTTTGTGCTGGACAACAATACTGCCATCTGACGTTGATTGATAAACTTTTTGGTTTGGGGGTTTTCTGACATGTGATGGTTTGTTCTCCACACTCGAAAACTTCCGAGGTCATTATTATAACAATAACCGTGAACCTTTAAAAACTGGCCCGTCTATTACCGGCCTTTTTATGATCCGCCTACATGTGGAGTCTGGAATGAAGGACGTCTATATGTAAATTCATTAGAACGCAACCAGAGATATTCAAGAAGAATCTACAAAATGAACACGAACCGACCATTTCTCTCCAACTTCCTCGCTGCATTCCGTACACATTCTTCACTCATACCCAAACCAGGGACGAATATCGCTATAACAAATGCCGTGTCATCAGTATGGACATCAACGACTTCTCCTTTTAGTAATACACTCTCAACTCAAGCCATTCCATCACAATCTCCTCCGTCGATACATACAACCACACAATCGAATCCGATAATAGATCAGCAATTACATCCAAACACTATCCTTACGAATCGCAAGAGTAACAATACTGCCCAACACTCCACTACAAACGATATAAATGCGGAACGTGAACAAATCCCCTCTCTGCCGTCTTCTCAACCGAATCCTGTAACTTATCTAAATACCCACGCGCAAAACAACAGAACTTCCTCATCGATGAGATCTGCTACTGCTGGTTGTAATACTACGACTGGTCCTACCTCCCCTACTGCTATTAGTACTGCTGCGACCAACGACTCGGCCATTTCGAATCCATATTCTTCTTCATATCAAGCGACAAGTCCGACTAACATTCCAATCTCAAATGGAAGTTTCGCTCGTCGAAGAGGAAGTGATACTTCATCAGATAGTGGAAGTTGTAGTAGTGGCGGTGGATATCGAGATGTAGTTACTCATAGAGGTGGAGAGAGATGGTATATCGGTGGGAAAACGGCTCGAGGGGATGAAAAGTTTTATAAATTGAGTATGGTGAGGAGGGATATCAGTGCTGAACGACTTTCTATTGATAGATTGAGTCTATGATCCCTCATGTCAACCACTTGTAAAAACATGCTTCTTACGAATTCCATATATGTGAACTTGATACATGTAGATGATATATTTTATTTTTTATTTTATTTTTAATGGCATAAAATCTATGATACTTCCATCGCATCACCCTTTTCACCAATAGCTATAGAAACGCTTCCTAATTCTACACCACCTTCATCGCTCACGAACCGCTTTTCGAATTCACTTACAAATCTAACACTTCTCGCGGGATCGTAAAACAATTCAAAACTCCTCTGCACATCCACCACTTCGACTTCTTTTGCTTTTCTCTTTTGCGCCAACAAATGACTCGTTGTGATTAGGTTCCCTGCGTACCTCAGTCCAGCTTCTTGACCTATCTTACTCAACAAAGCCAGCGCATCGGCCGACACATCGACTTCTTCCTCCTGCGCTCGGAGGTTCAAAATCTCGGCGATTTCTTCCGGGTTGTACGGCTGCGTCGAGACAATGACTAGTCGATCTAGTAGATCTGGCGGTAGGCCGTGAGGCGTGATTGTGTTCTTCGTCCCTCGGACGCGCGACATTCCTCGATTACTAGCCATGACGACGATCGGCGCCAATTCATCCTCCAGCGCGCGGTTTATGAAACTGAAACATTCCGCGTCGAGCATGTGGACTTCGTCGATGAACAAGACGCCCGGCACGATGGTCGCTTTTCCTTCTTCTTTCCATTCGCCGACTTTGGTATTGATCTGCGCGCGAACCTCGGCGCGGATCGCGCCCGTGTCGCCGGAGAATAAAGCCAGGAAACCCTGCGTGCGGGAATTTATCACGTCGATCTCGTGGAGGGAGACGGTGTGTACGACTTCGCGGCGGATTTGTAGTTCTCCTTCGGGGCATTGTACGAATTTCGTGTCTGGACCCATGGCGTCGTAGTCGCGCGAACGAGTGTATGATCTGCCTAGTTTCGTTATTCTGCCGGATGCCTTGTCGATGGAAATTACGTCTCCGGCCATGACTTTTTCTCTCGTCATGCTGTCGATCATTTTCGTGCCCATGTCGTATAGCGTTTCCATGTCTGTCGTTTTGATGGTTAATTTTCCTTGCTTATCACCTCCCGTGACGGATCTGTCGATTTGTATCTCAATGACTTCTCCCTCGATTACTTCCGACTCTTCCTTGATTCTGACCCCGATGGATTTGCGAAATGCTTGTTCTAATGCTTCGGTTTTGCTCATCTCTAGACTGAATATCTCGCTACTGGCCAACGTCGTAAACGGTACATCATCTCCAAGTCCTTTTGACATTCCGATCGCAATCGCCGTCTTTCCAGTCGAAGGTGGACCTGCAATGAGAATCGCTCGGCCTGCTATCTTTCCTTCTTTGGCCATTTGAAGTATTACAGCCGCAGCCTTTCGAGCCTTTTGTTGGCCAACCAATCCATCAGATACGGCTTTGGGGATAAGCGTGTCAGATTGTACTCCTAACCCGCGAACGTGAGAATGAGCTGCTATGAGATTTAGGCCGCGTAGCTCTTTGCTTTCGCTTATTGTGCTTATTTGTGTTGTCATTGTGTCTTGTTGTCGCAAGGGGTTAAAATCAAATTGATGAAAACGTATCAAACTGACATTGCAGGATTGTCAGGATATCAATAAAATGAACAACGGCTTCTATACATGAATGAGTGATGCTGTAATTTTTCTATATACAAATGCTGGCTAGATACGAAATAAACTTCCTAAAATATAAACTTCGCCAAGCCAGTGATCAAAAACTTTTGGGGTCGTGAATTATTGTTGGGTGATCTTTGTGTTCTGTTGTCATATCTAGGTCTAAAAGTCAGGACCAAGTGACAACACAGCAGTCTTGTGAAAGCAAGCTAACGAGAATATCGTGACACAACAATGCTTTACATTCACTGGCTATCTATCGTGCCATTGCGCAGACATGCAAGCTGTTCTGTGCTCAAACTACCCCGCATCGAACCCTTGCTTACCATCTGTTTTGTGTAACATGGTCATCATAACAAAAGGTAAAAATTAATTGTTTATTATACATAATCATTGTTCCTTCCTCACTTTTTCAATTGCCAATTCATTCCTACTCTGATCGTATTATCTCCTATCTTTTATGGCGTTTGCATGCTCTACCTTCATAATGATTAACCACAGGTGAATTTATATATACGTTTGTAAATTAACGTTTGGTGAAGAAACATGAATGTTGACGCTAATGATTTGGTGAGTGATGAATTTATTTTTCTTACTGATTGGTCAAAATAACGATTGATGATTGCTCTTGCCAATTTCAATTGTGTTTGGGATGCATTTCTTCATCCTTCCTTCCCTAGACATCAATCTTCACATTCGTGTTCAGCCTTCCTATATATATCACACAATCCCTGCTGTTTCTTTTATTCGTTCATTCATTCATTCATTCAATCCTCATAAAACTATTTCAGTGAGACGCCAGCTTTCAAATTATGAGCGACTTGTTTTACTGGTCCAAAGTGATATCTACTGACACAGAGTCAAAGAAGATGTATGGAGAAAAAGACCGTGACCAATCTACTGTGAATGGTCTTGTGAAGAACAACTTGAAGAAACCTGTTTCACCACGAGAATGTGACTCAGTGGCGAAACCTGGCTCGAGGCCAAATATCAAGTAAGTCGTAATTTGTTCGCCCTTGACTTCAACACTAACATTGTTCGAATCAACACTGACATCGTTGAACCTAATACTAACATAATTCTAGCACTACGCCAACTGGTCCTAGCAACAAGAGACCGCGCTCATCAGGAAGCTACGACAATGGTAACATTCGTAAGACGCCGCGACTGATTGAACCTGCATTTGGACTTCTCGCAAATCGTCCTAATGGAGGTAGTGAAAAGCCTTCCCTTCAACAAGCACCTTTGGCCGGACCTAAGGAATCTACGAAAGTCGTCAATGGGTTATCACCGACACTTCCAGCTCCAACTATTGATAAAGCAACTGAAATCGCTGAATCTAATGTCTTACCGCAGACAACTAAAGCATGTATTACTACAACAATAATGAAATGTGGACGATTCATTACGGCCTTGGTTTCTCAAAGTCAAGCAGATGCTACATATATACAGACAGAAAAGGCACTTCAAGCAAGAAAGGATTATGTTACTACCTTTCCAAACATCAAAGATATGGGAGATCAATATATAAAACACCGAAAAGATCTGAGAAACCAAGCAAGTAAAAGTCTCGACGAAGCCACTGACCAACTGTCAAAAGCCTTTGAGGTGATGTTCCAACAGTTTGTGACTAACATTACCGTACAAGAGTCAGCCACTCCTGATGCTGCTCTGGTGAAGAGAATAACACTTCTTGAAAAATCTTTTCTAGACTCACGCAAGGAACAAGCGCAATTAGTGGAACGAGTAGCGGGTGAGAGACGAAATCACCTGAAAGAAATGGAGTCTATGACAAAGGAAGTTCGATCTATAAAGAATGATATCGCTGAACTTCTCGTCCAAGACGAGAAAAGCAAAACCACCTGTGGTAACTTGAAATCAAGTGACAAGGAAATCGAAAAATCTTATGATAATCTAACGCCGAGCATCGAGGAAATCAAAAAGTCCTGTCGTGACCTTCAGTCAAGCATTGATGATAATCGCAAATCTCTCGATGATCTAAAGTCGAGTGTCCAAGAAAACAGCAATTCCCATAAAAAGCAAAAGGCAAGCATCGAGGCGAGTAAAAAGTCTCACGATGATCTCAATAAAAAGGTTGAGCGAAGCGCACGATCTCATGATGATTTGAAATTGAGCGTCGAGGATATCAGAACTAAATATTCAAAAATAGAAGATTCTGTAAAAGAAATTGGAAAGCAGCACCAATACACAGATTCGAAGTTGAAAGACTTTATCAAGGAAGAAAACCTGGCCGAGATTAAATACAAAATCTCCAGCTGTGCTTCCAAAGCTGACTTGAAAGGTATTCGAAAGGTGCTTGATGAAGTCAAGGTGAACGAGCAGAAAATAACTACAGATCTGGAGCATCAAAGACTGTCTGATCTAGAAAAGCTCGGCAAAAGCTTGGGAGAACGACATTGTGAATTACAAACTTTGTTTGATCAGATGAAATTACCAAATGACGACAAAAAAGACAAGTTGAATGAAACGGAACTCGCACGATTGGTTCATGTCGAAGAAAATTTCAAAAAGGAACAAGTGGCAAGAGAGGAGCTCGTTGCAAAATTGACGAATCTTGTACGTCAGATGGATGTGGCTCAAGGTGAAAAAGATCAGGTAGAGAAACACGTCCGACACTTTGACCAAAAGGTTGAAGGTCTTGAATCTCAGCTACAACTTGTTCAAGAACAGATGATGTCCCTGGTACAAGCCAATAAGTTATCGAAACATGTGAAAGTAGAAGATTCGACGAGGAAGTCGGCGGAATTAGATGCAACATGTCAAAGTCTGACGGTTTGGCGACCAGCGACAGATAAAAAGCTTTCAAACATTGACTCGACGCTAGAGGTTTTTAAACGAGCAATCAATGAAGTAAGAGTGCTTCAATACCGTATGATGAATAGCGAAGTACCGAAAGTTCAGACAATAACGGCGAATATGGATGCAAATCAAAGTCAATCTCATCCTGGGTTAGTAAAATCATCCAAGCCTGTGCAAAACACTCGACCCTCGCTTCAACCGATCGATGTCGATAATTACGTATTGAGTCCAACAAGCATTGAAAGCCCGGTTTCGTCGCTAGGCTCGTCAAACACGAGTATGCAACGAATGGCACCGATGATGATGCCGGTAAACACTCAAATACCTCCACAAGTACTGACTCATCCACAGCCGATCAATTCCCATCCGATTTTACACATGAATGGTCTGCTGCAAGACGTAATAAGAATGTATGGATCACCGAGTTGGCTTCGGGCGTATATAGATCAGGCTATAAATACTGCAAAGACGGCATTGGATCTAATCAAGTCTGATGCACGTAAGTTGAGGCTTATCGAAGAAGAAGTCACCAAATTCCGCTCATCTTTGTCATTGTCACCGTCGTCAAATAGTGGTTCAAATGATGTGCTTCTTGGTATGATTAACAATGTCCATCATACAGCGAATGAAGCTCAAACTACAGCCAATAGGGCCTTGGAAAGGTGTGGTACTCTGGAGAAATCCCATGCAGATTTGAATCTTAGATCAAAGCAACAAGACGCTGTACAGATGAGCCGTGAAGGAACATCAACGCCTCTGATAGCGTCAGTCGGCATGGCTGAATTGATGCCGATTAGAGATAATCTCGATAGAGTTACAGCGAGATTGACTTTGATGGATAATACAGTGGAACAGCATACTAGACAATTGGATCATCTAGCGGCTTATCATCTGTCAAGGGGTAAAGTTGATGTGCAAACATTGTTGACGCGAACATGAAAGGTTGTGCTTGATTTACAGCGTAATTTCTGTACCATATATGACATGTTGATATCGTTTGGAAAGTGTATACAACTCCACATTTTATAACATGCAACATGCATTTATGGGTGTGGTAGATAGTAAAGTCATGTGTATGTTACTGTTAATGGGGTTGAGATAGAATATATATACAATAGATTTATTAATGAGTTTACATTTGGTTTTATACATGTCATTTCGTCATTAAAAATGTGAGTTCCATCAATTAATCGTTTTTCATTCACTTGTTATTGAAAGAATTACCACTGTCAAGAACAATAACACGTTGAAAGCCGACATGAGAAAGAAAGGTGCCCCAGCGGAACTATTATCGAAAAGATATCCTCCTAATTTGGTCAACAACAGTATTCCCACACCACCTGAGAATGAATACATCCCAGCGATTGATCCTTTTAGGGAAGTATCTTGTTCACCATGTATCGATGCTAAAGGCGTGTTATTTCTCACTAATAACGGTTCATTCTCATTCCTTTCTGTATTGCCGGCTTCATTCCTCTCTGTATTTCTCAATGAGTTTGTTTCACTTTTCTTCGTCCCTCGTGACAAGATTCCCAAACTACACACTATCGTACCAATCTGGCCCAAACCCATGAATATCACCGCTATTACCACTTGTATTCCACCTTTTGGCGAGTGTAGGAATCCAAACAGACACGACCCAACTGCCCCGAATAACGCAGCGATACCTAACGTCCACCATCTTTCTTTCCCTCTCATTCCTGACGCGCGGTCGTCATGGGAGAAATACGCATTGACGAATCCGTAAACAGGTGCTGTCATTAAAGCCACGAGCTGAGAGGTTCCAGTCAACATACTTGCCAAAACGTACGCTTGGTTACAATTCTCCTTGAGCGGGTTTCGAACAGACGACGCCGAGCACGTCCCTTGATGGATGAAATAGGAGGCTACGAAAAGGGGGATAAAGGTCGATATACAGACCGATGCGGAACGAGCTACGAAGCCGCCGAGATACCCTAGAAGTATATCTGAATTTCCAAAAGATAGACGAATCGCCGCGACGATGCGAGAAAATTTAAAAGACGGGGAAGAACATGTGCGGTGGAGGTTCCGAAAGCCGTAAAAGATGATCAAAGCTGATGAGAGGGATAGACATGCTATAATGTAGAAACTGGACGTTATCGCTTGAGATTGAGTGTGTTGCGTGAAATAAGTCGGTAAAGGTAAATATAAAAATAGTGCGACGAGTGCGCCGAGTCCGGAAAACATGCCTACGAAACCGGCGAGTTGAGATGCGTCGATTGATGGTCTGTCGGGTTTATACGTGTCATCTGTGGCTGGTAGGGTTGAGGTTCTTGAGAATAATCTCTTGTTCAGTAAAGAGCTTTTTGCTAATCTGGTGGGTGTGATTGTAGCTTCACTATCAATACTCAAGGCTACACTGTCTCTGTTACTGCTATTACTACCGTTGCTGACGTTCCTCTCACTCTCTCTATCCGAACTTGTGATATGTTGGTGTTCTGGAATGATAGAAGAAGGACCGTGTTTTGAATTATCATGCTCTACGACAGCACTCAATCCAGCCGTGATCATGGTCACACAGGCCGCTGCGCCAAGCGCAAAGACCATTCTCGACACCAACAAATATGGAAAGCCTCTTCTATCTTTATCTTGAACATCTTCTTTCTCGTTACTATCGCCAGGAAACGTAACGGATCCAACCAGTCCTAGTGCCATAATCACGAATCCCAAAGTAGATACATATCTTATTCCAATTCTGTCGCTTAATGTACCCCATAATGGTGACGATAGCAGTGCTACAAGCTCATCTGCAAATCCAAGCGTTCCGGTCGCCGTACCGATTCTTTCTTTAGGGTAGTGATATAAGGATGTAAGGAGGAAAGGAGTCGATGCTGTAAGGAAAACGAGAAGGGAAATTGTCAACGTTGGAAGGAGAAGGTAGGTGACTAAGGGTCCTGATAGAGTCGGCATTTTGCAGAATTATCATCGCTGTGGCATCGGTCTAGAATACGCGCGTCTATCAGAATAGAAATCATGAAATTCATTCTGGAAAGTCGTCGTCGGAACATATCATTGTTTTGACATTGACGTCATAATTGAAGCACGAATGTTGGATCATATTCATGTCACGTGTATTCAAGTATCATATCGTAACAGAAACGCATGTCAATAATAGAAGACACTCTGCATCGGATGCGCTTGTTCCCGAATAAAAACAACCTAGGCTGTCACTGTAAACATGGAGTGTCAAAAATCTTTTGTAAATCTGCTACCATGGCACGATTTTATGATTGACACGTCTCAATTCTAATTTATAATGTCGATGGAGGATGGCGAATGAGAAAATATTTTTTTCCATCCACAAATTCCATCCTAGATCCTCTGCAATCTTCATCCAGAGCCATGGTTGACCCGACTCCTTTTGCAAATTCGCTCAATTGAGATGGCCTACAAATCTCTTTCAGCAGTTCCACGCGAAGTTTTTTTCCCTTTTCGAGATAAACTTATCGTAAACGGTCCTACCTATTTGCGGGGAAACGCGACGAGGGGGCGGGGAAGGTTTTTTTTTGCGCATGTTCACCTTGATAATCGTGCTTGAAACTATTGTGGTGGTGCATCTAGTTCATGCAAGATTACGTATCGCCTCGGTCATGCCTAGAATAGTAAAGACCAACAAGATATACTATATGCAGAATGATTTGGAATTAGAACCCTCTCACTGATAAATAGAATGTTTTTACGAAAGGTAGGAAAATGAAAAAAAAATAAAATCCAACGATCCTCGTAAGTTCTACAACTTTTCCCAAAACCAGTCTTTGTTTCTTTTCTTGTTTGAATTATGTCCAGATGGCTTCGAACCATGGTGTATCAACGTGAGAAAGTTTTCCTTCTAGTCGCTTGTCAAATCCCGAACCGTCAAAACGCGTCCGAATGTGTCACCAAATGCTTCGCATGTCAACTACTTTGGTAAACCGTTAAGAATCGTTTTTCAATGTACAGTACAAACCACGTCCCCTCCTTTCTTTTTCAACCCCACTACATCCCTGCCACTTTTTTACTTTTTGTATTTCGTGATTCACCTTCGTCTTCGCTGTTTGTATGTTTGTAGTATTTGACGAGCTTTTTACGCAAATCAATCATGCATAGCACACCCAGCACCACGCCCAGGCGGCCGCGTATCGCTAATGAGACCTTTGTACAAAATCTTCGACCATTACCTGGCTCGAAATCTATACCCAATTTCTCGCGCGTAAAGTCAGTTCAGGATATCACTGTTGTCAGTAATAAAGTGCCATCGACTCAGTTCACCTTGAAAGGCACTTCAAAGAGAGAGTCTCGGTGTCCGGTCAAGTTATGGGATGGTATAAATCGACGAACAACACCATGGGATGGACTCAAAAAGGTATGTAATGAGGAGGGTCTTATTTAGCACAGCTGCTGATGAATTATTGTCAGGATCCGGAATTGTGGTTCGCCAATGGCGACTGTCTTGTCTACTTTCATGCTAGAGCACAAGCACAAGATATTCCGACATTGAGAATTCCATACGGGGTTGTTCAGAACTCTGGTTGCCTACCACTCTTGGGAAGACGTCACTTTACAAGACCTGGATCGTTATCATCTGATGGCGGTGAGGAAATGGAGGATCATGTCTGTCGTTTATACATACCTGCACCGGGATATTTATCACGAGTTGACACGAACAACTACCATTTGACTACTCGTAATCTATTTGCGTGGATGTTGGGACGACCTCTTGTTGGTACATCCCTGAGTCAGGCATTAATAGACTTGTTGGGACGTATGCTGGCAATTCGACCTGCCACGCAAGATAGTCTGGCCGATGTACTTGCATATACCGATTGTGCTGGTTATTCTGACATGGTCGAATCTGCAGATCATGCCCTTGCGTTGTTAAACTTTGCCGAGCATTTCTCTCTCAATCAACTATATACGGATTCGTTTGTACACTGTGTTGGTATGACAGACATACTCTGTACGAGTATAGAACTGAAACGCCTGAGTAATGAAAGTCATGCCTCTTTGACAAGAGAATATCTAAGAATGGATATGAAATTGACTCGAGTTGATCGAGCACTTCGGGAACTTTTGGAGAATGAGTTGGCAAATACTCTGCAAGGTCTGACAGCATCACAAGACGCGCATCTCGAACGATTCCGATCATTTCTGAACACTTATTATGTCGCCAAATTCGGATATTGGCCACCACCAAAATTTACTCAGACAATGTTGTTTGATATGTCTTATGAGCTGGAATGCGCCTATGAACTGATGGTTGATGCAACTCTTTTTCCTGACGGTCTAGATATATCCTCAAAAGACATGCGTACGTACCAAAACTTGACAATCTTTGACGCGAAGAACAAATGTACATCACGGGTCAATATGCTACCAATCAAATCAAAGACTGGTAAATTGGACGGAAAGGCTCTGACTGGCAAAACCTCGATCAGTCTGAGTAGTTCTAAAGTCAAGAAGAGGCAGCAAATACTTGCAGGAGCCAAGACAGATTTGCTGATTGCTACAAACGACACTGCTGTCCAAATACGAGATTGTGCTTTTGTAAGGGCATACCTCGCTTTTGAATTAGATTGTCTTGATCATTTGGAAGCAGACTTGACCATTGATGACGCTAGAAGTATGCGCTGGATCTTGATTTATTGCATGCTACAAGTTTTGGATTCGGTCACGTCAACACCGGCTCGGATAGCCACACCAGGTTCGATGCCATATCCTACTTGTTGCGATTGTCCTTTTATGCCCATCAAGAAAGTCGACTCTATGTTGTCCATTCATCCTGCTTTACGATCACCATCCATGACTCCTCCTGGCACACCAAAAGTATTTGAATTATCGACCAATCAAAATATCGTTGATGGGGAAGATCTATCTACCCCTGCATTGAATATGGATTATTTCTCTCGACCTTTGTCTAGCGCAACACGATATTCTAGTCTCAGTCCAGTCGATGATAATGTGAATACTCCACTCGCACCGGCTCCATTGAAAGTCAAGCACAATTCAGTCCGCAGACCTGCCACTCCTCCTCAACATAACGATCATGATTCAGTAGTCATTGATGAATCTGGTACACGAACACCAATCATGCGGGACTTGGACTCTATTCTCGCTCATTATGAAACTAGTATGTCGTCGTTGACTCGCCACTCCGTTGACGCGGATAGACGTCTCGACGTGAAATTACCATCTCGCTTCGAAATCTCCTCGTTTTTCTCCGACGAAGGTATCCAAGAAAACATCTACAGACATTCCACGGGCCTATCTAGTTCTTCAGCATCTACATCTTCGGCATTTTCAACATCTCCCGAGTCTTCCATAATACATAAACGCAACCACAAGGCTGGAGACAATAATGTTTCGGAAAGACAAGATGCAGTCGATTACGCGGCGTCTCGATCATCTGTTGATTCTTTCACTCCTTATAGAAAACCCGACACCGAGTTCGTTTCCCCATCTAAGAACAGTAGTAGCGAAACAAGGCAATCGTTTGACAGTTTCGTCTTTCCACATTCTTCATCGAATCACGAAGCAGAAGGCGAGAAAGGAAAAGGGTTGGGCTTATATCTCTCTTCACCACTTGACATGCAGCCAGCACATGAAAAGAGAAAATCATGGTCTGAACAGAGTGATTCGAGCCATTATAGCCACGCAAGTGAGAATGAAGTTTATTTCGACAGCAGCGTTCTTCAAAATGCGAGGACGAGTCTTGATACGAATGATACGAGAGATAGTTTAGATCAAGAGACCATGTCACCGGTCGTCAAAATGGCAAGAGATGCCGATGCGAATGGAGTCGTTGCGAGAGATATTAAGAAACAACAGGTCGTTGGTGAAAGATTGGGTTGGATAGAAGTTCCGAGAACGAGGTGTTGATGATTTATTAATAAACGTTGGTGTATGATTCGAAAAGTTATAGCAGTTGATAGGTTATGTAGTTATGTTTGTATATAAAGTAATGAATCATGGTAATGGAAATGTTGGCTTTCTTATAATGTACAGCTAGACTTGACCAATCTCTTTCTATTCTCAACTTTGAATACAGTAATGATGGAAATCATAAAGGCCAGTCGGTCAATAATTCTTCATCAATCATGTGTTGAATCACTTTTCTTCCATGATCTTTATATAACGTCACAACAGCTGCTTTTTGATCTTTTGGGCTATTCATTGCCTTTACGACTGCCGCAGAGATGTTCATTTTTGAAGCACTGATTTCATCTCCGCTGTTGACATAGTATGCTTTTGCACGTTCAAAACTACTTACGACAAGTTCCGTAGAGCGATGATATGGATGATTGATGAAATCATACACCCGTTTCTCAAGAAGGTATGAATTAGCTTGTGATTCCCATATCACACCTAGTCGTTGAAAAGTCTCTGGGGTGTGAACTGGACCAAGAGATAATCCAATAGTCAGGGCTTGTCCACTCGATGCAGCCACTTTAGGCGAGGAAAGCTGTTGAATAGCTTGTTCGTGCAAGGATTGTATTTTGGAGAATATGCTTTTGATTTGTTCTAATTCTAGAGGAAACGACTCAATGGTGTTTTTATTAGAATG
>Ga0160429_1000317_pt1 | contig 52931 bp, 39 predicted proteins | sample SolpanmetagenomR_FD_108199 | JGI IMG/M metagenome (GOLD analysis project Ga0160429, IMG submission 108199) | Solar panel surface microbial communities from Lawrence Berkeley National Laboratory, California, USA - R | ecosystem: Engineered > Built environment > Solar panel > Unclassified ... | reverse complement strand
GCCACGGCCGCCGCCAGTGCCGGCCGGCGCCGGCCCGCCGCCAGCCGCGCCGACGAGCCCACGGCCAGCAGCGCCGAAACCTCCTCTGCCGACGACCCCAGCGCCAACCCCGAAAGCGACGCGCCCGAAGAAACCACCGCCGACCGCCGGGCCAGCCGCGTGGCCCTCACGCCCGAAACAGCCCTGGTGTCGTCGGGCTTTGCCGGCAACCGCGGGCGGCTGCCCTGGCCGGTGGCCCACGGCTTCGTGGCCCAGCACTTCGGCCGCCACCCGCACCCGGTGCTGCGCCACGTCACGGTCGATAACCGGGGCGTGGACATCCAGACCAACCAGGGCGAGGCCGTACGGGCCGTGTTTGGGGGCCGCGTGCTCACGGTGGCCCAAGTGCCGGGCATGAACACCATCGTCATGATTCAGCACGGCGAGTATTTTACGGTGTATGCCAAGCTGCGCTCGGTGAGCGTGCACGAGGGCGAGCAGGTGAGCGCCCGCGAAGCTATCGGCTCGGCCGCCACCGATGCCGACGGCACGGCCCAGGTGCAGTTTCAAGTGTGGCGCAACTCGGCCAACCTCAACCCCGAAAGCTGGCTGGGGCGCAAGTAGAATGACGAATGCCTAATGGGTAATGACAACTGATTAGCGCCGTTCTGCACTTTGAACGACACTAGTCAGTTGTCATTACCCATTAGGCATTGCTATTACAGCTCCATAATATCCTCGTTCCAGAGGGTGGGCTCGGCTTCGATGAACTCGCGCATCATTTCCACGCACTCAGGCGCATTAAGGATTTCGACCTCTACGCCGTGCGACTTCAGAAACTCCAGTGATTCGCCGAAGGTCTGGGCCTCGCCCACGACTACTTTGGGGATTTTGAACTGCACGATGGTGCCGGCGCACATGTAGCAGGGCATGAGCGTGGTGTAGAGTACCGTGTCGCGGTAGGTGCGCTGGCGGCCGGCGTTGCGCAGGGCGTCCATTTCGCCGTGGGCGATAGGGTCGAGCTCCTGCACGCGCTTGTTGTGGCCGCGGCCCACTATTTCCTGGCCGCGCACCAGCACTGAGCCAATCGGGATGCCGCCCTCGCGGCGGCCCTGCCGCGCCTCCTCAAGGGCGGCTTGCATGAAGATGTCCATTTTTCTTAGGCAATGGGGTAATTGGGGTAAAAACGCACAAAAGAACGTCCTGCTGACGAAGGAAGCATCTTGCCTGAGCCGTCAGGCCTTTTGGGGCTAGCCCAAGCGAGATGCTTCCTTCGTCAGCATGACGTTCTTTTGTGCGTTTTTACCCCCTCACTATTTCACTACCTCACCACTTCCACCCAGCCTTTTACCACGGTCCCGCCGTCGGGCGGGGTGAGCAGGTAGTAGTAGATGCCGGGGGCCAGCCCGGTGCCGTCCCAGGTATTCTGGTAGGCGGTGTTTTCGTACACCGGCTGGCCCCAGCGCGAGAATACTTGCAGGCGCGGCGGGCAGCCACCCACGCGCGGGGCGAAGAGGTCGTTTTGCTGGTCGCCGTTGGGCGTGAACACGTTGGGTACGAACATACCCAGTACCTCCACCGGGGGCAGGGCCAGGGTCTGGCCGCAGCGGCCCTGGTTGTAGCGCAGCGTCACGCGGGGCCGGTAGGTGCCAGCGCGCAGGTAGGTGTGCGTTACGTCGGGGCCAGCCACGGTGATACTGTCGTCGCCAAAGTTCCAGGTTAGCACCGCATCGGCGGGCAGGCCGGCCGGCTGGCGGTAGTGTACCACCAGCGGGGCCACGTTGCTGGGCACGCAGGCGCCCGGCACCAGCACCGGGGCCAGCACCGGCTGCGCCAGCAACGTGATGCGCCGCGTGGCCACCACCGGGCAGGCCGTGCCCGGGTTCACGGTATAAGTGAGCACCGTAGTGCCCGGCAGGGCCGGCGGCGTAAATAAATTACCCGCCGACACGCCTACCCCGCTCCAGACGCCGCCCGCCGGCGTGGCCCGCAGCCGGAAGGCCTGCCGGCTGCCGGGGCACAGCACCGTATCGGCGGGCAGCACCACGGTGGGGGCCGTCAGCACCACGATGGTGGCCGTGGCCCGGCTGCTACCGCCGCCGCAGGCCGCCGCGCTCGTCACGGTGTAGGTCAGCTGCTGCGGCCCCACCAGCGCCAGGGTGGGGGTGAAGACAAAGCCTGCTCCCACCGAGCCCGACACGCCCGGTCCGCTCCAGACGCCCCCCGCCGGCTGGCCGCCCGTGAGGGCCACCGGCCCGCTGCCCGCGCACACCGAGGCCTGCGCCGTGGCCGTGGCCGCCACCGGGCTAGCCACCGTGATGGTGAGCCGCGCCGAAGCCGTGCAGGCTGCCGTAGCGCCCGGCACGGTGTACGTGAGCACCTGCGCGCCCGCCAGCGCCGCGCTAGGGGTAAATACGAAGCCCGCCGCCACCGAGCCCGACACGCCCGGGCCCGCCCAGGTGCCGCCCGCCGGGCTGCCGCTCAGGGGCAGGGCCGGCGAGTTGATGCACACCGCCTGGTCGTTGCCCACGCTGGCCACCGTGGGCTCGAAGTTCAGCTTGAAGGCCGCGTTGTTGCACAGGTAAATGCCGAAAGTGGGGTAAGACACCGCCCCGTTGATGGGGGCATAGGTGTAGGCGCCGGGCGGTACCGGAAAGCCGTCGCGGTTAAAGCACGAGCAAGCCGCCGCGTACACCACCCCGCGCGGGTCGAAGCGCGAGGTGCCACCGTCCACATGGTCGCCCTCCGAATTGGGGGTGGGGTCGCCGTAGTAGGTGGCGTAGCTGAGGCTGGCCAGGCCTGGCGCAAACTGAGCCAGGTAAAAATCGGAGCCCGCGCCGGGCGTGTCGGGCACGCTGCGCACGGCGTTGGGCGTAGTAGGCATGCCGTGGGTGTAGCCGTTCTGGTTCACGAAGCCCGGGTAGGTGTAAATGTCGTTGCCATTGCCGTTGATGTCGCCGCCCCAGCCGCAGGCGTAGATGCGGTCGCACTGGTCCACCAAAAACGCCGTGGGCGAAATGTCAATCGTGCTGCGCCCGCTGCCAAACACCGTGCTCAATAGGCTCTTATCGAGGTCGGGACTGAGCTTCTGGATAAACTGCCGGCTGCCGGCGTTGCGGTACACGCCCGCGCTCACCGGCCACTGGCCCAGCGTCTGGCCCAGCACGTACACCCCGCCATCGGCCCCGAGCTGCACAAAAAACGCCTGGTCGTAGGCCGGGGTGCCCAGGTAGGTGGCGCGCTGCACGGCGCTGCCATCGGCCGCGATGCGGGCCACGAAGCCATCGACGTTGCCCCTGGCGCTGGCCTGGTAGCCACCCGCCGTGCCCGTGAGGTTGTTGCTGAGCGTGCCGCCGCCCACGTAGGCATTGCCGCTGGGGTCGAGCTGAATGGAGTACGCCGCATCGGCCAGGCTGCCGCCCAAAAAGCCGCTCCAGGTGAGGCGGTTGAGGGCGGGCGGCAGCTTCACCACCACCGCGTCGCAGGTGCCGCCCTCGTAGTTGCGGCCAAAGCTGCCGGCCGTCACCGGAAAGTCGAACGAGCCCGACACCGAGGCCAGGTAAATGTTGCCCTGCGCATCGGTCAGCACGTCGCCGCGTAGCGCATCGCCATAGTTCTGGGGCAGCTGGCGGGCGCTGGCGGCCGGGTTGTAGGCCGCAATGCCGTCGTTGCCGCTACCGCCCAGGTAAGTCGAGGCGGCCAGCGAACTCCCGTCGGCGCTCAGGCGCGTGATGACGAGGTCGGTGCCGTTGGCCACTCGGTACACGTTGGCCGGCGCGGGCCCGAAGGGGTCCACCGAGGTCCCGCCCAAGAAGCGGCGCTGCACGGCCCCGCTCGTGGTGGGGTAGGTGGTCGAAGACGTGCTGCCCAGCACCACCAGCTCGTTCTGCGCATTCACCACCAGGCTGCTCGGAAAATCAGCCCGGTCGCCGCCCAGGTAGGTGGCCCACACCCGCGCCGCCGCGCCGTTGGCGCCGGTGTTGTACTTGATGAGCGCAATGTCGATAATGGCCGCGAAGCTCGTCTGAAACGCGCCCGCCGTGGTCGGAAAGCTTGGCAGCGCGTACATGTCATCGAGCACGATGCCGCCCGAGTACATATTGCCCGCCGCATCATAAGTCGCCGTGAAGCCCCAGTTGCTGCCCCGCGCCCCCGAGTAGGTCGAAAACACCACCGTGGGGTCGATAATCAGGGGGCGGCGGTGGTCGTAGGCCCCTAGCTCAAACGACACCTGGGCGCTGTCGGCCCGCAGGTGGTAGCGGCAGGCCACCGGCTGGCGCTGCCCGCCCGGCCCCAGCTGGTAGGCGCGGGGCGCCAGCTCGGTAATGTCGCCCACGCTGGTGCCCACGTGCAGCTGCCCGTCGGCGCTGAGGGTGAGGTGGCTGGCCCCCTCGTAGCGCAGCTGCACGCGGTCGGCATCGGCTCCGGCCGCCACCTCAAAGTCATATTCCAGGCGTCGGGCCTCGTTTTCGTAGAAGCGCGCCGCCACGCCCGGCCAGGGCGCCTGGTAACGCACCTGCCGGTAGCCGGGCACGGCGCGGGCCCAGTGGCTGGGGTCGCTGCCGTGCAGGTAGTGGCGCACTTCGCCGGTAGCCTGCGCGGGCACGAGCGGCGTAGCCGCATCGGCCCCCACGAAGCGCACCCGCAGCTGGTGCCCCCGGATGGGCCGGGCCTCGTCGGTAGGGTCGGCATCGCTGGGAACTATTGCCTGCGTTTTAGGCGGCTGAGGCTTTTTGGCCGGGCTGGCCCCGGCCGCGCCGTGCGGGTGGTCCAGCGGTTGCAGCAGCACGTAGCGCAGTCCGCCCGGCTCCAGGCACAGGTGGCCGCCGGGTACGGCGGCGGCGTAGCGCACGGCCGCCGGCCACTGGCCGCGGTTGGCCACAAACTCCAGGCTGGGCGCCGCCTCGGGCGGCGCGGCTAGCGGCTGGGGCGGACCGGCGGGCCGGTGCTGGGCTCGCCCCGGCAACGCCAGCGCGAGCAGCCAAAAGATACCAGCGTAAAAATTCTTCAGCATAAAAAACAGGCTGCGTAAGTTCTTGGTAAATCTACTGCTAGCACCTGCCAGGCGCCAAGCCTTCGCGCTGGCGGGCCGGGTGTATTTTTGCGGGGCCCGCGGCCGGCTCAGGCGCCGTGGGCTAGCCGTGCGCCGCATTCTTTCCTATCGTTTTACCTGGCTCGTGCTGCTGGGGCTGCTGCTGAGCGTGGCCGCCGAGCGGGTGCCGGGCGGGCAGCTGGCCCTGGCGCCGCTGCTGGCCCTCACGGTGCCGCTGTGGCTGGCCGGCACGGCGCTGCTGGCGCTGGGCTGGGCGTTGCGGGCGCGGCGCGTGGCGCTGCTGCCGCTGGCGGCGCTGGCGCTGGCCTGGCCGCAGGTGCAGCGCGGGCTGCCGCTGCACTGGGAGGGATTGCGGGCGCTGGCCTCGGACTACGCGGCGAGCCCGCTGGCCCGGCCGGCCCCGCCCCGCAGCCTGCGGCTGCTGTCGGCCAACGTGCGCATTTTCAACGTGTATGCCCACCTGCGCCGGGCCGACCCGGCCGCGCCCGCTAAGGCAATGGCGTGGCTGGCTGCCAGTCCGGCCGACGTACTGTGCCTGCAAGAGTTTTACCAGGAGCCCGCCGGCACCCACTCGGCCGACGGTAATTTGTTTCGGGTGGGCGAGAAGCTAGGGGAGGATGTCGGCCGCCAGGCATTTATCTCCAAAAGCCTGACCAACGGTGCGGGCGCGCAGTTCGGCATTGCCATCTTTTCGCGGCTGCCCATCGTGGGGCGGGGCGAAATCGCGTTTGGCCGCCTCAGCCAGAACCACGCCATGTGGGTCGATGTGGCGGGCCCCGGCCGGGGCGATACCGTGCGCATCTTCAACGCCCACCTCCAAAGCATGAGCATCGACGAGGGCGACCTCGTGGCCGCCGGCTCCAGCAAGGCCGGGCTGCGGCGCAAGGGGCGTGGGCTGCTCGGGCGCTTTGCGCGCGGCGCGGCGGCCCGCGCCTGGCAGGCCGATACGCTGCTGGCCCACATCGGCCGCTCACCCTACCCGGTGCTGCTGGCCGGCGACTGCAACGACCTGCCCTATTCCTACTCCTACAACCGCCTGGCCGGCTCGCTCCAGAATGCCTGGGCCACGGTCGGTTTCGGGCCGGGCAATACGTATCACGGCCGCCTGCCGCCGCTGCTACGCATCGACCAGCAGTTTGCCGGCCCACAGTGGCAGGTGCTGGCTTGCCGCGTGCACACCGAAATCCCGTATTCCGACCACTTTCCGGTCGAGGCAATTTATGAGTTGAAGTAGCGTATGTAGCGAAATCTTTCGCTTGCGAGCGAGCAGCGGCGTGAGCGAACGCCTGCTGATGTAGCGGCTCGCTGGCGCTTACTCACAAGCGAAAGCTTTCGCTACTTCGGCGCTACTTGCTGAACTTTGCCGGACCTTCGCCGTTGCGTTATCTCCAACGCCCCGCACAGCGCGCTTGTTACCAGAGAAACTGCCCGCTACGCCTTGCCATTTGCCCCATGTCGCTGACGCTTTACAACACGCTGACCCGTAAAAAAGAAACTTTTGAGCCCGTGCACCCGCCGCTGGTGGGCCTTTACCTCTGCGGCCCCACCGTGTACAACGACGCTCACCTGGGCAACGCGCGCGGGCCCATCGTGTTCGACGTGCTCACGCGTTACCTGCGGTACCTGGGCTACCAGGTGCGCTACGTGCGCAACATCACCGACGTGGGCCACCTGGTGGGCGATGGCGACGAAGGCGAGGACAAAATGGCCAAAGCCGCCCGCGCCCAGAAGCTCGAGCCCATGCAGGTGGCCCAGCACTACACCGTGCGCTACCGCCAGGCCATGAGCGCGCTCGGCTGCCTGCCGCCCGACATCGAGCCCCAGGCCAGTGGCCACATCACCGAGCAAATCGGGCTGATTGCCGAAATCTTAGGCCGCGGCCTGGCCTACGAGGCCAACGGCTCGGTGTATTTCGACGTGCCCAAGTACAACGCCGAGGGCCTCCACTACGGCCGCCTCTCGGGCCGCGTGGTGGAGGAACTGCTGGCCGGCACCCGCACCGAGCTGGCCGGGCAAGACGAAAAGCGCTCGCCCGCCGATTTTGCCCTCTGGAAAAATGCTGCGCCTGAGCATCTTATGCGCTGGCCCTCGCCCTGGGGCAATGGCTTTCCCGGCTGGCACCTCGAATGCTCGGCCATGAGCCGCAAGTACCTCGGCGCCGAGTTCGACATCCACGGTGGCGGCCTCGACCTCATGTTTCCGCACCACGAGTGCGAAATTGCCCAGAACGAGGCCAGCGACACGCCCAGCGCCGGCGCCCGCTTCTGGCTGCACAACAACATGCTGACCGTGAACGGCCAGAAGATGAGCAAGTCGCTCGGCAACTTCGTGACGCTCACCGAGATGTTTCAGGGCCAGAGCACCGCGCTCTCGCAGGCCTACTCGCCCATGACGTTGCGATTCTTCTTCCTGCAAGCCCAGTACCGCTCGCCCATCGACCTCTCCGACGATGCCCTGCAAGCCGCCCGCAAGGGCTTCCGCAAGCTCATGAACGGCCTGCGGCAGCTGGATAGCGGGAAGTTGGCAATGAAGAATGAGGAATTTGGAATTGACGAGCAAAAGCTGGCCGCTAACAGCCAGCAGCTACTGGCGTTAAGTAAAAAGCCCTTCGAGTTTCTCAACGACGACCTGAACACGCCCCGTGCCGTGGCCGCCGTGTTTGACCTGCTCAAGCGCTTCAACACGCTGGCCGCCAGCCCCGCCGCCCTGGCCGAGGTAAGCCCCGAGGCCGTGGCCGAGGCCAGCGCCGCCTACCGTGCCCTGGTAGTAGATATCCTGGGCCTGCGCGACGAGCCCCGCGCCAGCGCCGAAGACCTGCTGACCCTCGCGCTGGGCTTCTACCAGGAAGCCAAATCGGAAAAAGCCTACGACAAGGTAGACCAGATTCGCACCGCCCTCAAAACCCAGGGCATCGTGATTAAGGACACCAAAACCGGCGTTGAGTGGGCGTATAGCGAAGACTAGGCTACCTTCGGCTTATAACCAAAAATTAGGTCCGGGCCACCTACGGCGCTCTATCACCTTGAACTACCGCGTGAAAAACTTCCTCCGCTTCAGCCTGTTGCCCGCCGCGGCGCTGCTGCTCACCGCCTGCCCTTCCGAAAAGCCAGCCGAAACGGCTAGCCAGCCCTCGGCTACGCAGGCCCCAGCAGCCCCGGCCTTCAACGCCGACTCGGCCTACGCCTACACGGCCAAGCAGGTAGCCTTCGGCCCGCGGGTGCCCAATACGCCGGCCCACGTGGCCTGCGGCAACTACTTAGTAACCAAGCTTAAAACCTTCGGGCTGAGCGTGCGCGAGCAGCCGTTTGAGGCCATGACTTTTGATGGTACCCAAATTAAGGGGCGCAACATCATTGCCCAGTATCAGCCCACGGCCGCGCGGCGCGTGGCCCTGTTTGCGCACTGGGATACCCGCCCCTTCGCCGACGGCGAAACCGACAAGGCTAAGCGTAAGCTGCCGATGGATGGGGCCAGCGATGGGGCCAGCGCCGTGGCCGTGGCGATGGAAATCATTCGTACCCTGAGCCGGCAGCCCGAAAAAATGGCCCCCAACGTGGGCGTCGACGTTATTCTGGTCGATGCCGAGGACTGGGGCTTCGATGCCGACCGCATCGACGGCCAGAAGAACCTGCTAGCCAACAATGGCGATGGCTGGTGCCTGGGCTCGCGGTACTGGGCCAAAAACATGGTGCCGCCCGGCTATAAGGCCGAATACGGCATCCTGCTCGATATGGTGGGTGCCAAGGATGGCCGCTTTACCCGCGAGGGCACTTCGCTGGCAAAGGCGCGCAGTGTAGTTGATAAAATCTGGAACACGGCCGCTAAAATTGGCTATTCCGACTATTTCCTCTTCAAGGATACGGGGGCCATTACCGACGACCACGTGTACATCAATGAGGCAGGCATTCCGACCGTAGACATCTACGACCACCCGCCTTTCGGTGGCGAGAATGTCTATTTCCCAGCTTATCACCACACTACTGCCGATAACATGAGCATCATCGACCGCAAAACGATGAAGGCCGTGGGCCAGACGGTGATGCAGGTGCTTTATAACGAGTAGTCAGTCTAGTAACAGAAGAGGGCTAGAGTTCAAATTTTCTGAACTCTAGCCCTCTTCTGTTACTAGACTGGCTCTATTTATCGGCCGTGGCCTTGGCTACTTGCTCGGCCTGCTTCACGTAGCGCTGGATGTGAAAAACCAGCGCCTCCAGCACGTCGGTGAGGCGCAGGCGCAGCCAGGGGTAGAGCGGGTTGGGCACGCGCACGGCGCCCGCATCGACCTGGCGGGCCAGCAGCAGCAGGCGCAGCAGCTCGTCGAGCTGGCGGTTGAAGGCCTCGACCACGGTGCCGGTGAGGCGGGTGCCGGTGGGCGAAAACTGCTTGGGCCGGCGCAACAGGTTATCGCCCAAGCCATTTTTTTCTTGCGTAGTGGCTGTAAAATAGCGCCCTAGCCAGCCGCTGCGCACCTGCGCGCCCGCCGCCGAGCCCTTGGCATGGGCCAGCCGCAGGCGGTCCTTGAGGCTGGGCAGGTAGTAGCCGCCCACAATGTTGAGGTGCTCAAGGCACTGGGCGGCACTCCACTTATCGTAGGCGGGGCGGCGGTTGAGCTGCTCAGACGAGAGCGGGCGCAGGCGTTGGTGAGCGAGCACACGCAACGCCAGCACCTGGTTGGTGAGCTGGTCAAAGAACTCGGTAGTGTCGCGTGCGGAGGCACTCATACGCAAAGAATAGCAGGCAGAACGGGAGGTTTAAGTTGTAATATTACGGCCCAGGCTGGGAAAATGGGTCTCAACTCCACGGCGTTTCTTACTCCATTTATGTACAAACACATTTACTTCCTAACTCGTTTGCTGGGGGTGTGGGCGCTGGTGCTGGGCTGGTCGGCCAAGGCCACCGCGCAAGCCGTACCCAACCCCGGCGAGAAGATTGAAAGCCTGGTAACGTTTGGCGCGCAGGCCCCGGTGGCGAGCGGCGACGATGACTTTACGCAAACTTTCTTCTTTTTGGTGCCTGCCACCGAGCGCCGGCCCATCTACATCCGGGTTTTCGACCCCGATTGCGGCGGCCAACTCGACGCCAAAGTGGGTCAGTTCAACACCCGCACCGAGTTCAGCCTCTATGGCGGGTCTGGCACGCACTCGGCCAAAGGGGCCACCGACCCGCGCCCGGCCAGCCCCGGCGCCACGCCCAGCGGCCGGCTCATCAAGCAGCAGGTGTTCGGCGAAGACCCCAAGTATGACGGCCAGTACTATAATTTTGGTCCCCTCAATCCGCTCGAAGGCGAGCTGGTCGAGCAGTTCCAGGGCTACGTGTACAAGGTGGTGGTGCGCGGCCTCAGCGGCAACGATGGCAACCTCTACCGCTTCTTCCTCAGCAGCAGTCCGGGGCTGAACGTGCCCATTCCGGGCGGCAACGCGTTTACGTACGAATACTGCTTCCGTATTCCGGCCGCGCCGGCGGGCCGGGCCGTTACGGTGCACCTCTATCCGTTTGCCAATGAGCACGTGGTGAGCATCAAGCAGAGCAATTTTGACATGGATAACTCGGCCAAGCTCACCATTTTCAGCGTGGCCAAGAATGGCCACTCGGCCCCGGTGAGCGGCGATGGGCAGTGGACGAGCAGCGTGCTGCCTATCAACCCTAAGGAATACGGCCTCTCGCTCGACTTTCGCTTGGTGAGCAAGGCCACAACCTTCAACGACGTCGTTTTCTACGTCACCGACCAGTACGATACGGCGCTGCCCTTCTTTGCCGTGCCGCTGGGCGGCCCGCCGCGCTACAAGTACGACATCGACATGAAGGTGCATAAGTAAATGGGGCAGTAAGGTAATGGGCAGTGGGGTAACGAGGCTTTTCGTAAGAAGCCTCGTTACCCCACTGCCCATTACCTTACTGCCCGATTATGCTTCGTCGCGGCCGGCGTTGCGGCGCGGGGCGGTGTCGTCGGCCTCGTTGGGCTTGTCGCCGCTTTCGGGGCGGAAATCGGGGCGGTTTTCCTGGCCGTAGTTGCCGGCTTTATCCTGCTGGGTCAGGTTGTCATATTCCGAGGTGCGGGCGCCGGGGTTCTGGTCGTCATACGAGCCACCTTTGGAGCCGTAGCCCTGGCTGCTGTTGCCTTCCTGCGAGCCGCCGGGGCCGAAGCCGCTACGCGAATTACCGGTGTCGGGGTTGCCGGGGCGGGCCTGCTCGCTACGCTCGTGGCCATAGCCGTAGCCGGGTGTTTGGGGGGCATTGGGGGCATCAACAGGGGCGGGGGCATCCTGGCTAGCGGGGGCGTGGCCGCCGGGCTGCTGGTCGTGGCTGCGGCCGCCCTGGCTACCCTGGTTATCGTAGCCGCCGCGCGAGGAGCGCTCGTCTTCCAGCTCGCCGTGGCCGTTGGGGCCCATCGGTAGGTGGTTGGCGGTGGCGCCGGGGGGGAGGCTGCCGCCCGAGGTGTGGCCGTAGTCGTCGGCGTAGGCGGGGCCCACGGTGGGGGCGCCGTTATCGTTCTGGAAAGCCGCGGCTTCGCCCGTTTTGTCGGGCAGGTTGCGGTTGTCGTGGGTGTTGCCGCGGCCATCGGTTTGCTGGGTGGCTACGTTGCCGCCGGGGCCAGCGGGCACGGCGGGCGTGTCGCGCACGGCGTGGCCTTGCTCCTCGGGACGGCGGTCCTGGCCGTCGTAGGTGCGGTAGGCGTTGTGCTGTTCGCCGGGGCGGGCCGCGCCTTCGCCGTAGTATTTCTCTTCGGTGGCTTCGGCGCTAGGGTGCTCGGCGGCGGGGTTGGTTTCGCGGTACTGATTGCCGAAGCCGCCGTGGGTGGCGCCTAGGTCGCCTTGCTCACCAAACTCGCCGCGGTTGGCATCGGCGCGCTGGTTGCTGGCCCGGTTGGGGTCGTTGAAGCTGCCCTGCACGTCGTTGCCAAAGTTGCCGCCGTACACGTTGGGCTGCTGCGTGCCGGCCCCCGTGGGGGTGACGCTAGCGGGGTTAGCCGGCCGGTTTTCCTGCTTGTCGCCGGGCTCCACGGCGCCTTTGCGCACGCTGGTTTCGCTGTTGGCCAAAGACTTGCTGGACGTGGGCGCCGTGCTTTCGCCGCCGGGCAGGGCGGCCGGCCGCGGGGCAGGGCTGCCGGCCAGCTTGCTGAGCGGCTGCTCGGCGCCGGTGGGGCGGGGCTGCACGTCGGCGGGGTTAGCTTCGCGGTTTTCCTGGTGGCCGCCGTCTTCCACGGCACCTTTGCCAGCCTGCATCTCGCTGTCAGCCAGCTCGGTGCTGGAAGGCGGGCGGGTGGCCTCGCCCGACTGCATGGCCGGGGTAGCGGGTTGCAGGGGGCTGTTGGCGTTGGTGTTGCGGGCATCGGTGCCCATCTTGGTGGTGTCGGCTGCGGGCTGGGCGGGGCGGTTGCCGGCAATCTCGTTGGGCTGGTTGTTGAGCGTGGGCTCTTCCTGAGGGCTGGGCATGGGAAAAGGGCTGGAGGTGGGAGATTCGTGAGAAGAACTTCCCGGCTATACGCCCCGGCGCGCCCGGTGTTCAGCTTAGCCGGCGCCGGGCAAAAAATAGCGTTGGCTGGGTGTTGGCGGGCTGGGCGCACGGCTTATTTTTGGCGGCTTCCCGCTCCGTTATTTTCTTTTCTTTCATGCAACGTCGTTTATTTCTTCAGCGCGGCACGCAGGCTGCCCTGACCTCAGCCCTGCTGCCGCTGGCCGCTGCCACCGCGGTGCCCGCTGCCCTGGCCGCCGCGCCCAGCCCGGGGGCTAGCCCGGCCATTGCGGCGCCCGCGCCCTTCGCCCTCAGCGAGCTAACTATTACTGGCTTGCAGGCGCAGCTGCAAAGTGGCAAGGCTACCAGCCGCAGCCTCTGCCAGCAGTACCTGGCCCGCATCGCCGAAATAGACAAGGCCGGCCCCGCTCTCAACGCGGTTATCGAGTTGAACCCCGACGCGCTCAAAATCGCCGACGAGCTCGATAAAGAGCGCAAGGCCGGTAAGCTGCGCGGCCCTATGCACGGTATTCCGGTGCTTATCAAGGATAATATTGACACGGGCGACCAGATGCAGACTACCGCCGGCGCCCTGGCAATGGCTGGCCACCGGGCAACTCAGGATTCCTTCGTAGCTAAGCAATTGCGGGCCGCCGGGGCCCTCATCCTGGGTAAAACCAACCTGAGCGAGTGGGCCAACTTCCGCTCCACGCACTCGGCCAGCGGCTGGAGCAGCCGCGGCGGCCAAACCCACAACCCCTACGTGCTCGACCGCACTCCCAGCGGCAGCAGCGCCGGTTCGGGCGCGGCTACCTCGGCCAGCCTCTGCGCCGTGGCGGTGGGCACCGAAACCAACGGCTCCATCGTGTCGCCCAGCTCGGTGAACGGACTTGTGGGGCTCAAGCCCACCGTGGGCCTGGTGAGCCGCACGGGTATTATCCCCATTTCGGCCACCCAGGACACGGCCGGCCCGATGGCCCGCTGCGTGCGCGACGCGGCTATTTTGCTAGGGGCGCTGGCGGGGCCTGACCCGGCCGACGCCGTTACCGTTTCGGCCAGTAACCCGAAAAAGGCGGCCGACTACACCCGCCTGCTGCGCCCCGACGCGCTGAAGGGCCAGAAGCTGGGGGTCGAAAAAAGCCACCTAGCCAGCCAGACTGCCGCTGGCGAGCTGCTGCGCCGCGCCGTGGCCGACCTCAAAGCTCAGGGCGCTACGGTGGTGGAAGTGGACGTGCGCACGCCCACCCAGCCCATCGGCGACGCCGAGTTTGACGTGCTGCTCTACGAATTTAAGGATGGCGTGAACAAGTACCTGGCCGGCACCAAGGCGCCGGTCAAAACCCTGGCCGACGTTATTGCCTTCAACAAAGCCAACGCCGCCAAGGCCATGCCATTCTTTCAGCAGGAGATATTGGAAATGGCTGAAAAAACCGACGGGCTAGCCAGCGACAAATACAAAGCCGCCCTGCGCAAAGTGGTGGACACCAGCCGCGCCGCCCTCGACGCGGCCCTCAAAACCGACGGGGGGCTAGCCGGCATCGTGGCCATTACGACCGGCCCAGCGGCCTGCATCGACCTTATTAATGGCGAGTACGGCACCGGGCCGGGCTACTCGGGCGCGGCGGCGATGGCCGGCTACCCGCACCTCACGCTGCCGATGGGCTACGTGCACGAGCTGCCCATCGGCATGTCGTTCGTGGGTGCGCCGTACAAGGAAGCGGAGTTGCTGGCGCTCGGCTACGCGTATGAGCAGGCCACGAAGCACCGCCGGGCGCCGGGCTTCAAGGCGGTAATAGGGTAATTTGCTGGCACGGGGCGTTAAAAAAAGCCGCCGTGCTGAGCGAAGGGAAGTATCTCGCTCGAATCGTTGGATTACTAACCCAACGATTCGAGCGAGATGCTTCCCTTCATTCAGCACGGCGGCCTTCTTAATAGAGTGCCACTATGGTGCCTAAAATATCTTGCCCGGGTTCAGGATGCCGTGCGGGTCAAACACTTGCTTGATGCCGCGCATAATATTCAAATTGGCCTCCTTCAGCGCAATGTGCATGAAGGGTTTTTGCACGAGCCCAATGCCGTGCTCGCCCGAAATAGTGCCGCCGAGCTTTACACAAAGTTCGAAAATCTCAGAGATAGGCTGGTGCAGGCCCACGTTCCACTGCTCGTCGCTAAGCTCGCCGCGGATGATATTGACGTGGAGGTTGCCGTCGCCGGCGTGGCCGTAGCACACGCTTTTGAAGCCGTAGCGGGCGCCGATTTCCTTCACGCCCTTCAGCAGAGTGGGCAGCTCGGCGCGGGGCACCACCGTGTCTTCTTCCTTATACACGGAATTGTAGCGCACCGAATTGCCAATGTTGCGGCGAATTTTCCAGAGGTCGTCCTTCTGGCCGGCCGTGTCGGCTAGCAGGATTTCGCCCACCTCATATTTCTCCAGCACGCCGTAAACCTGCTCGGCTTCTTTATAGAGCTCATCCAGGTCTTGGCCATCAAGCTCAATGAGCAGGTGGGCGGTGATATCCTGGGGTAAGGTGAGCGGGATGTTGAGGTAGTCCGACGACCAGGCGATGGCCTCGCGCTCCATAAACTCCATGCCCGAGGGGATAATGCCCGCCCGAAACACCGCCGACACCGCCTCGGCCGCCTGCGCCTCCTGGCGGAAAGGCACCAGCATGAGAATATTATGCTGGGGGTAGGGGAGGAGCCGGAACACGGCCTTGGTAATGATGCCCAGCGTGCCCTCCGAGCCCACCATGAGTTGCGTGAGGTTGTAGCCGGTAGCGTACTTGAGGGTGTTGGCGCCGGTCCAGATAATGTCGCCGGTGGGCAGCACTACTTGTAGATTGAGAACATAGTCGCGGGTGGTGCCATACTTCACGGCCTTGGGGCCGCCGCTGCTCTGGCTCAGGTTACCGCCCAAAAAGCACGAGCCCTTGCTGGCCGGGTCGGGTGGGTAAAACAGGCCGACTTCCTTCACCGCGTTCTGAAACGCCTCCGTCACCACGCCCGGCTCCACGGTGGCTTGCAGGTTGCGCTCGTCGATTTTAAGGATTTTGTTGAAACGCTCCATGCTCAGCACCACGCCGTTGTGAATAGGCAGCGCGCCGCCGCTGAGGCCGGTGCCGGCCCCGCGGGCCGTCACGGGCACGCGGTGCTCGTGGCAGAGGCGCATGATGGCGCTCACCTCCTCGGGGGTGCCGGGGCGCAGCACTACGTCGGGCGCGAAGTGGAAGTCCTCGGTGTGGTCGCGGCCGTAGGCCTCGTACTGCTGGGCTTCGGCGGTGGCGGCCGTGAGCACGTGCGCCGGGCTCACGATGGCCTCGAAGGCGGATACTAGCTCGGGCGTAAGGGCGTTGAAGGGCATAGTTAAAAAGGGCGGCTAGGGCCCGTCAAAGTATATTTGCCAGTAATGGAGTGTGAAAAAACGAAGGTACGGCCGCCGGTGAGCGCCCCGATTGGGTTTTGGGTTTTGGTTTACGGTTTGTGGTTTACGGCGGCTAATTACTTAAAGCCGATTGCCAAAAACCAAAAGCTGATAACTAAGATTGGCTACGGTCTGGTAATGGGGTTATTGCTGCTGGCCAGTAGCTGCCAGCAAAAGCTCAACCAGCGCAACGGCCGCTACTACTCGGCCCGCGACATGGCGCGCCTCAAGCGCGGCGAGCACGTGGCTAGCCCCCGCGGCACCCGCAGCACGCCCATCAAGAGCAAAACCAAAGCCACTGTGCCCACCGGCAGCGGCAGCGTGGCCACCACCAAAACGGTGGTGAAGCGGCCCTTCCGCCCCGGTAGCGCCACCGGCACCCTGGCCAGCGTCATCGACAATGCGCGCTCGTACCAGGGCACGCCCTACCTGTTTGGCGGCACCACGCGGCTGGGCATGGACTGCTCGGCGCTGCTCCAGCTCTCCTTTGCCGATGCGGGCGTCAGCATTCCGCGCTCCTCGAATGAGCAGGCGGCCTGGGGTGACCCCATCAAGCCTACCCAGCTCAAGCCGGGCGACTTCCTATTTTTTGGGGCCTCGCCGGGCTCGCAGGTGATTACCCACGTGGGCATGGTAACGGTGGTGGACGAGGAGGGCGTGGAGTTTATTCACGCCTCTACCTCGCTGGGCGTCATTGAGAACAGCTTTGAGGCTGATTATTACCTGAGCCGGTTTATTCGGGCAGTACGGCCCCGCTTATAAGGCAAAGATGAAGGTAAGGTGAAGAAAACTCTAGCCAACTGGCTAGGCAGTAGTTTCTTAACATTGGCGTAATGTTAAGAAACTTGCGTTGGGGAGTACTTTTGCAGGGCCCATCCGTCGCGCTTTTCTCTCACTTTTTCTTCCCTCTATGAAGTTTAATTATTTACGTCACGCCGTGCTGCTGCTCGTGCTGCTGCTCACGGCCCAGCTGGGCTGGGGCCAGGGTGCTACCACGGCGGCCATGAGCGGCACCGTTACCGATGCCAAGGGCCAGGAGCTGCCGGGCGCCACGGTTATTGCCGTGCACACGCCCACCAACACGCAGTACGTAGCCCCGACCAACGCCGACGGCCGCTTCAACATCCAGAACATGCGGGTGGGTGGGCCCTACACCGTAAAGGTGACCTTTGTTGGCTATCAGGATTTTACCCGCTCGGGTATCAGCCTGACGCTGGCCGAGAATTTTCGCCTCGATGCCAAGCTGGGCGAAGGCGCCACGCAGCTGAATGAGGTGAGCGTGACCGGCCGCCGCGACCCGGTGATGAGCGCCGACCACACGGGCGCCGCTACTACCGTGCAGCGCGAGGTGATTGAGCGCCTGCCGACCCTGAGCCGCTCGTTCAACGACTTTACGCGCCTCACGCCCCAGGCCAGCGGCCAAAGCTTCGGCGGCCGCAACTCGGGCTTCAACAACATTACCATTGATGGGGCAGTGTTCAACAACGCCTTTGGCCTGTCTTCGACGGTAGGCGGCCAGGCGGGCTCACAGCCGATTTCGATTGACGCTATCGACCAGATTCAGGTGAGCATTGCGCCCTACGACGTGCGCCAGGGCTCCTTCACCGGGGCGGGCATCAACGCCGTGACGCGCAGCGGCACCAACCGCGTGTCGGCCTCGGTCTACGGCTTTTACCGCGACCAGCGCCTAGTGGGCTCCAAAGTGGGCAGCGTGTCGTCGAACTATCCCAACTTCGACCTGCGCAACTTTGGCTTCCGCGTGGGCGGCCCCATCATCAAGGACAAGCTGTTCTTCTTCGTGAACGCCGAGCGCGAGCTGCGCAACTCGCCCCCGGCCGGCAACTACCGCGCCTCTAACCCCGGCGATGCGGTTTCGGCTACCACGTCGGCAGCTACCAACCAGGACCTGACGGCGCTTTCGCGCTTTTTGCAGGAGCGCTACGGCTACACCACCGGCGCGTACCAGGACTACCAGCTGCGCCAGAACAGCGACAAGATTACGGCCCGCCTCGACTGGAACATCAACCAGAACAACCGCTTCAACATCAAGTACAACTACCTGAAGTCGTACGCCGACATCCCGCCCAGCGCCAGCGGCGCGGTGGGCACGCGCTCGCAGAGCCAGTTTGGCCTGCCCTACCAGTCGGCCTACTACACGATTAACAACAACCTGAACTCGCTCATCGCCGAACTGAACTCGACGCTCGGCAGCGGCAAGTATTCGAACAACCTGACGGCGGGCTACTCGGCTTTCCGCGACTTCCGTACCACGCTCTCGTCGGTGTTCCCGCTCGTGGATATCGGCACCAACGTGGGCCTGACGGCTTTCCCGACGGCTACTACCCCCAACCCGGCTTATTCGGCCCCCACGGCTACGCTCACCTCGTTTGGCTATGAGCCCTTCACGGCCGGCAACGTGCTGAATACGGACGTGTACCAGATAGGCGACAACTTCACGGCTTACCTCGGCAAGCACAACGTGACGGTGGGTACCTACAACGAATTCTACAAGTTCAAGAACGGCTTCGCGCCCAACTACAACGGCCTGTTCCGCTACAACTCGCTGGAGGACTTCTACAACGCCAGCGGCTACTCGTATGACCGCACCACGGGCCAGTACGCTGCCTACAGCGGCACCAACCCTAGCCCCGGCCGCGAAAACGCCTCGGTATACCGCTTGCAGTACGCCGCCGACGGCAGCGGCCAGATTCCGTTTGCCTACGTGAATGCCCAGCAGTACGGCCTGTACGTGCAGGACGAGTACTCGCCGGCCCAGAACTTCAAGGTGACCGTAGGTGTGCGCGGCGACCTGCCCGTTATCACCAACAACCTGCCCCAGAACGTGTACGTGGGCGGCGGCGCCGACCGCAATGGCACCCAGCAAAACTCGCTGACCTTCCGCAACGGCGTGCAGCTGAACACGGGCCAGATTCCGAAGCGCACGGTGCTGTACTCGCCCCGCATCGGCTTCAACTGGGATGTGAACGACGACCGCAAAACGCAGGTGCGTGGTGGCACGGGCATCTTCACCGGCCGCGTGCCCTACGTGCTCATCTCCAACCAGGCCAGCAACAACGGCATCCTGTTTGGCGCCCTCGACGCCACGGCCACCGGCAACCCCAACCTTTCGAGCAGCCCCACGCAGGCGTACCCGTTCAACCCCGACGTGAACGCCTACCGCCCCACCACGGCCGCCGCTGCCCCCACCGGCTACAACCTGGCCGTGACCGACCAGAACTTCAAGTTTCCGCAGGTGTGGCGCTCCAACCTGGCCGTGGATAAGGAGCTGTTCGGCGGCGTTATCGCCACGTTGGAAGGCCTCTACACGCGTGACCTGAATGCCCTGGCCTTCGAAAACGTGAACCTGCCCAACCCCGTGCGCAACGCACAGGGCGCCGATACCCGGCCTATCTTCTACTCGTTCAGCGGCACGCCCAATGCCAACGGCATCGTCACCAGCACGCCCTACAACCGCATCTACGGCCTGCTCGGCACCAGCGCCAACCCGACCAACACGGCCAGCACGCCCAACATCACGGATGCCATCCTGATGAAGAATACCAACAAGGGCTATTCGTACTCGCTCACGGCGCAACTCCAGAAGAGCTTCAGCAACGGCATCTACGGTAGCTTGGCCTACACCTACACCGACTCGCGCTCGGTAAACGACGGCGGCTCGACGCCGACCAACATCTGGCGCGACCGCTACGTGAGCGGCGACCCCAACGCCGAGGCCCTGAGCTACTCGAGCTACTTGCAGCAGCACCGCGTTATCGCCTCGCTCTCGTATCGCCGCGAATACCTCGGCCACCTGGGCACCACGCTGTCGGCCTTCTACGTAGGCGCTCCGGCGTTTGCCAACGGCTCCAGCCGCTTCAGCTACACCTACGCCGGCGACGTGAACGGCGACGGCCAGACGGTGAACGACCTGATTTACATCCCGCGCAACGCCAGCGAAATCAACCTGATTGACATCGCCATCAACGACACCCGCGCCACCGGCGGCGGCTCGCCGGCCCGCATCGGCACCTACAGCGCCGCCCAGCAGTACGCCGACCTCGATGCCTACATCAACCAGGACCCCTACCTGAGCAAGCATCGCGGCGAGTACATGGAGCGCAACGGTGCCACCAACCCCTGGCAGCACCAGATTGACGTGAAGGTGCTGCAAGACATCTTCACCAACATCGGCAAAGACCGCAACACCTTGCAGCTGACGGTGGACATCTTCAACGTGGGCAACCTGCTGAACAGCAACTGGGGCCGCGCCCAATTTGCCAACCGCACGGCGCTGCTCTCGTACCAGGGCTACAACGCCGCCGGCCAGCCCGTGTTCACCTTCCCTTACCTCACCAACCCGGTCGTGACCCGGGGCAGCGGCAGCACGCCCGGCGTTATCGCCACGCCCGGCGCCGTGCTGAACTCGACCTACCGGGACGACGTGACAAGCCTCGCCTCGCGCTGGCAGATGCAGGTGGGTGTGCGCTACATCTTCAACTAGCCACTCCCCGCTAGCTCAGCTAGCTTTTTCTGAAACCGGGGCCGGAAGTAATTCCGGCCCCGGTTTTTTTATATTCTGCTGCCAGCCGCGCCGGGCCTGAGTCATGGGCTTGCAGAATGCTTTTAAGAAAGTGTGAAGAAAAAATTAATTGAATGCGCTTAACTAACGCACATTCGTGCTGTGAGTTATACACGTTAGGCTCAGCTAATAAGGCCGCTGCCGGGACCATCTCTCAGATGAGCTTAGGATGACGGAAAGCAACCGGCTTGCCGACGCTGCTTACCTTTGCGGCATATTGGCACTTGGGGGCCTTTTCATTTTTTTTCATTTTATGGGAAATTTAAGTTTACGCCACTTTACACTGCTCCTGCTGCTCCTGCTGACGGCCCACCTGGGCTGGGGGCAGGGTGCTACCACGGCCTCGATAAACGGGGCCGTTACCGATGGCAAGGGGGAGGCGCTACCCGGCGCAACCGTGCTGGCCATTCACACGCCGACCAACACGCAGTACGGCGTGGGCACTAACGCCGACGGCCGCTACAACATCCAGGGCATGCGCGTAGGTGGCCCTTACACCATCCGCGTGTCGTTCGTGGGTTACCAGGACATCACCAAGACGGGTATTTTCCTGGCGCTGGGTCAGACCCTGCGCCTCGACATTCCGCTGAGCGCCTCGGCCACCGAGCTGGGCAATGTGGTCGTGACCGGCCGCCCCGACCCGGTTATTAACGCCGGCCGCACCGGTGCCGAAACCAACGTGAGCCGCGCCCAGATTAACCAGCTGCCCACGCTGAGCCGCAACCTGACCGACTTCACCCGCCTTACGCCGCAGGCCGGCGGCGGCGGTAGCTCGTCATTTGGCGGCGCCAATAACCGCTACAACAACATCACTATCGACGGCGCCGTGAACAACGACGTGTTTGGCCTAGCTGGCTCGGGTACACCCGGTGGCCAGGCCAACACCAACCCCATTGCGCTCGACGCCATCGACCAGATTCAGGTGGTTATCGCCCCCTACGACGTAACGCTGGGTAGCTTCACCGGCGCTGGTGTGAATGCCATTACCCGCTCGGGCTCGAACGATGTGTCGGCCTCCATCTACGGCTTTGGCCGCAACCAGAACACGATTGGCAAGAGCGTAACCGACGGCAGCAAGGCCGCCGACTTCTACAACTACACAACCGGCTTCCGCGTGGGTGGCCCCATTGTGAAGGACAAGGTGTTCTTCTTCCTGAACGGAGAATTGGCCCGCGTAAACACGCCCCTGGGCTTCGTGCCCGGCTCGCCCGATTCGCGCGCTTCGGTTGAGGGCCTCAACCGCATTGCCGCCGCCGCCAACACGCCCCTCTACGGCAACTACATCGCCGGCAGCTACGGCGACGACCTGACGCGCCGCACCGAGAGCAACAAGATTTTTGCCCGCCTCGACTTCAACCTGTCGGAAAACAACACCCTGACGCTGCGTCACAACTACGTAAAGGCGTTTGACGACAACATTACCCGCGCCGCCAACAACGTGCGCTTCGCCAACAATGGCTACCGCTTCAGCAACCTGACCAACAGCACGGTGGCTGAACTCAACTCGCGCTTCGCCGGTGGGTTCTCCAACAAGCTGATTCTGACCTACACGGCCATCCGCGACTCGCGCGATGTACTGGGCGCCGCCGGCCCGGCCTACCAGATTGTCGACAACGGCATCACCTACAACCTGGGCCAGGAGCGCAGCTCGGTAGCCAACCAGCTCGACCAGGACATTGTCGAAATCACCGACAACCTGACCAAGCAGTTTGGCAAGCACACCATCACGCTGGGTACCCACAACGAAGGCTTCAAATTCCGTAACCTGTTTCTCAACAACGGGGCTGGCTACTACACCTTCAACTCCATCGACAACTTTGTGGCTGGCCGCGCCTCGGGCGTGCAGTCGAGCTACGCTACGGCCGACGGTGGCGAAGCCAAATTCAAGGCTGCGCAGCTGGGCTTCTATGCCCAAGACGAATTCACGCCCGTGGAAAACCTGCGCCTGACCCTAGGTATGCGCATCGACGTACCGGTGTTTGTGGACAAGCCCGGCAACAACACGGCCTTCAACACGCGGGAAACCCTGTCGAGCGGCGCCGTTAACCCCGGCTTCGGCAGCCAGTACCAGACCAGCAACACCCCCAACGGCCAGGTGCTGTACTCGCCCCGCCTGGGCTTCAACTGGGACGTGAACAACGACTCGAAAGTGCAGCTGCGTGGTGGTACCGGCATCTTCACCGGCCGCGTGCCCTTCGTGTGGATTTCGAACAGCTACACGAACAGCGGCCTGATTCAGGGCTCGGTAAACCAGAACTCGAATACGGCTTTCCTGCCCTACATCCGCCTGAACCCGGCCCAGATTGCGACCGACTACACGGCCGTGCGCCAGTCGCAGATTAACCTGGTGAGCAACGACTTCAAGCTGCCGCAGGTGTGGCGCTCGAACCTGGCCGTTGACTTCCGCCTGCCCGGCGACGTTGTAGCCACCCTGGAGGGTATCTACTCGAAGACGGTAAACGACATCTACTACCAGGACCTGAACCTGGCGGCGCCCATCGGCCGCCTGGCTGGCCCCGACCAGCGCCCGGTGTACGACCCGGGTGGAAGCGGTGCCAACCGCCGCATCGACCAGCGCTACACCAACGCCTACCTGCTGACCAACACCAACAAAGGCTACCGCTACAACGCGACCCTGCAATTGCAGAAGCGCTTTGTGGGCGGCCTGAACACGACGGTAGCCTACACCTACGGCGAATCGAAGGAAGTGAACAGCGGCACCAGCAGCACGGCCTCGTCTAACTACGGCTTCAATCAGATAGCCTTCGACCCCAACAACCCGGAGCTGGGCTACTCGCGCAACGACCAGCGCCACCGCATCATCGGGAGCGCGGGCTACACCTTCCGCTACGCTGGCGACGCCCTGGCTACCACCTTCACGGTATTCTACGAAGGCCTGTCGGGCCAGCCGCTCACCTACATCTACGGCAACAGCCGTGACCTGAACAACGACGGCAACACCGGCAACGACCTGCTCTACATCCCGACCAACGTGCGCGATGCCAGCCAGATTCGCCTGACCCAGACGCCCACCGCCAACGGCGTGGTGGATACCCGTACCCTGACCCAGATTCAGGACCAGCTCGATAACTTCATCGAGAACGACCCCTACCTGCGTTCGCACCGCGGCCAGGTGGTAGAGCGTTTTGCCGCCCGCTTGCCCTGGACGCACCAGATTGACATCCGCGTGGCTCAGGACTTCAACTTCCTCGCCGGTGGCAAGAAAAACACGCTCCAGATTACGTTCGACATCCAGAACTTGGGCAACCTGCTCAACACCAACTGGGGCCGCCAGTACGCCGTTTCCAACAACGCGGTTGAGCTGCTGCGCACCGAAACGACGGGTGCCAACGTGCAGCCGACCTTCTCGTTCCCGGTAACCTACGGCAGCACTGGCCGCTCGTACGACTTCGCCCCCTTCCTGTCGCGCTGGCAGGGCCAGCTGGGCGTGCGCTACAGCTTCAACTAGGCCTTAGCGGCCTCAACAGCCTTAAAAAGGCCGGGGAAATTTCCCCGGCCTTTTTTTTGGGCCTGATTTTGCGGCAGTTGCGAAAAATGTTGCCCCTGGGGCTTGCAGAAGCGAAAAACCGCCGTACTTTTGTCAAACCAAATCGCAATAGGCGCCGCGGGAAAGCCACAAAACGGGGGATTAGCTCAGCTGGCTAGAGCGCTTGCATGGCATGCAAGAGGTCATCGGTTCGACTCCGATATTCTCCACTCCCGTTTCAACGAAAAGCGTCCGTGAGCTCAGGCTTGCGGACGCTTTTTGCGTTACAAGGCGTTGCTGCTCGAAGCGGCGGTTTGCTACTTCGTTGGCTTGGCTAGCAACTTATCAGAAGATGAGCACCAGCGTACCGCCGATGATGAGGGCGGCCCCCAGTGCGGCTTTAAGGGTGAGGGTTTCGCCCAGAAATAGTACCGACAGCCCGATGGCCAACGCTACGCTTAGCTTATCAACCGGGGCCACCTGCGATACCTTGCCCAACTGCAAGGCGCGGAAGTAGCACAGCCACGACAGCCCCGTGGCTAGCCCCGACAACCCTAGAAATAGCCAGGTGCGCGGCGGCAGCGTGAGCATATCGGCCGGGTGGTCGCGGAAGAGAACGATGCCCCAGGCTACCAGCAGTACCACCACGGTGCGAATAGCCGTGGCCAGGTCGGAGCTGACGCCCCGGACCCCAACCTTAGCCAGCACCGCCGTGAGCGCCGCGAACACGGCCGAAAGCAAGGCGTAAATCCACCACATAGGGTAACGGGCTAAGTAGGCCCGTAAGTAAGGGTACCTTTCTGTGGCAAAGCTGGCGCGCTAACCCTGGCAGAGGTGGCAGGTGCCAGAGAGCAGGAAATCGCGGCGCTGGGCCTGAAAGCCGCCGGGCAGCTGCACGGCCGGAATGGCTACCTGGCTCAGGCAGTAGGTGTGGCTGCACACGCCGCACTTGAAATGCACATGGTTGTCGAAGTGGGCATCGGCCGAGCACTCGATGGAGCAGGCGGCGTAGCGCAGCACGTCGGTGTCGTCGATGACGCGGTGAATGAGGCCTTGCTGCTCGAAGCTTTTGAGGGTGCGGTAGAGGGTGATGCGGTCGGTGGCACCGCCGATTTCCTGCTCAATCTCGGCACCGGTAAGGGCGTAGCCCTTACCAGCCAGCGCAGCCAGCACGGCGCGCCGCACGGGGGTTTGGCGCAGGCCGTGGCGCAGCAAGGTTTGGGCGAGGCGGTCGGGCGTAGGAGCGGGGGGGGAAGACGACATAAGCCAAACTTACGAAACGAATGGAAGCCTTGAAACAAGCTGGGCGGCGTGCGCTGCCGGTGTACCTTTGCGGCTTCCGGTTTGGGCCCGCTAATCAGCCAGTGAGACCCCAAGCCGGAAGCACTGACTCACTTAACCAAGATTGTGGTAGAATCGTTAGCCCGCCGGGTAATTCTCGCCCTCAGCCAGCGGCCGTGGTGGGTGGCGGGGCTCACGCTGGCGCTGGCCCTGCCCGCGCTGCTGCTGCACCTGGGCTGGCAGCCGCTGCTGGTAGACGAGCCTATTCGGGCGCTGGTGGCGTTGGAAATGCACTATTCCGACCAATTTTTTGCCCCCACGCTGCAAGGCTTGCCCTACTACAACAAGCCGCCGCTCTTCAACTGGCTGCTGGTAGCGCTGTTTCGCCTCACGGGGCGGCAAGACGAGCTTATCCTGCGCCTGCCCACCATTGCGGCGCTGCTGCTCTACGCCACGGCACTGTGGCGGGTGCTGCGCCCGCAGCTTGGGTCGCGGCTGGCCTTCACGGTGGCGCTGGCCTTTGCCACCACCGGCCGGGTGCTGTTCTACGATTCCTTTCTGGGCCTCATCGACCTCTGGCACGCTTGCCTGACGTGGCTGGGCTTCATGGCCGTGTGGTACCTGGGCCAGCGCGGGCAGTGGGCGCGCCTGTTCGTGCTCACCTACGCCCTCACGGCGGTAGGTTTTCTGCTGAAGGGGCTGCCCTCGGTGGTATTTCAGGGGCTGGCGCTGCTAGTGTACTTTCTGGATACCCGGCAGTGGCGCCGCCTTTTCAGCTGGCAGCACGTGCTGGGGGTGGGGGTGCTGCTGGCCATTTTGTGCACGTACTTCTTCGTGTACAGCCGCCACAACTCGCTCGAAACGGCCCTGGCTACGCTCTGGTCGCAGTCGAGCCAGCGGGTAGTTACGGCCACGCCACTGGCCGAGTCGGTGCGCTACGTGCTGCTGTTTCCCTTCGATTTCATCAAGCACTTCCTGCCCTGGACGCTGCTGGGCCTGTGCCTGCTGGTGCCGGGCGCGCGCCGCACGGTGCTGGGCAACCCGTTTTTGCGGTATAATGCGCTGCTGTTTCTGGCCGTGCTGCCGGTGTACTGGCTATCGCCAGCCACCATTCCGCGCTATTTGTTTATGCTGGTGCCGCTGGGCCTCACCGTGGTGATTGCGCTGTACGCGCAGTATCAGCCCACGCGTGCGCAGGCTACGCGTCTGCTCGATGGGCTGCTACTGGGCCTGCTGGTGGCCAGCACGCTACTGGTGCTGGCGCCGCCGCTGCTGCGGCTCGGGGCCGCGCTGGGCCTGGTGCCGGCCCGCGAGCTGGGGCTGCTGCGCGGCGTGCCCGCGGCGGCTCCGCTAAGCCTGGCCTTCGCGCTGGTGCTGGCGCTGGGGGCCTACCTGTTCTGGCGGCTGGCCGACTACCGCCTGCTGGTGCTGGCTTACTACCTGCTGGTGTTACGCTTGGCGTTCGATGTCTTCATCTTCCCGGCCCGCATGCAAACCTCGCCCGAGGTTGCCTACCGCGCCGAAGCCATCCGGGTGGGCCGCGAAACCCGGGGGCGCCCGCTGGTGATGTACCCGGCTGGCGGCCCGCTCGACAACGTGGAGGCTTTCTACATTGCCCGCGAGCGGGGCCAGACCCTCACCTTTGCCCCGCTGCCGCTACGCCCCCACACGCTCTATATTATCGACGAGCGCTACCTCGGCGGCCTGCGCTACCGTACGCTCGACCGATTTGTGATTGACCGCAATATTGCTTTTCGGGTAGTGGAGTTTGACCTGCCATGAGGGCTAGCCATGACGAAGATGCCGCAGCTACGACGCCTGCCGCGGCCGGGCGGCGCTACCTGGTGCTGCTAGTCAAGCTGGTCTTTATGGCCGGGGCCCTGTGGCTGGTGGCCCGCCACCTCGATTTGCCCGCGCTGGGCCGCACCCTGCGGCAGGCCCGGCCGGGTTGGCTGGTCCTGGCGGCGGCACTATTCACGCTTTCCAAACTGATTTCGTCGGTGCGGCTGAATACGTTTTTTCGAGCCGTGGATATTCAGCTCACCGAGCGCTACAACCTGCGCCTGTACTGGCTGGGTATGTTTTACAACCTGTTTCTGCCCGGTGGTATCGGCGGCGACGGCTACAAGGTGTATCTGCTGGGCCGCGAGTTTCCGGGGCGGCGAGGGCTCATCTTTCGGGCGCTGCTGCTCGACAGGCTTAGCGGTATGGTGGCCCTACTGGTGCTATTGCTGGCGCTGCTGGCCTTGGTGCCCGCCGCCGAGCTGCGCGCGGCCGGCACGCCGGGGCTGCCCGCGTGGTGGCGGGCGGTGCCGCTGGCGCTCATCCCGCTGGGGCTGGGGTTAAGCTATGCGCTGGGCCGCTGGGGCTTCGGCGAGTTTCGGTCGGCCTTCGGGCGCACCTCCTGGGAAGCGCTGGGCGTGCAGGGCGCGCAAGTGCTGTGCGCCTGGGCCCTGCTGGCCGCGCTCGGGGCAGCGGGTGGGCCGGTACTGCCCTACCTGCTGGTGTTTCTGGCCTCCAGCATCGCGGCGGTGCTACCCTTCACGGTGGGCGGCCTCGGCGCGCGCGAGCTCACCTTTTTTACGGCGCCCAGCTCTTTGCCCTCAGCCAGCCGGTGGCGGTGAGCGTGAGTGTGCTATTCTACGTTATTACGGCGCTGGTGTCGCTGGTGGGCGCGCTGGTGCGGGTGCAGAAATAGAGCAAGCCAAACTGCGCTATACGCTGGCGTAGCTCACCACCTCGCCACCCAGCTCGCGCAGAATCTCGCCAGCCACGCCACTGCGCCAGAACTCGTACTCCGGTACCCGCATCAGTGGTGAGCCGGACCGTTCACTTAGCCCCGGGTGGCTCATAAACTCCACCACCTCGGCTCGCCGAAATGCCGCCGCCACCCCCCGCCGAAATGCCGCCGCGCTGGCCGGCTCGGTCGAAAACGTGCTCACCAGTGCCCCCGGCGTGGCAAAGCCGCGCAGGGCCGGCCGGCTACTCCTGGCAAAGGCGCGCAGCACCAGCCCGCGCCCATCGCGCCGGCCATCGGCCGTGAGGCGGCGCACCCGGTGCACGCCCAGCTCGCGCAAAATGCCCAGCAGCGCCGGCCCCAGCAGCGGGTATTGGTGCAGGTGCTGGTGGCTGTCGGCGTGGGTGAGGGCTAGCCCGGCCGCGGCCAGGCGGCGCAGCTGGGCGTCTATTTCCAGCTTCAGCTCTTCGCGGCGCACCAGCCCGCGCAGGTAGCGCTGCCACAGCTGGCTGGAAGAGTAGAACTGCCCATCAGCATCGACCAGCGAGGGCACGGCGGCGGCCGGGCTCAGCGGCCGGCCGGCGTTCAGGGTGAGGTGCAGGCCCACCGAAAGGGTAGGGGAGGCCAGCCGGGCCAGGGCGCGCAAGTCGGCGTCGCTGGCGAAGTTGGCCATTACGGTGGTGCTGCTTACCCGCCCGGCCGCGCCCAGCTCCAGAATGGCCTGGGTGGCGGGCGCGTCCCAGCCGTAGTCGTCGCAGTTGATGATGAGCTTTTTCAAGGTGGTCTAGCGGCTAGTACAAGAGCCTTCGAAGCTCAATACCCAGGTTCGATTCCTAACGAGACCAAGCCATTACCGCACCGGCTCGCTAGTTGCCGCCGTGGCCAGGTGCCGCACCACGTAGGGCTTGCGCGTGCGCCGCGAATAGTAGTTGTACATCCCGATTTCGGCCAGCACGCCGAAGCAGAGCAGAAAAATGCCCGCCATTATCAGGAACAAGCTGAAGATGAACTCCAGCGGATAAGTGCCAAAGATATTGAGCCCGAAAAACACCGAGCGTACCAGAAACTGCCCCGCTAGCCCGCCGCCCAGCAGCAAGCTCAGCAGCCCCGACAAGCCAAAGAGCCGGAACGGCTTGCGCGAGTGCACAATGAAAAAGCGCAGGATAAATAAATCCAGAATGACGTAGAATAGCTTGCTAATCTTGTAGTTGCTCTGGCCGAACTGTCGCTCGTGTATCTCAATCGGAAACTCGCAGTAGCGCAGGTTCTTGCGCGCCACCAGCGCCCCCAGAAAGCGGTGGGCGTCGCCGAGCATCTCCACGTTCTTCACCAGGTAGCTGCGGTAGGCCTTGTAAGTAGCCCCGAAATACCGCAGCTGCACCCCCGACAGCCGCCGGATGATGCCGTGCGCCGTGGTGGCCAGCGCCGTGGCAATCGGCCCCTCGGGCCGCTTGGCCTTGGCGCCGCCCACCATGTCGTAGCCCTCGTTGATGAGGCTGATAAACTGCGGGATGTAGGCCGGGTCGTGCTGCAAGTCGCCGTCCATGGCAATAATGACCTCGCCGCGGGCCTGGGCAAAGCCGGCGCGCAGGCTCAGCGTCTGGCCATAGTTGCCGGCCAGGTCGATGGCCACCAGGTGCGGGTCGCGGGCAGCCAGTTCCTGCATCGTCTGCCAGCTGCGGTCGGTGCTGCCGTCGTTCACCAGGATAAGCTCATAGTCGTAGCCGTGCTGCTGCATCACGGCCGCCACGCGGGCCACGAGCTGGGCCACGGTATCGACCTCGTTGTAGAGCGGGGCAACTACCGAGATAAGGCCGGCAAAAGCAGTGTTGGCAGTGGGCGTGGCGAGCGGCGGCATGGGCTAGGGGAAACCGCAAAGGTACTAGGGCAAAGCTTGTGGCAGCCGGCAATGAAACAGTGACCAACCATAGAGAGCTAACAGCATGGAACTTTTTATAATGAAAAATAAAATGGTATTAAATAAAGAATAAGTTTTGCTGTTCTAATTTTAACTTTAAAAAGTGGCCTTACTCGCTAAAACCTTTTAAGCCACCCCTAAACATTATTTTATTCAGACACGTTACCTGCGTCATTCGGCTAGTATTTTGGCTTATTCGCCTAAATGGGTAGTGGTAATCGGGCTTGGCGGCCCTAGCTTTGTTTACTGATAAGCACATTTTTACTAGGAGGCTTCCAGCTTAGTTGTCCGCCAGATATCGTTTACGCCCGCTACTCTATTATTAGCTTTTCTGCTGCTGCTCTCTACCCTTCTTCTTCTTCTTAAATGGCGATAACTACAAACCCTTTTCATCCGGCTACCGGCGAGCTTTTGCCCGGTTACCGCGATGCCTACCTGCGAGGCGACTTGTCGGGTAAAAACACCGAGCTAGTAGATGCTTACCTGAAAGCCAACCCTGCTAAGGGGGGCGAGGCGTTTCAGCGCTTCCACTCCATGCAAGCTACCGGGCACGCCGTGCGCCCCGTGGGCTGGCTCCAAAACCAACTGCACCTGATTCGGACCGAGCCCACCCGGTTCCGGCAGCGCGCCAGTGCCCTGCTCGTGGTGGGCGTGCTGGTAAGCGGCGCCGTGTTTGCGGCCAACAACTCGGCGGGGCCCGCCAGCCGCGACCTCGCCGGTAGCCCCGACGTAGTAGCCGCCAGCGCTCCCGTGGCCGGCGACAACTCGGCCGAGGCCCTGGAAATGGCCAGCCTGAGCACCGTAAAAGGCCGCATTCTGAACGAAAACGGCCGTCCCCTCATTGGGGCCACTGTTATCGACAAGGCCAGCGGCCGGGGCGTGAGCACCGATGCCAAAGGCGAATACACCCTGACCGTACCGGCCCACCGCGCTGCCCAGCTCCAGTTTGGCTACGGCGGCTACGCCGAAGAGCTGGTGCAGGTAACGGGCCGCAGCGTGCAAAACGTGACGCTGCTGCCGCGCACCGACCTGCCCAAAAAACGCCACTGGTGGCAGTTTTAAGCAGCCTGCCTTAAGCTAGCTACATTGAGACAAGAAGTCCGGCCGGCTGATACTGCCGTAGAGGGCCGCCGGCCGGGCTTTGTTTTGTGGGCTAGCCTCCTGGCTGGCTAGGCCCCCGCGGGGCGCTACCGTTCTCTTTCGCATGAATTTTCCATTCTTCAACCGTCTGCAAGTAAAGAAAGTAGTAGTCGCCGCCTCGGGCGAGGCCGGCCTGCGGGCCGAAACCATACTCACGGCGCTCCTACAAGAATTGCCCGATTTGCTGCTGGCCTACGTGGCTGATAGCCAAACGGGTAGCATCCTGGCCTCCTACACGGCCAGCGCGGCCTACAACCCCAACCAGCTCAACCTGCGCACTACTAAGCAGCTACGTACCATGAGCGAGGCCCTAGCCACCGGCGCCTGGCCCGGCGGTGCCCTCACCGACGTGTCGGTGATTCTGGACGACCAGCTGCACCACCTGCGCCCGGTGGGCGCCGGCCAATGGCACTGCTTCGTGGCCGTGCGCCTGGCCGACGCCAACCTAGGCATCGTGAAGGAAGTAACCCGCCGCGCTACGTCTTAACAACCTCACAAGAAAGTACTTACCCATTCCCCTTTTTTCTTTTTAAAGTTTTATGTTAACCCCCAAGCAAACCGTCGACGGCATCAAGGCCGAACTGCCTACCCTCGTAGCCGTAGCCGTAGTAGAAACTGAAACCGGCATGCCGCTGGCTTCGCACGCCAACATGGCTGATTTCGACATCGAAACGGCCGCTGCCTACAACACCGAGGTGGTAAAATCGAAGCTGAAAGCCATTCAGGCCCTGAAGCTCAACCAGACCCTGCAGGACATCCTGCTCACCCTCACCGACCAGCTGCACCTGCTGAAGCTGTCGCCCACCGGCGACAAGTTCATCTACTTGGCCGTGAACTCGAAGGACACCAACCTGGCCCAGGCCCGCCAGATTATGAAGGCCCACTCGGCTTCGCTGAACTAAGCTTCAACCCGAGCAACCCGTTGCGCAAGCCCGCTGGCCCCCGGCCAGCGGGCTTTTTGTGCGCCGGCCCCGGCGCAGGCTAGCCGGGCGAATGATTTTGGCGCGTCCCCGGTTAAGGCAGTCGTAACTTTGAAGTATGCAATACCTGGAAGGCCGGCGCTACGTGGTGCTGGCGATTTTTACGCTCGTGGGCCTGCTTTTCGCCAGCCGGCTCTTCTACTTGCAGGTGCTCGACGACTCCTATAAGACGGCCGCCGACCGCAACACCTTACAGCGGCAGGTGCAGGTGCCCTACCGCGGCCTCATCTACGACCGCCACGACTCGCTAATGGTGTCGAACACGCCCGTGTACGACCTGATGGTGGTGCCCCGCGAAGTGAAGCGCCTCGATACGGCCCGGTTTTGCCAGGTGATGCAGATGACCCTCGAAGACCTGCGGCTGGGCCTGCGCGCCGCCAAGGCCTACTCGCGGGTGCGCCCCTCGCCGCTCATCCAAAATCTGAGTACGCCCGAGCTGGCCTCCATCAACGACAACCTCATCAACTTCCCGGGCTTCCGGGTGCAGGCGCGCATGGCCCGGGCCTACCGCACCCAAAACCTGGCCCACGCGCTGGGCTACGTCGGCTCCATCACGCCCAAGCTGCTCGAAAGCGCTAAGTACGCGCACTACGCGCCGGGCGAAAACGTGGGTATTTCGGGCCTGGAGTCGTTCTACGAGTCTACGCTCATGGGTCGGCGTGGGGTGCAGTACCGACTCGTGAACGTGCGCGGCATCGACAAGGGCGCCTTTCACGGCGGGCAGTTCGACACGCTTTCGCAGGCCGGGCAGGATTTGCACCTCAGCATCGACGCCGGCCTGCAAGCCTACGGCGAGAAGCTGCTGGCCGGCCGCCGCGGCTGGATAGTGGCCCTCGACCCCAAAACCGGCGAAATCCTCTGCTTCGTGTCAGCTCCCCACTACGAGCCCCAACTGCTTACTGGCAAGGGCATGGGCAACCGCTACATGGACTTGCTGCGTAACCCCAACCGCCCGCTTTTCGACCGCCCGCTGATGGCCACCTTCCCGCCCGGCTCGGTTTTTAAGCTCGTTAATGAGTTGGTAGCCTTGCAAATGGGTGTGGTGGGCCCCGGCACGGGCTTTCCCTGCGACCAGCACCTCGTGCACTGCACCCACCGCCACGAGTACCCCAGCAACGTTAACATTGCCATCAAGCAGAGCTGCAACCCGTATTTCTATCAGGTGATGCGCGCCGCCGTGCTGCGCGGCCGCACGCCCAACCGCTTCGAGGACGCCCGCCTGGGCCTGGGCGAGTGGCAAAAAATGGTGAAAACCTTCGGCCTCGGCGAGCGGCTAGGGGTGGATATGGGCCACGAAAAGCGCGGCCTCATTCCCTCGCCCGATTATTACGACAAGCGCCTGGGCTACCACCGCTGGAACTTCAAAACGGTGTACTCGCTCAGCATCGGGCAAGGAGAAATCGGCATTACGGGCCTGCAAATGGCCAATGTGATGGCCACCATCGCCAACCGCGGCTACTACTATGCGCCGCACTTCGTGCGCGGCATCGGGGCCAGCGGGCAGCCGCTGCCCGAGTTTCAGCAGCGCCACTACACGGCCGTCGATACCGCGCTCTTCAAGTACGTCATCCCCGGCATGCAGGAAGTGGTGGACGGGCGCGGCGGCACCGGCTCCTTTGCCAGCCTGGCGCAATACGGCATTTCGGTGGCCGGCAAAACCGGCACCGTGCAAAACTCGCACGGCGGTGACCATTCCACCTTCGCCGCCTTCGCCCCGGCCAACGACCCCAAAATCGCCATCGCCGTGTTTATCGAAAACGCGGGCTTCGGCGGCACCTTCGCCGCCCCCGCCGCCGGCCTCATGATAGAAAAGTACCTGCGCGGCAAAGTGGCCCCCCGCCGCCAGCGCTGGGAAAACTGGGTGCAGTACGGCACGGCGCCCTCGCACCACTAGCCGGGTAGTAGCGGGGCGGTTGCAGGCCGCGTTCTGGTGTGGGCGCGGGCTATACCGCGCTACTTCCTGCCGACCTTTGCCGAAAGTTTCCTGTTAATGTCCCCCGTTACCCCCCGTTCGTCGCGCAGCATCGACTGGCCGCTGCTCTTCCTGTACCTGGTGCTGGTGGGCCTGGGCTGGGTGGCCGTGTACGCGGCCAGCTACTCGCCCGAGGCGCCCGCGCACCCGCTCTCAGTGCTCAGCTTTTCGGAGCTCATGGCCTTCAACTGGTTCAAGCAATTGCTCTGGATGGGGACGGCCGTAATACTCATCGTGATTTTGCTAGTCGTTGATTATAAGGCGTATGATACGCTGGCCTACGTGCTCTACGGCGGCATGATAGGGCTGCTGCTGGTCACGCTCGTCATTGCGCGGCCCATTGCCGGCTCGCGCTCGTGGCTCGAGTTTGGCCCGGTGCGCTTGCAGCCGGCCGAGTTTGCCAAGTTCACCACCGCGCTGGCCGCCTCGCGCTTCATGGCCGGCATCAACCTGCGTAACCAGAACTGGCGCGACCAGGCCGTGCTGGCCGGCATCACGCTGCTGCCGGTGGCCCTCATCCTGGCCTCCAACGAAACCGGGCAGGCGCTTGTGTTCGCGGCCCTGCTGCTGGCCTATTTCCGGGAGGGCATGTCGCCGCTCATTCTGTTGCTGCTGGCGGCGGGCGGCTTCATTTTGCTGCTGGCGTTGCTGGTGCCTAAGCTGTGGCTAGTGGGCGGCTTTACGGTGGTGCTGGGGGTGGCTTTTTTGCTGAACTCGCGGCTGTGGCGCCACCATTTGCCGCTCAGCCTCAGCGCCTGGGCGCTGGTCATTGGCATGGTGTTCGGCGTCGATTTCTTCTTTAACAAGGTGTTGCAGCCCCACCAGCGGCAGCGCATCGAGATGCTCATCGACCCCGGCAAAGACCCGCTGGGCAAGGGCTGGAACGTAACCCAAAGTAAAATTGCCCTCGGCTCGGGCGGCTGGCTGGGTAAGGGTTTCCTCAACGGTACCCAGACCAAGTTCGACTTCGTGCCCGAGCAAAGCACCGACTTCATTTTCTGCACCGTGGGAGAGGAGTGGGGCTGGGCGGGCTGCCTGGTACTCATCGCGCTCTACCTCACGCTCTTGTGGCGTATTTTGCTGGTGGCCGAGCGCCAGAAATCCGTCTTTGGGCGCACCTACGGCTACTGCGTGGCCAGCATCCTGTTCGTGCACTTCACCGTGAACCTGGGCATGACGATGGGCCTGATGCCGGTGGTGGGCATTCCGCTGCCGTTTTTCAGCTACGGCGGCTCGTCGCTGTGGTCGTTCACCATCCTGGTATTTGCCCTGGTGGCCCTCGACGCCCACCGCAAGCAGGATTTGCTGCGTTAGGCTACTGGCCGGCGGCTTACCTTAGCCGGCATGAAAAAACTACTCCTTTTGTGCGCCTGCCTGCTGGCGTTGGCCACACTGCCGAGTGCGGCGGCCCCCCCCGACATCATTGTCGTGCGGATTTATGAAGGCCGCAAGACTACCATCATCATCACACGGGGCGAGGGCAAAAGTGAAAAGGTAGAAATAGAAAACGGGTTTACCGATAAAAGGCTGATAGAGTCCAACGAGGGATATTACAAGCTATTCGAGCGGCTTTATGGGGAGGGGTATACTGTGCAGAGCACGTTCAGCACCGTATATGATGCCGCTTCGAGCTTCACGACGGTGCTTTTTACGAAAGTCCGCTAGCCCGCCGCCTTTCGCGGGTTAAGTACCAAGCATTCGCCGTAGCTTTCTGGCTTGATGCCGCGCCGCGCCCCGTCTTTAGGCCTTCGCACCGGCCGGCTATGGTCCAGCGCGGCCGTGGCCGCGTTGCTCACGGCCCTATTCCTAGCCCTGCCCACCGCCAACGCCACCGGCGATGCTTGGTACTACGCCGCTTGCGCCCGCTGGGGCCAGGAGCTGTGGCAGCCCCACCACCTGCTCTACAACGGTATCGGGTGGGCGTGGCTGCGGCTGCTGGGCGCCAGCGGCCCGGCCGGCGCGCTGGCCCTGGTGTGGCTGCAAAGGCTGAACGCACTGGCCGCCGGGGCCAGCCTACTGGCCTTGGGCCGGCTACTATGGCGGGCGGGGGCACCTGCGGCGGCCATTCCGGCGTGGCTGCTGCTAGCGGGCAGCTGCTTCGGCGTGCTGCGATTTGCCACTGATAACGAGGCGTATATCCAGCCGCTGTTGCTTTCGCTGCTGGCCAGTTTGGCCTGGGCGCGGGCGCTGTACGCCGGAGTAGAGACTAGGTGCCGCTGGCTGCTGCTGGCGGGTCTGCTGGCCGCGCTGGCCTGCCTGGTGCACCAACTGATGGTATGGTGGTGGCTGGGGCTGCTGCTGGGGCTGCGGCCCTGGCGCAGTCGTCCGGCCTTGCGCGAGGGCCTGCGCTACGCGCTGCCCGCGCTGCTGGTGCCGCTGGCCTACGCGCTGGCCGCGCCGGGCGGCGGGGTGGCGGGCGTAGTACGGTTTGCCCTGCACGACTACTTGGCCGGGGGTGCCAGGGTGGAGGTGAGTGGCAATAGCCTGTTATTCACGGGTATCGGCCTGGTGCGCACGCTGGGGCAGGTGCACGGCAACCTGCTGCCGTTGCTACGGCACTGGCCACTGCCGCTGGGCGGCGTGGCGCTGGCTAGCCTGGGTCTAAGTGTCTACGGCCTGCTGGGCGCCCGATGGGCCCGCCGCGCCGCCCGCGCCGACCAAGGCCAAAACGAGGCTAGCGCGCCCGCCCGCACCGTGCGGCGGACCCACGCGCTCATTGGCGGGCTGCACCTGGCCTTCGCGGTGCAGGCCACCGGCAATGCCGAATTTATGGTGATGCTGCCGGCGCTGGCGGCCGTAGCGCTGGCGGGCGGGCCGCTGCGGGCGTGGCCGCCGCGCCGGGTGGCCGCCGTGGGTGCGGCCCTGCTGAGCTGGAACCTGGCCTTTGGCCTCATACCGACTCACCTGCTCGACTACACCGGCACCGGGCCGTCGCTACGAGCGCGGGTGCTGGGCCAGCCCGGCGCGTGGTTTGTGCTGCGCGAGCCTAACGTGCTGCGCAATCAACTGCACTACTACACCGGCCGGCCCACCGCCGCGCCGCGCATCGTGGGCCTGCCCGGGCAAGATTCCGCTACCTTTCGCCGCTGGCTAGCCAGCCGCCTGGCCGCCGGCGACACCGTATACACTGACGCGCTGGGCCCCGCCCTGCCGTTCGACCGTGCGCAACTGGCCCAGGGCGACTTGGCGGCCTGGCTGCTGGCCGGCTGGCCGGCCCGGCGCGTCGATTCGCTGCGCACGTTTTTTGGCCCACGCTACCTGTCGCGGCTCAGTGAGTCGGCGGCTCCCAGCGTGCTGCGCAGCCAACCCACGCCTAGCGCCAGCGCTGCCGTGAAAACCGGGGCCAGCAGGTAGCCCATGCGACCGAGGTCGCCCGAAAGCAGCATGTGCACGGCCACCACCGCCAGCAGGGTGGCTTCGGCTGCGCCCAGCACCGGGGCCAGCGCCCGGCGGCCAGCGGCCCAAGCCAGCGCTGCCGCCACAGGCAGCCAGAACAAGCCGAAAATACTGAACAGCTCGGCCCCGCCCTTAAGCGAAAAAGCCTTTTGTAGTGAGTAGGCAAGGTTTTCGACGTGGGCCAGGGCGTTGATTACGCTGGCGCGGGGGGCGGTGCCGGCGGCGCTATCCACCCACCAGTGCGCGGCGGCTAGCGCCGCCAGGCCCAGTGCCAGGGCGGCAGCCTGCCCGCGCCAGCCCAGCGCCCGCCGCCCAAACCAGGCCAGCCAGGGTAGCAAAAACACGAAGGACTCCTTGGCCAGCGGCCCCACCAGCAAGGCCAGCGCCACGGCCCAGCCGGCTCCCGGCCCGCGCCGGGCGGCGTAGTAGCCCAGCCCAAACACCAGCAGATACAGGCTATCGGTGAGCGGCAGGCCCGCCGCGTAGCCCGCCCAGCGGCTGCTGAGCACCGCCGCCAGCGCCAGCGCCGCTGCGCCCGCGCTGGCCCCCGCCAGCCGGGCCCCGCGGTAGAAGCAGGCCCCGGCCACTCCGAGCACGGCACAGTTAAGTAAATAGAAGGCCAGCCGCAGGGGCCACTCGCCGGCCGGGCGCGGCGGGCCGGTGCCGGGGGCCGGCAGGCGAGCCAGCGGCCGGGCCAGCGCGCCGGCTACTAGTGGCACCAGCAGGCGGTAGCGCCGCGTCACGTTCACGCTGTCGAAGCGGCCGCTGGCCAGGCGCAGGTAGCTGCGCGTGTCGAGCGAGTGCGAAAAATCGTAGTGCCGGTAAGTCGGGTAGGCCGCATTGAGTAGTAGGCCCAGGGCCAGCGCCCAAGGCAGCAGCCAGCGCCGCGCCCGCCCGGTGGCCAGCCGCCCTGGCACTAGGCCCCGGCAAACTTGCGCTCAATCAGCTTGAGCAGCTTGCCCACGTGCTCCTGCTTCAGGCTCCAGTCGTGGCGGGCAGCTAGCTCGTGCTGCACGTAGGCCGCGGCAGCCTCGGCCGTGGGTAGCGTGTCGAGGTGCTGAATGGCGGCGTGGTATTCCATATTTTCCCCGTTAAACAGCTCATTGATAAAGCTGAAGCGCTGGTTGATGGAAATGGCCTCGCGCAGGCTCGTTACCTTGGGCACAGCGCGCTCGGCCAGTGGCGCGGGCCCGCCAGCCGCCCCGCGCAGGGTGTCGGCCAGGTGCGGCGTGCTGGGCTGGGTAGCCTTGAGCTTGGTATAAAGCGGTGCTTCGGTGGGTGCGGTGGCGGGCCCGGGGCCCGCCGGGGCCGGAACTGCCGAAGCGCTGGGCTGTGGCTGAGGGGCCGGCGCCGGCGCAGGCTGGGGCCGGGGAGCCTCGGGCTCGGGAGCAACCGACGCGGCGGATGGGCTAACGGCCGCCGGGGCGGCCGGCCCAACAGGCGGCGCTACCGGCGCGGCCGCGTCGGTAGCGCCGCCTGTTGGGGTGCTTGCCGGCCGCGCCGGGCCGTCGTCCCAAAGGTCGGCCTCGGTGAGGGGCAGCAAGGCGCTGAACTCGGCCACGAATTGGCTGGGCTTGGGCAGCTCGTTGGCGTGGGCGGCCAGGTACAGGTCGAAGCGCTGACGCAAAAAATCGCGGCTGAGCGGTGCATTGCCGGTGGGCAGGCTCGCCAAGAAGCCTTCAAAAAAGGGCTTGGCCTGGTCGAAATACCGCAGGTAGTCGCGTAGCGTGGCCAGCGGCACGGCCTCGTCGGGGGTAGTTTCGGCTTCGGCGGAGGGCAGCAGCAGGCGCTCGAAGGCGGCGGCCGGGTCGGTGGCCAGGCCCAGCGTGTCGGCCACGGCCTGGGCCAGCAGCGGCTCCAGGGCCGCCCGGTCGAGGCGGATGTGGCGCGAGAGCACGTTCATGAACTGCCCCAGCGCAGCCCGCACCGGCGCGGCCTCAAAATCGAAGTAGGGGCTGCGCAACGCATTGGCTTCCTGCTGCCAGCGGCCCAGCAGCTGGCGCACCACCAGCAGGTTTACCTGCCGCAGGGGCGTAAACTTGAGCAGCGCCGGGCCATCGAGGGTCGCGTCGGGCTGGGGGCCGAAAAACTGCTGGCTGAGCCGGCTGGCCAGCCGGCGGCCGTAGTGCTCGCACTTGGCGAGGCTATATGTATGCTGCGAAAAAGTCATTACCTGAGAAAGTGCCCGGCTGGCCGGCCAGCAAAGCTTTGAGCGTAAAACCGCGCCCGCAAAGCCGGCCTGGCCCTCCAAAAAAGCTGCCCTGGTCGGCCCGGCTCGGGTGGGGAGGCCTGGCCGCAAAGGTAGCGCGCAGCCGAAAGGTGCCGGTGCAGCATCCGGGCGTCGATTTTCAACTTTTCGAGCCGCTGGCGCGGGGCTCCGCACTTCGCGTAGCGGCGCGCAAAACCACGTATTCTGGCGGCGATTAGTACGTAAACCCTCGCCCCTCATGCGGGCGGCCGGGCCGAACCGTGCGGCTGGCTAGCCCCCTGGCAGCCACGCTGCTAGCCGCCCGGCGACCGGTAGGGTAGGGTAAAAGGCCCGAAGCCAGGCGCTTAACGGGGCCCGAGGTGGGGCGTAAAACGAAGCCCGGCTACCCGGCCGCTCTTTTTCATCCTTCCCCTTTTCCAGGTTATGGCCGACAAACTCGAAACCCTCGACGATTTGCTAGAATTGCAACTCAAAGACCTGTATAGCGCCGAAACCCAGCTGGTGACGGCCCTGCCCCTGATGGCCGAAAACGCCAAGGACGGCCGCCTGCGCGCCGGCTTCACCAAGCACCTGCGCGAAACCGAGCAGCAGGTACGGCGCCTCGAACGCATTGGCGAAGACCTGGGCGTGGAACTGGGTGGCCACACCTGCCAGGCCATGGCCGGCCTGGTAGCCGAAGGCCGGGAAACGATGTCGGAAGACGCTACCGACGAGGTGATGGACGCGGCCCTGATTGCCGCTGCCCAGCGCATCGAGCACTACGAAATAGCTGGCTACGGTACCGCCGCGCACTACGCCGAGCGGCTGGGCCACACCGAGGCGGCCGACTTGCTGCGCCAAACCCTGAGCGAGGAGCAGCTTACCGATACCAAGCTCAACGACCTGGCTAAGAACTATCTCAACCAAAAAGCGGAGTAGCTACGGCAGGTGGCCGGCCCCGGCCGAGCTTACTTTATTTACCAAAAGCGCCCGCCCCTGGTGGGCTTTTTTGGGCACTTGCCGGTTGAGTAAGGATACCTTCTATCTGTTTGTGAACAAAAATCTGCTTCCGCTGGCGCTGGGTGGCCTGGCCATCGGCACCACCGAATTTGTGATGATGGGCCTGCTGCCCAGCATCGCGCACGACTTCCGCGTTTCCATCCCGGCGGTAGGCTACGTCATTTCGGCCTACGCGCTGGGGGTCGTTATTGGCGCGCCGCTGCTCACGGTGCTGGGCCGCCGCCTGCCGCCCAAGCGCCTGCTGGCGCTGCTGATGGTGCTGTTCACGGTCTTCAACACGCTTTCGGCTTTCGCTCCTACTAATGCCGTGCTCTTCGCAACGCGGCTGCTGGCGGGGCTGCCGCACGGCGCGTTTTTTGGGGTGGGCTCGGTGGTGGCTAGCCGGCTGGCGGCGCCGGGCAAGCAGGCGCAGGCCATCGCCACCATGTTTGCGGGCCTCACCATTGCCAACCTGCTCACCGTGCCGCTGGGCACCTACCTGGGCCAGCACTACTCGTGGCGCTACGCGCTGGGCGGCGTGGGCGCGGTGGGGCTGCTGACGCTGGCCACGATTCACTTTTTTCTGCCCGTGCTGCCCGCGCAGCCGGCCGGCCGCTGGCAGCGCGAGCTCACCTTATTTAAGCGGGCCGAAACCTGGCTCATCATCCTGCTCACGGCGGTGGGCACGGGCGGCATGTTTTGCTGGGTGAGCTACATCGCCCCGCTCATGACGGGGGTATCGCGCTTTCCGGCCGCCTACGTGCCCTACATCATGATGCTCGTGGGGCTGGGCATGTTTGTGGGCAACGTGGTGGGCGGCAAGCTCGCCGACCGCTTTTCGCCCCTCACGGCCACGATTATCCTGCTGCTGGCGATGGGGGCTACGCTGCTGGCCATCTTCTTCGGGTCCGAAAACCAGGTGCTCTCGCTCGTGCTCACGTTTTTGGCTGGCAGCTTCGCGCTGGCCCTGGCTGCGCCCATCCAGATTCTGATGATTCAGTCGTCGAAGGGTGCCGAGATGCTGGGGGCCTCCATCACGCAGGCGGCCTTCAACATGGGCAATGCGCTGGGGGCTTTTTTGGGCGGGCTGCCCATTGCGGCGGGTTTTGGCTACCAGTCGCCCGCGCTGGTGGGCGTGGGCTTGGCGCTGGTCGGCACTGGCTTTGCCTATGTGCTGGCCAGGGTGACCAGCCGCGAGCCAGTGGCGGCCGTGGCTGGCTAGGGTAGGCGCAGGGCGCTAGCCGCGTGCGGCGGTAGCTTTAGCCCCGCGCCAACCCAGCCCCTACATGCCGTTGCTTACCATTCAGGGCCTGCCCGGCCCGCCACTTGAGGTGCCCCCGGGCCGCACGGTGCTGGCCGCCATCCACGGGGCGGGCCACGACTGGTGGCACGCCTGCGGTGCCAAGGGCCGCTGCACCACCTGCCGGGTGCGGGTGCTGGCCGGCGCCGAATGCCTCACGCCGCCCACTGAGTCCGAGCTGCGCTACCGCGAGGCCGGCCGCCTGCGCTCCGACGAGCGCCTGGCCTGCCAGGCGCGGGTTGAGAGCCCGGGGGTAAGTTAAGCGGCCAGACATCGGCCGGCATGCCGTACTTTGTAGGAGTCATTATGGCTAGCCAAGTTTACGGGTGTAGTTAAGCGCACCTCCACAACTTCTAACTCCTAATTCCTAACGCACTTGTTTACCGAGCCCCGCCGCCGTTCCGAGTTGCAGCGCCACCGGGGCTGGCTGGAAGTCATTTGCGGCTCCATGTTTTCGGGTAAAACCGAGGAGCTGATTCGCCGCCTTACCCGCGCCCGCATTGCGCGCCAGCGGGTTGAAATCTTCAAGCCCGCCCTCGACACGCGCTACCACGCCCAGGATGTGGTGAGCCACAACCAAACCAGCATCCGCTCGACGCCGGTGCAGTCGCCCAGCGAAATACTGCTGCTGGCCGGCCGCAGCACCGACGTGGTGGGCATCGACGAGGCCCAGTTTTTCGACGAGAGCCTGGTCGACGTCTGCAAGCAACTGGCCGACCAGGGCACCCGCGTTATCGTGGCGGGCCTCGACATGGACTACCTCGGGCGGCCCTTTGGCCCCATGCCCGCGCTGCTGGCCACCGCCGAGTTCGTAACCAAGGTGCACGCCGTGTGCGTGTGCTGCGGCGAGCTGGCGGCCTATTCGTACCGCATTGCGGCCAGCGAAAACCAGATTTTGCTGGGCGAAACTGATAGCTACGAGGCCCGCTGCCGCCCGTGCTTCCTGGCCGGCGAGGCGGTGAACGTTCCGCGCGGCGAGGCGGCTTCGCTGCCCCGGGAGGGCTAGCCAGCGGCTGCGGTGGCCCGCGCCCGCTGGCTAGCCGGCGCTACCGTCGTACTTTGTTTGCTTATTGTCAATCAATTGCCTATGCCACGTTTTTTCGCCTGGTTGCTGGGGCTGGCCCTGCTGGCGGCCGCGCCGGCCTGGGGCCAGGCCGCTTACGGCGACTGGCAGCTGCACCTGCCGGCCCGCCGCCCGCTGGCCCTGGCCGACGCGGGCAGCCGCCTCTACGTGGCCGACGCGGCGTCGTTTTTCTTTTGCGATAAAGACCTGCGCACCACGCAATTGCTTTCGCGCCGCGATGGCCTCAGCGACGTGGGGGTGGCAGCCCTGGCCTACGACTCGGCCTCGGCCCGCCTGGTGGTGGCCTACCGCAACGGCAACCTCGACGTGGTGGGGGCCGATGGGGCGGTGCGCAACCTCACGGCCCTGCTGCGCAAGAACGCGCAGCAGAAGACTATTTACCAGGTGCAGGTTTACAACGGGCTGGCCTATGTGGCCACCAGCCTGGGCCTGGTGGTGCTCGACCTGGCCCGGCTGGAGGTGCGCGACACGTACAGCGCCATCGGGCCGGCGGGCCAGGCCGTCGATGCTTACGCTACGGCCGTGGTGCACGATACGATTTACGCCTCAACCTCGGTGGGCATTCTGCGCGGGCGCCTCAGTTCGACCGTGAACCTGCTCGACTACCGCAGCTGGACGCCCGAATATCCTAACCGTGGCCTACTGACGCAGACCTACCCGCAACTGGTGGTGTACCGCGGGCACGTGGTGGCGGGCAGCAGCGGGCGCGGCCTCGACTACCTGGCCGGCGTGGGCGCGGCCCGGGCCTGGCGCCTCGTGCCCAATGCCGCCGCTGCCGAAATGCGCCGCCTGCGCGTGAGCGCGGGCCAGCTGCTGGTGGCCCAGACCAATACCCCGGTGCGCCGCTTCGACGCCAAAACGGGCGTGGTGGTGGATGTGCTGCCGCGGGCTGCCGTGGGCGACGTCGTCAACGATGTGGTGGCCCAGGCCGATGGCAGCTACTACGTAGCTAGCTTCGACCGGGGCCTGCTGCGCTTTCCTTCGGCCTCGGCGGTGCCCGAGGTTATTCAGCCCAATGCCCCCGAGCAAGCCCTGGCCTACGGCCTGGTGGCCGACGCGGCCACCAATACGGTGGACGTGCTGAGCGGCGGCTACGGCGGCGACAACGGCGCGCAGCAAAACAGCCGCAACGGCTTTTACGAGTACAAAGACGGGCGGTGGACCAACTACACGGCCGCTAACTACTCGGCGGCCGATTTCCCCAATCTGCTTGACCTCTCGCACGGCACTCGCACGCCCGATGGCACGCTCTACCTGGCCAGCTACGGCGAGGGCCTGCTCGAATGGAAAGGCCCCGGCCAGTTCCGGCAGTTCACGCAGGGCACGCCCGGCTCGCCGCTGCGCAGTGCCCTGCCCACCAGCGACCCCAACTACCCCCGCTTCGTGCGCGTGACCGACGTGGCGGCCGACCCCAACAGCGGCCGGGTGTGGGTGGTGAACCGCCACCCCGAGTTTCCGGGCCTGCCGGGATTATTCCGCTTCCGGCCTGCCAACACGACTTGGTACGCGGTGCCGGCTTTCGCGGGCTTCGACAACCTCGACCGCGTGGCAGTCGATAACTTCGGCAACCCCTGGGCCACGCAGTCGCGCAAGGGTGGCCAGGGCCTGGTGGCCTTCGATACGCTCAGCCAGAAGCCGTTCTATTTCAATACGAATACTGGCCTGCCCAGCAATGCGCTCTACGACGTGGTGCGCGACCGCAGCGGCGATATCTGGGTGGGTACGGCGGCGGGCGTGGCCGTGTACAACGACCCTAGCCAGCTGCTGAGCGCGGGCGCCAGCCAAGGCGCGTTTCGCCTGCCCTACGCCCAAACGCCCAACGGCCGGTTTCCGACGCTCTTCAACGAAATCGTGAGTTGCATCGCCATCGACGGGGCCAACCGCAAGTGGCTGGGCACTCCCAACGGCCTCTGGCTTTTCAACGCCGACTGCACCGAGGCGCTGCTCAATTTCACCACCACCAACTCGCCGCTGCCCAGCAACAGCATCCTGGACGTGGCCGTGAACGACAAAACCGGCGAGGTGTTCGTGGCTACCGATGCTGGCCTCGTCAGCTACCGCGGCTCGGCCAGCATTACCGACGGCAGCCCGAGCTGCGCCAAGGTGTCGCCCAACCCCGTGCGGCCCGACTTTGCGGGCACCGTGGGCATCAGCGGCGTGGTCGATAATGCCCAGGTGCGCATCACCGACGTGGCCGGCCACCTCGTGTACAGCACCCGCGCCGCGGGCGGCACCGTGACGTGGAACCTCACCGACACCGCTGGCCGCCGCGTGCGCTCGGGCGTATACCTGGTGCTCACCTCCGACGACCAGGGCAAAAACACCTGCGTGAGCAAAGTAGCGGTGCTCGGCAATTAATTGCCAATATTCGGCCAGAAACAACGTCATGCTGACGCCAGGAAGCATCTCTGCCACGCAACTAATCCCATTCAATCAGGATTACTCTCGTGGTAGAGATGCTTCCTGTCGTCAGCATGACGTTCTTTTCTTACGCATACTCTCTCACTACTTATGCTCATCAAAACCCGCGGCATCGTCCTGAGCTACCTCAAATACCGCGAATCCAGTATCATCGCCCGCGTGTATACCGAGCAGCGCGGCGTGCAGAGTTACCTCGTGAACGGCGTGCGCCGGGCCAAGCCGCCGGGGCGCATCGCCCTGTTTCAGCCCCTGACCTTGCTGGAGCTCGTGGCCTACGTGCCGCGCCAGGGCGGCGGCACCCTCACGCGGCTGGCCGAGTTTCGGTGCGCCGAGCCGTTTCGCTCGTTGCCCTACGATGTGCGCAAGAGCAGCGTGGCGCTGTTTCTGAGCGAGGTGCTGAGCAAGTCGGTGCGCGAGGAGGAAGAAAATACCTCCCTGTTTCGCTTCCTGCACGATTCCATCCTGGCCTTCGACCAGCAGGACGTGGGCGTGGAAAATTTTGCCCTGCTCTTCCTGCTGCACCTCACCGATTACCTGGGCTTTGGCCTGCGCACCGGCGCCGAGCTCACCGACCAGGTGGCGATGGCCGGCCCGGTGGCGGGCAGCGGCTTCAGCAGCGGCCCGGCCACGCTGCGCCTGCGCGAGTTTGAGCACTATTTCGACGAGCTGCTGCGCGCGCCGGCCACCAGCACCATCCCCAACGGCCAGGTGCGCCGCGAGCTGCTGGCCGTGCTCATGCGCTACTACCAGCTGCACATCGAGGGCCTGGGCGAAATAAAATCGCTCGAAGTGCTGAGCGAGGTGCTGAGTAGCTAGCCCCTCGCACAAGCAGCCATTTAGGAGGTTGACAAAGAGGGCTCAAAAACCGTTTGTCTTTGCGAGCGCAGCGCGGCAATCGCAAAGACAAACGGTTTTTGATTCCCGAATTCAAAAAGCAAAGAGGCCGACGCCTGGGCATGTCCCCGGTGCCGGCCTCTTTGCTTGTGCGAGGGGCTAGCCAGCGGCTGGCTTCACCAAAACTTATTTTTTAACGGTTTTGCGCGGCACGGCCTTTTTCACGCCGGGCTTGGCCTTAGCGGCGGGCTTAGCGGCAGCCTTGGCGGGCGCGGCAGCGGCCGTGGGCTTGCCTTTGATATCCACCAACTCCACGTCGAAGCGCAGGTTGGCATCGGCCGGAATGTCGGCCCCGGCGCCGCGCGGGCCGTAGGCCAGCGACGACGGGATGAGCAGCGTGGCCGTGCTGCCCTTGGGCAGCATGGCAATGCCCTGGTCCCAGCCCTTAATCACCTGCCCGGTGCCCAGCACGAAGTCGAAGGGTGTGCCGCCGTGCTTTTCCGACGAGTCAAACTCCTTGCCCGTGGCCAGCACCGTGCCGCGGTAGCGCACGCTCACCGTCTGGCCGGCTTGGGGCAGCGGCCCGGTGCCGCGCTTGGTGATGACGTACCAGGTGCCGCCGGCCGTTTTCTTAGCGGTGGCAGTCATTTTATTCTCAGCTAGGTATTTCTCGATGGCCGCGTTGTCCTTGGGGCCTTGCTCGGCCTGGTGGGCGCGGGCGCGGCGCTGCTGCTCGGCCTGGGCATCCTGTTGCAAGCGCTGGGCCGTGGCCATCGCCGTGGCCTGGTCTACGAGCCGCACGGCGGTGCCTTGCAGCACCAGCACATTGCCGCTGCGCCGCAGCTCGGGCGGCACCGGGCGGCCCCGAAACAGCGAGTCGGCCGGCAGGCGGAATACCGCGCTGTCGCCGGGCTGCAAGATAGAAAATGCTTCCTCGGGCGAGCCCTTGCGGAAGCCCGCGCCCATTGGAATGGGCACCGGCTGGCCGTGGGTCAGCTGCCGCGAGCTTTGCAGCAGCGAGTCGCGGCCTGTGAGGTAGGCCACGTGCATCAGCATAAACTGGCCGGCGCGCGACGTATCGGTGGGGCTGGGCAGGCGAGCCAGCTGCTTGAAGGCGTAGCGCCCCGCCGCATCGCGCTGATATAGCTTGTACTCGGTGCCGCTGGGCAGGCGCGCAAAGCCAGGGGTAGGGGAGGTCTGGGCCTGGGCCTGGGCCAGCGCCGGCAGCGCGGCTAGGGGTAGCAGAAGGGAAAAACGCATCGCAAAAAGGGCTTAAACAAAGCCGCCGCGCCAGATGGCGCGGCGGCAAGTACTACTAAAATTCAGCGTGGCCTAGCGGCCCATCGGCGGCGCCTGCATGGCGGCCGGGGCGTTGGCAACGTCCGTTACCTCGATATCGAAGCGCAGGGGCGAGTTGGCCGGGATGGCGGGCGGCGAGCCCTGCTTGCCATAAGCCAGCGACGACGGGATGAGGATGGTCGCCTTGCTGCCCTTGTTGAGCTGTTGCAGGGCGGCATCCCAGCCCGGAATCACCTGGCCGCGGCCCACCGGGAACGAGAATGGCTGCCCGCCGTGCTTGGCGCTGGAGTCAAACTCCTTGCCATCAAGCAGCAGGCCGCGATACTGCACCGTGGCGGTCTGGCCAGCTTTTACGTTGGAGCCGGTGCCGGGCTGCGTGGTGATGATGTAGACCCCGCTGGCATCCTTCTTGGCGCCGGTGAGGTTGTTTTTCTTCATGTACTCCTGGATGGTGGCGTCGTCGGCCTTATCCTGGGTTTCGGCGTAGGCGCGCATCTGGCGCTGCTGCTCGGCCATCATCTTCTGCTGGTCGGCCATAGCCTCGGCCATCGCGGCGTCGCGGGTTTGCAGGTTCACGGCCTTCACCGTGAGGATGATGTAGTTGCCTTTCTTCTTGAGGTTGGCGGGGGCTAGCTGGTGGGCGTTGCGCTTATACAGCGTGTCAGCGTTGAAGCGAAACACGCCGCTGTCGCCGGGCTGGAGCAGGGCAAACGCCTCGGGCTCAGCGCCCAGCTGCTTGGCGGTGAGGGCTTCGAGCGGAATGCGCACTGGCACGCCAAACTGGCGCTCGCGCGACTTCATCATCACCGAGTCGCCGGCCGTGCGGTACTCAATGTGGGCCGACATCACCTTGCCCACGCGGTCCTTGTAGGTGGCGTCTTCGCCGCTAGCCACGTCGCGGCGCGAGCCGTCTTTCGTGAAAATCTTATACTCGATGCCCGACTTGGTTTTGGCATAATCGCCGCCGCCTTTGTTGCACGACGACAGGAAGGAAGCTACGCTGAGCACGCCCGCCGCCAGGGCCAGGTGCCGGGCCGCGCCGGGCCGGAGAGAAAACTGCATGAAAAACAAAAAATGGAATAAAGACAGAACCCGCCCCAAAGTTAGGCGATGGGCGGCGCAACTACTACCGGCACCGGCTCGGCCGGCGTACCCAGCAGCTGGGCCTGGTATTGCGGCAAGAGGCTCACAAAACGAGCCACGGTAGCATCCAGCGACTCGTGGCTGACGCCGCCCGAGGCGTTGTGGTGCCCGCCGCCCTCGAAGTGGTTGCGCGAAAAATCGGCCACCGAGAAAGTGCCCACCGAGCGGAACGAGATTTTTACCGCCGAGCTGCGGTCAATGAACACGGCCGCCAGCGTAATACCCTCAATGCTGAGCGCGTAGTTCACTAAGCCCTCGGTATCACCGGTTTTGCTTTCGTACTCGCGCAGCTCCTCCTTGGTCACGGCGATGTAGGCCGTGTTAAACTCACGCAGCACCGTGAGCTTATCCTTGAGAATGTAGCCCAGGAAGCGCAGGCGAATCTCGGAGTGCGAGTCGTAGATGCGGCGGTGCACCGAGGCCAGGTCGATGTTGGCGTTCAGCAGCTCGGCGATGATGAGGTGCACGTTGCGCGAGGTGCTGGGGTGCCGAAACGAGCCCGTATCGGTCATGATGCCCGCGTAGAGCGCCTCGCCCATGCCCTGGTCGATAAGGTCCTGGTCGCCCAGGTCGCGGATAATCTCGAAAATCAACTCGGCCGTGGCGGCTGCCTTGGGTTCCGAAAAGCTGACGTCGGCAAAGTCCTCGGGACGCTGGTGGTGGTCGATGAGCACCTTGGTGCCCGGCGCCCGGCGCACGTACTCGCCCAGCTCGTTGATGCGGCCCAGGCAGTTGAAATCGAGGCAGAAGATGAGCTCGGCGCGGTTCACGAGGTCGCGCACCTGGCGGTCGTTCTGGCGCGGCTCGTACACCACCACCTCGTCGTTGCCCTGCATCCAGTTGAGGAAAGCGGGGTAGTCGGAGGGTGTCACGACGGTCACGGAGTGGCCTTTTTTCTTCAGGTACGTGGCCCAGGCCAGCGACGAGCCCAGGGCATCGGCGTCGGGCTTGTGGTGGGTCGTAATAAAAATCTGCTTGGGCTGGGCCAGCAGAGCCTGCAACTCAGTTATGGAAGGAAACATCGACGACGTGAATGGCCTACGAATGCACTTGGTAAACGCGCCAGGACTAACGCCCAGCGCAAACGGCCGGCAAAGGTCGGCACGAATTGGGTTTCAACAGATGAATCCCCCGCGAAGGTTCGGGAAAGTGCGCCGCCCCGGCGTGCCTGGCCCGCGCCCCGGCCCCGCCAAACGGCCCTGCCGCTAGCGCCACGGCATTCTACTCTTACCTTTGCGGCCCAACTAAATTTTCTTCTAAGAATGGCAACCAATCGCACCTTCACCATGATTAAGCCCGATGCCGTGGCTGACAACCACATCGGCGGCATCCTGAGCATGATTGAGCAGGGCGGCTTCCGCATCGTGGAGCTTCAGAAAGTGACCCTGACGCCCGAGCGCGCCGGCGAATTCTACGCCGTGCACAAGGAGCGTCCCTTCTACAACGACCTCGTGAAATACATGTCGAGCGGCCCCATCGTGGCGGCTATTCTCGAGAAAGACAACGCCGTGGCTGACTTCCGCACCCTCATCGGCGCCACCAACCCGGCCAACGCTGAGGAAGGCACCATCCGCAAGAAGTACGCGAAGAGCATCGAAGCCAACGCTGTGCACGGCTCGGACTCGGACGAGAACGCCGAGATTGAAGGCAAGTTTTACTTCAGCAAGTAATCCAATTTCTTCCCGTCCGTCATGATGACGAAGCAAGCATCTCGTTGGGTTAGTTGGTGTAAGCCGTGCCACCCGGGCAAGCTGCTTCCTTCGTCAGCATGACGGACGGGAAAAAGCTAAAAAAGCCGCTCTGCATCGTGCAGGGCGGCTTTTTATTTATACTTAAACCAGACTTTTTTTGTGCTAATCTTGTGCTGATTAGCCTAGCCAGCGCGGCCAAAGCCAATGCGGCCGCCTGCTTTGGGCTCGCTCACGAAGGTAGCATCCTCGCGGTTATAGATGTCGGCCAGCGACATAGCTTCCGTCACGGGCGCCGTTTGGCCGAGTTCCGTGGCTAGGGCCTGGGCCTTAGGCTGGGCTAGCGCCTCGAAGGCGTAGGAGGCAATAAGGCGGCCTTTGCGTAGCAGCGCCTTGTCGATGCGGGCCAGGTCGGCGTTGAAAGTACAAATGATTTGGATGTGGAAGCCGTCACTCAGCAGGCCATCGCTGAGGTTGAGCAGGTTGCTCACGGCGTTGCTGCCGGTGGCGTCGCGCTTGGTGAGCAGCTCCTCGGCATCCTCGATGAGTAGGATGGAGTTGGTGTTGTCGTGCAGCAGGTTGATAAACTCGGGGTCGGCGATGCGCAGCGCCAGGTTGGGCGGAATGAACAGCTTGGGCTTATCGGTGAGGCCGCAGAGGTGGCGGATGTAGCTGGTTTTGCCGGTGCCGGGCGGGCCGTGCAGAATGACGAGGCCCTTGTCGTCGGGCTTTTGCAGGCGCTTCACGATGGCCTCGTGCACGGGCAGCAGGTCGTCGTTGTAGTTGGTGGCCAGGTCGAGCTGCGGAATTTTGAGCGGCAGCGGCGAAAAGGCCAGGTCGCTGCCCATCAGGCGCAGCACCTGGATGCGCTGGCGCTCGACCTGCCCGCTTTCGAGCTGGGCCGCGAGCAGGCCGCGCAGGCGGGCCAGCGCGCTGGGGTCGGTGCTAGGCGAGTAGTACAGCGTGGCGCTCTGGTCGCCGTAGCTGCTCACGATGCTGAAGAATAGCAGCGTGTGCGGCTCGGGCGAGAGGGCATAAAACTGCCACTCGGGGGCCTTATCGGCCTCCTCGATAAACACCGATTGCACGACCGTAATCTGGTCGAGGTCGTGGGTTTCGGCCAGGCCGGCGAGCACCGTTTTGCGGGCGTCGGCCGTGACGAGCTGGTAGATTTCGCGGCGCGGCAGCTCGCCAAACTTCGTGTAGAACCACGTCGAAGGCTGAAAACCGTGCTGGTTGTAGCTCGTCGAAAAATCGGGACTAGCCGCTGGAAGCGGAGGGGAATCACGCATTAACTAGAGGAAGATGCCGGGCCTGGGGCCAGCTATTAGGCCGCGATGGCCGGCTCGGAATATTCGTTTTCGGCCGGCTGAGGCTCGTGCTTGTGCTTGAAGATGAACACGAACAGCACGGCAATCACCAAGGCGTAGGCCGCGAAGGCCAGCCAGATGCCGTGCCAGTCCTTATTGCCGCTGGCATCGGTGAAGTAGTGCTGGATAACCAGCCCGCTGATGGAACTGCCCAGCACGGCCCCGAAGCCGTTGGTCATCATCATGAACAAGCCCTGGGCGCTGGCCCGGATACTAGGCTGGGTCTGGGTTTCGACAAAGAGCGAGCCCGAGATATTGAAAAAGTCGAAGGCCATGCCGTACACGATGCACGAAAGGATAATCATCCACAACCCATCGGCCGGGTTGCCGAAGGCCAGCAGGCCGAAGCGCAGCACCCAGGCCACCATGCTGAAGAGCATGACCTGCTTAATGCCGAAGCGGCGCAGAAAAAACGGAATAGCCAGAATAAACAGCGTTTCCGAAATCTGCGAAATCGACATGATGAAGGCCGGGTGCTTCACCGAAAGCGTGTCGCGGTAGGCGGGCACCTTATCGAAATCGTGCAGGAAGGTGTCGCCGTAGGCATTGGTGAGCTGCAAGGCCGCGCCCAATAGCAAGGCAAAGGCGAAGAAGGTCGCCAGCTTGCGGTCGCGCAGCAGCGCAAACGACTTAAGGCCCAATGCATCGACCAGCGAACGGCCCGAAGCGCCCTTGGATGGCGGCGGGCAGGCCGGTAGCGTAAAGGCGTACACGCCCAGTAGCAGCGCCGCGGCAGCGGCCACGTAAAACTGATTGGCCGACTTCTCGAAGCCTAGGAACGTAACCGTCCACATGGCCGCGATGAAGCCCACCGTGCCCCACACCCGAATGGGCGGGTAGTCCTTCACCACGTCCAGGTTCTGGCTCTTGAGTGCCGAGTACGACACGGCGATGGAGAGCGAAAGCGTGGGCATGTAGAAAATCATGTTCAGCAGGATAATCCAGAAGAACAGGCCGGGGTCAGCGACCAACGGAATGGTACACAGTGTGATACCGCCGCAGATGTGCAGCACGCCGTAGAGCTTTTCGGCATTCACCCACTTATCGGCCACGATGCCCATGAGCGAGGGCATGAAGATGGACGCGATGCCCATGGTGGAGAAAATAGCGCCAAACTGCGCGCCCGACCAGTTTTTGGTTTGAAACCAGTACGCGCCAATGGTAATCAGCCACGCGCCCCAGATAAAAAACTGGAGGAAGCTCAGAATAG